>Ga0137418_10002495_pt1 | contig 16873 bp, 13 predicted proteins | sample CZODoug3_1_2_16f_FD_122242 | JGI IMG/M metagenome (GOLD analysis project Ga0137418, IMG submission 122242) | Vadose zone soil fungal communities from Angelo Coast Range Reserve, California, USA - CZODoug3_1_2_16fungal (Hybrid Assembly) | ecosystem: Environmental > Terrestrial > Soil > Vadose... | reverse complement strand
GCGAAGTGGCGCGACATCCTGCGCGGCCTGAACAAGACGTTCTACCATCAGACCGTCACCGGCAAACAGGTCCAGGATTACATCAGCCGCGAGGCGGGAGTCGATCTCAGCAAGGTATTCGCACAGTATCTCACCACCACCAAGATCCCTGTGTTCGAGTTCCGGGTGCAGGGAAGTACGCTCTCCTATCACTGGGCCAACGTCGTCCCGGGATTCGACATGCCGGTCCGCGTACAGGTCCCGGGTCTGGGGACCCGGCTGCTCCGTCCCAGCGAAGCGTGGCAGAGCTTGGAGGCCTCAGCGCGAGCGGGCGAGTTGAGCGTCGACGAGAACTTCTATGTGACGGCCTCCCGCCAGCCGTGAGGCTCGGCGTCATCTCGGACACGCACGGCATGCTGCGGCCGCAGGTGTTCGAGATCTTCAAGGAAGTCGACCACATCCTGCATGGAGGGGACGTCGGCAGGGCGGATCTGCTGGTCGAGCTGCAGGCGCTGGCGCCGGTCACGGCTGTCTACGGCAATAGCGATGGTCTCGATATTCGCGCCAGGCTGCCGCAGGTCGCCGAGGTCGAGCTGGACGGGTTTTCGATCGTGGTGACTCACGGCGATCAGTTCGGCAGCCCCAATCCCGCCAAGCTGCACGAGGCCTTCCCCAACGCCGAGATCATCGTTTTTGGGCATAGCCACCGGCCGCTACTGGAGCTGGTGGACAAGACGGTGACGGTGATGAATCCGGGTGGGGCAGGGGCGCCGCGGTTTGGGATTCCGCCGAGCGTGGGGATACTCGAGCTCGAAGCAGGAATTCCGCCGCGGGGAAGGATTATCAATCTCCGCAAGTAATCGGAGCTTAGCCCGCGCCGTTGCCTTGGTGCGGCGGAGCAGCGGCGCGTCGCCGTTGCCGATCGGCAACGAGGATCCTCAGGAGCAACAGCACTCCGCCCATCGCCGCTCCCAGGAAGAACAGCATCGCCAGCCCCGGATAGCCGAAGATCGTGAACGCCGTCGGAATGCGCATGAGCATCGCCGCGCCGACGATCAGCGCCGCAATGATCAACCCGACCGTAATCCGATTGGCCACGGTTTGCAGCCCCATCATGAAGCCGTGGGCATCGATGCCGGTGTCGATCTTGAAGCCGAATTTGTTCTCGGCCGTGGCGTCGAGAATCTTGTTCACGCGCGCCGGGAGCCGGGTTACGAGGTCCTTCACCTCGAGCAGTGAGCCGTAGACGTTACCCGGTGAGACCGACTTCAGCATGCGTTGCCGCATCATGCGCGAGGCGTTGCGCTGAATCGACGCTGTCGGATCGAACTCGGGCGCGAGAATGCGGCCGATCCCGTCCAGGTTGAGCAGCGCTTTGCCGAGCACCGTCAGCTCGGGCGGCATCCGGATGCCTGTCTCTCCCGCCTGCTTGGCCATGTCGAGAAACACCCGGCCGATCTGCAGTTCGCCCAGCGTCGCGTCCTGCGTCCGTGCGACCACCTCTTCCACGCGCTCCCGGAATTCCTTTTCGCGAAAATCGGGCGCGGTCTGGCCGATCTTGATGGCCACGTCGGCGACGTCGTCCGCCCGTCCATCGCTGATCGCCATGACCATCTGGAGCAGCTGCTCCTGGAGCCGCGGCGTGAGCCGTGCGACCATGCCAAGATCCAACAGCGCGAGACGGCGATCTGGCGTGATGAAGACGTTGCCGGGATGGGGGTCGGCGTGGAAAAACCCGTCGATGAAAATCTGCTTCAGGTACGCCCGAAACAGCTCTTCCGCGAGCTCGTCCCCGTCGATTTCCAACAGTGGCACGGGGCTCAGGCTGTTGATCTTGGCGCCCTCGATGTAGTCCATGGTGAGTACGCGCACGCTGCTGTAATCGGGCACCGGCCGCGGCACGACGAGCCGCTCGAACTCGGCAAGGTTGTCGGCGAGTGTCGTCAGGTTGTTGGCTTCGCGCCGGTAGTCGAGCTCCGCCAGCAGCGTCTTGCGGAACTCCTCGATCATCGCGGAGAAGTGAAATCGCTTGCCGATCCTGGTACGGCGATCGAGCACGGCGGCGATCTCGGCGAGCGCTTCGAGGTCTTCGATCACCTGTTTCTTGATGTCGGGCCGCTGCACCTTCACCACCACGGGCCGGCCGTCGCGCAGCGTCGCGCGGTGCACCTGTCCCAGCGAGGCCGCCGCGAGCGGCTCTTTCTCGAACTCCGCAAACGCCTTGGATATCCGGACGCCGAGCTCTGCGGTGACGATCCGCTCGACGTCTTCGTACGGAAACGGGGCGACATTGTCCTGCAGCCGCGCCAGCGCGTCGATGTACGCGGGCGGAAGCAGATCACCGCGACTCGAGAGCAGCTGGCCGAGTTTGATGAACGTCGGCCCCATCGCCTCGAGGTCGGCAGCCAACTCTTCGGCCTTTGCCGGGACGGAGGCGTCGGGACGATGGGGGATAGCGTCATCCCAGCCCGCCTCAGTCACCACGTCCGAGCGTCCGTACTTCATCAACAAGACGGCGATGTTTTTGTAGCGCCCGACGTGGGCCAGCTTCAGCGATGTGCTCATACGATTACGTCTCAACGCAGCCGGTGGTTAGTTAACGTTCGCGGCGCGAACGCGGTTTGTGCATCGGTCGTTGGGATGAAGCGGTTCTACCGAGTGCGGTCGAGTCGGAACAGCTCGGCATCGTCGTTGCGACGCCCGAGGCACAGGTCACTGACGATCTTCGCGGCGATCGCTCCGAACGTGATGCCATTCGCGCCGTAGCCGAGGGCGTACAACGCCTGCGGACAATCCGGCATCGGGCCGATGTACGGCAGCCCATCCCGTGTCTCGCCGAATGTCCCCGCCCAGACGAACGCCGTCTGCGTCGTGAGGTCGGGTAACCACTTCTCGATCCGCTTCTCGAGCCGCCGCGTGCGCCCAGGCATGAGCCGGTCACGCCAGGCGGCGTCTTTGAACGGCGTATCGGCGCCGCCGATCATGACGCGACGATCGTCGGTGGCCCGCATGTAGGAATAGGGCCGGCTCGTTTCCCAAACGATGCAGTTGCCGCCCCACGGGCCCAGGTCTGCGACCGGCTCGGTAACCAGCGCGTATGTCGTGTGCAATGCGACCATCCCGGCGCGCAGCGAGGCCGGCATCTCGTAGCCCATCGCGTAGACGACCCAGCGCGCCCTGATGTCGCCCCGGTCCGTCGTAACCACGAGACCGCCTCGATCCTGGCGGACGTCGCGGGCGGGGGTCCGGGACAGCAGGACCGCGCCCCGGTCGACGGCTCGAGCCAGCAGCGCCCGCGTCAGGCGCACCGGGTCGATGACGCCCGCCACGCCGGTCCGGAGTGCGCCGTGGGACGGGAAGCCATAGGCCTGCTCCACCTGGCTCGCCGACCAGTACTCGGCATCGAGGCCATGTTGCTGCCGGAGGCCGGCTTCCTGTTCGAGGTCTCGGGCGTGGCGGCGCTGCGTCGCGAGGCACACGCTGGGGCAGCGCGCAAAACCGCAGCGGTCCGGCAGCGATTCGGCGATCGTCGCCAGTGCCCCGATGGCCCCCTGGCTGAGACGGTAGGCCCGGACGGCGCGCTCCTCGCCGATCATCCCGATCAGCTCGCTCAGCCCGACGTCGATTTCGTAACTCAGCAGGGAGGTGCTGGCCGCCGTGCTGCCGCAGGCCGGCGCCCGGCGATCGAGGACTACGACCGATGGTCCCGCCCCGCTTAGCGCGTCGGCCACGAGGGCCCCCGTGACCCCGGCACCAATCACGACGACGTCGCAGGAGGGGGGCGGAGTCGCGGGGGTCCCCATTTCGCGGAGACCGTCGGATAGAAGCCAAAACGGTGCGCCCGAGTGGAGTCGCACGAGCTAGTCCGGATAGGCCATCAGACCGATGGTTCCATGCGGCGACGCCCCGGTACGTTTCCTGCTACACATCAACGCGGAGCTAGGTATGTCGTTCGAGAGCATGCAGGATCTGTTGATACACCAACTGCGGGACATTTACAGCGCCGAGCAACAGCTCACGAAGGCGCTGCCGAAGATGCAGGAAAAGGCGTCCACCGAAGAGCTGGCGACGGCCTTCGGCAGCCATCTGACGGAAACCGAGAATCAGGTCGAGCGCCTCGACCGGGTGTTCGAGTTGCTCGGTGAGCGATCCGGTGGCGTGAAGTGCAAAGGGATGGAAGGTCTCCTCGAGGAAGCGCAGGAGCTCCTCGACGAGGACGGCAACGAAGCCGTGATCGACGCGGGACTGATCGCAGCCGCCCAGCGCGTCGAGCACTATGAAATATCGGCCTACGGTTCGGCCAAGGCGTTTGCGACACTGTTGGGGCTCTCGGAGGTCGTGCAGTTCTTGAACGAGAGCCAAATGGAAGAGACGGCGGCGGACAAGAAGCTGTCGCTGATCGCTACCGCAGAGGTCAACGCGCGCGCAGCAGGAACCGACCCAAGCATGGCGGCCAAGGCGTTATAGTCTTCAGCTTCACGGGCAGCGTGTGACTGACCTCGCCGTACAAGTTCAAGCGTTGATCGAATCTCCCGGGGCCGGGCGCCCGTCGCGTCCGGCCCTGTTTTCCTCCCGGCTCCTCATTCCCCTCCTCGCCAGCATCTTCGGCGTGCTCGTCATTGCGGGGCTGCAGTTCGCCAGCAGCCTGCTCGTGCCGATCGCCGTTGCGGTACTGCTGTCGTTGCTGCTTGGTCCCCTGGTCCGCGGCATGAGCCGCTACGGGGTCGCCGAGCCGGTGGCGGCGGGGCTGATCGTCTTCGGAACGATGACGCTGATCGCGTGTGCACTCCTGGTCCTGGCTGCCCCCGCGACCGATTGGCTGCGGCGCACACCGGCGACGATGCATCGCGTGGAGGAGAAGCTGCGCACCATCGAGCCGATCAACGCCATCCAGGCCACCGCCACCAGCGTGGCCCGACTGGCGGGCGGCGCGAGTACGGATTCCGCGGGTTCCCGTATCCAGGTGGCTGCCCCCGGCCCCCTGGACAATGTGGGCTGGACCACCGCCCACGTGATCGGCGGGTTCCTGACCGTCGTGTTCCTGACCTTCTTTTCGCTCGCGTCCGGATCGATGTTTCGGCGCAAGATCGCGTACCTGTTCCCGAGCGGCACGCATCGTACCCGCATCAAGCGCGCGCTGTATGAGATCGAAGACCAGATGTCCCGGTATCTGTTGATCAATACCCTGATCAGCATCGGATTTGGCGTGGTGACCGGCGTTCTATTGGCCGCGCTCCAGGTCCCGAATCCGTTCCTGTGGGGGACGGTCGCCGGCCTGCTCAACTTCATTCCTTACCTGGGCGCGCTCGTCACCGTCGTGCTCATCGGCATCGTCACGCTGGCCACGTTCGATGGGACGCAACAGACGCTGCTGGCCTGCGGCGGCTTTCTGCTGCTCGACCTGCTGAAGGGCCACGTGGTTGGTCCCGTGATCCTGGGTCGTCGCATGCCGCTCAACACTGTGGCGGTGTTGCTCTCGCTGCTGTTCTGGGGCTGGGTCTGGGGAATCGTGGGTGTCATCATGGCCGTTCCCCTGACCGTCATGATTCAGGTGATCTGCGCGCACAGCGAGCGGTTCAGGGGCGTCGGCATTCTGCTCGGCAATTGGGGCGCGCAACGCCCGATGTGAACCATCCCCTTGCCGGGCTGCGTACGTCTTTTTACCTTGCTGAAGCAACCTCCAAAAAGGGCCACGGACTGAAATGATTCGTTACTCCACCGTCTCGCCAATGCTGCGCCGCATCTGGGCGGAGCCGGGCACGCTGTGCCGGCTCGGGCCATTTGTCGACGCGCGTGGGCGTATTGCGTCCGGCAGCGCCGGCGCCGGTGGCGGTGGAGGAGCACCCTAGAAGTCGATCGGATCTAGTTCGCGCCGTGATCCGGCCTTCCGGGTGCTTCATGAGACCTGGGAGGCCGTTCTGTTACGCATCACTCGAGGATCACGGACATGAGCACGCAGCAACATCTCGACGATCACATCATCGCGCGGTATACCGCCCAACCGACCCGGCTCCCAGCCGAGCTGCGGCGGCAGATCGAGCACGCCTGGCAGGGCGCGCCGGTCCAGCTGTACGCGCTCGCCGATCTCGACCAGGGGTTGCGGCTCACTGAGGCGTGGTTGGCGCTGGGTCCCCGGCACGTTGCCGTTGCAAAACGGACGGACGACGGCGCCTGGGACCTGCGGATCATCGATCGCGCACAGATCCAGGCAATCCGGGAAGCGCCGGGATTGTCGGCGAATACGCTGACACTGCTCGGCGCGCCTGGCGAGCCCGCGCTGGCGTTGCTGCGCTACACGCACCGCCAGCGGCGCGCCTTCGAGAACATCCGCTTCGTGCTCGAAGAGCAGCTCGCGGGCCATATACGGCACCTCGCGGACGTGGACGCGGATCGGCTATACGCCGAGAGCGTGGCTCGGCCGATCCGGGACGCACAGGCGCTCGTGTCGGGGCGTCAGACCGCGGTCATCCGCCGGCTGCTCGGCTATCTCAAGCCTTATCGCCGGCAACTCACGCTGGGGATGGCGGCCGCAACCGTGATCACGCTGGTCAGCCTGGTGCCGCCGTACCTCGCGGGTCACCTGATCGATCGCGTGGTGCGCCCGGCGCAGGCGGGGGCCTTATCGCTCGCTCGCGCAGCCACGATCGCGTGGCTGGCCGTGGCGGCGATGGCGCTCGTCTACCTCGTGCGCCAGCCGGCGGTGCACATACGATTGCGCCTGATGTCGATCATCGGCGAATGGGTCGCCCGCGACCTGCGTGCCGAGCTGTACGAGCACATCCAACGGCTGTCGCTGGCGTTCTTCTCGCGCAAGCGCACGGGCAGCTTGATCACGCGCGTGTCGGCCGACACCGACCGGCTCTGGGATTTCCTGGCGTTCGGCGTCGTGGACGTGTCGTTGTCGCTCGTGATGCTGGTGGGGCTGGGGACCGTGCTGCTGACGCTCGACTGGCGGCTGGGTCTCGTGATGACGCTGCCGGTGCCGGTGTTCTGCTGGCTGATCTATCGGCACAGCGAAGAGATCACGCGGCTGTTCATCCGGGCGTGGCGGAAGTGGTCACGCGTGACGGACGTGTTGTCGGACACGATTCCCGGCATCCGCGTGGTCAAGGCGTTCAACCAGGAGCAGCGGGAGATCGGGCGCTTTGCTGAGCGCAACGAGGACGTGACTGCGGAGTTCAACCGCATTCACGCGTCGTGGACGAAATTCTGGCCGCTGCTGATGCTCGGTGTGCACGCGATGACCGTCGCCGTGTGGGTGTTTGCGGTGCCTCGCCTGCTCGGACATGGGGCACAGCTGCCGGTCGGAACGTTCGTTTCGTTCCTGCTCTACACGACGATGTTCAGCGCGCCGATCGAAGTGATCGGCCAGATGGCGCGGACGATCAACCGCGCCACGACGTCGGCACACCGCGTGTTCGAGGTGCTCGATACCGAGCCCGAGATCCGCGACGTGCCGGAGCCGATTCGACTCGAGCCGGTGCACGGCCGGGTGACGTTCGAGCACGTGACGTTCGGCTACGATGGCGTTCGTCAGGTGCTGCGCGGGGTGAGCTTCGACGCCGCGCCCGGCGAGCTGATCGGGCTCGTCGGCCCGTCGGGCGGCGGCAAGACCACCATCGTGAACCTGATCGCGCGCTTCTATGACGTGAGCGGGGGAACGATTCGAGTCGACGGCATCGATATCCGGCGGCTCGATACGGGGCACTACCGCCGGCAGATCGGGATGGTGCTCCAGGATCCGTACCTGTTCCACGGCACGGTGCTGGAGAACATCCGTTACGGCTTGCCGGAGGCGCCGCTGAGCCAGGTGGTCGCGGCGGCGCAGGCGGCAAATGCCCACGACTTCATCACCAAGCTGCAGCACGGCTACGACACGGTGGTGGGGGAGCGGGGGCATACGCTGTCGGGCGGAGAGCGTCAGCGCGTCTCCATCGCGCGCGCGATCCTGCACGACCCTCGAATCCTGATTCTGGACGAGGCGACGAGCAGCGTGGACACGGAAACGGAGCGAGAGATCCAGCAGGCGCTCGAGCGGCTGGTGGCAGGACGCACCGTGTTCGCCATCGCACACCGGCTGTCGACGCTGCGCAAGGCGTCGCGGCTGTTCGTGATCGAGGACGGCCGGCTGGTCGAGCACGGCACGCACGCGGAGCTGCTGGCAACACCCGATGGGAAGTATCGGCACTTATACGAGCTGCAACTGCAGCTTCAATAGAAAGGAGGACCCATGACGCTGGCGCTGGCGACACACGCGACACGCACACTGACGCTGGAATGGCGCGCCGACGGCTCGCTCTGGGCCGTGCGGGGTGAGGTAGAGCGGCCCGTATCGGTGCGCCGCTGCTTCCCATGGACGGAGCCCACACGGCATCTGTCGCTGCGGGATGCCGACGAGGAGGAGTTCGCCTTCGTGCGGGATCCGGCGGACCTCGACGCGCGCTCCCGCGCGGCGCTGGAGATGGCGCTCGCGGTGGCGGGGTTTGTCTTCGAGGTGACCCGTGTGCTGGAGATCGATGAAGAGGTCGAGATCCGGCACTGGCGCGTCGAGACGCGACAGGGCCCTCGAACGTTCCAGACCAGGCTCGACGACTGGCCGCGGGGCCTGCCGCAGGGCGGCCTGCTGATCCGCGACCTGGCCGGCGATCTGTACCACCTCAGCCGGCCCGAAGCGCTGGATCGGAGCAGCCGGGATTTGCTGTGGGCGTTCGTGGACTAACGGAATGATGGAATGATGGAACGAGGGAAGGTTGTTCATTCCATCATTCCATCATTCCATCATCTTTGGCATTTCCGACAAAACACCGTCTGCCGGCGATCGATCTCGTGGGTCATGATCAGCTTCTTACCGCATTGCACGCATTTCTCACCGCCCCGGCCGTAGACCCGTAACTCGAATTGAAACCGGCCGCGCTCGCCGGTGCCCGTGCGATAATCCCGCAGCGTGGTGCCCGACGACTCGAGCGCCCGCTGCAGCACATCGACGATGGCGGCATGCAGCCGTGCGAACTCGTCGAGCGACAGTTTGTTTGTCGGCTTCGACGGATCGAGCCGGGCGTCGAACAGCGCTTCGTTGGCGTAGATGTTTCCCACTCCCGCCAGGCGGCGCTGGTCCATGATCGCCTTCTTGACCGCCGTGCGCGTCCCCTTCAGGCGGTCCGCAAACACGAACGGCGTGAAGGTCTCCTCCAGCGGCTCCGGGCCGATGCGTCCCGTGTAGCGGATCCATCCTTTCTCATCGAGCAGCCAGATCGTGCCGAGGCGCCGCACGTCGCGATAGACGAAGCGGCGGCCGTCGGTGAGCGTGCAGATGAGGACGGCGTACTTCGCTTGATCCCTGGTGAGCGGCTTGTCGTGGACGATCAGGGAGCCGGTCATGCGCGGCTGGATGATCATGCGGTGACCGCTCGACAGCCGGAACACGGCGTGCTTCGCGCGGCGGGAGACCTGCTCGATGGTATTGCCCCGGAGCGTCTTGATGAGGCGCGCTTTCGAGACGTGCCGCAGCACATCCGTCTTGTTGAGCTGCACGCGCGCGATGCGACATCCCTCCAAACGAGGGGCGATCTCGCGTACGATGGTTTCGACTTCAGGCAGCTCCGGCACGCTCGATTTCCCGCCAGGCGACGTCGCGCCGCCAGGTCTTGCCCTCGAAGGAGATGCGCTCGGCGCCGGCGCGGCTGGCCCGCGCCGCCAAGGGAACGGTCGCGCCGAGGCCGGTGACGTTCAGGACGCGGCCACCCGCGGTGCGCAGCGCGCCTTCCTTGTCCCGGGATGTGCCGGCGTGAAAGACGATCACGTCATCTCCGAGCTCCGACTCCGGAAGACTGATGACGCTGCCCTTTTCCGGACGCTCCGGATACCCACGCGCGGCGAGCACGGTGGTGACGGCGGCACGCTCCGCGCTGAGCACCTGCAGGCCGGGCGGTGGGCTCCAGCGCCGCTGCGCGATTGCCGTGAGATGCTCCGTGAATCCCGGGGCGAGCGCGGGAAGCAGGACTTGTGTTTCGGGATCGCCGAAACGGGCGTTGAACTCGAGCACCGAAGGCGTGCCGTCTTTCAGAATCATCAAGCCGGCGTAGAGCACGCCCTCGTACGGCGTGCCTTGCGCCGCCACCTCCCGCAACACCGGCTCGAAGACTTCCGCGCGCACGCGCGTGAGCAGGGGCTCCGTGGCGAGGCCGACGGGGCAGTAGGCTCCCATGCCGCCGGTATTCGGCCCCGTGTCGCCCTCGCCGAGTCGTTTGTGATCCTGAGCGGGGGGGAGAATGAGGATTCGCTCGCCGTCGGTGAGCGCGAGGACCGATAACTCCTCGCCCTCCAGAAACTCCTCGACGAGCACTTCTTTCCCGGCATCACCCAGCAAACCATCGAGCATGGCGCGCACCGCGTTGGCAGCGTCGATGCGCGTCTGGCACACGACGGCGCCTTTCCCCGCGGCGAGTCCCGACGCCTTCACGACGAGGGGCTCGGCATGATCGCCGATGTACTCGAGGGCGGGGCCCATTCCTACGAAGGTGGCACTGGCGGCCGTCCGTACGCCGGCGCGCCGCATCACTTCTTTCGCGTACGCCTTCGACGACTCGAGGCGCGCCGCGGCGGCGGTCGGGCCGAACACGGCGCGACCCGCGTCACGCAGGCGATCCACCAGACCCGCGGCGAGCGGGGCTTCGGGACCCACGATGGTGACGTCGATGTCGTGTTGTTGGACGGCCGCGACGAGATCAGCGATCGCGGTGGCGGCGATAGGAAGGTTGCTCGCGAGACTCGCGGTCCCGGGATTGCCGGGGGCTGCAAAAACGACGGTGTCGGAGGCGTCGCGCCGCAGCGCCCAGCAGAGGGCGTGCTCGCGGCCGCCGCCTCCGACGACCAGTACTCTCACCTCTTCTTGAAAGCGTCCGAGAACGCCTGCGCCGCGCGCTTGGCGGAATCGACCACGTCGTTCACGACCGCCTTGGCTTCCTTCATATAGTGCTCACGCGCCTCATCGATGTCCTTGTCGATCGGCCGATTCTCGGCGTCCGGGCCGCGGCGGGTGTACTCGCCGTTCAGGATGCGCTCGTAGTGCCCGGCTTCGATCCAGCGCTGCAGCTCGGCGGCGCGGAGCGTGCTGAACGGATGGGTGCGTTCGAGCGTGTTGAGGATCTGGAAGATCCGGTCGAGCGCGCCACCCGTCTCCTCGTATTCCTTGGCCTGGATCAGAAACTCGTTGAGGTCCATCTGCTTCATATCGCCGCCGCCTGCCATCTTAAGGTGCATGCGCATCGCGGCGTGAGGATCCTGAACCGCCAGCAGCCCCGCCCGATCGGACGAGAGCTCGCTTTTCCGGAACCACTCGAGCAGTGCGATCCGGATCGGCAAGAGCGCGATACCCGCCAGGAAGGGCAGGGTGGAGAAACTGAAGTTGAGGATCAGGATCAGGATCGTGACATAGAGCGCATGCCCGCTCATCACATGACCCAGCTCGTGGCCCAGGAGCGTCCGCATCTCGTCGTCATCGAGCAGCTTCAGCGCGCCGGAGTTGATGACGATGAACGGCCGGTCCATCCCGTACGCGCCGGCGTTGACGAATGGCGTCTGCGACACGAACAGCTCGGGCCGCGGCTCCCAATCCATCGTCGTCAACACGTCGGTGTACAGCTCGTTGAGCCGCGGGAACTGCTTCGGCCCGACGCGCACGGCGTCTGCCTGAAACAGCAGGCGGATGCCGCGCTCGCCGATGAATCCGTAGATCTTCTTCACCACCATGTCGAATCCGGGCACCGAGCGCAGCGACTGCAGCGCCGCGCGATCCGCCGGATGCTCCCACGAGACGGAAGCGATTTGGGTCAAAGCCTTCCGCGGCCGCGCCGCGGGAAGGTTGTTCGTTGGCTGTGTCATGCCTATCTCCTGATTGGATTCCCACCCGTACGGGGTGCAGAATCCGGTGTTTCGGTACGGTTAGTCGTCCGCTAGTGCCTGATCCAAATCCCCGATCAAATCCTCCACATCCTCGATCCCGACGGACAGCCGGACCAGGCTGTCGGTCAGGCCCATCCGGCGCCGCATTTCGAGGGGTACGCTGGCGTGGGTCATCGACGCCGGATGCCCGATCAGGCTCTCGACGCCTCCCAACGACTCGGCCAGGGCAAAGATCTTGGTTCGCTCGACGAAGCGGCGGGCGAACTCGGTATCGCCCAGCTCGATGCTGATCATCCCCCCGAATCCCTTCATCTGACGGGACGCGAGGTCGTGCTGCGGATGTGACCGCAACCCCGGATAGTATACGCGCTGCACCCGCGGATGCTTCTCCAGCCACTCGGCGACGCGGCGGCCGCTGGCATCGTGCTGGCGCATCCGCAACGCCAGCGTCTTGGTGCCGCGCAGCGCCAGCCAGCAGTCGAACGGCCCCGGTACGGCGCCGGACGAGTTCTGAATGAAGCCGAGCCGTTCCGCGAGGTCGTCGCGGGTCGCCACCAGCATCCCGCCGACCATGTCGGAGTGCCCGTTCAGGTACTTGGTCGTCGAGTGGAGTACGATGTCGGCGCCGAATTGCAGCGGCTGCTGGAAGTACGGTGTGGCGAACGTATTGTCGACGACGAAGAGCGCCTTGGCCTTGCGGGCGATCTCGCCGGTCGCCTTGAGATCGCACAGGCGCATCATCGGGTTGGTGGGCGTCTCGGCATAGACGATCTTGGTGTTGGGCGTGACTGCGGCCGCGACCGCTGCCGTGTCGCCGCCGTCCACGAACGTGAACGTCAGACCGAGCCGCGCCCAGATGAGCGTCATCTGCCGATGCGACCCACCGTACACGTTCTCACCGCTCACGACGTGATCGCCCGCCGACAGCAGCTTCATCACCGCGTCGAGCGCCGCCAATCCGGAGCCGAACGCAAATCCGTGCTGGCCGCCCTCCAGCGCGGCCACGTTGCGCTCGAGCGCCTCGCGTGTCGGATTGCGCGTGCGGGCATACTCGTAGCCCTTGTGACGCCCCAGCCCCTCCTGGATATAGGTAGAGGTCTGGTAAATAGGCGTCATCACTGCCCCGCTTAAGGGATCGCCTACATACCCGGCGTGCACGGTCCGAGTGGCAAAGCGGTGCGCGAGATCGTGATCTGCGACACGCGTCATGGCCGGAACGTAAGGGCCGCTTCCGCCAGGGGCAAGCGACACATACGTTAGGCACGCGATGCCACCGTTCTCCGGAATGCGTTGTCTCGTCGTCGACGACGAGCCGCGGCTGCGCCGCGTGCTGGTGCGCCTGCTCGAAGGCGAGGGGTTCGTGTGCGCCGAAGCAGGCTCCGGCGTCGAGGCGCTGCAGGAGCTCGAGAAGGGTTCCGTGCCGCTCGTGATTTCCGACCTGCGGATGCCGGAGATGGACGGCGTGTCGCTGCTCCGCGAAATCATCGCGCGTTGGCCGGATACGGCGGTGATCGTGGTGACCGCCGTCGCGGAGGTCGAGAGCGCCGTCGCCTGTCTGCAGATGGGCGCGCTGGATTACGTGGCGAAGCCGTTCCACCTCGATGAGGTGCGCGCGCGCGTCTCGCAAGCGCTCGACAAGCGCCGGCTGATCATCGAAAACCACAACTACCAGCACGGTCTCGAAGAGCGCGTCGAAGCGCAAGCGCGGCGCATCGAAGAGCTGTTTCTCGAAGGCGTCCACGCCTTGGTGTATGCGCTCGAAGCAAAGGACGCGTACACACGCGGCCACTCGATGCGGGTGGCCAATTACTCCGTCGAGACGGCGCGCGCCCTGGGACTCGACAAGGACATGATCGACACGATCGCGCTCGGCGCCGAGCTGCATGACGTCGGCAAAATCGGCGTGAGCGAGAGCGTGCTGCATAAGGCGGGCAAGCTCACCGATGCCGAGTACCGCCACATCATGGAGCACACGGTGATCGGCGCGCGGATTCTCGGGCCGCTGATGCGCGATGCGCCCGGGGCGCTCGCCATCGTGCGCTCCCATCACGAGCGACTCGACGGCACCGGATTCCCGGACGGCTTGAAAGGGGAGACGATCCCGTTCGAGGCCCGGGTTGTCAGTATCGCGGACGCGTTCGACGCGATGACAAGCGTGCGGCCCTACCGGCCGTCGCTCGCGGTGAAACACGCCATGCGGGAGCTGGAGGAGGGGAAAGGGGTGCAGTTTGACGCGGACATCGTGAACGCGTTCCTCAAGGCATTTGCGGAAGATACGGCCCTTCCGATCCCCACCCCGCAACTACAACCCTTGCGACTGCCCACCCGGGCGATGGAAGCGCGTAGGGCCTGAACAACGTCTAGCAAAACCGTCGAGCAAAACCGTCGAGCTAGACCGTCCAGCAAAATCTCGCGGCAATTCGATTGCTAGTGGCGTCGGTAGGATGACGCGGAGACCACCGCACACCGCAATCATAGCGGCATGGTATTACGTGCCGAGCCCAGTCGTCTACTGGTATTTCAGGTCGCCGAGAGCATAGCCAACGATTGCGCGACTCTGGCACGAACATTCAGGGGTCCGGGCGCATTTGCCCGCGCCGATCAGCTGGTCCGTGCTTCCCAATCTGTTGTCGCCAACATCGCCGAAGGATGCGGCCGAGGATCGGTGGCTGACTTTCGGCGCTTCTTGTTGATCGCGCGCGGCTCAGCGCACGAGACACTCGCCCAGCTCCGGCTCGTTGAACCCACCACCGCCGAACACTGCTGCCTCGTGCGCTCGGTCGAGAGTCGCACGTTTCTGGTGCTCAAGCTCCTCACGCGATTGCACGCGCATCCGCCGCCAGAGTAGCTACGGTTTTGGTCCACGCCTTCGCTTGACGCCGTTTCTCGACGCTCTTTGCCTTAGATTGAGCGTCCATGTCCGACACCCTGATGGTCAGCGTGTCGGGGGTTCGAGGTCTCGTCGGGACTGACCTCACTCCCGAAGTCGTCGCCCGCTGGGCGGCGGCGTTTGGCATATGGAGCAGGGAGCACGGAGCCGGGAGCCGAAAACGGCAAGCTCGTATCGTCCTCGGACGCGATGCGAGAACATCGGGCCCCATGTTCGCGGCCGCCGCAACTTCGGGCCTGGTGTCGGTGGGATGCGACGTCATCGACGTCGGTCTTGTGCCTACCCCTTCGGTGCAGCTGGCGGTGGAGCATCATCGCGCAGCCGGCGGCATCGTCGTCACCGCCAGCCACAATCCGATCGAGTGGAACGCCCTCAAGTTCGTCGGCCCTGATGGCATCTTTCTTGATAGTGTAGCGGGCACGCGGGTACGCGAACTGGCAGCGGGTGGGGAGGATTCCCTGCCACGAGCCAACTACAATGCGATCGGCGGTGTGGAGGCGGATTCGGACGCGATTTCCCGCCATCTCGCCGCCGTGCTCGCGCTGCGGGGAGTCGATGTTCGGGCGATCCGGCGCCGCCGCTTCCGGGTGGCGCTCGACTGCGTGCGCGGCGCCGGTGGGGCCGTGATGCCGGAGCTGCTCGAGCGCCTCGGGTGCCGAGTCGCGGCGATCAACACGGAGACGGACGGATTGTTTCCGCGTCCGCCCGAGCCGGTGCCGGAAAACCTGAAGGCGCTCGGCGCGTTGGTGCGCCGCAAGAAAGCCGATCTCGGGATCGCAGTCGACCCGGACGTCGATCGGTTGGCGATTGTCGACGAGAAGGGACGCCCGATCGGCGAGGATTACACGCTCGCATTTGCCATTCGAGCAGTATTGGGGAAGACGGACGGGGGACGGGGGACGGGTAAAACCGTCGTGTGCAATCTTTCGACGAGTCAGGTCGTCGAGGATGCCGCGAAAGAATTCGGTGCGACGGTTGTACGGGCTCCGGTCGGTGAGGCGCACGTCGCGCGGAAGATCATCGAGCTCAAAGCGGTGATCGGCGGTGAAGGGAACGGGGGAGTGATATATCCGGCGCTGCATGTGGGACGCGACGCGCCGGTGGCTGGGGCGCTGGTCTTGGGCCTGCTCGCTCGCGAGCAGGTAACCGTGAGTGAACTCGTCGCGCGAGCGCCGCGTTACACGATCGTGAAAGCAAAAGTCGAACGTGGGTCCGGGAATCTGGAACGGATGGGCGACGTCTATGCGGCGCTGCGCGCCCGATTCCCGGAAGCGGGCGCCGATACGCAGGACGGTCTGCGGCTCGCCTGGCCCGATCGCTGGCTGCACGTGCGGCCCTCGGGCACCGAGCCGATCATTCGATTCATCGCGGAAGCGCCAACGCGCGCCGACGCAGAAAAACTGATAGACGAAGGGCGGCGGTTATGTGCGGGATCGTAGGCTACACCGGAAAGCGGACAGCGGCACCCGTGGTGCTCGAGGGCTTGAAGCGGCTCGAGTATCGCGGCTATGACTCGGCCGGGTTGGCGGTCGTCAACGGCGGCCTCGAGATATTTCGCGCGCCCGGGAAAATCGCGGTGCTGGAGCGCGAGCTCGGCGCCAACCTGCCGGAAGGAACGACGGCGATCGCCCACACGCGCTGGGCGACGCACGGCGCCCCCAATACCGTCAACGCCCATCCGCACGCCGATTGCGGCGGAACGCTCGCCCTCGTGCATAACGGCATCATCGAGAACTCCGGAGCCCTGCGGCAGGCGCTGACCAAACGCGGGCACGTGTTCCGCTCACAGACCGATACGGAAGTGTTGTCGCACCTGATCGAGGAGACCCACACCAAGGGAACGCCGCTGGTCGAGGCCACCGCGGCCGCGCTGCGCGAGGTCGAAGGCACGTACGGAATCGCGGTGATCTCGAGCCGCGAGCCCGACACGATCGTCGCGGCGCGCCGCGGGTCGCCGCTGCTGGTTGCCATCGGGAATGGCGAGAACTTCGTCGCATCGGATGCCTCGGCGGTGCTGGCGCATACGCGCTCCGTCGTCTATCTCGATGACGGCGAGATCGCCGAAGTGAAGCCCAACGATTATCGCATCATGGATCTCGCGTC
>Ga0137418_10002494_pt1 | contig 16874 bp, 12 predicted proteins | sample CZODoug3_1_2_16f_FD_122242 | JGI IMG/M metagenome (GOLD analysis project Ga0137418, IMG submission 122242) | Vadose zone soil fungal communities from Angelo Coast Range Reserve, California, USA - CZODoug3_1_2_16fungal (Hybrid Assembly) | ecosystem: Environmental > Terrestrial > Soil > Vadose... | reverse complement strand
CCCCGGTGAGCTTGCGCTGCAGCCAGTCGGGATGATCTTTGGCCAAGGTGTGCGGCGTCTGATCGGCGTGCGCCGTGATGCACTCTGTGCCCGCGATATAGACGAAAGCGTAGTTATGAGCCTGATGGGCTTTATCAGCGACGGAGCGGATAGCGGCCAGCTTTTCAGTCGGGTCCAAAAAGCTTTCGTAACGGCCGGGAATGTCATTGTCGACTTCGATGCCGAAGACATTGCCGGCTGTGGCGTCGACGACGATCTTGGCCGGGCTTTCGCGGTTGAGCCCATACGCGCCAATGCGGACGTAGTTGGTCCAATCCTGTTTCTCGGCATCAGGAGCGGCCTTCAGGCCTAAAGCGAACAGCACTAGTAGAGAGATTGCGAACCAGCTTTTTTGTCTCATGCCTGCCCCTCGAATCGGGCACCGGTTACGAAGAAAGAGACTGACCCCGCTTATGCGAAATCAGTCTCGTGAGGAAGATCGCAACTAGAACTGGAACCGCGCCCCAAACTGCATTCTCCGGAAGTTGTTGGTGGTGGAAGTGACCGTGCCGAACGTGCCGTCTCCAGACCCGGTATCCGGGAAGGCAAAGCGCTGATGGTTGAACGCGTTGAACGTTTCGGCGCGCACCTGCAGAACCTTACCTTCGCGAACTTTGAATTCCTTGGAGAGAGAAAGATCCAGGTTGCGGATACCGTCCCCTCGAATGTTGGAGAAGTGCCGGGGCGCGTTCCCGGGAATGTTGTCACCAGCATCGGCGAAGCAATTCTGGTTCAGGAAAGCGAGATTGCCTTGAGACGCGGCCACCTGACGATAACTCAGACCGGTCGTGAGCTGGGAGCAGACTATCTGAGGCCGCGAGTTGCCGTCGGCCAAATTCCCAACACTGTTGTAGACAGCGATTGGGTTGCCGGATTGCACGGTGGCCACGGCGTTGAATGACCACCCGCCAACAATGGCATCCAGGACGGGGTTCATGGCGCCTCCGATCCAGCGCTTGCGCCCGAAGGGAAGATCCAAAATGATGGCCGCCGTCAAACGGTGAGGGGCATCGCTGGAACCGATCCCATGTTCGACTCGAAGATCGTCGAGCAGTTGCGGGTTGTCCAGCCACAGGTTGCCCAGCCAGGCGTTCCGCCCGGCAGAGGAGTCGTCAGTCGCTTTGGAGAAGGTGTAGTTGCCTTCAAAACTGATGTAGTGGCTGGCACGCTTCTGGAAGCGGATTTGCAGCGAGTGGTACCAGGAGTTGGCATTCAGCGTCGGCAGCCCATCGAAGCTGCCATCAAACTGAGGGTAGGGCTCGAGCAGGAGACCTTGTGGAATGGTGGCATCGACGTAGCGTGAGTCCACCACGTCGGCCGCATTGTAAGTCGGGGTTGCCGGACAATACGAGCCTGGCGAGGCTACGACCGCGAAGAAGCACTGGAAGGGGTTGGGCACTTCCGTATTGAGATAGTCCGTTACCGCGGTGCTTGCCGGATCGTGAGTCGGATTCAACGCCGCCACCAGCGCGTTGCGGATAGACGAGGGCAGGAAGTTTCGGTTGCGGGTGGTGATGCCGCCGGCGCCGGCCCAGGGCAAGTGCGTGCTGCGGTTGGCGGAATAGTCGACACCCACTACGATCTGCCCCGGAAACAGGTGTTGAACGCCCAGGTTCCACTGGTAGATCTCGGCGTTGCGTGCTGTGCCCGTGTCCAGGTCGCTCGAGTTGCCGAAGCCCCACTGCGCCAGCTTTCCATACTTGGTTCCCTGCGGCAGCGCCAGACCGGCAGGAAATGGGCTGTTGCAGTTGGGCTGCACCGGGGAGGGTCCCAGACACGCGTATTGGGTTCCGTAAGCGTCTTTGGTGAAATACATGGTCGCTGTCTTCGAGAATGACGGGCCGGCATACTGGAAATTTGTGGCCACGTTCATCCCGTAGAAGACTCCCGCCCCACCCCGCAGGACGGTGTTGGAGTTAATTTGATACGCGAAGCCCAGGCGTGGGGCAAAATTGTTGCGATCCACCGGGGAGTTTCGGTGGCCGGAAGTTGGGAAGACCGACGTCCCCACGATGTTGCCGATCTGTCCAAACTGCGGGAATTGACCGGACGCATCCCGGCCCACCGGAATGCTGATTCCCGTGCTGGCCGTGAAGTCGCTGAACTGGAGATGGTTAAAGCGCTCGGTGTAGGGAGTGCTCCACTCGTAGCGCAAGCCCAGATTGACCGTCAGCTTCGGCGTGACCTTCCAGTCATCCTGCAGGTAGAAGGCGGTTTCTTTCGACTTGTCAGCCACCGGGGGCACCAGGTGAATCGAAGCCCCAAGGGCATATCCGGTCAGGATCGAGGCGAACGGGTTCCCCTGATTTGCGCTTCCTAAGCTCGGATTGTTGGGGTCTTGGGTGGTTACATCCCGGGAGAAGTTGAAGATGCCGGTGGGATTGTCCGGCTGCCAAAAGTTGTTGAAGAAAACGCGCTGCTCGCCGCCGAACCTCAGCGAATGAGCTCCTTTTGACCACTCAAACGCGGAGGAGTAGTTGAACAGGGTGTGGGCAAAGTGCGTATCGACGCAGCACTGGGTAAACAGCGACGTAAAACCACCATCGACTCCGACGGTAATCATGCGGTTAAGCCCGTTGGCGGCTAGGACCGAAGGAAGACCAACAGAACTGAGGGTTGGGTAGTTGTTGCTGATCCCGGGGGCATGCACGCGGTCCACGCTGAAACGGCTGGTCCAAAGTTTGGTCGGAGCGATGGCCCAGTTGTACTCCGCGCCGCCGTTTTGTGCCGTGATTGGGTAGATATAGCCATCGCCATTGCCAAGGACAGTGGGTGCGCTGGATATGTCGTGATGACGACTGTAGCGTCCGCCAATCTTGTGGTTGGCTGTAATCTGATGGTCCAGCTTGACGTCGAACTGCCAGCCCGGATCGGTGCTCAAAATGACCTGACGGAAGTTGGGCGAGGGATAGGTCGCACCCTGTATGTTGGCATGCGGATACAGATTCAGAATCGCCTGCCCGATCGGGTCGATCTTGTTCGCAGGGATAATGTTTCCAGGAAATGGATTGTGCGGACAAGGAGTGAGAGATCCCTGGTTTCCGGCGCAGGGGTCGTAGATCCCGGCGCTGTTCGCGGGATCCTGGGAGAAGTCGCCGTTTCGCTCAGCGTCGGTGGGAACGATCCCTTCCAGGTTGATGGGATCCTGCTGGCGAACCTTTTCGAAGTCGGTAAAGAAGAAAGTCTTGTTCCTCTTCAAGGGGCCGCCGAGAGCGAAGCCATACTGATCCCGCACATGGTCGGGCTTCGCGCCCGTGTTGAAGTAGTCGCGGGCATCAAATGTTGACCGCTGCCCATACCACCAGCCGCTGCCGTGGAAGGCGTTCGAACCCTGCTTCAGCACCATGTTCACAATGGTGCCGCCGTTGTTGCCAAACTCGGCGGAGAAGCCGTTGTTCTGGACCTTAAACTCCTGCACGATCTCGACCGAAGGCTGGTAGTAGACGTTGGAGTTGCCGCCCTCGCCCTGTTCCGGCGCGCTCAGAGCACTGCCGTCGAGGGTGACTTGCGCTGTGGCGTTGCGCTGGCCGTTCGAGACGAAGTTGGTGCCGGTTGGATAGTTATCGTTGATCCCAGAGCCCGTGGTTTCCGTCACCCCGCCCGCCAGAAAGACCAACCCAAACATGCTGCGGCCGTACAGCGGAATGTCTCGCACGTACTCGTTGGTGACGTCGGTGCCGAGAGAGGCACTCTCCGTGTCCAACAAGGGCGCAGCGGTCGTGACTTCCACCGTCGTGATTACCCCCAGCGGATGCAACGTGAAGTCAATCGTGGTCTGTTGGTCAACCTGCAGCACGACATTCTTCTCTTCGGCCGGCCGGAAGCCCGCGCTGTTCACCTTGATCGTGTACACCGCCGGCCGAAGGCCGGTCAGGATGTACAGTCCGTGATCGTCAGTGTGTGCCGTGGCGGAGATGCCGGTGGCGTCGTTAGTGATTGTGACGGTGGCCTTCGGAACCATGGCGCCGGTTTGGTCCTTGACCACTCCTCGAACCTGCGCCGCGTAACTGGCCTGCCCAAATGCCGCCGTCGTCGAAAACGACAACAGCAACAAGACGAAGCTGACGGCAACACAATTCCAACCACGCCGGCAGACAGGCATGGCAGCCTCCTCAGCACCAGCTTTCATATTCTTACGAGTTAAAACTATTACTTTCGTTTATGATGAAAGTCAAGTCAAATCGCAGCAAAAGTCAAAGGCGCGGAGAGCGCGAAGCGGGTAGCCTTTTTCCGCACGATTCTGACCGCATGGTCGGGTTACGTGTCACCTTCTAGCGCAAGGCTCACGGGTGCCGGCGGAAGGCGGCGCTTCAGCGTCCGGAGTAGTCAACGATTTGGCGGCGAGATCTTCCTCAGCCCGGCGGTATAGAAAATCAATCAATAGCGACAATCATGATTCTACTGCTGCGGGCTGAGCAAAGGAACGGTCGCAGTATCGATGGCACTGGGATCATCCCGCAATTTAATGTACAGCGTCTTTCCCTTTGGCCAAGGGATGGTTAACGTGGCTTCCACAAAACCTTCCGGAACGGGGACCGCGTTGGTGAAATCCGGATCTGTGCTTACCGCATCGAGAAGAAAAAGCTTGTCGCCGCTGAGGGCACACTGATTATCAGGAGCCGGGACACAGCGGACTTCCTTGAGCGTAGGAACCCTCACCAGATTCGCTAACGGTTGCCAGTCTCCTTCGATACCGTCGGCGGTGACGGGACGAAACTTCAGTGGTCCGAAGGCTGACGGCCCCAGGAGCTTCATGGGATCGAAAACCGCGAGGACAGTCTTCGAGTCTTGCAACGTGAGATTTCCATCCTTGACGCTCAGGAACACGCGAAATGATTCGTCCGCGGTCGACACCTCAACCTTTTCGGTTGGAGGAAATATCTCCGGCGCCTGCGTCCTGAGAAAGAAATTCAGACGCGCGTCCTGCGGCAGTTCATCCTGGTTACTGAGATGGATCAATGACGGAATTGAGGCTGGATCCAGTTGAGCGCTCTTGCTCAGAATGGTCATTCTTGGGCGCGGGGCTCCGACCGAGGTTTGCAGATCGAGAACGCGGCCATCTTTAAGGTTTACGTGAAGACTGATGGAATCTCCGGATCTTAGAGCGGCGGCAGCCGCCGACCCCTTTGTGACAACTTTCAATTCATCTTCTTGATTCGCGCGAGAAAGTTTACCGGGATCAAAGTGCAGCCCGCTGAATTCGATTCCAGTGACCTGGTCGAGCCGCGTTCCTCTGAGGACACCTCCCTCATCGCCCGCATGGATGCTGAAACCATCCAAGCGGCCCGCTTCAGCGTAGGTATGAAGTGGAATCTCATCTGATTCGCGCACTCCAAACTTCTTCACTCCGATTTTCATCGCACCCACAGTCGCGTTCTGCAGGGAAACTTTGACTTCGAGCTCGTCGTTTTTCGAAACCTTCCAGTTAGCCGGAAGAGTCGTGCCGGTTTCATCCCTTACGGTCACTTCACTGACGCAACACACACCCGCAGATTGCAGGTGCAGAGTGTCCTCGCGTCCGACAATCAGCGCGCTGGCGTCCTTTGAAGCTACTACCCATGGTCCAGGGCGCGAAGCCCGCAGGCGGAAGCGGGGACCATCAAAGGAGCGGAACCCCCAAGTTCCGCGGAGGATCCCAATTGTTTCGACGTCTATATCCTTCGATTGCATCGCGGCTGTGTCAACAATAAATCCGCCCTCGGCTGACGCAGCTTTGGCAGGAAGATCGACGGTGACTGACTTAGACTCCACATGGAGAACAAAGTTATGCGCCAGTTCGGTTGCGAAGACCAACGGAGCTCCTTCGACTGGCAAGACAAGCGAAGGCTTATTCAGACATAAAACTTGGGTCGCATCAACAGCTCGCAGTGGCGGCAGAGGCGTAGATCGAACCGGGGGCAGTCCGATCACCAATACCGACTTTGGATTGCGGAACGAAGGCGGATTGTTGAGACGCAAATTGAGTTGATCCTGTGTGGGCAGCGCTAGTGCTGGAATGTACTGGTACTGTGCCGTGTGCGCTGTGCTGAGAATGCGTATCACGTCTACCGCAGCCCCGATATACGGACTGTAGTATCCGCTTCTCGCTGTGGGGGTGGAGCTGATCTGGGCGAGTAAATCAGTAGGCGCTCCCGAGGTCAGCGTGGCCACCATTGTTTGGCTGTGCGCGTCATCTAACACCAATTGATCCGTATTCTGGGTTAGGCAGGGCAGCTGCTGGGCGCTGGGCTTGTCAAAGCATTGCTGGTCGAGACGGATATTCAGGCTGCGAGCGAGTAGCGTCGTGCGAGTCTTTAGCTGCTCTGGATCGCTGGTAGGAATCTCGCGGAGCGTGTCCAGATATTCCTCCAGACGGGAGCGCTCCAGGCTGGCCTGTTGCAGATCCTGCGAGGCGCGAACAAACGCACCTGGCTTGCCTCGGACGGCAGTGCGAATCGTGCTGAACGCTCCTCCTGTTTCAGGCGCCAGCAAGATCAGCGCTTGCTCTGCCTCCTCTGGCACCTTGACGAAGACACCCTCCTCGCGAACCGGTTTGTCCCACGTGTCGATATGGGTAAACCAGGAATCCGGCGGAGGGTTCGTGGCTCCGCGCAAAAAGGCAACAACCATCACATAGTGCACCGACTGGCTATCGGGCAAATCAAGATGCACCCATAGCCGGTCTCCAGGTTGGAGATTCGGTACCTCGGAGATCGGCAGAGTCGCGCCCGATCGTTGCACTCGTACCTCCACTTTGGGGCCAAGAAGGTCAAAGGGAGCAGCATCCGCGCGCAGAACGCCGGTAAGCGCGAGCAACAATAAAAAACAACAACTTAGCGAAAGGCCTAACCTTCGAGTTCCCATATAAAAAGATCTTCAGATACGTAATAATTCTCGTCGGGCCTGTAGGGCTTCCCCCGCTGTGGAAGTGGGTGTCCAGCCTCGGACGTTGTTGAACAAAGCGTGGTCAAGCAGGCGCGACGAAGAACGAGACGAATGCCAGACCGCGAGGCAGCCGGAAAATGTGCATACCGACATGCCTATGTGAGGTCTCGGGATTCACGCGAAGATTGGTTTAAGTGTACCTTCTTGCGGGCTATTGGACAAGGTTCTTTCGTCAGGTTTACTTGCAGAGAGTGCTTCGCCAAAACGCAATTCGTCGCGGATGGCGCCACTGGGCCAGAATCGCTGCTCTTAATTTTCCGGTGTCGAATCGTTGCATCGTAAAGTTTGATCGAATAGCATGGTCCTTCGATGCGAGCGCGTGAGCTTCTGCTGGGTTTCCTCTTCTTATCCATCGCGACTCTCGCGCAAGGGGTGCAGGATCGTCCGGCTTTCGAAAACAGCTTAAGTTACCGGTCCTTCTACTACAGCGACGGCTCCTTCGTATCCCCCAGTGAACTGGAGCTTATCGATGGCAAATTTCCCACTGATGAAACTCATTATGTTAGTCCGCCCAACTCTCTGCGCCTGAAGTGGCGCTCGCAGTCTGGCGGTGACTGGCTCATGACTCTGAAGGTCAAGGCCCGGTATGGCACCGCCGACTTTTCAGGCAGTTCATTGTTTTTCTGGTGCTATTCAGAAACTGATCTTCCTGCGGATGAATCACCGCTGATCTATTTGAAAGACGTGAATGACGAAGGCACGCCCGGCATCCGCCTGATCGGTCGCCTGGACAAACTTCCGTGGACGAGAGTAAAGTTGCCATTCGATTCATTCGTAGGCCCTGTCAAGGAAACGCGGGCGCCGCAGTTCGATCCGCGCCGTCTGGCACGGATAACTATCTTTCAGGGGCTGGACGATGGGAAACCCCACACAATTTATATCGATGAGATTACGGTTGGCGATGACATAGCGGATAACCACAACCTCACGGCACCCTTGGGCCTCAACGCGAAAGCCTATGACAGACGCATTGATTTGACATGGACTCCCAGCAACGATGCTAACTTACGTTATTACAAGATTTACCGCTCCTTCGATGGAAAGAAATACACGCCAGTCGCTATTCAGAAAGGGAGCTCCACTCGCTATGAGGACTTCCTCGGTGAAAGCGGCAAGACTTCCTTCTATAAGATTAGTGCCGTAGATGTGAACTACAGCGAATCACCGCTCTCCACGGAAGTAGAGGCCGCCCCGCGCAATGAGTGATGAGGAACTCCTCACCATGGTTCAAGAAGCCTGTTTTAGATACTACTGGGATGGGGCGCACCCGATAGCTGGCATGGCAATTGAAATTTTGCCTGGCGATGAAAACCTGGTCGCGGTGGAAGCTTCCGGCCACGGAATCATGGCGCTGCTTGTCGGCGTCGAGCGCGCCTTCATCACCCGGGAGCAGGGTGTCGAGCGCATGCTGAAGATCACTCGCTTTCTGTCCGACGCCGACCGCTTCCATGGCGCATTCCCTCACTTCCTGGACGGCAGAACGGGGAAAATAATTGCGCGCTTCGGGAAATACGACAATGGCGGCGATCTCGTCGAAACAGCATTCCTCATGCAGGGACTTCTAGCGGCTAGACAGTATTTCACCCGGGATACCGCCGCGGAGCAGGAGATCCAGAAAACTATTACTTCACTGTGGCGATCAGTCGAATGGGACTGGTACCGCGGCGACAGCAACAGTAACTTTCTCTACTGGCACTGGTCGCGCGATTATGGCTTTTACCTACGTCATCCTCTGATTGGATGGAATGAGACGATGATCGTTTATCTGCTCGCGATCGCATCGCCCACTCATCCCATCCCAGCCACGATGTATCACACCGGTTGGGCAGGACAGTCGGAGCGAGCGGTCCAATACCGCCGATGGTGGAGTCGAACCACCCAAGGCGATCACTACGTCAATGGAAATAGCTATTACAGCATCGGACTCGATGTCGGAGAGGGAAATGGAGAAGAGCTCTTTTTTATCCACTACTCATTTCTCGGCTTCGACCCGCGCGACAAAAAAGACGCTTACACAAACTATTTCAAGAACAATCGCAACATTGCGCTGATCAGCCACGCTTACGCTGTCGCCAACCCCGGGAAGTATGTTGGCTATGGGGATAATTCGTGGGGCGTTCCGCCGGTATCAATGCCGCTGGCGCGCGCGCGTACCCGCGAGACGACAATGGAACGATCACCTGCACGGCGGCGCTCGCTTCGTTCCCGTACACTCCCATTGAATCAATGAAAGCCCTGCAATATTTCTATCGAGATCTTGGCGAAAAGTTATGGGGGGTTTTCGGCTTTCGCGACGGCTTCAGTCTTTCAGAAGACTGGTTCGAAGACGTCTACATGGGACTTAATCAGGCTCCCATTGTCGTGATGATTGAGAATTACCGGTCTGGTCTCATTTGGAGGGTCTTTATGTCCAATTCAGAAATCAAGCCAGCTCTGGATCGAATCGGCTTCCAGCCTGATTTGGAAAATAAGGCTTCCGCTAATTCAGTAAGGCCCTGAGATTCGCAAATCATCAGCTTCCGACTCTCGTCTCGAATCGCTCGCGAACGACGGGCAAACAGGACCATCCCATCGGTTATCGAGACGGTAAAAAAGGGTTTACCGACGAAAACGGGTCGCCGCGCGTCCTTTGCCAGTGTGTTGTCGCACCCAGCGAAGGTCCGAAAGTCGGTGCACGCGCGTGCAATTGACTCGGATTGAAAAATGAAACCTACGATGAGCCAGGAATGCTGCTGCGTGAGGGCAAGAAATCGGGCAAAATCTGGGCGAGATCGTGGGCGTCCCCGTTCGGTTTGCCTGCCAGGCGCGGGATTCCACCCACTAGAGTCTTTTTGGGGAGTCTTTTGGGGGATTGACTTCCGCGGGCGCCTGCCGGAACATATCGGAATATTGCGTTGGACGGTTTCCCCAACCCGGCTGTTGTTGTTGGGTTTTGCGGTATTCGTCTTCTTGCTGCTGGTGGTGCTGCCGCAAATAGATCCGCTCGACACTGCCTTTCACCGAGGAACGGCCCCAGCAGTCGTTCACGCCAACGCGACTTCCACTCCGGCGATTCTGAGTCTCGCCGTTCCGTTCCATTTCCTTCAAGGCGCCGTCGCCCCGGGGCATTCTCACGAACAGCCGGCTGTCACGGTGTATTCCTCGCCTAAGTTCCTGCGCATTCTTCACCATTCGTTTCGCTGCTAGGAGTTTCGCCTCACTGCGCTCAAGCTTGCTTCGTATCTCCGGAGCATGAAGAGGGGCAGTTCGGCGACTATTCCGGGGTTCGGGGGGACTCCCGGTCCGGTTTCCGCTGCCCCGTTCTTTGCCAACGCAGGAATGAAAAACGAAGAGGACGCAATGATTACGGAAAAGGACCTGGTGCCGATTCTCGGGGCACCGCATCTGCAGGAAATACTGGCCGCGTCGGGTTTCACGCCCGCTGACTTGGAAGCTCTGGTAAATTCTGAACTGGAAACATCCGACTTGTTGCGCTACATCGACGCGCTATTGTCGAACCGCATGAATTGAGCTGAAAGCCGTCCGTTTGGACGGTTTATCGCGAGGACTGCAAGAACAGACCGTTCCGGCCCAGAAATACATCGACATCCTGGCGGGATGGCTTCCTCACCTTCTCCCGCGTACACGTTCTCCCGCGTACAATGGTGGGCTGGAATTGAGAACTGAGAAAGCGTCCAAAGAGGGATTCATGACGGCCTCGCACTCCATCCGTTCCAAGTCCGTGACCGCAGAGACCCCTCCCGTCCCGCTCACCACGGAAGGGTACTGCGTCCTGCACCAGATGATGCGTTTCCGCCGAACGGCGTGGCGCGTGCTGCCCGAAGCGGAACGCGCGGGCATCTCCGAGGAAGCATCCTTGCTGCTCGCCGCCATGGAGCAGAATTCAGGCGGCCAGTCGGCCCTGTACTCGCTCATCGGACACAAGGGCGACCTGATGTTCGTACACTTCCGCGAATCATTCGCTGGTCTGAATCAGGCCGAACTGAAGCTCGCCAATCTTTGCCTCGGCGATTATCTCGAGCCCATGAGTTCCTATCTGTCCGTCATCGAGCTGGGACTTTACGACTCCACGGTCAAGATATACAAAGAGCTGACGGATCAAGGGATCGAACCACATTCTGACCAGTGGAAAGCAGAAATCGAATGCAAACTGGGGCGCCACAGGGAAGCCATGCGCCCGCGCTTGTTCCCTGAAATTCCTCCGCACCGCTATATCTCCTTCTATCCGATGGACCGGCGGCGCGGCGAGGACAAGAACTGGTACAAGCTCCCAATTGAGGAGCGCGCCCGTCAGATGAATGAGCATGGCCTGATTGGCCGCCGCTATGCGGGAGAGGTCAAGCAGATCATTACCGGCTCAATCGGTTTCGACGATTGGGAGTGGGGCGTCGATTTGTTCGCCGATGATCCGCTTGTGTTCAAGAAGCTAATCTATGAGATGCGCTTTGACGAAGTCAGTGCGGTTTATGCGCTCTTCGGCCATTTCTATCTGGGCGTTCGGTGTCCCGCGGCGGGTCTTGATAGACTGCTAAGCGGAGAATTGCCGAAGTAGCGGCTCGTTGAAAACCAAGACAAGCCCTGAGTCGCAGAGCTCGTTGAGAAAATCCGTAGAGAACGCCGAGAACCCCACAATGCTCCTACTGTTTTCTCTGCGCCCTCTGTGGCGTTCTCTGCGGGCTCTGCCATAAAGTTTTTGCATTGATCTATCGTTAAAGACTGGAGGAGCATGGCAACTTTCGGACTCATCGAATACAAGGATGCCAGCCCAGAGGTCAGGGCGATCTACGACGACATCATGGCTACGCGCAAAACGGATTGGGTCAATAACTTTTGGAAGGCAGTGGCTCATGATCCGGTTACACTTAAGCGAACCTGGGAAGACATCAAGCAGATCATGGCGCCGGGCGCGCTTGATCCGCTGACTAAGGAAATGATCTACGTGGCCGTGAGCGTGAGCAATCAATGCGACTACTGCATTGCTTCGCATACCGCGGCTGCGCAAAAAAAAGGTATGACCGACGCCATGTTCAAAGAACTGATGGCAGTCGTGGGCATGGCCAACGAGACGAACCGCTTGGTCGCGGGATATCAGGTGGAAATTGACAAGCAATTCAACAGCGGTCGTTAGCCGTGGGCCGTTGGCGTCTGAAGAATAGCGCGTCAACAGGCCGGCAACCGGCTTACGAGAGTAGAATGGCCGGATGAAATTGATGCAGTAGGTTTTCAAGAATTCTTCTTGCCGGCTGGGCTGTACTCTTCGTTGCGGCGTACGGCTCATACCTACTTCTCGGTCAAGTGAAGAAACACCTCCGGCGCCGCTAGCGGCGATGTAGTGGCCAGGATGTGGGGAAGGCATTGAAGGAATGAAACGCTAGTTTCGTCGACCCATTCGCCCAAACTTAAACTCATGCCGCTTGATATCTACGCGCCGCCCCCGGAAGCGCACGCCCTCAGCCTCCAGTCGCAACCGCTGTTCGATGGCGGAATCGCCGCGCAACTTAATCTCGCCACCCGCTCCCAGCACGCGCTGCCAGGGGAGCCCGAAAGAGCGCCTCAAAACTGCCGCCACCTGCCGAGCTGCTCCGGGATATCCCGCGGCCCGCGCTATGGCGCCGTAGGTCGAGACTTTGCCACGCGGAATTGTCCGAATCGTTTTTTCGATCCGTAAGCGCATTCCGGCCGCGTTGCTTTCACGAGATCCTCTGACAACGGAACGCATGATTTTTTTCACAGTCCAATCCATCCCGCCCGAATCAGCCACAGCGATCCCACCGAGACCAGCAGCCACAGAAGGATTCCCTGCAGCAAGGGACGATGTCCTACTTCCTTCAGGGTTGCCACCGAAATACCGCTGCCGATCAGGTAGAGCGTGGCCGTCAGCCCGACCTTCGCCACTTTCACGAGTACGCCATAGACGGGCACACCTGCAGAAAGATAGGTATTGCACATTGCAGCCAGGCAAAACAGGCCGATGAACCACGGCCACTGGATCTTTGCTTTTGCGCGGCGTACCATGGCCGTTGCCACTGAGAGCGGCACGATCCAAAGCGCGCGCGCCAACTTCACTGTGGTCGCAACCGCCAGCGCCTCCACCCCGTACTTTGCAGCCGCGCCCACAACTGAGCTGGTGTCGTGGATTGCCAGAGCAGCCCACAGTCCAAACTGCGTCTGCGTGAGTTTGAGCCCGGCTCCAATCGCAGGAAAGATCAGTAGTGCCACGGAATTCAGCACGAACACAGTTCCCAGCGATACCGCCATCTCTTCGTCGCTCGCTTGCACGATCGGTCCAACCGCCGCAATAGCGCTGCCTCCGCAAATTGCGGTGCCCGTCGAAATCAGAAATGCGGGCGTCTTCTGCACGGCCAGCAGCATACCGAGAACCATCCCGGCAACCAGCGCGAAGGTAATCCCGATGGCGGTATAGAGAAAACCGCTTCGACCGGCCCGCATCACCCCATGCAGGTCCATGCCGAAGCCGAGTCCCACTACGGAGGCCTGTAAAAGAAACTTGGAGTATTTTTTTGCTTCGCGGTCGTAGGGATGAGAAAACAGCAGCCCGAATACGAGCCCCATGGCCAGCGCCCCGGCCGGAGAGACGAAACCGCTGGCGCTGATTAGCAGCCCAAGAAGGAAAACCAGGCGTGAGGCCATTCGAGAACGGACCGCGTGCGGCAGTGGATGCCGCACACGCGGCGACGGACTAAGCCGCCGCCCCCTTGCGGAAAGAATCCAAGGCTTCAGCCTCGGAATTGTACACGTCGAAAACCGTCAACAGCTTGGTGACCTGCAATAAATCGCCAACTCGTTTGGTTAGATTGGCAAGCTTGATCGTTCCTCCGGCGTTGCGCGCGGTCGTGTGCAGGGCCACCAGCGTGCCCAGCCCACCAGAATCGATATAGTTCACCTCACCGAGATTGAGCACGATGCGCTTGTGCTCAGCGATCGCTTTCTTGATCTGATCTCGGAGAAGAGATGACTCTTCTCCGAACACGATTCTCCCGTTGCAATTCATAGAGAAGATGTCATCAATGGTCCGGGAACTCAGCTTTAGTTGCATGGAAACGCTCCTTTGCGCGGTATCGGCTAAAGCCGGACCACCACGCCCTGCATAAGCTCGACGCACTAGCCTATCGCGTGGGTGGCGGCTTAGCAAGACCTTCGTAATCGCCTTAATCGCCTATCACGTGCGCTGTGGGTGTTTTTTAAGTCGTTGAATCGATTCTCTCGGCGTTCCCTGCGGCGTTCCCCCGCATCCTCTGCGATTCACGGGTTTGCCCCCGCACTGCCCTGTGGACGCCCGAGCCTATCACGTATAATCAGGGTTTCGTTCCCCATGAGCTACACCGTCCTGGCACGTAAATACCGGCCGCAAAAGTTCTCCGACGTCATCGGCCAGGAGCACGTTACCCGCACTTTGCAGAACGCCATCGAGCAAAGCCGAACGGCTCACGGCTACATCTTCAGCGGACATCGCGGCATTGGCAAGACGACCGTGGCGCGCATCCTGGCCATGGCGCTGAACTGCCGCTCCTCTGAAAAGCCCGTGTCCGAGCCTTGTGGCATCTGCGAATCCTGCACTGAGATCCGCGCCGGAAATTCCGTCGATGTAATCGAGATCGATGCAGCCACCAACCGCGGTATTGACGAGATTCGCGAATTGCGCGAAGGCGCGCGCTATCGTCCGGCACGCGACCGTTTTAAAGTCTACATCCTCGACGAAGCTCATCAGATCACCGACGCCGCCTTCAACGCCCTGCTGAAAACGCTAGAGGAGCCGCCTGATCATATCGTTTTCATGCTGGCCACCACGCAACCCGAGGACATTCCCCAGACCATTCGCTCGCGCTGCCAGCACTTCAGTTTTCGCGCCGTGAAGTTCGACGACATCGTGGGCCAACTGCGCGACCTCACCAACCGCGAGAATATTGAGGCTGACGATGACGCTCTCGCTCTGCTGGCCGAGGCCGGCGACGGATCCATGCGTGACGCACTTTCGATTCTCGACCAAGCCATTGCTTCTTCCAGCGGAAAGCTTACGGTCGATTCGGTTCGCAACCTGGTGGGGGCGGCTCCGTCGCACATTCTCGAAGAAGTGATGCAGGCGGTATCTAGCGGCGCGAGCGAAGACATTCTGCGACGAGTGGATCATCTGATCAGCGAAGGTCACAGCCCTACCCATTTTGCTCGGCAAATGGTGCGCTTCCTGCGCAATGCCACGGTTGCCAAGATCGCAGGCAAGGGCTCTGGATTGCTGCAAATCTCCGGCGAGGAACGTGAGCGGGTTGCTCGCGTTGCTGAGTCGTTCAGCGAGGAAGACCTGACCCGCCATCTGCAGATCATGCTGCGCACTCATGGCGAGCTAAGTTACAAGCAGGAGCAGCGCTTCTATCTTGAACTGGGCTTGCTGAAGATGGCACACGCTCAACGGTTGCTCCCGCTGGAGCAGTTGCTCAGCGAAGCTGCTGCTTCACCCGCAACCTCACGTCAGCCGGCGGCGATCAAGAATACTGCCGCAGGTGCGTCCGAAACTCGCCGGGGAGAACCGAACTCGCCCTCTCGTGCCGCACAGGCTTCACCCTTCGCTGCCGATTCCGCCCGCAAGAGTGGTTCCAAGCCGGAACTCTCGGCCGACTCTGCGCCTGCCAGCGGGCCGCGCATGGTTCCAGCTCCCAGCACAGCGCGTGTTGTCATGGGAGCTGCTGCCCCAGCAAACATGGCTGATGACGAGCCCGAAAGCCAATCTCGAATCCCCACTGAATTCCGAGCCCGGCCCACGCCGCCGCAACCACAATCTGACTCTGCGAAGCTGCAATCACCGCCAGTTGGCGGCAACTCGTCTTCCTCAACGCCCCAATTGGAAAACGTGCGGACCGCTGTCTTGCAGGCACTTACCAACGGCAATCAACGCGTGCTGATGTCGATGCTCGAAGCTGGCGAATGGGCCGTGGAGGGGAACGAGTTGGTCATCGGCGTCGAGGCTTCGGCAACGGTAATTGATATGTCGCTGAGCGGGGAGGCCAGACGGCTGGCAATCGCTTCGGCCAGCGGAGTTCTCGGTCGGGCGGTGAAGCTGAAGATAGTCCCTGGCGCAGCGATCGCGACCAGCGGAGGAACGCAACCAGACGCAAAAGCGGGGTCCGGCAAGGCTTCCAATGGCGGAGGCCGCAGCCGGGCAGAACAAGATCCCGTGGTGCAGCGCATGCGGGAGAAATTCGGGGCGCAGATTCGCACGGTGATTGACTACAAGGAGAAGCGGTGAAGCCACTATGGGCGGATTCAATCTGCAAGAATTGATGTCGAAAGCGAAAGCGCAGTACGACACTCTGCAGAAGAAAATGCAGGAGACGGTAGTCGAAGCCTCGTCGGGTGGCGGCACGGTCACGGCGAAAATGGACGGCCGCAAGCAGCTCCTTAGCTTGCGTATCGATCCGGAGGCGGTGAAGGCGGGCGACGTCGAGATGCTGCAAGATTTGGTTCTCGCCGCGGTAAACGAAGCCGCACGCAAGATCGATACGATGATGCAGTCCACCGTCGGCGGCATGCTGGGTGGGCTCGGCATCGGCGGACTTTAGATGTCTCTCTTTACCCTGTCATCCTGAACAAAGTGAAAGACCTCTGCATTTTCCGGCTGCAAGCAGACTGCATGGTCTTCACGTCGCTCGGAATGACAATTGAAGTGAAACTGGACTGACAAATGTCTCAATTTGCTGAGCCGATGTCCCGGTTGATTGATGAACTCAAGAAGCTGCCGGGCATCGGCAGCAAGAGCGCGCAGCGCCTCGCATTCTACATCCTCAGATCGAGCGACGAAGACGCGGAAGCGCTCGCCGCCGCCGTCCGCGACGTCAAGGCCAGCTTGCGGCTATGCTCAGTATGTAACAACATCACGGACGTTGACCCGTGCGTCTATT
>Ga0137418_10002491_pt1 | contig 16895 bp, 15 predicted proteins | sample CZODoug3_1_2_16f_FD_122242 | JGI IMG/M metagenome (GOLD analysis project Ga0137418, IMG submission 122242) | Vadose zone soil fungal communities from Angelo Coast Range Reserve, California, USA - CZODoug3_1_2_16fungal (Hybrid Assembly) | ecosystem: Environmental > Terrestrial > Soil > Vadose... | reverse complement strand
TTGATCGCCAGCGAGCGCTTGAGGAGAGGCTCGGCTTGCGCGTACTGGCCCAGGTTGGGGCCGGCGGGAACTCCTTGGGCACGAGCCAGACTCACATAGGCCAGGCCGATCTCGAGCGCCAGATCCTGGTCCATGTGCGCTTCACTACGCAGCCCTTCCAGGTACTCCTGCGACATCGCTACGATCTCATGCCTGGCTTTGGTGGAGTTGGGGAGCCCCGCGATTACGCTGTCGAGCGCGAGTACTTTGTTCGCAAGCTGGCGTACCTGTTGGAATCGCCGCTGGGCGATGGAGCGTTCGCGATTGGCCGCATACAAGCCAAGCGAAAGACCCGCTATCGTTACCATGGCCGCGGTCACGGGCAGCCAGTAACGCCGCAGGAACCTTCGCGTACGATACCAGACATCCCCGGAACGGGCTTCGACCGGTCTCCAGTCAAGGAAGGCACGGACATCGTTGGCAAAGGCTTCCACGGAAGCGTAGCGCTCTTCCGGTTCATGACGAAGGGCTTTTCGTAGGATGTAGTCGATGTCGTTTGGAAGGTCCGGATTCAGCCGGCTGGGCGCCGGGATCTCCGTGGTTCCCGCCATCACTTCGATAGCCGGTGCTCCGGACTCATGCGGCGACCGGCCCGTTAGCAGCTTATATAAAACGGCGCCCAGGGAGTAGACGTCCGTAGCCGTTGTCTGATTGGCTCCGCGTAGCTGTTCAGGGCTGGCGTAATTTGGCGTGAGCCGCCTCTCAATGGTCTGTGTCGGATCTCCTGTTTCGTTCAGCAGTTTGGCGATGCCGAAGTCGAGCAGCTTGGGCTGGCCTGAAGCGTCCACGAGGATATTCGAAGGCTTCAGGTCGCGATGGATGATCAGGTGGCGATGCGCATGAGCGACCCCATCGCATACGCGCAGGAAGAGCGTAAGCTTATCTCGCAGGTCCAGGGCTGCCGCATAGACATCAATCGAGACCCCGTCCACATATTCCATGACGAGGTAGGGCCCGCTGTCGCCGCTATGGCCGGCGTCTAGGATGTGAGCGATCGAAGGATGATTGAGATTTGCGAGAAGCTGGCGTTCCTTGAGGAAACGGTCACGCCAGGCGGGCCGATCGGAGTCGGCGCGGAGGACCTTAACAGCAACCTTCTGTTGAATCTCGCCGTCGGTGCGCTCGGCCAGATACACCGATCCCATACCACCTGTCCCGAGCAGCCGGACTCGGCGATAGGGTCCCCAATTTGTAAACTCCGCATGATTGCCGGACTGCAGCGCACTGTAACGGCGGTCTATGACCCGCCGGTACTTCCTGAAACCAACGAAATACCGGCGGTCATAGACCGCCGCTACAGTGCAGTTTGCCTTTTCGGAGCCTTTTCCGCAGCCTGCCGGAGCGAACTATTGCCCCACGAAATTGTGTGCGCCGCATCCTTTTTTCTGGCAGTATCTGTGAAGCTTGGAGGACAAATCATGCGCCGGATTTCACTTATTACGGCAGCCTTGATCCTGGTTATGTCGGGGCCGTTACTCGCCCAGGAATGGACGGATTTCACGAGCAAGACCGATTTCTTCCATGTCAACTTTCCGGGTGAACCCAAGGTGAAGGACATCACCTACGCGACGGAATACGGCATCACTCTGCCGGGACGCGTCTACAGCGTCGACAATGGCCCGAGCCGCTACTCCGTCACCGTGGTCGATTACGCCGATGCCCAAAAAATACATACGGCGCGAGCCGACGAGTGCAAGAAGAATGGGGGAGAGGGCGACGCCTGCCAGAACGACTGGCGTGGTGAGGTGCAAGGATCGATCGTCTACGCGTCGTGGCAGTTCTTTCAGAGGCCCGGCGCTAAGGTTACCCACTACGCCTGGTATGTGTCGGACCTGATTGAAGGACATCGGCTCCAGCTCACGAATGCCGACGGATCCCATACCTTCGCCGCTGTCCACAGGCATGGCACCCGTCTTTACATCCTGGAGGCAACCGTGCCCCGGAATGCGCCGGCGCCGGGCCTGTTTCAGCAGTCGCTGCAATTCTTCGATGAATCCGGGAAGCAGGTCCGCTATCGGAGCTACTACACCACGGGATACAGTGACGAATGGAAATTTCCGGCTCCGCCACCGCCGCGCACGAGATGACTGTGCGGCGCCTGCATTGATAACGATGGTCGGACGAACTTTTTTTAACTAAGGAGAGTAACCATGCTAGTCAGATCTTTGGGGCTCGCGGCCATGTGTGCGGTTCTCTTGGTCCTGCCGGCTCTGGCACACCATTCCCACGGCAACTACGACGTAACGAAATGGACGACCATGGAAGGCAAGGTCACGGAAGTGCATCTGCTGGTGCCGCATTCCTGGCTCTACGTCGAAGTCAAGGACGCTAAAGGGGAGCCCACAGTCTGGGCTATGGAAGCAACGGGCCCCGGCGGGCTCCAACGGGTCGGCGTCAAAAAGGAGGACCTCAAAGCGGGCGACTCCGTTAAAGTCCGGTGCCATCTGCTCAGAGACGGCTCGAACGGCTGTCTTCTCGGGTTTGTGACGCCCACGCACGGTGACCTTGCCCGAGGCCATGGGGTCGAAAGAGATTGGGACGGCGGCGGCGGCGCGGGCACACCTGTCCCTGCGGGCGCACCCACCCCCAGGTAAGGGAGAGGCATTTTTTCCGCTTAGCATCCTCGCCTCGTTGCTATTCTCAGGTGTTGCACCGGTTTCGGATTGCGGGACCGGTGCAGCCTGGAGTAGCGAATCTTGAATCCTGAGAATGAAAACTCCCGTTATCGTGTCGCTGCCCTATGTCTGGTCCTCGTCTTCTGTCTGCAGGCATTGCTCTCCCTGCCCAAGCTTTCAGCAACCCCCGATGAACTGCCTCATCTATCATCCGGTTACAGTTACTGGCTGACACGGGATTTCAGAATCAACCCGGAACATCCGCCCCTCGCAAAACTGATCGCCGCGATACCTCTTCTGATGATTCGGCCAAAACTGGATACGACGAGCGAATACTGGTCGGAAGCCATCGAATATCCCTTTGGTTTCGATTTTCTGTACCGCAACAACGCGGATCAGCTTTTGTTCTGGGGACGGGTCCCGATGATCGCACTTGCCGCGCTGGGCGCCATAGTTACGTTTCTCTGGGCGCGCGACCTTTTTGGTCCCCGCGCGGGCGTGCTGGCCCTGGGACTGTACGCCTTCTCGCCGAATCTTCTGGCCCACGGAACTCTGGTCACCACCGACGTTCCTCTGGCTGTTTTCAGTACTCTGACGTTGTACCTGTTCTCGAAACAGGGCGAACAACCGACCTGGCGCAACAGTTTGTGCGCCGGTCTCGCTCTCGGCGCCGCCATGGCGAGCAAATTCTCAGGAGGATTGTTGCCTCTTCTCATAGCGGCCCTGTCGGCCCTGCGTGCATGGCAATCCACCGACAGGAAAGCGCAAGCGCTGAGAGAAATTCGAAATCTCTTCATAATGGCCATCGCATCGCTGTTTGTGATTGAAGCTTCCTATCTCTTTTCGGCTTCTCCGCTGCTCTATTTCAAGAATGCGCGCCTTGTGAATGCCAATCACATCGCCAACTATCGTTATTACCTGTTTGGCGAATTCAAGGAAGGTGGCTGGTGGTACTACTTTCTGGCGGCCTTCGCCTTCAAGGCAACACTGGCCACGCTGGTGCTGATGATGCTGGCCGCGGCACGAATGATTACGAGACCGATCCGTGACTTTGGCGAAATTGTTTTGCTGCTTGGCATCGGATTCTACGTTCTTGTAACGTCCGTAGGGGCGGGCGACCTGGGCGTCCGCTATCTCTTGCCGATCTTTCCGCTCGTTTTTGTGTGGCTCAGTCGGATCGTGCCGGACTATTGGTCGAATCGTTTGGGACGCGCTGTTTTATTCGTGCTCCTTGCCTGGCAGGCGTGGGCTGGAGTGTCCGCATTCCCGAACTACATTCCTTACTTCAATGAAATGGCCGGCGGCGCGCGGGGAGGGATAGAAATTCTCGACGACTCCAATGTCGATTGGGGACAGGGACTGAAACAAGCTTCAGAATACGTGCGAAACAGAGGCATCAAGGACGTTGCGCTATATTCATTCTCGCCGTTCGATAATCCTCGTTACTACGGCCTGCCTCAAAATCAGTCATGGAGACCGCTCCTCTACAAGCCGCCGCTCCCCGGCGTGCACATTATCAGCGCCCACCATCTCACCCGCCTGAGAGCGCTCGATCCGGCATGGCGAAAGTACAAGCCCATTGACCGGATCGGCGAGTCGCTCTGGGTTTATCAGTTTGACAAGTGAGCGACGGTCGCCGGAAAGAGATTTTGAAATTGGACGAATCCTGAAATCGGTAGTGGCAGTTTCGCGACTACGGATTCCCCTCCTTGAAAAGGAGGGGTGGACGCGCCACTAATAAAATGCTGCGAAGCCACCGCTGATGCCGCGGACGGGGTGGTCAAGTTCGCGGAATCTTCAAGAAAGCATTCGTGAAACATTCATCGACCCTGACCACCCCGTCTGCGCCATTTCGGAACGGGTTCTTTTTCTTTGTGGCGCAGCCACTCCCCTCCTCAAGGACGGATCTGAGATGCAGGATTCAGCCAATTTCAAAATCGCAGAAGCGCAAGATGAGTCGGTGTATTAGGTATATGATTCTGTTCAAATGAGCAGAAATCCCAAGGCCCTCGGGGCATACAGCTTCGTTCTGCATGAGCGCGGAGCTCATGGCCACCACTGGTCCGGAACGGGAAGCCTTTCGATCAAGTCATTCACGGGCTGTGAGGCTTTCTACGATGTCGGCCGCGGGTTCTGTAAGGTCGATGACAGTTCGTATCTCATCTTAAATACAGATCAGGATTATTCCATCAGCGTCGAGGACGCCAGCCGTGGAGAGTCGTTCTGCATATTCTTCGAAGATGGGTTCGCCGAGCGCGTTCACCATAGCCTTTCCCGCAAAACCACGCAGCTGCTGGACAGTCCCGATGCGTCTTCGACTGAGCCCATACACTTTTTCGACAAAACTTATCCGCACGACTCTGTTCTTTCGCCGGCACTCTCGATGTTCAAAGCCGGGTTTCCGCCTCACAAAGAAGAAACCGGTTGGGTGCATGAGCAGTTGTACGAAATGATGCGGCGTCTTTTGAACGTGCACCAGAACGTTCGTCGAGACGTGGAGCAGATTGATAGCGTTCGGGCATCAACCCGTGAAGAACTGTATCGCCGCCTGCACAGGGCGAGGGATTTTATGGCGGCGTGCCTGGATCAGCCCCTGACGCTGGAAGACATCGCGAGAGTGGCATGTCTTTCTCCGAATCATCTGCTTCGAACTTTCAAACAAGTCTTCAGGCAAACACCCCACCAGTTTTTGACCTCGAAGCGGCTCGACGCAGCCGCAAGGCTCCTGGCCCGCACGGACCTTTCGATCTGTGACGTGTGTCTCAGCGTCGGCTTCGAAGGTGTCGGCTCCTTCAGCACTTTGTTTTCTCGATCTTTCGGCATTCCCCCGGGCAAATATCGTCTCTCAAAAAGGTGATTTTCGAGACGACGGCAGACCGCGACGTCGAATAGGGTTTCGAGTGTTGCTAGTTCCCCTCCTAACTTAGGAGGGGAGTTGGCGTACCCGGACCTTTCAGCCGTCGCCGCCACCACAAGGAGTTCCGTATGAATCGACGATTAGTCACCGTGCTGCTGTTTTGGTTTTGTTTGTCCCTGACTGCTTTTGCCGAGGAGCCGAAAATGAACCTTTCAAAGATTGCCCAGATTTCCGTCCGAGCCAAAGACCTGCAACGAGCAACCGCTTTCTATCGCGACACACTGGAGCTGAAAATAATCGTCAGCACGCCGGTCATTTCCATTGCGGAGTGCGGAGGAGTTTTTCTCCTTATCAGCAAGGCCGAGACTCCGGAGTTGGATCATCCCAGTTCCGTGATCTACTTCGATGTGGACGACATACAGAAGACAACTGCGGATCTTTCAAGCCGCAATGTAAAAATTGACGACAAACCCCATATCGTGGGCCAGTTGGGCAATCAGGATGTATGGGTGGCGATTTTCCGGGACTCCGAGGACAACCTCGTGGGTCTGATTAGCAGGACACCTCGCAAGTAGGCCATCGTCTATAATGATTCGATGGTTCGAACAGGGAGGCCTAATGAAGAGATCGATAGTGGTAGTCTCGTTGGCGTGTGCACTGGTTGTCATCATGGGGGTGCTTAGCTTGAGTCAGGACAAAAAGGGCGGTCAGGAGCCCAAGCAGGTAACAACCGCTTCCGGGTTGAAATACACCGATGTCGTAATGGGTAAAGGCGATCCCGCAAAGAGCGGCGACAAAGTCGACGTTCACTATACCGGCTGGCTCTACGAAAACGGAAAGCGCGGTACCAAGTTCGACAGCTCCGTTGGAAAGAGTCCCTTCCCGGTGACGATCGGCCAGACCCGGGTCATCCAGGGCTGGACAGAAGGACTGCAAGGCATGCGTGCCGGTGGCAAACGAGAACTCATCATTCCACCGAATCTGGGCTATGGCGCGGGCGGCTTTCCCGGCGCGATCCCTCCCAACGCGACGCTCGATTTCGAGATCGAGATGTTGAGTATTTCGAAGTAATTAGGGGACAAAAATTAGCCGCCAATGACGCGAATGACGCGAACGGCGCATCAACGATTCATTTGATGCGCCGTTCGCGTCATTCGCGTCATTGGCGGCTAATTTTTGTCCACCCTTTACCTTGGAATCTGTGGAACGATCAGGTGGAAGAGCTTCACCGAATCCCCGGCGGCGGAGATCGTCGCGGTTTCCGAAGGGCCGAGATAGATCCCCATACCTTTGGTCACATCGTGATCCTTGTTCTCCAGATTGATGCGGCCCTTCCCCTCCATGAGGTAGATAAGCTGGTGCTTGTCGCCGGCGTCCGCTTTGAATTTCTCACCTGATTTCAGCCAGCGGAGCGACCCATGCACGTTTTTGGCGCCCACCAGTTCTTTATTCAGGATTTCAGTGAGTTCACCCTCGGACGTTTGCTTCCGGGGAAGCTTGTTCGTATCGATGAATGTGGTGTTTGGCATAAAACTCTCCTATGTCTGAACCCACACGCCGCCGTCCACCCGGTCCCATCGCAGGTCGTCAGGTGTTCCGTCGAGGATTGTGGTTTTGAATCGGTTTGGCGCCTGAAATTCGAAATAGAACAGGCCTGTTTCCGTGGCGCGAAGGCGATGCTTGGCCTCGGGCGGAATGAAAACCAGGCTTCCGGGTTCGACCGGGCGAGTGCCTTCAGGCGTCTCGACGGTGCCCTTCCCTTCGATGATGAAATAGAAGTGCTCGCAGTTCTCGTGGAGGTGGAACGGCGAGGAAGCGTTGCTCTTGTAGTGCATGACGCCGGCGAGCATGTCATCGATGTTCGTCAGTTCCTTATTGACGAAGAACGTGCGCTCGCGGCCAGGCACAACCGAGATCAGCTTCGGTAACTGATCCTCATGGAAAATGTACGCCATGTGTAACTCTCCTTAACGCGGGCTGAAGCCCGCCACTACGTTGTTCTTCCCCCGGTTCATTTTGGCCGATACGAGACACGTGCAACTTCGGAGATGGGGACAGGTCCGATCGTCGCCCGGATTTCGGCTTGCAGGTGGCGCTCGACTGTCGGTTTCGACGATCCGCGCCCTTCCTCACCCCAGACGACCGTGACTTCACTGCCCAGTTCACTGTGTTCGACGTCCATCATCGCCAGCGAGACCATCGCGCGCTCGTTGTATGTGTACCCGGTGTAAGTGGATATCCCGACGGTTTTACCGCCTTTCAACACCTTGTCGTACGGCAATGTTGCATAGTTCGCCAGGGGTAAATCGATGTACTTGGCGATGTCTCCAGTCTGGAATAGGGATCCGAAGACACGGGCAACATCTTCGCCGTTCCAGACGAGCGTTACCTTCTTGCGCCTCTGGTTAGCGGCCATTTTTTCAACGCCTTTTCGCCCGACAAAGTCATGGTCGAATTTGACGAAAGACCCGTAGCCGAGGTCGTAGGGCGTGAGGTAATAGTCTGTGATGTTATCGGAGTAAAAGCTGCCTCCGAGTGAAGCCATGGCTTCATAGCCTGTGGCGCTCAACCACTGCCTGTAGCCCTTCATCGCTTCGCCGACATAAACTGCCGGCAGCGGAGATGGAATCCAGCCCGATTCGAGGCAGGTAGTCGGATAAGTTCGAGCGCCCACTTGCCGGATCCCGTACTCCTGACCGGCGTTAACAATGGCGTCCCGAACTTCGTCGCCGTGCTCCCAGGGACCAAAGATCTCCCAGCCGGCCTGTCCGACCATTCCGTGACGCAACGCGCGGATATCGCGGCCCGCGATCTTGAATGTATCCATATAAAAGAACCGGATATCCGGCACAGGCTTTCCCGTCACCTTCTCCATGACCTTGGCCGCATTGGGGCCCTGAACCTGGTATCTGAAAACCTTTCGTTTGCCTTGATTGACGAAAGACCTCTCGTCCCGTTCTGCTTTCGCGTCATACCCACCAGTCTCCAGGTTGTATTGAACCCAATTGTGGGCGGGAGGGCGTCCGACGAGATTGAATTTGTTTTTATCCAGAGGAAAGAGAATCGCGTCACCAATCACATAGCCATCAGGGTTGCACGCAACAAACTGTTTGGCTTGATTCAGTTTAAAATTGCTAAAGGTATTCACACCAAGATCGGAGAACAATTTGAGTGCATCGGGACCCTCAACATAAAGATCCGTCATATGGTGAGACAGGTCGAGAAGGGCGCAGGTCTCCCGCCATGCACGCTGCTCATCTCTCCAGTTTGTGAATTCGTGACGCACGACCGGGAAGGCGTACGGTCCTATCTGCGAATTACGCAATAGTTTGACCGGACTCTCGACGGTTTTTAAGACTTCCTCCAAGCTTTTGTAACTCATAGCAGCTAGTAACTCCTCCTAATTCACCATCATTGGGAATATCCCGCCTAAAGACAGGGCCTGAACTGTAACCCAGCAGCAATTGGCTTGACAAGTTGACTTGTTGGAAGGTAAATCACCGCTTGTCAAAACATCATCAATGGGTTACTGCACACATGAATAAGACATTCGCAAAGATGGCACTTTGGTTCTGGGTAACAGCCGCACTGGCGGCAGTGGCATTCGCCGCAGGCCGGGCACAGTTACCCGACGAACCTGGCAAGAAGATCCTGGAAGGCGCCTGCACGGCCTGCCATAACCTCGATCGCATCGTAAGTAAACAGTACGACAAGGATTCCTGGGATGGCATCGTCCAGAGCATGAGGGACAAGGGCGCCTTGGTGAGTGACGATGAGGCTCCCGTCCTCGTGGAATATCTTGCCAAGAACTTTGGGAAAGCCCAGTAGAATTTCAGGGCGGAGGGAACAAATCAGACTTAGCCGCGAATTACGCGAATGACGCCAAATGGGCGCATCAAAGAATTCTTAACGCGCCCATTTGGCGTCATTCGCGTAATTCGCGGCTAAGTCTGATTTGTTTCCCTGTCCTGAAATTTGGCCTCCTTAATGAAAGCTACTGAAGAAAGATCGGTCGGTTCGTGGCTGGCCACGGCCGGCTTGCGCCTGTCGGACTGGTTCGAACGGTGGTTCCCGGACGCATTCGCCCTGGCGCTCCTCGCGGTGTGTGTCGTATTTGCCGCATGCGTCGCTCTGGGCAGCCCCGTTGTTCAAACGGCCGAATGGTTCGGGGCTGATTGAAGCGCCCTACATGCTGGAGGCGGGCAAATCCCTGCAGGTGCATTTAGGATGGGTTGTGCAAACCTACAACGCAACTGAAGCGCTGGCTAACTTGATTCATCCGTTTTGGATGCTGCCACTGCTTGGGATCCTGGGTTTGAAACCTCGCGACATCGTCGGCTATTCCACGCTGCAGTTTGTCGTGCACGTCCCGGTCGTGCTATTCCTGGTTTGGATCCTGAACTACACGCTGCTACGGTAGGTGTGGAGTGAGAGGTGTTGAAGTAAGACGTCACGGATTCCCCTCCTTCTGAAGGAGGGGTGGCTGCGCCATCAATAGATTTGATCCGTTCCTTTAAAAGGCGCGGACGGGGTGGTCAGTCTGGTAACCATGTTGCTTAGTGCCAGGAGTGCGAAAGCGGGGCATTTACAACATCAAAGCCAAGGAGGCACAGCGTAAAGCGCTGCGAGATTACTCAACTGCAGCAGAAGCCGTACTCTGGAAGAATCTTAAGAATGGTCAACTCAGGGGTAAGAAGTTTCGCCGGCAACAGAGCATAGGTCCGTACATTGTCGACTTTTATTGTCGGGAAAGCCGGTTGATTGTCGAACTTGACGGTGCCGGCCATTTCACTGAAAACGGTGCGGAGTACGATGCGAAGAGGACGGAGTATTTTAGGGAGCAAAATATCCGAGTGATCCGGTTCGAGAATAAGACCGTCTACAGAGACTTGGAATACGTGCTGGAAACGATAAAAGCTAATCTAAAGCTAATCTAAACTGACCACCCCGTCTGCGCCTTTTAAAGGAACGGATCAATTCTATTGATGGCGCAGCCACCCCTCCTTCGCAAGGAGGGGAATACATTCGGCGAATTCATTCACAGCTGCTTCCACAAAAGACCGGCGCTCATAGAGCGCTGCTACAGTTGCTCGATCCGAGTTCTTCCGCAACCTGCAAGGCTAGTCGAGCGGTCATGGCGAGTGTGAAAGAAAAAAACGCCAGGGCCAGGAACACACTAAGCAACGATTTGAATTTCATTGGCACTTCCTCCTCGTGCGAATAGAAAGTCTCCAGCCAGCACTTCGTGCCGTTCGAATTTTCTGGTGTTTCTCTTAGTGAGGCTAGTCGGTGGTGCGTGGTCCGACGATATAGCGGGCGACGACATCATTAAAAGCAGATTAACTCCACATTAATTTAATTTTATGCAATCGGAGGGATTGCACGACGATTATATGGAGAGCACGTAAACAGAATTTAATCTTTGGTTAATCTAAGTCGCCATCACTCGCGCGTAAACTTGGCGCGGGGAAGTGAGTACAATGCATTCATCCTGCGTCCTGCTGCTTGTTGGAGCGCTTTCGGTGTGGGCGGCACAACAGAAATCGGCAGAAACCAAAGGTCGTGACTACACTCTCTCCGTTGACGTCGATCTTGTCGTATTCAACGCTAGCGTCCTCGACTCTAAAGGACGTCCTGTCAAAGGGCTTTCCAAAGACAACTTCCGCCTGTTCGAAGATGATCGCGAGCAGCAGATCAAATTCGTGCGCCCTGAAGACGTTCCTGCGACAGTGGGCCTGGTCATCGACAACAGCGGCAGCATGCGGCAAAAGAAGTCGGACGTTATTGAGGCGGCGCTCGCATTTGTCGAGTCGAGCAATCCACAGGATGAAATCTTCATCGTGAACTTCAACGAACGAGTCTCCATGGGCCTGCCGGAGGGGCTCCTGTTCACGAACGATGTCGATCAACTCCGCAACGCTTTAGCAGGAATACATACCGACGGGAAAACGGCGCTTTACGACGCTATTGGCGTTGCATTGAAACATCTGGACTCCGGAACATATCAGCGAAAGGCGCTGGTCGTACTGAGCGACGGCGGTGACAATGCCAGCGCATCCACGTTGAGTGATGTGCTCAAACTGTCGGAGCAGTCGAGCGCGACCATTTTCGCCATTGGAATCTTCGGCCCTGATGACAAGGATAAGAACCCGAAAGTCCTCCGGCAACTCGCTCAGTTATCTGGCGGAGAAACTTACCTGCCGCAGCGCCTCGACGAGCTCAACGACATCTGGCGAAGAATTGCGGGCGGTATTCGCAACCAGTACACCATCGGCTACGTCTCCACAAACCTGAAACACGACGGCACCTTTCGTAATGTGAAGGTGTACGCCACCAGCCACGATGGCAAACCTTTGCGCGTGAGGGCCCGAAGGGGCTATGCGAGGTAACAATGCATACACGTAATCTGTTATTTTTTTGTGTATTCGCCATGTCTCTTGCGGACGTCGTGCTGGCACAGACGACCGTGCCCCTCACTGTCGAAGAGGGAGTGCCCCTGCCGCTGATCCTGACGAACAAACTGCCATACAAACAGAACGCACCCATTACGGCGCGGCTGGTCGAACCGGTCTTTGCTTTCGATCGCGAAGTCATCCCCTCCGGAACAGAAGTCCTGGGACGTATCACCGGATTCCAGGCTGCGCCGAGGTGGCGACGGGTAATGGCCATTCTGAGCGGAGACCTCACGCCTCTGCGTGAGCCCAGGATGAGTTTCGACGCTATCGTTCTGAAGAGCGGCACTCGAATTCCGATCCAAACGTCTGTCGTTCCGGGAAGCGATACGCTCGTCCGATTCGACCGGAGCGCACCGCAGCGCAGGAAAGGACGCGTTGCGAGCGCCGCCGCAACGGCACGCGAAGAGATCGGCGTGCGTAAACGTGCGGTCATCGCTGCTGTGAAAACACCAGGCAAGATGGAGCGCCTGAAGGACATGGCGTGGGGTTTTGCGCCTTATCATCCACAGTCCGTGCCTTCCGGCAGCCGCTTCAAGGCCACCCTTCTCGCGTCTCTGCAGTTCGGCACAGCCACTCTCGAAGCGTCGAGAATGAACGAGATCGGCTCAGAGCCGCCCGGTGAAGCTGTCGCCTTCGCGCGTCTTGCAACCGATCTGAATTCGGGCACGACACATCATGGAGAACCGGTCGAAGCCGTGCTTTCACGGCCGCTGGTTTCCTCCGGCGGCGCCCTGATCTTTCCGGAAGGCAGCCGTCTCCACGGCACAGTGGTGCAGGCGCGAGCGGCGCGGCGCTGGCACCGCAACGGACAACTTGCATTCATGTTCACCAGAATCGAGCCGCCCTCCTCAATCGCATGGACTGCGCCTGCGGTTCAAGAGGTGGAGGGCCGCCTCGAGAGCGTCGAAGTGGACAGTAGGGACATGAGCAATGTTCAACTGGATGAGGAAGGCGGAGTGGCGATCACACAATCGAAAAGACGCTTCATCACTCCGGCGGTCGCATTGATGATGGCCAGTCGCGCCGGCGATGACGGCGATCGAGACCGCTTTGCCGAAGGGCATGCGCGCGTGGCGGCGTATCACAATAACTTTCGCAATAACTTTGCCGGGCGGATGGTGGGCGGCGGCATTGGTTTCGGTCTCGTCGGCACCGCATTGGGGCGAATCTCGCGGCCTTTCGGAGTCGCGCTGGGATTCTATGGCGCAGGCCGCTCGCTCTACATGAACGTGATCGCGCGAGGGCAGGAAGTCCATTTTCCAATGGATACTCCCGTCGAGATTCGATTCGGCCAGCGGTAAAGAACAAGAAGGACTCTTAAATGAAGCGTTGTTTCGTCGCGATTCTCTGTCTCCTTGGCCTGACCGTCCCAGTTCAGTCATTGGCTCAGTCGGCGTCGATTTCAGGAATCGTTCAGGACCAGTCGGGCGCGGCCATGCCGAATGCGCAGGTGACGCTTCGAAAAGGAGCCGAAGCGAGAACCATGCAAACAAGTCCAGAAGGCGCCTTCTCCTTCGAGAAGGTGAGCGCCGGAACATACGACGTCCAGGTGGAGCACGAAGGTTTCAAAGCGGCAGGAACACGCGTCACCGTCGCCAACAGGTCGCCGCGGCCGATCGAATTCAAACTGCAAATCGCGAACCTTCAGCAGGAAATCACGGTCGCGGCGGACGCGATCCAGGTGAATACGCAGACAGACAGCAACCTCGACGTGGCGGCGCTCGATAGCAATGCGCTGGATAACGCGCCCATATTCGATCAGAACTACATCGCAACCATGTCCAGGTTCCTCGATTCCGGAGCCATTGGCACCAGCGGAGTAACACTGATTATGGACGGCCTGCAGGTGAATAATATTTCACTTCCTCCATCGGCCATCCAGGAAGTGAAGATCAATCAGAACCCCTACTCTCCGGAATTCATGCGGCCCGGCCGCGGGCGAATCGAAGTCGTGACCAAGGCGGGGGCATCCGCCTATCACGGCACCTCGAACTTCGTGTTTCGCGATAACCGCATCAACGCACGTGAGCCGTTCGCTGCAACACGCCCGCAGGAACAACGCCGCATTGTCGAAAGCAGCCTGACCGGGCCGATAGGTTCCGGCAAAACATCGTCGTTCCTGTTTGCGGGAACATTCCAATCTGAAGCTGCCCAATCGATCGTATTTGCCATCGACCCTTCAGGCGAAGTACGCGCGAACGTGCCGAGCCCTCAGCGACAAGCCGATCTTTCCGCTCGAATCTCGCACCAGCTTGGGACGAACAACGCAATCGCCATCCGCTATGAAGCCCAGGACCAGTACACGAAGAATCAGGGCGTCGGCGGCGTCGTTCTGCCGGAGGCAGCCAGGAATTTCCGCAACCGCGAGGATACGATCACATATACGCAGACCACCACCTTCACGCCAAAACTGCTGAACGATTTCCGGATTCTTTTTGGCAAGGAGTACCAGCCGACCCGCAGCATTCAATCGGGACCGAAAATCGTTGTGCTCGATGCGTTCACGCGGGGGGGCGCCCAGGCCGATCGTTTGCAGACCGAGTATCACACTGTGTTTCACGATGTGATGTCGTGGTCTCACGGCAGACACACTCTGCGGATGGGCCTGGATGTTCCGGATCTCAGCCGCCGCGGCCTCGAAGATCATACAAACTTTCAGGGGACGTTCACGTTCTCGAGCCTGCAGGACTATCTTCAGGGCCGTCCGTTCTCTTTCATTCAGCAGGCGGGCCAGGACAAAGTCATTTTCTGGGAGAAGGTGGTTTCCGGTTTCATTCTCGACGACATTCGCGTACGGCCGAATTTCACCCTCTCTGTCGCTGCGCGCTACGACTGGCAGAATTACTTCCACGACAGGAACAACGTTTCACCGCGAATCGCGTTTGCGTATGGGCCGGCTCATCATCCGAAAACAGTGATTCGAGGAGGCGCGGGCTTCTTTTACGACCGCAGCGGCCCGGGCCCAATTTTCGACATCCTCAGATACAACGGCCGGCAGTTACTTCAGTATGTCGTCACAAATCCGGGATATCCGGACCCCTGGGCGAACACACAGCAGGCGCAGGCCGCTCCAAGCAGCATCGTGAAGCTCGCGGCGGATGCCCGGATTCCTTATCTGATTCAGTTCGGATTCGGAGTAGAAAGACAGTTGAGTAAATCGACAACGCTGGCGATCAACTACACGGGCAATGAAACTGTGGGACTGTTCCGTTCACGCGATGTGAATGCGCCGCTGCCGCCGTTCTATGCCGTCCGGCCGGATCCGGGCTTCGCAGTTGTCCGTCAGATCGAATCTTCCGGAAGACTGGAAAGTCACTCGCTGGATATATCGCTTCGCGGAAATGTCACGCGCTTCTTTTCAGGCTTGATTCAATACACGCTGGCCCGCGCCTACAACAATACGAGCGGCATCAATTCCTTTCCGGCGAATAACTACGACCTGTCGGGCGAGTGGGGGCGTGCCGACTTCGATCAGCGGCATCGATTCAATATGCTCGGCACGATCAAGGCGGGCAAACTGTTCAACCTCGGGCTCGGTATCTCGTTGAACACCGGACGGCCGTACAGTTTGACGACCGGCCGGGACGACTATCATGTCGGTACAGCGACAGCCCGGCCGGCGGGAGTCGGACGGAACACATTGCAGGGTCCGGGCTATGCCGAGTACGACCTGCGTTGGTCACGCGAGTTCCGATTGTCGCCGCCGAAGAACGAAGTGCCGCAGACGATCACTTTTTCATTCGACGCATTCAATGTTATGAACCATGTGAACTACACGAGCTATGTCGGTAATCTGAGCTCGCCGTTGTTCGGACATGCCGTCGCTGCGCTGCCGCCACGCCGGTTGCAGCTCTCCACACGTTTCAACTTTTGATCAGGCCCAGCGGTTCACCGGGTTTGTAGCCGGGAAAGACTTGATCAGAGCTTCGCCCCAGATGGCGGCTGACAAACTCGCCCAGCACATCGCGGAAATCGGTAGTAACTGCGAGATCGCGCTGCTCGTAAAGTTGTTCCGGCTCGAGGCCCGGCCATCGGCCGTAAACTTTGCCGCCACGCACCGGTCCCCCGAGCGCCATCATCACGTTCCCGTGTCCGTGATCGGTGCCGCCACTGCCGTCTTCTCTCGCCGTCCGGCCGAACTCCGACATTGTCACGAGGACAATATCTTCCATTCGATCGCCCATATCGCGTGCGAATGCGGCCAGCGAGGCGCCGAATTCCCGCAGGAGATTCGTCAATTGTGGAGATTCGTTGACGTGATGATCCCAACCTCCGATCTCGGCGAAAGCCGCCTCGACACCGACATCTGCCTTGATGAGGCGCGCGACCTGTTGAAGAGCATTGCCGAATCCGCCGGCGTACTGCGCACCATTGGCGGGAGTGTATGGATTCCGATTGATGGACTCGATCATTTTCGCCGCGTCGAACGTTTCCTTACCCGAGGCCATCAAGCGCGGGTCAGCCGTCGTTGCGTACATGGTCTCGAGGATAGAGGCGACGTCTTTATTTTGCGTTTCGAATTGCTGCAGGTTGTTCACTGCTACGGCCCGGCGGCTGCCACGGAGTGTGCGCGGCAATTGCGCGCCGATCGCAATTGCGCGAAGCGGCGACACGCCCGGCTCGACGGGTCCGAGGGTGCGATTGAGCCAGCCATCTTCGCTCGTCCGTCCCGGCGTTCCCGATTCCATGAAGTCTTGAGCGTCGAAATGGGAGCGCGTCGGATCGGGTGAACCGGTGGCGTGAATAATTGCCAGTTCGCCGCTATCCCACAATGGCTTCAGCGGTTGTAGTGACGGATGCAGGGCAAAGCGTCCGTCCAGATCGATGCCGCCATTATTTTTGCCCGGTTGAGGCACGGCAATTGTGGGCCGCATCTCGTAATAGAGTTTTTCGAAAAATGGAACTACCACGTTCAGACCGTCGGCGGCG
>Ga0137418_10002490_pt1 | contig 16895 bp, 12 predicted proteins | sample CZODoug3_1_2_16f_FD_122242 | JGI IMG/M metagenome (GOLD analysis project Ga0137418, IMG submission 122242) | Vadose zone soil fungal communities from Angelo Coast Range Reserve, California, USA - CZODoug3_1_2_16fungal (Hybrid Assembly) | ecosystem: Environmental > Terrestrial > Soil > Vadose... | reverse complement strand
CAGCTCTCTCCACCATCCGCGCTGCGCCACAGTCCAGCGGCGTGTGCGTACATGATCTTCGGATCCAGCGGGTCGAAGGCAAAGAAATTGACGACTCCCCGCAGATTGAACATCCGCCACGTACGTCCGCCATCGTGCGTGATGTAAGACCCAGTCATGTCGCAGGCAATGAGAACGGTGTTCGCATCATGAGGACTAATGGTCGGATGAAACATCGCACCCCCGCCGCCAGGCCCAATCACACGGAAATCCCCGGGCCTCTGCGCCAAGACTGTCGAGAGCGACAAGAAAATCAGAGCTGCAAAGGAGGCTATGGATTTCATTTCGTTCCTCTGGAGGCATGGTGGCCCTGGACGCATTTCTTGGGAACGTCAGGGCCGTCGCGCCCGTTGAAGCAGCTCGTTCCTAGAACGTAATCCTCAGCCGCAGGCGAACTTTGCGGCGATCCGCGACGTCTTCCTGAGGAAAAGTCATCTTCAGTCGACCAAAGTCTGGGTTCTGGAAAATGCTCGCTTGGTCGACTACTGGCTGCAAAGTTACGGGATCCACAGCCAAGCTGAAATCCCCGAGCTGGGCAAACGGGCCGCCGCCCCCGCCGTAATCGGAACTGGGTATGAAAAGCCGGCGATTGAACACGTTGTCAATGTCTGCTCCGAAAGTAGCCCTGAGCCTTTCGCTCAACCGGAACTCTTTGTGCACGCCCAGATTTACACCCCACGCGCCCGGGCCGATCAGCAAATTGCGTTTTGCGACTTGGGGATTGTTGAACAGATCGGCTCCCACGGGAGGCAAGGCGAACGCGTTCGGATCCCAGATTTGATCACCGTTGCGGTGTTTGTAATTCCCAGTCACAAGCGGACGGTAGGACGTGTTGTTGAAGTCGCCGACCGCATCCTCAGACCCAACGCCAATATTTCCCAGCGAGATCGGTCCGCAGTCGTCACAAACCCAAAATGGTGTATAGCCAGCGCCCGACTCGGCGAACATGTTGAAGGTTGTCTGCCAGCCGCCGACGATGGCATTGAGCCAACCCGACATGGACGAGCCAAAGTGCTTTCCCTGCCCGACCGGCAATTCATACAGTCCATACGCCACAAATCTCTGATGAGGAACGAAGGACTCCTGGCCATAGTCCTGCTCCGGCTGAAACGGGTTGTACGCCACGCCTCCAAGGCTCGAGTTTCCAGTATCGAGACCGGTGGACTTTTGACTTAGGTAGGTGTAGGACACATCCAGTGTGAACCCATGCGCGGCGCGGTGTTCGAATTGCGTTTGGAAAGCATTGGAACGGCCGTGACCATAGTTGCCGTAAGTAAGCAGAAAATCTCCGAGACCCGGAAACGGCTGTCGAGCTACATCAGCGGCGGACGGTAGACAGTCGCCATTGTTCTCCGGATCGCAGGGCGTTACCCCATCTCCGATCGTCGTGCCAAATGGAGTTGTGCTCGGAGCCAATTCATTCAAATCCCTGCCGGCAATTAATCCGCTTAGGGTGCTTCCCAAGTACGAAACGCGAATGGAAGTATCACGCGCTATTTCTCGTTCGTACGTTACGTTGTACTGCTGAATCCGCGGCTGTTGCAGGCCAACGGGGACCGCATTGATAGCGGGCAGGGCTGAAAAATCGGTCGTGATATCCCCTCCTGTAAGCGGACTGAAACCGTGTTGGAATCCAGGCCACTGCTGGATTGGCGTCCCCAGATTCTTCTTGGTGAGCCCTTGATTGAAAGGGTTCGTCGCGATGGGGTCACGAATCCCTTGGGCCGCCGAGGTGGGATAGTAAAACCCATATCCCCCGCGCAGCACCGATTTGTCGGTCAAACGAAACGCAAGACCAACCCTGGGCGCTAGGTTATTCTTGTCTTCGCGCACCAGGCCCCGCCCAATTCCTAGACCCGATTTGTCCGCCGTTACCACGACAAACTGACCGGATATTTTTGGATCGAGATACTGCAGCGTCCGGTCTGAAGGGATGAGGAACCTGCCTTGCTTACCCGTCGCAGGATTCACAATGCCTAGATTCGGGTCGAAGTTTGCCATCAAGTCGTGGTTCTCAACAAAAGGCGTTATTAGCTCATAGCGCAGGCCCAGATTCACTGTCAGGCGCGATGTCACTTTCCAATCGTCCTGAAAGAAAAACCCCTGCTCCCAGTTGTAGACATCCATTGGGGGCCTCGGGAGATTGACGTATGTGACTGATGTGGGCGGAAGACCCAACAAGAAATTGGTGAACGGATCGAGTCCGTTGCCGGTGCCGTAGCTGATCGAGCCCCTGGGATTGCCCCGGTTGACCGCGAATCCATCCAGCGCTGCGTTGCGAATGAAATCGGCTCCCATCTTAAGGCTGTGCCTGCCGAGGAGCCAGGTTAGCGTGTCGCCGAAAGTGATTAGGTTCTGACTCTGCGGACGGTCCGTGCTGCGCCCACCATTTGCGAAAGCTGCGAAGTTCTTCCCAAAGGTTATCGCGGGATGGCCGTGGGTTTTCAATTCTGTCGGGCCGACAACAGCTCCATAAGCAGCGATGTCAGACTGATCGAAGCCGATACTGGAGAGAAATCCCTCAAGCGTCGTATTGCTGCGCGTAATCAACGGTTGGCGGTTGAATCCGCCGCGTAATTCATTGAGGACATGCTCGCCGAAAACTCGTGTGTACGAAAGGGAAAATGTGTCATTCCTGCCCACGGTTTGCCGCAGACCGAGGCCAGTATAGGGGGATTGCACCGAGCTCATGACCGTGGTATTACCCGCTCCGTTGTAAACACCATAAACGTGGTCCCGCTCCGTGAAGTCGTGGTCTATCCGTAGTGTCCCCACGTCTCGGACCGACCGACCCGGCAAGAGTGTTTGGAATCCGTTAATGCCGTCAGTCAGCGTGCCCCGCACTGGGTCAATGGGAGCGGAAGTACTCCCTGGCGGGAAGTACTTCGCAATTAGGCTCTGCACGGTCGGATTCAGGAGCCGTGAAGGAATCGTGATGAACTGCGTACCCGCCCCGCCGACGGTATCAGCCGACATCTCAGCTGGAGTCAGCGTTACTCCCGCCGGGACATCTGGCTTGCTGGCGTCATCTACTAACGAGAAATCACCCGTGTACAGCGTGGGATGGGGGAGCTTACTGGATTGAACAAGCGTCGGCTCTATATCCCAGTTGCGCTCATACGCAGCAAAGAACCATGTCTTCTTGAGCCCTGGAATCGGTCCGCCAACGGACCCACCAATATCCGTTAAGTTGAAGTAAGGATTGGGATACTTGCTCTGCAAAGGAGAAGGGGTAAAGTTCTGTTTCCCAATCTTATCTTGCAGAGTCAATGCGGCCAGCGCCGCATTGTTGTTATTGTAGAAAAGGGACCCGTGGTAGCCCGAGCTTCCGCGCTTGGTGGTTACTCGAATGCTAGCGATTCCGCCGTATTCAGCGCTGAAATTATCGGAAAGAACGTTGATCTCCCCCACGGCTTCCAACGAAGGCTGACTGCTGGTGGGCTGACCAAAAATACCCCCGTTCGAGCGCTGGCCATTGAGAGCAAAATTGGCACCGTAACCTTGCCCTCCGATGAACTTAAATTCCCCGTTAGCTCCTTGGGTGATGTTGGGGTTGAGAAACAGGAAGGAATAAATATTCCGGCTGTCTTTTGGTAGGTCGATCACACTCTGACTGGTAATCGTGTCGCTGATCGTCTGATCCTCCGAGTTGATGAGCGGAACCGTCGCTGTCACTTCCAGCGCCTCCGCTTTCCCCGCGACCTTCAGCATTGCGTTGGCATTCGCCACATCGCTGCCATTCAACACAATCCCCGTCAGGTCAACCGTACCCATGCTAGCGGCCGACACAGTGACCTTGTACGCCCCAGACCGGAGCCCCGAAACCTCATAGTCGCCGTGAGAGTTGGTCGTGGTCTCGCGCGACGTATTCGTCGAGAGGTCGACAACAACAACTTTGGCGTTGGGGATCACCGCTCCCGTGGAATCAGTCACCGAGCCGCGAATCATGCCCAAATCCGTCCCTTGGGCGAACAAATACTGGACGCATCCAATTCCAAGCACAAGCGCGAGCAAACACGCGAGATATTTCGCGGGGTTCATAGAGATTCTCCTGGGACACGGGTGGACATCGACCTAGCCCTTGTATCTCAATGAGGCAAACAAAGGCAAGCAAAAAATACTATAAAGGAAAGAATACGAGATGAAACGTAAGCCTCCCGGGAGTTGATCAGGCGTTCGGCAAATGCAAAGGAAAGCTCTGGACCACCCGTTGGATAACGCCGGTGGCGGAAGGCGAGTCCGGCCGCAGCCCCTCCGCCAGGCACCGGAACAACGCCAAAATCTGACCCACCACCACATCCAAGACAGGCAGGTTGTCGTCCCCCAAGTCACGCACGCGCCCGTAGGGAATCACGACGTCCTTCTCACACCTCAGGTCCTGCGGAATCGCTTCCCCCGCAATCACCCGGAATAGTCCGAGCCCCTTCTGCGCCAGTTCCTGCAGTACATCAACTTCATACGCTCGAAGCCTGGCCTGCGAGGAGAGGAAACAAACCACCAGCGTGTCGTCGTGAACAGCGCTCATGGGGCCGTGGCGCAAACCGAGATAGGTTTCGCAAGAGGTGGTTACGCGGCCGGCAGTCATTTCCAGCATCTTCAGCGCCGCTTCCCGGGCCGCCGCGAATCGAGTTCCGTTGCCCAGGAAAAGAGCCCGGCGGAAGGGCGCGTTCGCGGCGTGCGCCAGCGCGTCAGACTGGGTTTGCAGAAGCTTGGTCGCGCTGTCCGCCAGCCTCGAGCAGATCGCTTCATACGGAGTGGGATCGTTGAGGAGCCCAAGAAAACGCGCGCCCAGCACCAGATTCGTGAAGCTGCTGGTCATCACTAGGCTTCGGTCGTTGGTGCGGTCATCGAGGGTGATCACGGCGACCCGGGGATCGTCGCGGAAGGTATTGGCGAGGCTTCCTAGCCGGTTGCACGTCAGCACCAGATGCCGCAGGTCGGGCTCCATCTTCAGTAGCAATGCCAGCGCACCCACACTCTCCGGGCTGTCGCCGGACCGAGCCAGTGACACCATCAAAGCCGGGCGTCCTATGGGAAGAGCGTGGCTGCCGTGGGTGAGAATCGCGCCCCCTGCCACAGCTTGTACATTAACCCCAAGCTCCTTCTGCAGAACCATGCGCACGCAGTCGCCTGCGTATTCCGAGCTGCCCGAGCCAGTCAGGACAATGCTCGACACTCCTTGCACGCTTCGGAGCAGCTTGGGCGCCGATTGCACCATGACCTCCGCCGTGCGTACCCAGGTGGAAGGTTGCTGACAAATCTCGCGCAGCGTATGCCAATAGCCTAGGCGTTGCTGTTCCTCTACACTCCGCGCCAGCAGCGCGCCGACACTATCCTGCAGTCCGGCGAGCTTTTGCAGCGAATCTTGCTCTAACATAGGGACAAATCCACTTCACAAACTAAGGTTTCGATAAGAAAGCAATAGAAACCTCTGATACAGTAAACGAAAGGCGACGAAGGATCAAATGCTTTTCGAAACGAAATTTCCCGGTCCAAATAATCCAATTCAACGTGCGGGACCCTCGAGACCTTAATGATCGACATAACCTGCAGTGCGCTCCTGTTCGACCTGGATGGCGTTTTGATCGACTCAAACCCCGCCGTTAGCCGGGTCTGGAGCGCTTGGGCCGAAGAGCGCGGGTTTGATCCCGCCGAGGTAGTGGCGCATGCGCACGGCCGTCCCAGCCTCGCAACTGTGCGAAAGTACCTGCCCACAGCCGATCACGAAGCCGAGAACCGCGAAGTGGAGCGGCGCGAAATAAAAGATGTGGAAGGTGTCGTCCTCCTTCCCGGGGCAAGAGAGTTGCTCCAGAGCCTTCCTCCGGATCGCTGGACGATTGCCACTTCCTGCACCAGGCCGCTGGCCGAGGTTCGTCTGCGAGCTGCAGGATTGCCCGTTCCCGAGCGCCTTGTAACTTCCACAGACGTAACCCACGGCAAACCAAATCCGGAGCCATTTCTGAAAGCCGCTGCGAAGCTGGGCTTCCCGGCTTCGGCGTGCGTCGTATTAGAAGATGCCCCGGCGGGTATCCGCGCGGGCAAGGCGGCTGGATCGAGGGTCATCGCTCTTCGCACGACTGTTCAAGAGGCGGAACTTCGTGATGCGGGCGCAGACTGGGTGTTGAACAGTTGCGCCGATGTGACCCTGATCGATCACACCGTGGGATTGACTCTGCGCCTCAACATGTAGGGTTCGACTCTTTGCCGTAGGCTTCCACCCGGGAGAAATTTCAAACATGCGCCGCAGAGATTTACTGAAAAGTGCAGTACTCTTACCTGCTCTCGCCCAAGCGAACGCTTTTCCTGTAGCAGAACATGATTCCGAAATCAGTCCCGGCTGGTCGCCGAGAGAGCGCCTGGATCAAGGTCCCTTTGACATAGATCAAGACCAGGGATGGCAGACGGTACTCTTCGCCACGCCATCCGAAAAACCATTGCGCAATCCGGGCCTGGGCCTGGTTGGCTATGCATGGGAAGAGAGTGGGCCGTCCTTGGCCGCACGGACGGGCCGGGAGACCCTTGAGCAGCACGTGGAGAAAATTTCCAGCCTGCCCTTCGTGGACGTCCTCTACATCCGTTGCGATTGGCGCAACGTGCAGTCTCGTGCGGGACGGCTGGATCTCGATCCGGTTTGGGCCCTGACTCTCGATGCCGCCAAGCGCAAAGGACTTCGCGTTGCGTTCCGAATTCAGCTCTCGAACACTTCTTTCCAGCCAGAACAGGTCGCTCTTCCTCCTTTCCTGCGCGACCGCATTCCCTTGGTTAACATTGGCCGCATACCCGGCAAAGGTGATGGCCAGTATCGCGAGCCGCGCTACGATCACCCTGAATTTCAGAAAGCATTCGCCGAGCTGAACGATTTGTTAGCCGCGGAGTTCGAAGGCAACTCTCTCATCGAATGGATGGATTTGATGCAGTACGGATTCTGGGGCGAGGGCCACACCAGCGACTATCCCAACCCTTTCCCGGACTACGTGACTGCTGAGAAAACATTTGCGAGCATGACCGCGCGCCAGCTCGATACCTGGAAGAAAACTCCGCTCGCGGTCAACACCCAGCCCGACATCAGCAGCGTCGGAAACCGCACCATTATCGACATGGCAATCCGAGCCGGCGCATGGCTCCGTTCGGACAGCATCATTGTGGAAGAACCAATCCAGATCGATCAAATTGCCAACCGCCCGCCTTGGCTCGCCGCGATTCTGGAAGATGGATACTTCCGGCAGTACGACGCGCCGAAACTACAACAGGACGCGGCCGGAATCAATGTGATGGAGAATTACATGCTGCATGTCCTGGACGTGAAAGGCAACTACTGGTCGCTGTGGACGGAAGCCGACAATCTGAAGCATTACAACGAGACCTATCCTCGCGGATTCGACCGCCTGCGGGCGAACCTCGGATATCGTTTGCGACCTGCCTGGGTGTGGCAACGAAAAAGATACGGCACGTTCGAGCTGATCGTCTGCGTTGCGAATCGCGGCGTCGCCGGAGTTCCGGGAGTGCTCTGGTTGCAGCTCGAGAGTCCAGACGGAAAACTTGTGATGCACGGTGCGCTCGATCCAGGACATCCCCACGGCGGCGGCGTCCGGCAAGCGTCTTTCCTGCTACCCGAGGGCTACAACGGCAAGGTTCATCTATCCGCCCAGCTTGAAATTCGCCCCGGCGTAAAGAGGCCAGTCGCGTGGGCCTGTGAGCAAACCGTCAACTCGGATGGTTCAATCACCATCGATCTGAAGGATGAAAAAGATCGCGGATGGCGGAAAGGCGTTTAGCTCAACTCGATGACGCCACGCTTATATTCCTAGCCATTTTCCAACAGAGTTCGACCGACGGAAACACTTCTTCGATCGAAGGATGCGGCCGGCCCATACCCCGCAATGCCCGAATAAACTCGGTAGCCTCGTCATAACATCCATTCAAGACGTCCTCGGTCATGTCCGCAGCGGCAAGCTCCTCCAACACAAGATGGCCGTCGCGGAAGCAGCGCCAACCCAGCGGCGAACCGAACGGGCAAGTCACGGACGCGCGGAACCCACCGCCGAAGAGGTCGTAGGTTTCTTCCGCCATTCCCGCAGTTGGCAACACATCGATACGCCCCGTGATTCCGGTTCCGAATTGCAGATCAATGGCGTACCAGGGCGCTGATCCCCCGGGTGCCGGCACGGAGTGAATCTGGAACGCAGCAACCTGCCCTGCCAGGAATCGCATTGTATCCACCGCATGAACCGCTGTCGCCCAGAGAAACTCGGGCTCGCTCCGCGCGTGCCTCGCGAGAGTACAGCGCACATAACGAAGCGCCCCCTGCCCGCGCGTCCACTCGATGGCTCGATTGAGAAACGGCATAAAGCGGCGGTTCACCGAAACCATGTTCAATACCCGAGTCGCCGTGGCAGCATCCCGCAAAGCTCTCATTTCATCAAGCGAGGCGCCAAGAGGTTTTTCCACTACGCAGGGAATACCTATGCGAAGTAGTTTGATTCCCAGTTCAGAGATTCTCTCCGGCGGCACAACGGCGATGCAGCCATCCAGTTTTTCACGCGCCAGCATTTCATCGGGATCGGCATAGGCCGCCGAAAAACCATACTTGCCGCAGAATTCTCGCGCTAGTTCGAGCCGCAGGTCGCATGCCGCCGCCAATTCAATTTGTCCGGGATTCGCTGCTTTGTACCTGGCCAGCGGAATAGCGTGACCGTTTTCCGAATGCTGTCCGCACCCGATCACTCCCAGACGAATCATGGACTCAGGAACCGCCTTCCACGCGCAAGACAATGGGTAGCCCGCTATCGTCGAGCGGCGGTCTCGCCGGCGCCACAGTTCCACCGCGAACAAACCACAACGACCCGCCCACGGCCAGCGTAAGCCCAGCGAACCACAAAACGGTCGTCCGCTGATTCGCCGGCGTCGAAAACAGCAGCAACAGGCTCAACAAGCCAATGAACGAAATCGTCCGGCTGAGAAAGCGGAATACCGGGGCCGTGAAATCTTCGGAATCCTTCAATTCCTTCGCCACATCGATGGGAGTGTTTAAGTTCTTGAACAAGAGCGCCCGCGCCGGCGTGTCTCCGCGGTCCAGCAGCATACTCAAGAAAAACACCCCAAAAGATGCCGGAATAATGATGGCAACCTGCTGAATCAGCGACCAGTGATATACGAATGCGCCCAGCATTCCCAGAACCAGTCCGGTCAAGAACGAAGCCAATCCCGACCACGGCGGCGTCTTCCGCACCACCAACCCCAAAAGAGCGGGAGGGCCGTAAGCCAGCGAAATCAGAGTATTGAATTTCAACATAATCTGGAACACGCTCTGGCCGCTGGCGGCCATGACGACCGCGATGAGAGTGGTCGCTCCGCCGATCAGAAACGTCGTAATCCATCCCACGACCAACAACTCGTGCTCTCCCGCAAACCTACGGAACAAAGACTGATACACATCCTTGGTGAGAATGGCCGACTTAAGATTGAACTGGGCTGACAAATTGGCCATCGTCGCGCTGAACATCGCGGCCAGCATGACCCCAATCAAGCCATGTGGCAACAAAGTTAGACTGGCAACCGCGTAAGCAGCTTCACTCGCGTTCGGCAGAGCCGGCCAGACCGCATGCAGATCGGGGTAGACCACACGCATGGCCATCGGCGGAATGAACCACAAAAAAGCGCCCACGAAAAACAGACCACAACACAGTAATGCCACTTTGCGCGCCGAACGCTCGTCGTCCACACTAAAGTAGCGTTGCGCCATGGCGCTGGTGTTATAGCCGAAGGAAACCATAATGGTCCAGGAGAGCAGGTAGATCCACCCAAACTCCCCGGTCACGGGAATGGTTTTCATCTCCGGCGGAAGAGAATGAACTAGCCCCGTCACACCGCCCACGCGCGCGAGCGCCGTAACCACCAGTACCAGGCAAAACGGCATCAGAATCGCCGCCTGCAGGAAGTCTGTGACCACCACAGCCCAAAGGCCGCCCAGCACACAATAAAAAACAATCAACGCCCCCGCGCCCAGGATGGTCCATGTCACCGGAAAGCCACAGGCGGAAGAAACAAACAGGCTAAGGCCAAACAACGTGCTGGCGCTGGTAAACAATTGAAACAAAATCGTCGTCCAGGAAAAAATCTGATGGGTCGCGGGATTGAAACGCCCGGACAGATACTCCATGACGGTAGTAATCCGGCTGCGACGCCAGCGCTTCGCAAAAATGAAATAGCCGAGCAGGAAGCTCAGGGCATTCCCGATATACAGCCCGGTCGCTGCGATGCCTGACCGGTAAGCCACCCCCGCCGCTCCCGTAAAAGTCCAGGCGCTGAAGCCAGCCATGAAGCAACTCAACCCGGCGACCAGCCAGGGAATCCGATTTCCTCCCCGAAAATACTCCGCCGCTCCCCGGTTGAAGCGCAGAACGTAAAAGCCGACTCGCACCATGAGGAGCGCATAGAGGGCGATAACGAGGTAGTCCACATAGTTCGCGCTACTCATAGGAGAGCCGGGCGGAACACCCAGGACTTCCTTATACTTTGTTTTCCACAAAAATAGAAGCTAAGAAATAAAAAAGGAAAGTAAAAGTCGGGAATCGAATGCTATACTCGGACCCGTCATGCGTCGCCCCGCCCTCCTGATTAGCGCCGGAAAGGAGCTTTTTGGGTCCTTTTTTTCGCCGCAACAGCAACGACACTTGAGCGGCCGATTCCAGTGGACGAGGCAGGAATCGGCGAAGCTGAATCCAGAATTCCAGAGAGAGCTGATCTCTACCGAAGCGCTGATCACAACTTGGGATAGCCCTGCCTTCGGCGACGATCTACTCCGCCTCGCGCCGCAACTTCGCGTGATCGCACATTGCGGGGGAGAAGTAAAATCTCGCTTCTCCCGGTCCCTATTCAAGCGCCTGACCATCACCAACGCCCCCGCTCCCATGGCCCGCGCTACCGCCGAGCTAGGCGCTACCTTCCTTATGTATTGCGCGCGCAACATCGACTTCTATCGCGCTGAACTGCGCAAGCGCTCGAGCCGAATCTACGACAAGGTCCACCTGCAAGGCAGTTCTGAGTCCATCGTCGGGCGCGAGATTGCCATGATTGGTTTCGGCCGGATCGGCCGCGCCCTGGTCGACTTGATGCGTGGCTTCGATTTGAAGTGGCTGGTTCATGATCCGTATGCGCCGCGCTCCTTGTCGCAGCGCTACCCCGTGCGATTTGTCAGCCTGCAGACATTGTTGCCGCGCGCGCATCTGCTGGTTCTAACGGCGGCGTTGACCGAACAAACTCAGCGCATACTTGATCGCGAAACTCTGGCGAGCCTTCCAGACGGCGCCGCGGTGATCAACATCGCCCGAGGCGGCTTAATTGACCTCGAGGCCTTGCGGAAAGAAGTGACCCGGGGCCGCTTGCGTTGCGCTCTCGATGTAACCGATCCGCAAGAGCCCCTGCCCATTGGCGACAGCTTCCGTAATCTGCCGGGCGCAATATTGACGCCACACATCGCGGGAAGTGGCAGGCAAGTCCGCGAGGGAATCGCGCGCGTAGTAATCAATGATTTGGAGTCCTTCTTCCGCGGCCAAGGCGTCGAAAACCGCGTAACCACTTCCATGCTGGACCGGATGACCTGATCATGAAACGACGATGAAGATTTCCTTCTCCACCCTCGCCTGCCCGGACTGGACCGTGCCGCAGATCATTGCCATCGCGTCCAGCGCCGGCTATGACGGTATCGAACTGCGTTTTGTCGAGGGAGAGGATTTGCTGTGGAAGTTGCCGGTGTTTCAAGGAGCAGCGCTGGCCTCAGTGAAGCACGCCCTCGCCGACCACGGCTTAGCGATTTCTTGTCTCGACACAAGTTGCCGCTTTGACTCACTGGACGCTGCAGATCGTCAGCGCAGGGTAATCGAGGGAGAAAAGATGTCGGACTTGGCAGCCGAGTTGGGCGCACCGGGTTTGCGCGTGTTCGGAGACACAATTCGCCCCGGCGCGAATCGCGAGTCGACGGGCGGTTGGATTGCGGATTCAATTTGCCGACTTGCCGAAATTGCCGCACGCAAGGGGGTCGAGGTCTGGCTCGAGACGCATGGCGATTTTGCCAGCGCCCGCGACACGTCGGAAATCCTTGCCCGCGTAACTCCCACAAATACCGGCATCGTATGGGACCCGATCAACAGCTTTGTTGCAACACAGGAACACCCCGCGGACGGCTCGGCAACCCTGGGAGCAACCATTCGCCATGTTCACATAAAGGATATTCGTCGCAATGAGGCAAAGGGCAATCCCGAGAGCTGGGGGTACGTTCTAACGGGAGAGGGTGATTTCCCTTTGCAAGAGCTGCTGGGTGCGTTGAAGAAACGTGAATACGACGGCTTCCTGTCCTTCGAGTGGGAGAAGAAGTGGCATCCGGAGCTTGCGGATGCGGAAATTGCCCTGCCCCATTTCGTCGAGTGGTTCCGGAAGAACTGCGCCCATGGGCAAACGGAATGACGGGTGAACAGACCGGCGAAAGACTTTTGCGCTCGGAAGATATTACGGCTGCGCTGGAATTGTCGTCGCACGCGGGCTGGAATCAGACCGAAGACGATTGGCAAACCCTGCTCGACCTGGCTCCAAAGAGCTCTTGGGCCATCGAGATAGACGGAAAGCTGGTAGCGACCACGACTTTGCTCGGTTATGGACGCCGGCTGGGATGGATCGGGATGGTGCTGACAAACAAAGAATATCAGCGGCGAGGACTAGCCCGAAGGCTGCTGACAACGGTGTTGGCGCAAGCCGACGACCTGGGCATCGAAACCGTCAAATTGGATGCGACGGAACAAGGGCGTCCGCTCTACGAGAAATTCGGCTTTCGGTTCGAACAGGAAATCGAACGCTGGTCGCGGACGCGCGATGGCGCACCACGACTGCCCTTCCGCTCGAATTCCGAGGAAGTATGGCGTAATTCTGATGCGGTCGTATTTGGTGCCGACCGCTCGCCATTGTTAGAAAAACTCGCGCAGCGGAGCCCTCCTGTCTCACAGTCACACTCCTATTTGTTTGCGCGGAAGGGCCGGGTAACCGCCCACTTGGGCCCCTGCGTCAGTAAGAACGCCGCGGCGGCACGTTCCATAATCGAACAGTCGATCGGAGACACAGGCAACTGGTCCTGGGATTTGCTCCCCAAGAATCGCGAAGCGGTCGCCGTGGCACGCGATCTCGGCTTCTCTCCGCAAAGGCACCTCGTCCGCATGGCTCGAGGCAAGGACTTGCACGCAAAAGATAGCGCTATCTACGCCACTGCAGGATTTGAACTGGGATGAACATGAAAATCCAAACCGAAGCAGAATTGGAAGAGCGCCTCTCGCGCCCGGACGATGCCACAACGTCGGCGATGGCTGCCCTGGATGGCGATCTCCTGATCCTCGGCGTCGGCGGCAAGATGGGTCCAAGTCTGGCGCGGCTCGCGCGGCGAGCGGTGGAACAGGCCGGCGTCCAAAAGCGAATCATCGCCGTCGCCCGCTTCACCAACAACAAATTGCCCTCCGAACTCGAGTCGGAAGGAATTGAAACGATTGCCTGCGACTTACTGGAACCCGGAAAACTCGCCCAGCTTCCCGATGTTCGCAACGTAATCTTCATGGCAGCACGCAAATTTGGAACCGCCGGAGGCGAACACTTCACCTGGGCCATGAATACGTATCTCCCCGGATTGGTCGCCGAGCGCTACCGCAACTCGCGCATTGTCGCTTTCTCAACCGGCAATGTGTACCCACTGCGCAAGCTGGCAGATGGCGGAGCCTCGGAGACGACTCCCGTGGGCCCGGTCGGTGAATACGCCCAGTCCGCTCTCGGCCGCGAGCGCATGTTCGAATACGGATCGGCTCGTTGGGGCACGCCCGTCGCCATCCTCCGTTTGAACTACGCGGTCGAGCTGCGCTACGGCGTTCTCGTGGATATTGGCCGCGCCGTATTCGAGCGGCGTCCCATCGATCTCTGCATGCCGTTCGTGAACGTGATCTGGCAGGGCGATGCCAACTCCGTGTGCCTGCGTTCCTTCGCGCATTGTCAATCGCCGCCCTTCATCTTGAACATTACCGGCGCCGAAGCTCTTTCCGTGCAAGACATTGCGCTGGATTTCGGCCGTCAGTTTGACATTCAGCCCACATTTATTGCTGGCGAAGAGGGTGCCAGCGCCTTACTCAGTGACGTCACGAAGGCGCATGATCTTTTTGGAACGCCATCGGTTGGCAAGGAAGAAATGATCCAATCCATCGCGGATTGGATCCAACAAGGCGGCGCCGGGCTCGACAAACCCACGCATTTCCAGACGCGGGATGGGAAATTCTAGATGACTCTTCGCGAGAAACTTCGGTCCGGCCTCGTCATCCCAGCGCACCCTCTCGCGCTGAACAGCCAGCGCAAGTTGGACGAGCGTCGTCAGCGTGCGCTCACGCGGTACTACCTGACAGCGGGCGCGGGCGGCGTCGCGGTCGGAGTCCACACCACGCAGTTCGCGATTCGCGATCCTCAATTCGGATTGCTGAAGCCAGTGCTCACGTTAGCGGCAGAAGAATGCCGCAAGGACGTCGTGAAAATCGCAGGCGTTTGCGGAAAGCGCGAGCAGGCTCTGGCCGAGGCTGTGCTAGCCGCCGAACTAGGCTACGACGCGGCGCTCTTGAGCCTAGCCGCCCTCAAGGACGAGAGCATTTCTCAGCTTCTGAAACACGCTCGCTCTGTGGCGGAGGCAATCCCCATCATCGGGTTCTACCTGCAACCCGCAGTCGGAGGCCGCCTTTCACCTTACGACTTCTGGCGCCAGTTTGCAGAGATTGAGAACGTTGTCGCGATCAAGATCGCTCCATTCAATCGCTACCAGACACTCGACGTAGTCCGAGCCGTTGTGCAGTCAGGCCGCGCGGAAGATATCTCTCTCTACACCGGCAACGACGACAGCATCCTGATCGACCTGCTGTCGCAGTTCAATTTCGGATCCCAATCCATCAGAATCGCCGGCGGACTGCTCGGCCACTGGGCCCTATGGACCAAGACGGCCGTATCTCACCTCGCTCTCGCGAAGAATCACTCCGAGCAGGTCCCTGCAAATCTGCTCACGCTCGCCCAGCAAATCACAGACGCAAATTCCGCTATCTTCGACCCTGCCAATCAATTTCACGGATGCATCCCCGGAATCCACGAGATTCTAAGGCGACAGGGCCTACTCGAAGGCCGATGGTGCCTCGATCCAAATGAGGATCTTTCTCCAGGCCAGAACGACGAAATCGATCGAGTCTACAAATCCTATCCCCACCTGCCCGACGACGCCTTCGTAAAGGAGCACCTCGATGAATGGCTTCGCTAAAAGCCTGCTGCTGACCCTCTCGCTTTCCGCCGCCGCCCTCGCCGCCGACCCGGCAGTCATCGAAAGCGTGCAAGCGCAGCAGGACGTCTCTCTGAATCTTGATCCCTCGTCCAAGTTCTGGAGCGCTTCGTTTCGCATCTCCATGGACAAAGACCCTCACGGCAAACCAGTTCCCCGCTATCGCACGGAGGTCCGCACGCGTTGGACCACGAACAACCTGTACTTCCTTTTCGTTTGCCCCTACGAGCAACTGAATCTCAAGCCTTCGCCGAATACACAACAGGAAACCAACAAACTTTGGAACTGGGATGTCGCGGAAGTGTTCCTCGGTTCCGACTTCCAGGACATCCAGCGTTATAAGGAATTTGAAATATCTCCGCAGGGCGAGTGGATTGACCTCGATATCGACTTGCACAAGCCGCACCACGAAGAGGGATGGACCTGGAACTCCGGATTCGAAGTCCTCGCGCGTATTGATCCGAAGACGCATATCTGGTACGGCGCGATGCGAATACCGTGGAAAGCAATTGATTCCCGGCCTCCAGCAGTCGGCAACAAGTTGCGGATCAACCTGTTCCGCAGCCAGGGCCCGCCTTCGGAAAACCACGAAGTAGCCTGGCAACCACCGATGAGCAAAACATTTCATACTCCCAAGCGATTTGGCCTAATTCGTCTAGTAAGCAGCCGTTGATATTGCGTTTGGAGACTCCCAGACGTGAAAAAGAACCTCATTTGCGAAAGTATCCGACTAAGCAGTTGGATAGGAGATAGACATGAAACACACTTCGAATCGTTCGTTGGTTTTCGCTATTGCCGCCTTGCTTATGCTTTGCGGCGCGGCATTTTCACAAGCAGGCTCTTGCAGTGGTATGACAGTCGGGCAGCTTACCAGCTTGAACGGATTTGTCCCATTTGGCACAAACAGCTTATGGAACACCGATATCTCCGCCTCGCCAGTCGATCCCAACTCGGCGAACATCATTAATTTCATTGGATCCACCGTAACCCTCCACGCCGATTTCGGTTCGGGCATGGTACAACACCAGACAATCGGCATTCCTTATCAGATTGTCGATGGTACACAAGCCAAAGTGCCTGTCACTCTCGGAACGTTTTTTGATGAAAGCGATCCCGGGCCCGAACCCATTCCAGCGAATGCGCTCATCGAGGGCTATCCCAAGCCTGGCAACGGAGATCGTCACGTGCTCGTCCTCGAGAAAGACGGCTGCTGGCTGTATGAGTTGTACAACGCCACCTTGAAGAATGGAAAGTGGAACGCCAACTCGACCGCGATTTGGGATATGACTACGAACGAACAACGGCCCTACACGTGGACGTCCACCGACGCCGCCGGCCTACCCGTTTTTGCCGGCCTCGTTCGCTACGATGAGGTGGCTGCGGGAGCGATTCATCATGCTCTACGCTTCACCGTGCCCACTAGCCAAAAGGCGTTCGTGCTGCCAGCGACGCATTGGGCGTCGACGACGACGAACCCCAGCGCTCCGCCGATGGGAACTCGTCTGCGGTTGAAAGCCAGCTTCGA
>Ga0137418_10002489_pt1:5000-16897 | contig 16897 bp, 11 predicted proteins | sample CZODoug3_1_2_16f_FD_122242 | JGI IMG/M metagenome (GOLD analysis project Ga0137418, IMG submission 122242) | Vadose zone soil fungal communities from Angelo Coast Range Reserve, California, USA - CZODoug3_1_2_16fungal (Hybrid Assembly) | ecosystem: Environmental > Terrestrial > Soil... | reverse complement strand
CATATCTTCTCGGCGCAAACACAGTCAATGCTTTCCGCGTGGCTCTCAATCGCGGATACAGCTTCCGGTCGCAATTTCCGGATCTGCCTTCCTGGCCGAAGCTGGGATCGAAGATGTATGGCTATCCTGACCCCTCTTACGATAGTTTTTGTTTCCGGTCATGCCCGGGATGACGGCCCCTGCTGTTTCCTCGATCTGGTGATCGCTTTGCCGCGTGAATTTCAGAAGAACACGGATGTCTTTTGTAGCCATGATGTGTCCTCCTTTTATTTAACGGTTGATGTTTTGTAAGTGTTTCTTGACGAAGCCAAGCTTCTTCGTCAGAAAAGAATGTTGCTTTGTGACGAACTCCTGAGGGTTTGTGACGAACTCCTGCTGGTAGACCTCAAGAATGCCCGCTCGGCTCTGAGCCAGAATTGAAGTCGTCTGGTTGCTGAGCGTAGCGCAGGGACGTGGAGACGTGCTTACTGCTCTTGGACTGAATTGAAGCGGGATCTATTGACACGATGGAGCGTTTGCCGGGGCGTTATTGAATGGTCGCGAGTTCCACGGGCTGTAGCAGGCATAGACTTTGAGGGACCCGTGGGCCGGATACGCCATGGTTGATCCATGGACGCCCCCTCAAAGAAAGAACGCTTGTCCTTCGCTAAAGATCTGACCGACCTGCTCTCGCAAATAGTGCCGCTCGTAGCCGGCACTATCTACATGGCGGGATATTTCATCACCGCGGGAGACCTCGCGGAATACGGGGTAGCGGTCACCAAGCTGGTGGATGCGCAATACTTTATCGCCGGCATGGCCCCGGCGGCGTTGTTCTTGCTGACCTTGGCCGTGATCTGCTCGGCAATGCGCTACCAGGGGGAAGAGTATCAGTTTCGGACTTTTTTTCTCGCGAGGACGCGGGCGATAGTCTCATGACTGCTGGCCGTTCTCTTTGAGACGGATGATCCGATCGACCTGATCGATCAGGATGTTCAGTTTCTCATCGGTTGCGGCCTGGACTTCGCGCAGTTCCTTCATTTGAACGGTCCACTCTTCGTGATCCTTCTGCTGCACGTCCCGCATTTCTTTAATCGAATCCAGGCAGGTCCGAGCGACGACGATCAGGCTCTGGATTCCCGCATTTTGTTTTTCGATGATTCCTTCGATCTTCGTGAGTCTTTCTTCCGGTGTCATATCCAATCCGAGTCGAACAAAATTCATTAGGCCGGCAGGGGTCGAACCTGCATCGTTCCAGGGTCAAAGCCTGGCGCCTTACCATCTCGGCCACGGCCCGGCATTACAATCGAATTCCACGCAAAGTGCAAATGGATCTGGTGGGAGTTGAACCCACAACTCCGCGGTTAAAGGCCGCCTACTCTAGCCTATTGAGTTACAGATCCAGAAAACCGACGTATCGAACTTTTCGCAGGATCCCCACGTTTTCGCATTGTTCCTTCTTTCTCGTTCGCGAATGTTTTCAACCGCTCACGCAACACGGCTTCGATTTCTTTCTGGGATAATGCGGGAGGTTCTTTAACGGGCCGGATTGGTTTGTCGTTGGGCTTGCTCGTAATCAAGAATACTTGAGAAAATGGCCCCGGCTGGAGTCGAACCAGTATGCCCGTGAGGGCACACGGACCTGAACCGTGCGCGTCTGCCAATTCCGCCACGGGGCCAAAGACTACGTGATGGCTACAATTTAGTTACAATATCTATCCAACTGATTGACGTCATTACACACCAATTATTACCTGAATCTAGCGCGTCTGCCAATTTCGCCGTTTCGGCAAAGAAGTCAAATCTATGTTCTTCGGCTAGTGAAGTCAATAGACTGGACTCATGGGAGCGAAGAACTCTCGGGCAAGATCCGGGCGGAGGAAGGGTCGCCCGGAGCCGGACTTCAACAAGGAGGATCTCGTCCGGTACATTCAGAAATCCGCGGACCGGGGAATGAATCTCCAACGGATCCTCGAAGATTTTGAAGCCACTCCTGTTGCTCGAAAACAAATCAAAGACATTCTCAATCAACTCGTCAAGGAAGGAAAGCTGGCCAGACATCGGGGCAACCGGTACGAGGCGGCAGCGCGGAAACTGGTCGAGGGTACGATCATGGTTCATCGGGATGGCTACGGGTTCGTCATCCCGAAGGAGAAGATTCCGGGAATCGACAGCGACATCTATATACCTGCAGCGCTCACCGATTCGGCGATGAACGGCGACAAGGTCAACATCGAGATCACGATGCGCAAGCCCGGCGGCAGGGCCGAAGGACGGGTGGTCACAGTCGAGAAGCGCGCGCGAACCACCATCGTCGGGCAACTGCGATATGACGGTCAGACATTCTTCGTCGCACCTACCGATGAAAAGCTGCCTTCCAAAATCCTGATCACGAACGATGTGTCCGAACACAAGGACAAGATCGTCGAAGTGGAGATCACCAGGTTCCCAAGCGAGGGCCGATGGCCTGCCGGAAAAGTCGTCTCCGTGATCGGCTTCATCGATGACCCGAACGTCGAGACGAATGTCATCATCAGGAAATTCGGACTGCCCACCGCCTTCCCGTCCGATGTTGAACAGGAAGCGGCGCGCCTGCCGGACGCGCTGACGGAAAAAGACTTTGTCGGCCGGGACGATTTCAGGAAGCGCAACACGATAACAATCGATCCTCAGACTGCTCGCGACTTCGACGATGCCATCGATGTGGAGGTCCTTGCGAACGGAACCTACCAGCTCGGCGTTCACATCGCCGACGTCTCGCATTTTGTTCCGCTGGACTCGGCAATGGACCTTGAAGCGCGATACCGCGGAACGTCCGTTTATTTTCCCGACCGGGTTCTGCCGATGCTGCCGGAAAAAGTTTCGAATCATCTCTGCTCTCTGAATCCCGGGGTCGATCGTCTCGCACTGAGCGTCATCGTGCACCTCTCCCGCGCCGGCGAGGTGCTCGACTACTCGTTTCACAAGAGCGTCATCCATTCGAAAGAACGGATGACCTACGAAGACGTCCAGAGGCTGCTGGATGGCAACCTGGCGCTCGAACGGCGTTACGAGCACGTCCTCCCGCACATCCGAAACATCGCGCGGCTTGCCCAGATCGTTCAGAAGCGCCGCAATCAGCGCGGCGCCATCGACTTCGATTTGCCAGAGCCGTTGCTCACTTACGATGAATCCGGCCTCGTTTCGGGAATTACAAAATCGGTCCGGCTGTTTTCGCATCGCATCGTCGAGGAGTTCATGATCCTTGCCAACGAGGTTGTGGCGGGCCACCTGGAAGAGAACGATATTCCGGGCATCTATCGAGTTCACGAAGAGCCCGACCCGATGAAAGTCGAGGAGTTCTCCGAGATCGTCAAAGGCTTCGGACTGAAGTTTGAGCCGCGCACGGCGGAGCCGGTCGAGTTTCAAAAATTCGTCGCTTCCATTGAAGGGCGCCCTGAGGAGCGGATGTTGTCCTATCTGATGCTCCGATCGTTCAAGCAGGCGAAGTATTCCGAGGAGAACATCGGACACTTCGGTCTGTCTTCGGATTCTTATACCCATTTCACATCTCCCATCCGCCGATATCCGGATCTGGTCGTCCATCGAATCCTGAAAGCGGCCATGGCAAGAAGAAGTCAGCCTGCTCTCTCCGTGGCGCAACTGGAAGCCATTGCAAGTGAGTCCAGCGAGCGCGAACGTCTGGCAGACCAGGCCGAGCGCGAGCTCTTCGATTGGAAGAAGATGCTTTTGATGGAGCAGCACCTGGGCGACACGTTCGAAGCGATCATCATCGCGGTTTGGCGCGACGGCTTCGTCGTCGAGTTGATCGATTACTTTATTGAAGGCTTTGTTCCGGTGGCCGACATTCCGGATGACTACTACCAGCTCGATCAGTCATCCCACGCTTTGATCGGGCGCCGCTCCAAACAGCGCTTCCGCCTTGGCGATCGTCTAACCGTTCAGATAGCCCGTGTGGACAAGCTACTCCGTCGCGCCTATTTTGTACCGTTGCTGGCACGCAAACGGAGTTCGCGCTAAAATCGGTGGTTTCCACTGGGGAGACAGCGCCGGAGTAGCTCAGGTGGTTAGAGCGAAGGTCTCATAATCCTTAGGTCGGCGGTTCGAGTCCGCCCTCCGGCATGATCATGCAAGACTCGAAATTGGAAGGACTTACATTACATTCCTGGACTCTCCAAATTTGGCGGGACTACAGGCGGGGTGTGGCCCTGACCGGGCAGCAGGCAGCCATTGCCCACTGCCTGCAAAATCATCCCGAATGGTGGAGTGATTGGGATACAGCTGACCGCCCCGACGATGAGAGGGCGATCACAAACCGCCTGATCCATATCCACAATGACGCTGCGATCCGGATCCAGGTGGAGAGAGAGAATCCGAAGGAAATAAAGACGCTGTACGACACGCTGCTGGGAAAAGGTTTTACCGAATTCGAGTCCATTCATACCCTGACCGTTGCATTCACCGAAGAGAGTTCATACGCCGTCGAGAACGACGAAACCTTCGATCTCCAGCGATACGTCGATAGAGCCAGGAGTTATGTAAAGGAAGCTCTATCCAGGCCGAACCTGACAAGAAGCTCCAAATCGAAGAGATATTGAGGCAAATCCGGGACACTCTCGAGAAGTACGGGATGCTCGATCCACAGGATCGTGTGCTGGCCGGAGTGTCGGGAGGCGCGGACTCGGTCTGTTTGCTCCTGGCGCTGAAGGAACTGGGATATCGCCTGGCCGTCGCGCACCTGAACCACGGATTGCGGGGCGCCGCGGCCGACGAGGACGAAGTGTTTACGAAAACTTTGTCCGAAATGCTGGGGCTGGAGTTTTTCGCAAGGCGCGTCTCGATTTCCGGAAGCATCGAGGCCGCCGGCCGGCAGGCGCGGAGAGAGTTCTTTGCTGAGCTGGCACACCGATATGGATTCACAAAGATTGCGCTGGCCCACACACGGGACGATCGCGTGGAGACGTTCCTCATGAATTTGTTGCGGGGATCCGGTCCCGAAGGGCTGGTCTCGATGGCGCCGGTCTCGGGAAACACAATCCGACCGTTGATCGAAACCAGCCGTGCTGAGATCGAAGCCTGGTTGAAAGACCGAAATCAGACCTGGCGTACGGACTCCACAAATCTCGATCTCAGCTTTGCCCGGAATCGGCTGCGGCATGCTGTGATCCCGGGACTCGCATCCGAATTCAATCCTCGGTTGATCGATACCGTGTCCAGAACTGTTGAAATCCTCGAAGGCGAAGACGCCTGGATCCGGTCGATCACCGATCAGTGGCTGAGTGAAAACGGAACAAAAGAGGAAGATGATTTCGTAATCCGGGTTGAAGCACTCGAATCGGCGCCGGTAGGGCTGGTTCGCCGGGTCCTTCGCGGCGCGCTTCGACGGGCTGGTTCGGACCTTCGGGATGTCTCATTCGATCACATTGAGAATGTGAGAGGCCTCGCGGAGCCGGGAAAAAGCGGCAAGGTGGTCGAGATCCCGGGCGGCCTGATTGTAGCAAGGGAATTCGGCCGGCTGATTTTCAGGCGTCCCGTTGAGGTACTTCCAGACTACGAGTACCAGCTGAAAATTCCGGGGCAGGTCCGGGTACCCGAATCAGGCAAGCTGTTCCGGGCGGAAATTATTGAAAAAGAAGGTGGCGAAGTCAGCCTTCAGCGCGTATATCTTGATGGGGAATCGATCGGGCCATATGTTAGAATCAGGAACTGGAAACCTGGGGACTATTACAGGCCGGTGGGTTGGCCCGCCGGTAAACTCAAGAAACTGTTCCAGCGAGCCCGGATTCCAAGGAGCCATCGAACGAGCTGGCCAGTTGTTGTCGCAGACTCGACGATTGTCTGGGTAACCTCCTTTCCCGTCTCCCGCGAATTTGTTCCAGGCGGACGTTCCCAGAGAATAGTGGCTATCGAGGCTTTGCCGGTCTAGCAGACTGGCATTGGCGACGAGCAGATGGCAAGATATTTGCATGGCGTAAGCGTCTAAGGATAAGGTGACCTTGGACAGGGGGTTTAATTGAATTCGACTGCAAAAACGATTTTGTTTTGGGTTGCATTGCTTCTGACGGCGGTGCTGCTCTACCAGGTGGTACAGCAGACCTCAAAGGGCCGGGAGCAGGTTTTCCCATTTAGCCGATTCCTGCAGGAAATCGAGCGCGGAAATGTCAAGGAAGTGACGATTGCGGACTCGGATGTTAAGGGGAAACTCGCATCCGGAGATTCCTTCAGGACCGTCCTGCCGATGGAGTATCCACAGCTGATCGAGATGCTCCGCGACAAGCAGGTACAAATTACTGGTGAAAAGCCGACCCAAAGCCCCTGGCTCACGGCGCTGGTTTCGTGGGCGCCCTTCCTTTTCATTATTGGTTTTTGGATTTTCTTCATGCGCCAGATGCAAAGCGGGGGCAACAAAGCCCTGTCATTCGGCAAGAGCCGGGCCAGGCTGCTGACGGCACATCAGAAGAAAGTCACATTTAAGGATGTCGCCGGTGTGGAGGAAGCGAAGGAAGAACTCCAGGAAATCATCGACTTCCTGAAAGAGCCGCAGAAGTTTCAGAAGCTTGGCGGACGAATTCCAAAGGGCGTTTTGCTCGTCGGCCCTCCGGGGACCGGAAAGACGTTGCTTGCCCGCGCGATCGCCGGCGAAGCCAATGTTCCCTTCTTCTCGATAAGCGGATCGGATTTCGTCGAGATGTTTGTCGGCGTGGGCGCGTCGCGCGTCCGCGACCTGTTCGAACAAGGCAAGAAGAACGCCCCATGCATCATCTTTATCGATGAAATCGACGCCGTGGGACGTCACCGTGGCGCCGGCCTCGGCGGCGGACACGACGAGCGCGAACAGACGCTCAACCAGTTGCTTGTGGAGATGGACGGCTTCGAATCCAACGAAGGCGTCATCCTGATAGCAGCCACCAACCGGCCCGATGTTCTCGATCCGGCCCTGCTCAGGCCTGGGCGCTTCGACCGCCGCGTGGTCGTTGCCCGGCCCGATGTCAGAGGCCGCGAAGGCATCCTGGCGGTTCACGTCCGCAAGATCCCCCTGGCAGAAGATGTCGATATTTCCGTGATCGCTCGAAGCACGCCCGGATTCTCCGGCGCCGACCTCGCCAATCTGGTCAACGAAGCGGCCCTGAATGCCGCCCGGATGAATCAAAAGACAGTCACGCACGAAGATTTCGAAAGCGCAAAGGACAAGGTTTTGATGGGCGTTGCGCGCAAGTCGCTGATCATCAGCGAGCACGAGAAGCGGGTTACGGCGTTCCATGAGGCGGGCCATGCCATGGTTGCGACGATGGTCGAAGGCGCGGATCCGTTGCACAAAGTGACAATCATTCCGCGGGGTATGGCGCTGGGTGTGACGCAACAATTGCCGGTGGATGATCGACACACCTATCCGCGGGCGTACCTCGAAGGTCAGCTTGCGATCATGATGGGCGGACGTCTCGCGGAGGAGCTGTTCCTCGACACCATGACAACGGGAGCGGGTAACGACATCGAGCAGGCGACCGAACTTGCGCGAAAGATGGTTTGCCAGTTCGGCATGTCGACGCTTGGACCGCTCACGTACGGTAAGCAGGAAGAACAGATCTTCCTTGGACGCGAGATCGCCCAGCATCGTGATTACAGCGAAAGCACGGCTGTCTCGATCGACCAGGAAGTTCGCCGTCTGGTCATGCAGGGCTACGAGCGCGCGAAGTCAATATTGAATGAGAACCGCGACGCGCTGAGTCGCATCGCGGAAGCGCTGCTCGAACGCGAGTCGCTGGACGCTGCAGAGATCAAATTGCTCATCGCGGGCCAGCCTCTCGAAGATCGCCGTCCGCCGAAAGTCGAGCCGAAAAACGAAAAGCCGACTCCGGTGCCGACAAAGGGTGTTGTGCGGCCCGCACCCAGTATTTCGCCGCACGAGAAGCCGTCGCCGGCGTAACAGGCGCGGAAGCAAACGCACAACGAACGCGGGCTAAAGCCCGCGACTACATCGGGCCAAGGTGGTATCGAAATGTAGTCGCCGGCTTTAGCCCGCGTTCCTTTTTTGGCTTATATGCGTCAACACTATTCCTGGACAGTCAGGCGGACGACAATGGAGCTCGGCGAACGTACCGCCGTTATGGGCATTCTCAACGTCACGCCGGATTCATTCTCGGATGGCGGAAGATACTTTGATCCGGAACAGGCTATAGCTCGCGGGAGGGAAATCGAGCAGGAAGGTGCCGACATACTCGACATCGGCGGTGAGTCGACGCGGCCGGGAAGCGATCCGATCCCGGATGACGAGGAGCTGCGACGCGTCCTGCCCGTCATCGAGGCGCTTGCGCGAGTGCTGAAAATTCCGATCTCGATCGATACATACCGGGCGAAGGTCGCGGAGAAGGCCCTGGAAGCCGGCGCCCAGGCTGTAAACGACATCAGCGGGCTGCGCTTTGACGACAACATGGCGGCGACCGTGAGGAAGGCGGGTGCAGGTCTTATACTCATGCACAGCCGCGGCAGCCGCGAAACACTTCACAAGCAGCCTCGAATGGACGATCCCGTGAAGGATGTTTTCGATGGCCTCGCGTCTTCGGTCTACATCGCGCGCGCAGCCGGTGTTCCGGAAAGCGCGATCGCAATCGACCCGGGCATCGGTTTCGGAAAAGCGGCGGCGGAGAGCCTGAAGGTCTTAAAAAGCCTGAATGAATTTAGTAAACTACGGTATCCATTATTAGTCGGAACGTCCCGTAAGTCATTCATTCGGTCTCTTACCCAGGAGGGTTCGGAAGGGCATGTCTGGGGGACAGCCGCGACCGTCGTTGCTGCCATAATGAAAGGTGTACATATCGTCCGAGTGCATGATGTCCGCCAGGCCCGCGTGCTGGCGGATGTGACCGATCGATTAACATGCTGAGTGAATATCTTTTATTACCACGATTGACCTGGACGGCGGCGCTGGACATCCTGATCGTCGCCTTCATCATTTACCAGGTCCTTGTGTTTATAAAAGGAACCCGGGCGGTCCAGATGACGGCGGGACTTCTGCTCCTTGTGGCTTTTTACTACTTCTCTCGGTGGATTCGGCTTGAAACCGTTTCCTGGCTGCTGTCCAGCATCCTTCCGTATTTTGTTTTTGCGATCATTGTGATCTTCCAGTCGGAGATCCGGCGCGCACTTGCCCATTTCGGACAGGCTCCGTTCCCTGGCGGCATTTCGAGCATCAATCGCAATGAGCTATATGACGAGATCATGCTGGCCGTCACCACGCTTGCGTCGCACCAGACCGGCGCCCTGATCGTTGTCGAGCGGGAGATCGGGCTGAAGACCTACATTGAGAGCGGCATTGCCATAGACGCCGCTTTGTCCTATGACCTGCTGGTTACTGTCTTCAACCCCTCCGTGCCCCTGCACGACGGTGCCGTTATTGTGCAGAACGGCCGGATAGCAGCGGCGGCATGCTTCCTGCCGCTGACCGTCAAACCTCGGTTGAGCAAAGAGCTCGGCACCCGGCATCGAGCTGCAATCGGTATAACGGAAGAGACCGACGCGGTGGCCATCATTGTTTCCGAGGAAACCGCGGCGATCTCATTTGCGCACGATGGCGAGATCGAGCGTTTCCTGGACCCGGAAACATTGCGGCTCCGGCTACGTGACGCGTTCGAACACAAGTCGATGAGGACTGCACACCGTGTAGTCGCCACTCCGGCAGAGAACCGCCTGGATGGCTAGAATGCAAACGCTGAAGCATTTCATCACGCACAACTGGTTTCTAAAGATCGTTTCGCTGCTTCTTGCCACAATGCTGTGGGTCGCGATTGCGAGTGAGACTTCCTCGGAAGTCGGTTTGGACGTTCCGCTCGAATATCGAAACATTCCGCCTCAACTCGAGATCACCGGAGACACGATGAATACCGTGCAGGTGCGTCTGCGGGGCTCGGTCAACGTGGTGAAAGAGATCTCGCCGAAGGACGTATCCACGATTGTGGATCTGGAGGGCATGAAGGCCGGTGAAAAGATCATTTCACTGACACTTCAGAATGTGCAGGTGCCATTCGGTGCTGAGGTGGTTCGCGTCAATCCGTCACGGGTTCGTTTCAGTCTGGAGCGGACCATTTCAAAGCTTGTGCCGGTGGTTCCCACAATACAGGGCCAGCCGGCGGAAGGATATGAACTGGGCAAGGTGCTGATGAATCCGAGCAAGGTTCAGGTGGAAGGTCCTGAGAGCCGTGTCAGTGCGCTCGACTCGGTTCCCACGGTCCCCATTCATATTGATGGAAGAAAAACCCAGGTAGCGCAATCTGCCGACCTGGATGTTCCCGATCCTCAGGTGCGCGTCCAACATCCCGCAACGGTGGATATCCGCATCGAGGTCCGGGCAAAGTAGAATCCTGATCTTGACGCTCTTTCGTCCTTCTCATCTACTCGAAATATGAGCACGGAATTATTTGGAACCGATGGCATCCGGTCGCGCGCCGGTGAATTCCCGCTGAATTCGCATGCAGTCGCCGCGATCGGACAGGCGATTGGGGAGAAGCTCAATGGAAAGATCCTCGTGGGACAGGACACCCGCATGTCGAGTCCGTGGATCTTTGAGTTTCTAAAGCAGGGTATCTCGAGAACGTCCGGAATTATCCAGGAGGCCGGCGTCATACCCACACCGGCCATCGCGCTTCTTACCAAGTGGCTCGGTTATTCCGGCGGCGTGATGATTTCCGCTTCGCACAATCCGTACGAAGACAACGGCATCAAAGTATTCGCATCCGACGGGACAAAACTGAGCGAAGAGGACGAGGAGGAAATTGAGAAACGAGTCTCTGAACTCCTCAGGTCGGATAAACAGCACGAGCACACCGATCGAGTTCCCGATCGGCAAATCTCCGCAGCGAATTCGACGGGTTGGGGAGAGCGGTATCAGGAGATCCTGATCTCCCATTTCCCCCAGGGAGCCTGGCTCGCCGGTTTGCGTATCGTCCTGGATTGTGCGAATGGCGCTATGAGCGAAATCGCTCCCGGTCTGTTGCGCCGGCTTGGCGCGGAGATCACAGTGACTCACGCTTCCCCGAACGGCACGAACATCAATGCCGCATGCGGCGCTGTGCATCTCGAATCGCTGACTGAGACGATGAAGAGCCATTCAGCGGATTTCGGTGTCGCCTTTGACGGAGACGGAGACCGGTCGCTGTTTGTATCCGGCAATGGCCGGTTGATCGACGGCGATCCAGTTCTTCTTACAATGGCACGCAGGCTCCGGCGCACCGGGCAATTGAACCCGGCTGTCGTGATCGGAACGCTGATGACGAATTTCAGCCTTGAACGCATGTTGAGCGCGGAGGGAATCGCGCTGACTCGCGTATCGGTCGGCGACAGGTTTATCTTCGAAGAGATGTCACGAAGCGGCGCGCAGCTTGGCGGTGAACCTTCCGGGCACATTATCTTTTCCGATTTTCGTCTGTCCGGCGATGGGCTGTTCACCACGTTGAAGCTGGCGGAGGCGATCGTGAGCGATCGCGCCTCTCTCGATGATTTGACGCGGGACTGGGCTGAGGCACCGCAGCTCTTGAAAAATCTGCGAGTGAAACAGAAGGTGCCGCTCGAGACTCTGCCTGCGATTCAGGAGAAGATGACCGAGGTCAACCAGGAATTGCAGGGTTGTGGTCGTCTGGTCGTGCGATATTCGGGTACGGAGCCGTTGCTGCGCGTCATGATTGAAAGCGATGACGCGGCTCGGAACGACCGGCTGATGGCGGAGCTGCTTGATACGATCCGGAAAGCGATCGGCTGAAACGCGCGACTGGTGCGGATTGTCGCCGCAGCGGAGGGGCTTGACAGGATCTGAACCGCAAACCTATTCTTGGAGGATAGGACACACGCTAAAATATCCATTCGGTGCTTGACAGCTTCAGGCACGATATCTATAGTTGTTAGATGTGCTTGGCGACAGATAGTTGCCG
>Ga0137418_10002489_pt1:0-2500 | contig 16897 bp, 11 predicted proteins | sample CZODoug3_1_2_16f_FD_122242 | JGI IMG/M metagenome (GOLD analysis project Ga0137418, IMG submission 122242) | Vadose zone soil fungal communities from Angelo Coast Range Reserve, California, USA - CZODoug3_1_2_16fungal (Hybrid Assembly) | ecosystem: Environmental > Terrestrial > Soil >... | reverse complement strand
GGTGATAGCCCCGTACATGAAAGTGGTGAGGCTCGTGGCAGGCACCTGAGTACCGCGGGACACGTGGAACCCTGCGGGAATCTACGACGACCATGTCGTAAGGCTAAATACTCTCCGTCGACCGATAGTGAACCAGTACCGTGAGGGAAAGGTGAAAAGAACCCCTGCGAGGGGAGTTAAAAGAACCTGAAACCGTGTGCTTACAAGCAGTGGAAGGGCTATGTCGCAAGACGGCCTGACCGCGTGCCTATTGCATAATGAGCCGGCTAGTTATTGTCACTGGCAAGGTTAACCCGTTTGGGGGAGCCGTAGCGAAAGCGAGTCTGATAAGGGCGATTCAGTCAGTGGCAATAGACGCGAAGCGAGATGATCTACCCTTGGCCAGGATGAAACCGCAGTAACATGCGGTGAAGGTCCGAACCAGTGTTGGTTGAAAACAGCTTGGATGAGCTGAGGGTAGGGGTGAAAGGCTAATCAAATTTCGTGATAGCCCGTTCTCTCCGAAATAGCTTTAGGGCTAGCGTCGTGTGAATTGCTTCGGCGGTAGAGCACTGAATGGACTAGGGGCCTTACCAGGTTACTGAATCCAATCAAACTCCGAATGCCGAAGACAAATGCACGGCAGTCAGACAGTGGGGGCTAAGCCTCATTGTCAAAAGGGAAACAGCCCAGACCGCCAGCTAAGGCCCCAAAATCGATTCTAAGTGGTAAAGGACGTGAAGATGCCGAGACAGCCAGGAGGTTGGCTTAGAAGCAGCCATCCTTTAAAGAAAGCGTAACAGCTCACTGGTCAAGCGTCTTTGCACCGATAATTCAACGGGGCTCAAGGATCGTGCCGAAGCTGCGGAACTCATGGGTCTTCGGATCCATGTTTTGGTAGGAGAGCATTCTGTTCGGCTGTGAAGTCAGACTGAAAGGACTGATGGAGCGTTCAGAAGAGACCCTGCCGGCATAAGTAGCGATAAGGGAGGTGAGAACCCTCCCCGCCGAAAGTCTAAGGTTTCCTGAGCAAGGTTAATCCGCTCAGGGTTAGTCGGTCCCTAAGCTGAGGTCGAAAGGCGTAGGCGATGGGAATCAGGCCAACATTCCTGAACCACCGTGGATTCGTTATCACGATGGGGTGACGCAGAAGGCTAACTCAGCCAAATCCTATGGCTATGGAAGGTGGAACCGGGTAGGCGGTCCGTGCAGGAAAATCCGCGCGGGCATTCAACGCTGAAACGGGAGTCCGGAGTCGTAAGACTCGTAAGTGAGCAATGCCACGCTGCCGAGAAAAACCTCTAAGGAGAATTCAGGGTGACCGTACCGCAAACCGACACAGGTAGACGAGGATTGAATGTCCAAAGGCGCTTGAGAGAACACACGTTCAGGAACTCGGCAAATTAACTCCGTAACTTCGGGAGAAGGAGTGCCTCATTAGCGTGAAAGGGTTTATCCCCCAAGCGCGACGAGGTTGCAGTGAAATGCGCAGGGCGACTGTTTAACAAAAACACAGGTCTCTGCTAAGTCGAAAACGACGTATAGGGGCTGACACCTGCCCGGTGCCGGAAGGTTAAAGGGAGCGGTTAGCTGGAGCAATCCGGCAAAGCTGTGAACTGAAGCCCCGGTGAACGGCGGCCGTAACTATAACGGTCCTAAGGTAGCGAAATTCCTTGTCGGGTAAGTTCCGACCTGCACGAATGGTGTAACGATCCTGCGACTGTCTTAACGTGTGACTCAGCGAATTTGTAGTTCCGGTGAAGATGCCGGATGCCCGCACTTAGACGGAAAGACCCCGTGCACCTTTACTATACCCTAGCAATGATTTATGGGACTGCATGCGCAGGATATGTGGGAGGCTTTGAACCATGACTCTCGGGTTGTGGGGAGCCAACGGTGAGATACCACACTTGTTGTTCTGTGAATCTAACCTAGTTCCCTTATCGGGAACAGGGACATTGCTAGGCGGGTAGTTTGACTGGGGCGGTCGCCTCCTAAATTGTAACGGAGGCGCTCAAAGGTTCTCTCAGGCTGTTTGGAAATCAGCCGGCGAGTGTAAAGGCATAAGAGAGCTTGACTGCGAGACCAACAAGTCGAGCAGGTGGGAAACCAGGACTTAGTGATCCGGTGGTTCTGTATGGAAGGGCCATCGCTCAACGGATAAAAGGTACGCCGGGGATAACAGGCTGATCGGAGTCAAGAGTTCACATCGACGCTCCGGTTTGGCACCTCGATGTCGGTTCATCGCATCCTGGGGGTGTAGAAGCTCCCAAGGGTTAGGCTGTTCGCCTATTAAAGCGGTACGTGAACTGGGTTCAGAACGTCGCGAGACAGTTCGGTCCCTATCTGGTGTGGGCGTAGGAGATTTGAGAGGGCCTGTCCTTAGTACGAGAGGACCGGGATGGACGAACCTCTTGTGTTCCAGCTGTCGTTACAACGGCATGGCTGGGTAGCGAAGTTCGGTTGTGATAACCGCTGAATGCATATAAGCGGGAAGCACTCCTCAAGATGAGATCTCCCA
>Ga0137418_10002488_pt1 | contig 16900 bp, 12 predicted proteins | sample CZODoug3_1_2_16f_FD_122242 | JGI IMG/M metagenome (GOLD analysis project Ga0137418, IMG submission 122242) | Vadose zone soil fungal communities from Angelo Coast Range Reserve, California, USA - CZODoug3_1_2_16fungal (Hybrid Assembly) | ecosystem: Environmental > Terrestrial > Soil > Vadose... | reverse complement strand
TTCGCCAGGGTGTCGTTAGCCGCGTCCGCGTTGGTGTAGTAATGAATGCCGATCTTGACGCCGCTTTCCGCCAACTTCAGGCCGATGCCTCTTCCAATGCCACGCGAGCCTCCAGTGATCAGTGCATGCTTTCCCTTCAGCGACATAGCTTTGCTCCTCCTTCTTTGGGGAATGGAAGGAATCGAACGTATACGCCTTCCTTACACCCAAAAACCAAGGCGGGTCAACAATTTAAGGGCAGCGCGACGGCAGTCCGGCCGGGCGCGGACATACACAGCGCAGTTCAAATGTAAAAAGAATGTTACGCACTTGACAGGTACTGAAACGGCGTGTTACCTCTGCTGCGTCCCCGTGGTACCAGTTGAGGTGGAAAGGGTGTGTCCAAATGAAGGAATCCAGTTTAGTGTCATTTAAAAAATCGTTTCGGGTGAGCTTGGTGGTGTGTCTTGCGGTACTGGCGAGCGCGGTCAGCGTTCGAGCGCAGGCGGCGCCACAGGCAGATCATTTCAAGGCTCTCGGCCCTGACAAAAGCCAAGCCAGGGAGGATTCCCTTTTCTTCCCGAACGACTTCGAGGCCGCCACGGCGAGTCACCCGGACCCCAATAGTCTTACGTTCTTTTCGCTGTGCCGGCGCGCGCCTTTTACCTCCACAACGTTGTATTCGCCGATCTCGGGCGCCAATGTCGACGCCATCGTGGACGACACACTTTTCACGCTGGTGGACGGGACTCAGTGCTATAACCCGCAGAACGAGCAGAACATTGTCATTAACCCGACCAACAACCGAAACATCGTGACCTCGGCGAACGACTATCGCTTCGGGTTCCAAGCCCTGATCTACTTCAGCACCGATGGCGGCAGCACCTTCACGGATGTCCTCCTTCCCGGATGGGATTCCTTCTCGGGCGCTACTGGGTTATTCAAACATGTGCAGGCCGGGGGCGATCCTGTGCTGGCATTTGCTCCGGACGGCACGCTCTACTATTCCGCGCTCGTGTACAACTTCAGTTTCCCGAATCGCACCCCCAGCGGGGTCGCGGTGGCTGTTTCCCATGACGGTGGAGGCACCTGGAGCGCTCCGGTGATGGTGCACTACGAAGACGCCAACACCTTCTTCAATGACAAGGAGTGGATCGCGGCGGGGGCGGGCGGCAACGTTTACGTCACCTGGACCCTCTTCAAGTTGAACGACCATGGTCTTGGATACATCTCTTCCCATATCGTGGAGGCTGTGTCGCACGACCACGGCGCCACCTGGTCTGACCCGATCGCGGTCAGCGACAGCACCCATCCCTTCGACCAGGGCTCGTCCCCGGCAGTCGCGCCCGACGGAACCGTCTATGTCGCCTACGGGGGCAACCAAGCCAGCAATGTTTTCAGAGATCAGATCGTGCTCGCGCGCTCGACCGATGGAGGGCTGACTTTCACCAACGTCGAGCTCGGGCGGGTGTACGACGACCGTGGCTGCTATCCGACGAATGTGGCCCAGGGCCGCGCGCGGCTGAGCTCCGAGCAGTTCCGCGTCAGCAGCTTTCCCTCACTCGCTATTGATCCGACTACGGGCGGCCTAGCCATCGCCTGGTCAGACGACCAGAACAACCCTGGCTGCGCCGCGGGCGCGGCCTCATTTTCCGGGACCACGAACAACCAGGTAAAGCTCGTGACCTCGGCCGACGGCATCACGTGGACGACCGCGAGAATCATTACTTCCGGCGCCGACAAGGTGTATCCGGCGGTCGGGGCGAATGCCGGCCGGACTGTGGTCGGCTATTACACCCGCGACTACTCGCCGGTTCCAACTGCGACCGACCATTCGTGCCAGCGAGCGTTCCTGGACACCAGCGATCCGAAATATCCCTTGTCTGACCCTGTGTACAGGGACATGGCGCCGGTGTGCCTCGATTACGCTTTTAGCAGCTCGACGGACGGATATGCCAGCGAGACCCGTGTCTCCACGCAGTCATCCAATCCGTACGTCCAGTTCTCCGGCAGCTTCATCGGCGACTATACCGGCGTTGCGGTAGATTCGGCTGGCAAGGCACACACTGTTTGGACCGACTCGCGCGGACTCCCGGGGTCAACTACCCCGAACCAGGACACGGTTGTCGGGAATGTCCCCTGAACCTTAACTGGACGGCGCCGGCAGGCTGAAACACAAACGGATGGATGGAAGGGGCAGGTTCATTCCTGCCCCTTTTGTCTTGTCGAGCTGGATAGCTGGCACCCTGAAGGACGGAACTGCGCAGCCTAAAAAGGCCGCGCCACTTGGTTGCTTAGTCGCGGAGGATACGGGCCGGGTCGGTGCGGGTGGCGCGCCAGGCAGGGAGGAGACAGGCGGCGAGGGCGGCGATGGTCATGACGACAAATGCCGAGGCGAACGCGAGCGGGTCGCGTGGATTTACTTTGTATAAGAGGTTGCCGAGCAGGCGCGTGGAGGCCAGTGCTACCGCTGCGCCGAGGACTACCCCGGCGGCGGTCAGGGCGAGGCCGTGGGACATCACGAGACGCAGGAGATTGGATGCGCCTGCGCCGAGGGCCATGCGGAGTCCGAGCTCGCGCGAACTTTGGGAGACGGTGTAGGACATTACGGCATAGAGGCCGATGGTGGCGAGCAACAACGCTAGGCCGCCGAGAGCGCCGAGTAAGGTTACTGCGACGCGCTGCGGCGATGTCGAGCGATCCATCTGTTCCTGCAGGGAGATCACTTCGTAGGGCGCTAGATTGGCGTCGAGGGCGTGGACTTCGCGGGCGAGTTCCGCGGCTATGGTCTCCGCAGGCATGCGCGTGCGAATGTTCAAGTTGGTTCCCACTGAGAAGTCCTGACGGAAAGGGACGTAGAAAAACGGCTTCGGATTTTCGCGAACGCTTTGGTACCTGGAAACTTTCGCCACACCGACTACTTGACGCCACTGACCCTTGCCCTGAAGACGCTTGCCGATGGGATCGTCGCCGCGCCAATACTGAGCGGCCATGACGTCATTCACTATGGCGACGGGAAGAGCGGTTTCGTTATCGGCGCGGGTGAATTCGCGGCCGGAAAGCAGCGGGATCCCCATGGTCGAGAAATAGGCGGGGCCGACTTGGTTGTATTGGACCGTGGGCTGCTCGTCGGGCGGGGGTTGATAGCCATCGACGGCGATGGCCGAGGAAGAAAAACTGCCGTAGCTCAACGGCGTGCTTCGCGCGAGGGCCGCGGACTCGACGCCGGGGAGGGCCTGGACGCGCTCGAGCAGCGCATCGTCAAAAGTTTTGGCGCGCTGGGGATCGTATCCGGCGCCTCGCAAGTCGACCGCGGTAAAGAGCACGCCTTGCGTGGAGAAACCTGGGTTGAGGTTGCGAATTCGCTGCAGGCTCTGCATGAGGAGACCGGTTCCGACGAGCAAGAGAAAGCTAAGCGACACTTGGAGAACGACCAGACCGGAGCGAAGCCACGACTTTCCGTGGCCGCCGCCGACAACGCCGGCCATTTCGGATTTCAGCGCGCCCGCGAGGTCGATTTTGCTGGTTTGAATCGCGGGAACCAGACCGAGCAGTAGAGTCGAGATGAGACAAACGCCGGCGCTAAGCGCGAGCACGCGCCAATCGATTTCGCCGGGTAGAGTCATGGCAACGCCGGCGCGCGCGGGGAAAAGCAGAACGAGCGCGTGACGGCACCAGTGCGCGACCAGGAGTCCGCCGGTCGCGGCGAGAGCCGAGAGGATGAGGCCCTCGGTGATCAGTTGCTGCAGGAGCCGGCTACGGTTGGCGCCGACTGCGACGCGAACGGTCATTTCATGGCGGCGCGCGAAAGACCTGACGAGGAGCAGATTACCGACGTTAGCGCAGGCAATCAGGAGAACAAAAACCACCACTGCGAGCATGATGCCGAGGGTTGGAAGGAGAGTGCCGGCGTTGTTGAATGGCGTTTGCCACAGGGGCCAGAGCTTGATGCCGCGCCCGCGGTTGGTTGCGGGGAAGACGGTTTCCAATCGGTTCGCAACGGCGGAAATTTCTTGCTGGGCCTGCTCGAGAGTTACGCCCGGCTTGAGTCGTACGTAGGCCTCAATCCAACGTGCGCCGCGATCTTCGAGTTTGTATCCGCCGCCTTCAAAGGTTTCTTCCATCGAGGCGGGAACCCAGAACTGCATGCCCCAGCCTACGAAGGTGCCCAGAAACCCCTCTGGAGCGACACCGACGATGGTGTGCTCGATGCCGTTGAGGCGCTGCGTCTTGCCGATGATGGTGGGATCGCCTTTGAAGCGGCTCTGCCATAGCTGGTAACTGATCACGGTCACAGGATGGGCGTTGCTTCCCACGTCTTCCCCAGGCTCGAAGCCGCGCCCCAGAATCGGATGGACGCCGATGGCGTCAAAATAATTGGCGGATACAATGCTGCCGATGGTGCGCTCGGCGCGATCGCCGAGGCTGAGCGTGGTGCCCATGATTTTGGTGACGATGAAGGAGTCGATCAGCGTGCAGTTCTTCTGCAAATCAAGGAGGTCGGGCCAAGAGATATCAGTGTGCCCCGCCTCGCCGCGAGCGGTTCCGGTGATGGCGAGAAGCCTTTCCTGGTAAGCAACCAGCGGGTAGGGGCGGAAGAGGATTCCTTCGATCCAACTGAAGACAGCGGCATTCGCGCCGATCCCCAAAGTGAGGCACAGAATCGCCAAGATGGAAAAGCCCGGACTGCGGCGGAGCATGCGGAAGCCGATGCGGAGGTCTTGCAATAGGCTGTCGAGGCGCAACGGAAGCCAAACGCCGCGGGCATCTTCGCGGGCGAGTGTTGATGCGCCCATGCGACGGTTGGCGGCGTGAGGGTCGCCAGACTCTTGCTCGAGCATTTGGCGGTGAAAATCCATTTCCTCGCCGAGCTCGTCGGCTTGGCGGCGCTGGCGGAAGAAATAAAGGATGCGGCGAATCAGGCGCATGAGATCACCTTTTGGATGGCGACGATCATGCGGCCGAACTCTTTGTTTTCGGCAGCAAGTTGTTTGCGGCCGGCGGCGGTGAGCTTGTAGTAGCGGGCGCGGCGATTGTTTTCCGATGCGCCCCATTCGGCGGTGACCCAGCAGTTGAGGAGGAGACGCTGCAGGGCGGGGTAGAGCGAGCTTTCGCCGACGTCGAGAACATCTTCCGAAATTTTCCTGAGATGTTGCGCGATGCCGTAGCCGTGACGTGCGCCGCGGGTGAGGGAGCCGAGAATGAGCATGTCGAGAGTGCCGGGCAGGAGGTCGTTTCCCATCGTTTATCGATGGAAGCATACGGCGTGATGGGTGTCAAGAGTTTTCCCATCGGAGGGCGATGGGAGGCAGGTCAAAGCGCAAATGTGCGGGCGGAAGTGTAAATGGATTCCACGAGGGCGAGACTGCGGCGGCCTTGGCGGCCGTTGCAGATGGGCTGCGTGTTGTTGGCGATTGCATGGAGGAAGTCTTCGAGGATGGCTTGATGGCCGCTGATGTCGGTTACGGCGGCGGAGGAGGCGCTTTGGTTGGAGTCGCCGGTGCTCATATTGGCGAAGTCGGGCGGAGGATTGCGCAGGTCGGCGGCGATGATGCGGTCGTGCTCGAGGATTACGGTGCCTTCGGTGCCGGTGATTTCGAGGCGGCGCGGGTAGCCGGGATAGGCGGCGGTGGTGGCGAGGAGCGTGCCGACGGCGCCGCTGGCGAATTCGAGTGTGGCGACGGCGGTGTCTTCGGCTTCGATCTTGTGCAGGACGGTGGCGGTGCGGGCGTGCACGCGGAGCACGTTGCCGAGGAGCCACAGGAGGAGGTCGACGGTGTGGATGGCTTGGTTGATGAGCGCGCCACCGCCGTCGAGGGCGAAGGTGCCGCGCCACTTGGAGTTGCTGTAGTAGTCGGGAGGGCGATACCACTTGACGCGCGCGTCGACGAGGAGCGGCTTGCCGAGGAGGCCGAGGTCGAGCCAGTGCTTGAGGCGCTGAATGTTGGGCTTGAGGCGGTCTTGAAAGATTACGGCGAGCTTTACGTTGGCTTTATCGGCGGCGGCGATGAGGGCGTCGGCTTTTTTTGTGGAAATGTCCATGGGCTTTTCGGTGAGGACGTGAAGGCCGCGCTGGGCGGCGGCTATGCCTTGCTCGGCGTGAAGGCCGGAGGGAGAGCCGAGGATGACGAGGTCGAGAGGCTTGTGTGCGAGGAAGGCGGCGAAGTCGGTGAAGGGCTTGGCGTGGTGTTCGGCGGCGAGGCGCGCGACGCTTTGTGGATTGGTGCCGTAGATGGCGGAGACTTGTACGCCGGGGATGGCGCGGGCGGCGCGGGCGTGGGTTTGGCTGATGTTGCCGGAGCCGATTAGGCCGATGTGGTTGGTCATGGGATGACGCTTTTCGGATGCAATGATACGGGATTTCTTGGGTGGAAAGAGAAGAGGAAGGCTTCACACAGAGTTCGCAGAGGAAGAGCACAGAGGGCACCGAGAAACCGAGGCTTGGAGTAAAGGCGGCTTGTGGGACATGTTCATGCCGTGAAAAGCGGCGGCGAGACCGCTGCACTCCAAATGGGTTAGAGTAGGGGCGATTGGGCGTTCGTTCTTGCGCGGGACGGAAACGGTGATGAAAGCTTTGTTGTTGTCGAAATATCGGTCGCTTGAAATTGCGGACGTGCCAACGCCGGCGGCGGGGGCTGGCGAGGTGCTGATTCGCGTGGGAGCTTGCGGGATTTGCGGCAGCGATGTGCATGGGTATGACGGGTCGTCGGGGCGGCGGATTCCGCCGATTGTGATGGGGCATGAGGCGGCGGGGCGAATTGCGGCGGTGGGGGCGGGAGTTACGGGATTGGCGGAGGGCGACCGCGTTACGTTTGATTCGACGATTTATTGCGGGGCTTGCGCTTTTTGCAAGCGCGGCGAGGTGAATCTTTGCGATCACCGGCAAGTGCTGGGAGTTTCTTGCGGGGATTACAGCCGGGCGGGAGCCTTCGCGGAATTTGTGGCGGTGCCGGCGCGCGTGGTTTACAAGCTACCGGAGACTATTTCGTTTGCGGAAGCGGCGATGCTGGAGGCGGCGGCGGTGGCGATTCACGCGGTGTCGCTGGCGGAGATTTCGGCGCAGATCACGGCGCTGGTGGTGGGAGCGGGAACGATTGGCGTTTTGATTTTGCAGGCGCTGCGCGCGGCGGGATGCAAACGCGTGTTTGTTTCGGACGTGGATGCATCACGATTAAAGCTGGCGAAGGAATTGGGCGCGGCGGATGTCTTGCTCGCGTGCACGGATGTTGTGGCACAGATCCTGCAGCGGACCGGCGGAGTTGGTGTAGATGTGGCGCTGGAGGCAGTCGGGCGGAACGAGACGGTGAACGCGGCGATTGCGAGCGTGCGCAAAGGCGGGACCGTGGTGCTGGTGGGAAACATTTCGCCGGATGTGACTCTGCCGCTCCAGAAAGTGGTGACGCGGCAGATTCGGCTGCAGGGATCGTGCGCTTCGGCGGGGGAATATCCGCAGGCGATTGCGCTGATAGCGAGCGGAGGAATTCGGGTGAAGCCGCTGATTAGCGCGATTGCGCCGCTGGCGGAGGGACCGCAATGGTTTGAGCGGTTGTATGCGTGCGAGGCGAACTTGCTAAAGGTGGTGCTTACGCCGGGGCCGGTTTCGTGAGCGATTCGGAGAGCCGAGGATTGTTCGATCTTTCGGGGCGGGTGGCGATTGTTACCGGCACTAGCCGCGGGCTGGGGCAATACATGGCGCGGGCGCTGGCGAAGGCCGGCGCAGATTTGGTGCTGACGAGCCGGACGCGCGAGAGCTTGCGAGCGTTCGAAGCGGAGGTCACAGGGCTGGGTCGGCGCGCGGCTTCACTGGAACTCGATGTGAGGAATCAGGAGAGCATCGAGCGGATGGCGGCGGAGGCGGAGAAGGCGTTCGGGCATTTGGATATTTTGGTGAACAATGCGGGATGCAATGTTCGCAAGCCGGCGCTGGATGTGACTTGGGACGATTGGAATTTAATACTGGATACGAATTTGCGCGGAAGCTTTTTTGCAGCGCAAGCAGTGGCGCGGCGGATGATTGCGCGCGGATACGGGCGGATCATCAATATAGGTTCGGTGACCAGCGTGGCCGGGTATGCGGGGCTGGGTCCTTATGGGGCGAGCCGCGGAGGGATTCGGCAGTTGACGATGAGTTTGGCAGACGATTGGGGCAAGCACGGCGTGACGGTGAATTGTTTGGCGCCGGGCTGGTTTCGCACGGAACAGAATAAGGTCCTCTACGAAAATAAAGAGTGGGTGGAGTATCTCTGCGACCGGATTCCGGTGAAGCGGCCGGGGCGGCCGGAGGATTTGGACGCGGCGGTGGTTTTTCTGGCTGCGGAAGCGAGCCGGTACGTGACCGGGCAGACGCTGCTGGTGGACGGCGGAATTTCCACGGGAGCGACGCGGGCGCTGGTGCAGCAGGCGCAAACAAGTTCGAGTTCGACGCAAGCAGAAAAGGGTTCGCGCGGCAAAGCGCGGCGTGGGAGGTGAGGTTTGCGAGGGTTTTTGGCGAAGGGAATGGTTGCGGCGTTGTTGAGTTTGTCGCTGGGATTATTCGCAAGCGCGGCGCCGGCTCCGGGGGCACAAAAAGCGCTGCAGATTTATTTTATCGATGTGGAGGGCGGGCAGGCGACGCTGTTTGTTACGCCGGAGGGGAAGGCGCTGCTGATCGACACGGGATGGCCGGGAAATAATGGGCGCGATGCAAACCGTATCGCCACCGCTGCGAAGGATGCCGGCGTCAAGAGGATTGATTTTGTGCTGATTACGCATTATCACGATGACCACGTTGGCGGGGCGTCGCAGCTGGCGGCGAAGATTCCGATAGGGACGTTTATTGACCATGGCGAGAATCGCGAGACGACTAGCGAGGGAAGCAAGCGAGGTTTCGCCGCGTATCAGCAGTTGCTGGCGACGGGAAAGTACAAGCACATCACCGCGAAACCAGGAGAAGTGCTTCCGATTAGTGGGATGCAGGTGCGGGTGGTGACAGCGGACGGCGAGTTGATTGAGAGGCCACTGCCAGGTGGCGGCGGGAAGGAGAATGCGAGCTGCGCGAATGCAGCGAAGCCGCCGGTGGACGTGACGGAGAATCCGCGCTCGCTGGGGACGCTGATCACGTTCGGGAAGCTGCGGATTTTGGATTTGGGGGATTTGACGTCGGACAAAGAGATGGACTTGATGTGCCCGATGAACAAGATTGGCGCGGTGGATATTTATATCGTGTCGCACCACGGATTCTTGCAGAGCGGCAGTGCAGTGCTGGTGCACGCGATCACGCCGCGCGTGGCGATCATGGACAACGGGCCGAAGAAGGGCGGATCGCCCGTGGCGTGGGACGTGATTGAGAAGTCGCCGGGGCTGGAGGATCTTTGGCAGCTGCATTATGCGGAGGAGGGCGGGGACGCGCACAACGTGGCGGCGCCTTTCCTGGCCAACTTGCAGGGGCCGGACACGGGGAACTATTTGAAGGTTACGGCGGCGGCGGACGGAAGTTTTGCGGTGCTCAATTCGCGCACGCGAGAGACGAAGAAATACGAAGCGAAGAAGAATTAGCCACAGAGGCACAGAAATCGTTACGCGTCCGCTTGCGATGCGTCTTGGTTCGAGGTTTGTTGAAGTTGGCGTTCGCGGAGCTTGAAGCGCTGGAGTTTTCCTGTGGCGGTCTTGGGAAGTCCCTGCAAGAACTCAATCCAGCGCGGGCGCTTGTAACCGCCGATGCGTTCGGCGACAAAATCTTGCAGTTCGCGGGCTAGAGTTTTGTTGGACGCGAATTCCCGTTTCAAGACGACGTAGGCGGCGGGCTTCGCGAGACCGGCTTCGTCGTCGCGGGCGATGACGGCGGCTTCGAGCACGGCGGGGTGCGCGAGCAAGGCGCTTTCAACTTCCGCGGGGCTTAGCCAGAGCCCGTGGACTTTGAAGAGATCGTCGGAGCGGCCGGCATACCAGAAAAATCCATCTTCATCCTGACGATATTTGTCGCCGGTGCGGAACCACTGGTCGACGAAGGTGTTCCTTGTTTTTTCGGGTTGGTTCCAGTAGCCCGCGCAGAGAGAATGGCACTTGACCCAGAGGTCGCCAATTTCATTGGAAGCTGCGGGGCGACCGGATTCGTCGGTGATTTTCGCTTCGAAGCCGGGAAGGATTTTGCCGCTGGAGCCGGGTTTTACTTCGCCGGGACGATTGGAGATGACCATGTGAAGGCTTTCGGTGGAACCGAGGGCGTCGAGAATTTCGACGTGGAAGCGCTGGCGAAAGCGTTCGAAGAGAGGCGCGGGGAGTGCTTCGCCGGCGGAAACAGCGTGACGAATGCTGGAGAGATCGAAGTCGGGACCCTCGGGCCGATCGTGAGCGAGCAGGGCGGCGTAGTTGGTGGGCACGGAGAAAAAGAGAGTGGGGCGATAGCGCTCGATATCGGCGTAGATGCTGGCGGGCGTCGGGCGCGCAGGAGAGAGGATTGTGGTGGCGCCGCAAGAGAGAGGGAAGTAGCCGGCGTTGCCAAGACCGTAGGCGAAGAAGAGGCGCGCGACGCTGAAGAAGCGGTCGCGTTCGTTGATTTTGAGGATGGCGTGGGCGTAGTGGTGCACGCTGACGACCATGTCGAGATGCAGGTGCACGCAGCCTTTGGGAACGCCGGTCGAGCCGGAAGAGTAGAGCCAGAAGGCCGCGTCATCTTTGGTGGTGGGCGCCGCGGCGAGGTCGGGAGAGGCGGCGTCCATTAGTTGGCGAAGGCGAGGATGCCGGCTCGCGTGACTTGCGTCGCCGACCACGACGATTTCGCGCAGATGACGGAGATTTTCGCGCGGGATGGCTTGCAGTTGTGGAAGAAGAGTTTCGCTGACGATGGCTACGCAGGCGCGGGAGTCGTTGAGGATGTATTCGTATTCATGAGGTTTGGCCTGGGTGTTGACGGGGACGGCCACGGCGCCGATTTTGATGGCGCCAAAGAAGGAGTAGAGAAATTCGGGAGAGTCGAGAAGTAGGAGGAGGACGCGCTCCTCCGGGCGGACACCGAGATTGCGAAGAGCGTTGCCGGCGCGGTTGGTGCGCTCGAAGAGTTGCTGGTAGGTTACACGCTCGTCGCCGCATTCGATGGCGGCGTTTTGCGCGCGGCCTTCGAGAATGTTGCGGTCCACGAAGTAGGTGGCGACGTTGAAGATTTGCGATAGATCGATCACGTGGCGGCTCTGTTTATCGCGCGACAGCGGCGAAAAATTGGAATTGAAACATCCTTGCAAGGGCGACGGGTTGATAGTATACGCAGTACGCGATTCGGTGCGGCAATTTCAAATCCTGCTCCGGCTTTGCGCTAGCGCGCGAGGGTCCGGACGCAATCTGTGAGGGAGGGAGTTGATGTTTCAGCGCTCGAGACGTCGTTTCCTGCATGAAATGGCCGCGGCAGGCGTGGCGGTTTCGGCCGAGCAACTTTTCGGAGGCTTGGTGAGGGCGCAAACGTCGCCTGCGCAGGCGAGCCGGCCGGAAAGGCTGTACCTCGACACGAGGCGGACGCTAGCGACGCTGGATCGCAACGTATTCGGGTCGTTTCTGGAGCATCTGGGACGCGCGATTTATGAGGGGATCTACGATCCCGGGTCGGCGCTGTGCGATTCGAACGGATACCGCAAAGATGTGCTGGAGGAAATTCGTAAGCTGAATGTGCCGATCGTTCGGTATCCCGGTGGGAATTTTGTTTCCGGGTACAACTGGCTGGATGGAGTCGGTCCGAGGCAGGAACGGCCGCGGGTGCTGGACAAAGCGTGGAACGCGCTCAACAGCAATCAGTTTGGCACGAACGAATTCCTGGCGTGGTGCAACGCGGCGGGCACGCAGCCGCTGCTGGCGGTCAACTTGGGCACTGGTACGTCGGAGGAAGCGGCGGCGCTGGTGGAATATTGCAATGTCGAGAAAGGAACGCGCTGGAGCGATTTGCGGAGGAAGCACGGGGTTGGCGAGCCGCATCGCGTGCAGCATTGGTGCCTGGGAAACGAGATGGACGGGCCCTGGCAGATTGGGCATATGCCGGCGCTGGAGTATGGATTGAAGGCTGCGGATGCCGGCCGCCAGATGCGGAACGTAGACCGAGGGCTGACGCTGGTGGCGTGCGGCTCGAGCGGTCCGGGGATGAGCACGTACCTGGAATGGGATCGCACGGTGCTGGAGCAGTGCTATCCGTATGTGGATGCAATCTCGTTGCATCGGTACTTTACCAATGAGGGCGCGGAAACGGGTGGCGACAGCGCGAAATTTCTGGCGTTGAACCTGAGCATGGAGAAGCAAATTGCGGAAGTGGCGTCGGTTTGCGATTTTGTTCGCGGGCGATTGAAGTCGCCGAAAAAACTTTGGCTTTCCTTTGACGAATGGAATGTGTGGTATCGCCAGCGCAGCGGGGCGGCGGTGGACGGAAATCGGCAAGAGGCGCCGCACCTGCTCGAGGAAGTCTACAACCTGGAGGACGCGCTGCTGGTGGGCGGATGCATCAATTCGCTGTTGCGTTCAGCGGACCGCGTGCGCATCGGCTGCTTGGCGCAGCTCGTGAATGTGATTGCGCCGCTGATGACGAACGCGAATGGATTGGTGCGGCAGACCATTTTGTATCCGTATAGCTGGGCTTTGCGATATGCGGGGGGCGAGGTGCTGGACCTGGCGGTCGAGAATGCGGCGGTGTATGAAATTTCGGCGACGGAGAAAGCGCCTTATCTGGATGTGGCGGGAACGGTCCGGGGCACTGATGGCGTGGTGTCCTTGTTTGTGCTAAACCGCGATCTGGCAAAGGCGCGGCAACTGGAAGTGAATTGGGAGAGCAAGGCGCCGACGAAGCTGAGCACCTCATTGGTGCTGACTGGGGCGGATCTGAAGGCGGTCAATGACTTTGGCGCTCCAAACCGAGTGCTGCCGAAAGAGGCGGACAAGCCGGTCATCACCGTAGGGCGCACGATGATTGAAGTGCCGCCGAGATCTTATTCGGTCTTTCAGTGGCAGAGTTAGGGACGGGAGAGAATCATGACTGCGAAACAAAATGCGCGCGCTTTACTGTGTGCGCTACTATTTGTCGGCGAATTGTTACTTGCCGGCTCGCTGAGCTCGCAAGGAATGCGAGGAACTATTCGAAAAGAATCGTTTGGCAAGGCTGCCAGCGGGGAACAGATCGATCTTTATACTCTTTCCAATGAAAAAGGCTTGGAGGTGGCGATCACTAATTTTGGCGCTACGGTGGTTGTGCTGAAGGTTCCCGACCGAACCGGGAAGGCGGCGGATGTTGTGTTGGGGTTCGATGCGCTGGAAGGATATGAGAACGGGACGGCTTACTTCGGCGCGACGGTGGGAAGATATGGGAATCGCATCGGGGGCGGAAAATTCTCGATTGATGGGAGGACGTACACGCTTCCGAAGAATAACGGCGACAATACGCTCCACGGCGGAATTGTTGGATTTGACAAGAAAGTCTGGAAGGCGCGAGAGATTGCTTCCAAGGGCGGCGAATCGCTGGAGTTCTCGTATTTGAGCGCGGATGGAGAGGAAGGATTTCCTGGCAATCTCTCGGTCAAGGTGGTGTTCGCGCTGCCTGCGGACCGCAATGAACTGAAGATCGACTACACGGCGACTACAGACAAGGACACGGTGCTGAACCTGACCAACCATTCCTATTTCAATCTTGCGGGCGAAGGCAAAGGCGACATTCTGGATCATGTGCTGACGCTGCACGCGAAGCAGTTCACGCCGGTGGATAAGACATTGATTCCCACGGGCGAGCTGCGCGACGTTGCAGGTACGCCGATGGATTTCACACGCGCGACGGCGATTGGGAAGCGCATCAACGAGAACAACGAGCAACTCGTGTTCGGGAAAGGGTACGACCATAACTGGGTGATCGCGTCTGAGGGTCGCAAGGGTCTGACGCTCGCGGCAGAGGCATATGACCCGAAGAGCGGGCGGACGCTAGAAGTGTTGACGACGGAGCCGGGAGTGCAGTTCTACAGCGGGAATTTTCTGGACGGCTCTAAAGGCAAAGCGAACAAGGCTTACGGGCAGCGAGCGGCTTTTTGTTTGGAAACGCAGCATTTTCCGGATTCTCCGAATCACCCGAATTTCCCCAGCACCCTGCTGAAGCCGCATTCGGTTTTTCGCTCGCAGACGGTGTTTCGCTTTTCAACGAAGTAGGTGAACCAACGCAAGACCGTGCGCCGATCGACTTCAAGCGGCAACCTGAAGCGCTTGTTGTGGGAGCAATGAGAGTGGCGCGCCCGGGTACCTCTAAGTCAAAAATTCGCGTTCGTCAACCGCGAGATCGACTGGCGAATCCTGGTTCCAGGACTGGTGTCTCCCGTGTCTGTGACGGGAGTGTCTGAGACCCGCGCCTCACGCTCGACTAGCCTGGTCACGATGGCGAACAGGAAGCTCGCCGACAACCCGCACATCAGCACGCCGATGATGCTTTCCACTGGACCCAAGGTCCGCCACATCCACGGAAGAACGACATCACCATAGCCGACGGTCGCATAACTGGCAGCCGAGAAGTAAAAGGCAGATTCCCATAATGGAAAACAAAGCCAGCGATAAAAGCCCGCCCAAAGCAGAATCTCCAATACGTGCAAACCAATGAACGCAGTCATCAATCGCACCATGAGCAGAGCGGAACGGAGGGGTCCTAGTCTGTGAACGTCGGGCGCCAAACTGGTCCTTGTCCAGGCAATCATTGCGGCCATCCCAGCGCACTGCAACGAAAGTGTAAGCGTCACCAGAACGACCGCCGCGCTGCCTTCGCGAACAAAGATCATCGGTTCACGTCATCGCGGCCACGGGTGCTTTGTTCACGAGCTCGGGGCGCTGTACAGCAATCCGAATCGCCCCGGACGGTAGGCATTGATTTCCCGGCATTCATTGTTCTTGCCAGCCTCCGCCGAGATTTCGGTAGATGCTGACCAGACCTAGGAGTTCATTCAACTGAGCCTGAGCGAGTCCTAACTCCGCATCAAAATAATTGGTTTCGTTCGTCAGTACTTCCAAGTAGCTTGTGGCGCCCCCTCGATAACGGGTCTCCGAAAGCCGGGCCGCGTCTTGAGCGGAAAACGTGAGTTGCTCCTGCTGCTCTCGGAACTCTCTGTCTTTGCGGTACTCGACCAGCGCGTCCGAAACCCCGCGAAAGGCCTGCTGGATGGTCTGCTGGTAGATCAGTAGTGTTTCCTGTTGCCGCGCTTCGGAGAACCTCACACCGGAACGAATTCTTCCCCCGGCGAAGATGGGCTGTACCAACGATCCTCCGAAACTCCACAATCCAGCCGGACCGGTAAACAGGCTGGTGAGCGCGGAACTCTGAAATCCGCCGCTTGCGGTCAAGCTGATTTGCGGGAAGTACGCTGCCTTCGCTACTCCAATTTGAGCGTTGGCCGCGATCAATTGTGCTTCGGCCTGACGAATGTCCGGCCGCCGCTCCAATAGGCTGGAGGGAAGACCCGCCGGAACCTCGGGCGCATGTGGTTGCTCGGTCAACTTCGCTCCACGCGCGATGGGACCGGGATTGTTTCCCAGAAGTGTGCTGATGAAGTTTTCTTGCTGCTCAATGCGGCGTTCCAGATCGGGAATGGTTTCGGCGGCCGTGAATACCAACTGCTCCGCCTGCCGGACGTCGAGCATGGACGTACCCCCGCCCTTTGCTAGCACTTGCGTCAGTTGTAGCGAGTTCTGACGCGAAGCCAGCGTGCGCCGCGAGATTTCGAGCTGCAGGTCGAGTTCACGAAGCTGGAAGTAAGCTGCGGCAACGTCGCTCACCAGTGTGCTGATGACGGCTTCACGCGCCCACTCAGTAGCCAGCAGGGTTGCCCGCGCAGACTCGTTGGCGCGGCGATACTTTCCCCAGAAATCGAGATCCCAAGCCAATGAGAGATCCACTTGGTGAGCGCTTGTGTCGAATGCCGGGAAGAATTTTTGGCGCGCAGAGCGTTGGTCGAAAGACTGAGCTCCGGCACTAATCGTTGGCAGTTGATCGGCGCGCGTGATGCCCACCTGGGCCTGAGCTTGCAGGATTCGCGTTGCCGCAATGCGAACATCGTAGTTCTGCTGGAGGGCAGTGTGGATCAGGTCTTGAAGCTGCTTGTCTTGAAACACCTCCCACCATTTTTGGTCTCCGAGGGATTCCACCGCAGGCTGGCTTGCCTCTTGCGGGGACGTTCCACGGTATGCACCGGGAACGTTTACGCCCGGCCTCTTATAGTTGGGGCCGACTGCGCAGCCCGAAAGAAGAAGCACTACCAACGAAACAGCGATCAGTCTTCTCACCTCAGTCAGCCTCCGATGGGCTTGGCTGCGGAATGGAAGGACTGAGCGCGGCACCGCGGCGTTTCGCCAGTCGCTCGACCAGCACGAACAGCGCCGGAATGATGAATATGGCAATGGCGGTTGCGGCTGCCATGCCGCCGATTACCGTTGTCCCCATGATTTGACGGGCCACCGATCCCGCGCCCGTCGCTATCCACAGCGGCACACAGCCGAGAATGAACGCAAAGGAGGTCATCAGAATCGGACGTAAACGGAGCCTTGCCCCTTCGAGCGCAGCGTCCACCAGAGGTTTTCCCTTCTCGTACTCCTCCTTGGCGAACTCAACGATGAGGATCGCGTTCTTTGCGGCCAGACCGATCAGCATCACCAGCCCGATTTGCGAGTAGACATCGCTCTCGATCTGCACCATGTAGGCGGGATAGAAAGCGCTGAGCGCAACCCGGCGGAGCCACAACACGGCGAAGGCACCAAACACAGCGACCGGCGTGCTCAGTAAGACGCTGAATGGCAGCGACCAGCTTTCGTACAAAGCCGCCAGAATCAGAAAGACAAACAACAGGGACAATCCGAAGATCGCCCAGGCCGGGACCCCTTGCCGTGCCTTTTGCTCTTGATAGGACATGCCCATGTAATCGAAGCCCATTTCTCGGGGCATCGTCTGCCTGAAGAC
>Ga0137418_10002487_pt1 | contig 16901 bp, 15 predicted proteins | sample CZODoug3_1_2_16f_FD_122242 | JGI IMG/M metagenome (GOLD analysis project Ga0137418, IMG submission 122242) | Vadose zone soil fungal communities from Angelo Coast Range Reserve, California, USA - CZODoug3_1_2_16fungal (Hybrid Assembly) | ecosystem: Environmental > Terrestrial > Soil > Vadose... | reverse complement strand
CCGACGTGGCGCACTTTGCCCGTGGCGAGCACGGGCTGTTCCGATATCTTGAACCCGGGCAAACCCGAAACGGCGCGAATCGGTTTGACCCCGGTCAGATCGGCGGCCGTGAACACGACGTCGCGATAACGTTCCGGCACGTGGATGGCCCTTATCCTTGCATGTGCCAACGGGCTGCGAACAAAGGCGACGTCCTGCAGGCCGGCGAGACGGATATCGGCCACGTATTGGCCGCGCCCGCGCATGAAGCGGTCGTCTTCCTTGCGAAGCAGCCGGGCTCCGACGCCTTGTCCGGTATACGCCATCGCGTCCGAAGCAGGATCGCTTTCAAGGTGCGGCATTGATGGCCGTCTCCGCTCCCATGCGTCGGGCGTTTCTATGCGGCTACCGCCCGTGGCAGTATGGGAGCGACCGCATCATGCCGCACGCCCGCGCGCAAGCAGAACACCGGCTGCAACAGACTGTCGGCGACGACTTCGGTCTTCTCGTTGTCGCTCAGAATGTAGCGGCCGGGCTTTTCCGTCAGCACGGTGACGTCGGCCTCCATGCCAGGACGCAACGCGCCGATCGTATCTGACAGGCCCAGCATTTCGGCCGGATGCGATGTCACCATCGGCACCACCTGCTCCAGCGTGAGGCCCAGCGCCATCATCGAACTCATCGCCTGCACCAGGCTGAATTTCGCTTGGCTTGCGAAGGGATGATTTTCGTCATCGGCATGTTCGTCCGGCGTCCCGGCCGGTGCCGGCACATGGGTATTGTACCCATGGATATCGGCGCCCAACGTGGTCGGAATGATGCCGGCGGCAATGGCCTTGCGCGCCAGACGGTACGAGAAGTGGCTGCCGTGGCCGACATCGACCCGCAAGCCACGGTCGAGCGCCGCCTGGATGACCGGATGCACTTCGCCTTCGCGATTGACGAAGCCGCCGGGATGCCGCGTGAACGGGTGGGCCAAAACATCGCCGGCGCGAAGCACCGGGATCACCCGCGCCAGAATGGTATCGACGTCTTCGCCATTGGTTCCGCTCTCCGGCAGACCCCACAATTGTCCGAAATGAACGTAGACCGGAAGGTCGGCGCGGCGCCCGATCTCGGCCGCCATCTCGATGACGCGGATGCCCCAGCGCGCAAAGCCGCCGATCTCGGCATGGGCCTTGATGCCGCGAACAATATCGCGATTGGCGTTCGCCGCCTTCACGGTGGCATCGATATCGACGCAGTCGGGGCTATAGAGATTGGGATAATAGTGTCCTTCCAGGCCTCCAACCAGATAGGCCGAGAGAAAGGCGTAAGTACGCGACAGGGCTTTCTCCGCAATGAAGTGCCGAAAACCCGGCAACGTCATGCAGGACGGGCCGCCCTGATCGACCAGGGTCGTAACCCCGGACTGGACGCCGACCATGTCGGCGTTGACGCCGAAACGGCCGGTCACATATTGATAGACATGCGCATGGGTGTCGATCAGGCCGGGCAGAACGATCCTGTCCGTGACGTCCATGATCTCCCTGGCACTGGTCGGCAAAATGTCGGATTGAACGGCGGCGACCTTGCCGTTGCGGATAGCGACATCCTTGATGCCATCGATGCCCGAGGCCGGATCGATGACGCGGCCCCCGCGCAGAAGCAGATCAAAGGTGGTGCTTACAGACATGGCCGATCTCCTTTCTCGATCGCCGGCGCGCCGCTTGAGCTGCCAGCTAATTACGAAGCATGCTTCGTATTTTCATCGTATTCTCATATCGTATTTTCATGCAGCAACATTCGTGCCATAGATTGCATCAAATTCATGCAGCATGGGCAAGGACAGAGTGATTGAAGATGGCCAGGAAGCCAGCGCGAAAGACCGGTAATTCCTGGCCGCTCGGCCAGAGGCCGGGATTTCTGATCCGGCGGCTGCACCAGATTCACGTCGCGCTGTTCCACAAGAGCTGCGCTGCTTTTGAGATTACGCCGCTGCAGTATAGCCTGCTCTCGGCCCTGGCGCAGCGCGGAACCGCCGACCAGACGACGTTGGCTGATGATGTCGCGCTCGATCGCACAACGACCACAGGCGCACTCAAGCGGTTGCAATCCCGTAACTTTATCGAGCGCTCGATCCAGCACCGGGACCGCCGGGCGCAAATTTGCCGGCTGACCAAAGCCGGAGCAATATTGCTCCGCCGGATGGAAGCGCAGGCTCGCGCCGCACACCGTGAGACGGTGGCCGACCTCAGTAAGGCTGACCAAAAACGTTTCATCGCCATGATGCAGCGGATCGTGGCGGCAAGCTGCGATCAAGAAAATGGGCCGGCCGCTCTCGATTGAGCCGCTAAACGCCGGATGGGACCGGGCGATTACAATCTGTGCATCGTGCCTCTGAAAAGGCAGTTGCAAAAAGCCGCACGGAGCCCGCCGCGAACAGCCGGCCATTGCGAAGTATACTTCGCATTTCATTCAATAGCTTCGGTTGGGAGAGGAGGCGATTTTCTCCGGAATCCCGAGACACTTGGCCTGATCGACCCGATTGACCCGCCGCGCGGTGGAAACGAAAAGCGCGTCGCGAGCGGGCGGCCGGTGTGGCACGTCATTTGCTCCAGAACTAGTCAATTGAGTTTGGTGGCAAGGGGTCATGACGCGCCCGCCTTGTGACTTTGGTCGGGGATCGTACTGATGTCGGCTTATGCAGACGCGATCGAGCGGCGCTTTGGCGATGGCGGTCCGTCAGGCGAGGGGGCCGCCGAGAACGATTTCATCCGCCGGGTGATCTCGCGAAAGACGGTGCGCCGTTACAGTGATGTTGTTCCAAGTGACGGCCTGCTCGATCTGCTGGTCGCCGCGGCCTTGAGCAGTTCGGCCAAGTCGGATTTCCAGCAGGCATCGATCTTGCGCCTCAGCGATCCGGCGCAGCGCTCCGCGATCGGAAAACTATTTCCGGCCATGCCGTGGATCGGGCTTTCGCCGGCGTTCTTCGTTTTTCTTGGGGACGCAAGACGGCTGCAGCGTATCGGCGAATTGCGCGGGAAACCGGTCCGGAACGGCACGCTGGAAGGGTTCTTCAACGCAAGCGTCGATGCCGCGCTGGCAATGCAGACCATGATCCTGTGCGCGGAGTCCGCAGGCCTTGGCGTCTGCCCGATCAGCGTCATTCGCAACCAGATCGACAAGGTCGCGGCCATCCTGGAATTGCCCGATCTGGTTTTTCCGGTCGCAGGACTTTGCCTTGGCTATCCGCAGGTCGACGGTTACGTCAGTCTGCGGCTGCCGCGTCTCGTGACGACCCACCGCGATCGCTATGATGACAGCTCGCTTGCGCACGCGATCGACGATTACGACCACAGGCGGGATGCTTTGCACACCATCCCCAGCGAGCAACACCGATCCAACGCGGAATTTGGCGAGGCGGCGTTCTACGGCTGGTCCGAAGACAAGGCCCGGCAGGCCGCCAAGGCCGAAGGCGCCGCGTTCCCGCCGTATCTGCGTTCACACGGATTCAGTTTGGATTGAAAGGATCACGCCAACGGCGACCCGACCACCTGTTTTTGCCGACCACGACTGACTGGCTACCACATCAACGGAGGAAGATTCATCATGACCATGTATCCGCTCACTTGCTCCAATTTTCTGTCACGACGTTTGATGCTCGCCTTGCTGGCGGCGCAGTTCGCCATGCCGATGCTGATCGGGAACGCGCGGGCCGCCGGCCTCGATGAGATCAAGAAGCGCGGCCTGATCGTGGCGACGGAGGATGATTTCCGTCCATTCGAATTCGTCAAGGACGGCAAGCCGACAGGCTTCGATAACGAGCTGATCGAAGATCTGCGCAAATATGCGCCCTTCGAGATCAAACAGGAAATCCTGCCCTGGACCGGCATCCTCGCCGGCGTCAGCACCGGCAAGTATGACGTCGCCATCACCGCGGCGATCATCACCAAGGAACGCAAGCAGTCGCTGGCGTTTACAAGCCCGATTGCGGACGCGACGCACTACTATGTCAAACGCAAGGATGACAAGTCGATTTCCTCGATCAAGGATCTGAGCGGCAAGACCGTCGGCGTCCAGGCCGGCAGCGCGCTGCTGGCCCGTCTTCCCGAACTCGGCGCGATGCTGGAAAAGGATGGCGGAAAGCTCGGCAAGGTCGTCGAGTACACGTCCTATCCCGAGGCCTATCAGGATCTGGCCCTCGGCCGGGTCGATTACGTGGTCAACACCATCATCAATCTGAAAACACTGGTGGCCGAGAAGCCGGTGTTCGAACTCGGCCAGGCGGTTTCGGGAAAATCGTTCCCGGCCTGGGCGGTTGCAAAGGACAGCAAGGAACTGCAGGACTTCCTGAACGGCTTCATTGCCAAGGAGAAGGAAAGCGGCAGGTTTGCCGAACTGCAGAAGAAATGGTTCGGCGAGGCATTCCCGGATCTGCCGGTTGCGTTCGAGCCGGAATTCTGACGGCCCATTGGCAGCAATGATCTGTCATGAGCGGGAGCGACATCGCAGCCATCTTTCAGGGTGCCATCGTGACGGTAACGCTGTCGCTGATCGGCATCCTGATCGGGCTGCCGATCGGACTTGGCCTTGCTTTGATCCGCTGGGCGAATCTTCCGATCGGGGCGGGGATCGTGACCCTTTATGTCAGTATGCTGCGCGCGACTCCGCTGGTCACCTTGCTGCTGCTGCTGTTTTTCGCGCTTCCCAATATCGGCGTGCCGATTAATCCGATTTCGGCGGCGATCCTGGCGCTGGTCATGAATACGTCGGCCTTCAACTGCGAGGTATGGCGGTCCGCACTGATGAACTTTCCAAAGGACCAATACGAGGCGGCGCAGTCGGTCGGCATGCGGGCCGGGCAACGCTTTCGCAGGATCGTCTTGCCACAGATCGTGCGCGTGAGCCTTCCCGGTCTCGTCAACGAAATGTCCCTGCTGATCAAGGTCACGCCGGTACTCGCGGTTGTCGGGGTTGTCGACATCACGCGCGCCGCCGTCAGGATTGGCGCCCAGACCTACGAGCCGCTGCCGCCGCTTCTGGTGGCGGTAGCGCTGTACGCGCCGATCGTGTTTGCGCTGGTGTCGCTGCAGCGCTGGATCGAACGGCGCCAGATCGCGGCCGAGGCTGCCGCATGATCCACGATTTCGGTATTGTCTGGAACGAACGCGCGCTGCTCCTGAATGGGCTCGCCAATACCGCCATATTATCGACGCTCGCGGCTATCGCCGCACTTCTATTGGGTTTTATTCTTACCCCCGCGCTGATGTCGAAACGGAAGGCTGTTTCCGGCGCGGCGCGGATGTTTGTTGACGGCATGCGATGTATCCCGTTTCTGCTGTTTGCCTATATTGTCTATTACGGCCTTCCGTCGTTCGGGGTCAGGCTGGACAACTGGACCTCGGGACTGGCGGCCCTGACGATTTATAATGCCGCCTACATGGCGGAGATTTTGCGCGGCACCTGGGTGGTGCAACCGCGCGAGCCGATCGAGGCGGGCGTCGCGTTCGGCTTTTCGGAGATCCGGCTGTTTCGCCGCATCATCCTGCCGCCGCTGCTGTTGTCGGCAGGCCCCGTGATCGGCAATCAGATGATCCAGATCATCAAGGACAGCGCCTTCCTGACCATCATCGCACTGCCGGAACTGACGCACGCCGCCAGCTCGATCCAGTCGCGGCATTACGTTCCGTTCGCAGCCTTCATCACGGCGGTGTTTCTGTATTGGGGACTCTGTCTCGTGATCGAGGCCGGGGTCAGTTCGATCGGCCGCGTTGCCGAAGCGCGTCGATAGGGACGGGCGATGGCAGAATTCAGCAAGGTTCTCGATGTCGCCGGGGTGTCGAAGCGGTTTGGTGACGTCGAAGTCCTTTCCGACGTCAGTTTCCAGGTCGACAAGGGTGAGACGGTCTGCGTGCTTGGACCGTCAGGCTCGGGCAAATCCACATTGTTGCGCTGTATCAACTGGCTCGAACGGCCGGACGCCGGGCAAATCTATTTGAACGGAGAGCGGGTCGGCATCAATGGTGCCGGCATTATCATGAGCGATCGCGATCTGTCGCAGATCAGAACCCGCATCGGCATGGTGTTTCAGCATTTCGCGCTGTGGCCCCACCTCACGGTGCTGCAAAATCTGATGGAAGCGCCGGTTCAGGTCCAGAGGCGGCCAAAGGCCGAGGTCCGCGACGAAGCGCTGGCATTGCTTGCGAAGGTCGGGCTCAGCGAGAAGCGCGATGCCTTTCCGGCAAGACTGTCAGGCGGGCAGAAACAGCGCGTCGGCATCGCGCGGGCGCTCGCGATGCGCCCGGATCTTTTGCTGTTCGACGAACCCACCAGCGCGCTCGATCCGGAACTTGTCGGCGAGGTGCTGGTGGTGATGCGAGATCTTGCCCGCGAAGGCATGACGATGGTGATCGTCACCCACGAGATGGGATTTGCACGGGAGGCGGCGACCCGGGTCCTGTTTCTCGATCGCGGGCGAGCCGTCGAAACCGGCGCGCCGGATCGGTTCTTCGCCAATCCCGAGACCGAGCGCGCGCGCCAGTTTCTCCAGCGCTACGCCGGTGACACCGCCGCCGGCAGGCGCTGAGATCAATCCAGAAAAGGGGACGTCTACCATGCATCCGATCTTCCATCTTTTGCCTGACGCACCGAAGCCGGTCGCGCCCTATAGCCATGCCGTCGAGGCCGGAGCGTTCGTTTTCGTGACCGGACAGCTCGCAACCGATCCGGACGACGATTCTCTGCCCATTCCGCCCGGCATCGAGGCCCAGACCCACAAGGTGATGGATAATCTGACCCGCGTGCTCAAGGGCTGCGGCTTAACGCTTGGCAATGTGGTTTGCGTGCGCATTTTTCTCACCGACTTCAACGGCGATTACGCCAAAATGAACGACATCTACACGACCTATTTCGCCGCCGACAAGCGTCCGGCCCGAACCACGGTGGGCGTGACGGGTCTCGCCCGCGGCGGGATCGTCGAGATCGACATGATTGCCGTGCGACCGTGAGGCGTTAGCATGACGGATTCCCTCATTGAGATTCCGGCGAGGCGTGGCAAGGCCGCTCTTGTTTCAGCCGGGCAGATTGTCACCGTCATCAATACCCATGGCGAACAGGTGGTCGACACCTGGGCTTTCAATCGCGCCGATCTCGGCGAGTTCATGTCGAACGAGCATACGCGCGCGCACAGCCTGCATCTGGTTCCCAAGCCTGGCGACATCATGCGAACCAACAAGCGCCGGCCGATCCTGACACTGATGGAAGACACCTCCGGCGGTATTCACGACACGCTGATCGCAGCCTGCGACCGCTACCGCTATGCCTTTCTCGGGGTGGAGGACTACCACGACAATTGCACGGATAATCTCTTTGCCGGGATGGGCGAACTTGGCCTGGTGCCGGCGGAAGTGCCGAGCCCGCTCAACCTGTTCATGAACATTCCCTGGACCGCGGACGGCACGCTCGGCTTCGCGGCTCCGCCGCGGCCAATACCTGGAGGCTACGTCCGGTTGCGAGCCGAGATGGATCTGGTGGTCGCATTTTCAGCGTGCCCGCAGGATATCCTGCCGATCAACGGCAAGGCTGGAAAGCCCGTCGCGGCTCATTTCACGATCAGTGAAGAGCGATTGTAGCCTGAATTGGGCTTGAGTTCGTCGTGCGCTGGAAATCGGAGTGCAGGACCTTTGATGCGACCCGGTGCCGGTAGTGTGCAGCCCGCATCAAACCGGGTGGACTGAATTGACGCGAGGAAAGCGGCTGCACATCGCCTGATATTGTCGATTATACTGGCCGATGCGTTTGGAGCGAGGGGGCGCTGGTGACACTGGATATTCTTGTCAAAAATGTCGCGCTGTGGGGCAGGGGAGAGCTAAGCGACGTCGGCATGGAAGGCGGTCGGTTCGTGAATATCGACCGCAGCACGACGTCTCTGATTGCGGCCGTCACGCTCGACGCGGAGGGCCGGATGGCGGTGCCGGGCTTTGTCGAGCCGCATATTCATCTCGACAAGGCGCTGATCTCGGAACGCGCGCCGGTCAATGTCTCGGGGACGCTGACGGAAGCGATCGAGATCTTGTGGGAGATCAAACGCAACTACACGGTCGATGAAATTGCCGAACGGGCGTCCCGTGTGCTGGCGCGCGCCATCGAAAACGGCGTTTCGCGGCTGCGGAGCCATGTCGATGTCGATCCGATTGGCGGCACGCGCCCGGCCGAAGGCCTGATCCGCGCCCGCGAGCGCTTTCGCGATCTGATCGATATCCAGATCGTCGCCTTTCCGCAGGAAGGCATCGTCAAATCGCCGGGCACCGAGGCGTTGATGCGGCGGGTCATGCAGCGCGGCGTCGATGTCGTCGGCGGCATGCCGTTCAACGAGGCTTCGCCGCAGGATAGTCGGCGGCACATCGAAATCGTGTTCGAGATCGCCAAGGAATTCGACGCCGACATCGATATGCATGTCGACGAGACCGACGACCCGGCCGCGCGAACCCTCGAAGTGCTTGCCGAACTGACGATCGCCAATGGCTGGCAGGGGCGGGTCACCGCGGGCCACACCTGCGCGCTGGCGAGCTATCCCCGGAATTACGCCGATCATGTTATCGAGCGGCTTCACGCAGCTAGCGTCAACATGATCGCAAATCCGGCCACCAACCTGATGCTGCAGGGCCGCCTTGACGATTATCCCAAGCGCCGCGGCGTGACCCAGGTCAAGGAGCTATTGGCAGCAGGTGTCAACGTCGCCTGTGGCCAGGACTGCGTCCACGATACCTTTTATCCCTTCGGCCAGAACGATCCGCTGGAGATCGCGTTTCTGCTCTGCCATGCCTCGCAGATGAGCCAGCCGGCCGAAATTCTCACGGTGATGGACATGGTGACCAACAATGGCGCAAAAGCCCTGCGCGTTCTGGATTTCGGCGTGGCGGTGGGCGCGGTGGCGGATCTGGTGGTGCTCGATGCCCGCGACGCGCGGGAAGCGTTCGCCACCAGGTCTCCGCGCCGATGGGTGATCAGGAAGGGAAGACTGATCGCCGAGACAAAACTAGAGGTGTGCCGTCACTTCGATATCCCCGCGATGCCACCCACATAAGGATTTTCGGATTTGGACTTCCGCCAACTGCGTTACGCGCTTTCGGTTTCCAAGGAACGCAGCTTCACCGGGGCGGCGAAGCGACTCAATATCTCCCAGTCAGCCGTCAGCGAACAGGTCAAGCTGCTGGAGGAGGAAATTGGCTTCGAGCTGTTTCACCGCACGTCGCGCGGTATCGAATCCACGGATCGGGGCCGCACCTTCTTATACGAATCCGAACGGCTGATGGGCGATTTGCTCAGCCTCACGGACACCGCCCGGCGATTGCGTGGCGCGCTTTCCGACACGCTGATGATCGGCATGGGCTCCGGCATGGCGCAGATCTTCATTCCGCGTATGTTCGCGGATCTCAAAAGAGATCTTCCTGGCGTGCGGCTTGAAATCATGACGGCGCCCACCAAGAATATCTTCAACGAGCTACATGAGGAAAGGATCGACGCAGGTATTGCGATCGAATCGAACCCAGATCGATTGCCGGCGGGACTGATATTTGACCGTCTGCTCGATGCCGAGATGGCGCTGATCACGCATCCCAGGCATGCGTTGGCGCGTTCAAAGCAGCCGATCGATATCGGACGCCTGGTCGCCGAGCCCTTTATCATGAGCGAATTGACGGTGGGATATGGCCAGGTGGTCTTTTCGCTGTTCACCGACCTCGGGATTCGACCCAACATTCTTGCGGTGGTGGATAATATCGAAACCATGAAGATGATTGTGCAAGCGGGGGAAGGGATCGCCATCGTCCCGCGCGCCTGTGCGGAAAACGAGGTCGCGCTGGGGTTGTTGAAAGCGCTGGCGATCGCGCCGGCGCGTAATGTCTCGTTCAGCCTGTTTCGGCGGCACGAGCCGCTGTCGCGGCGCAAGGAGACGGCGTTGCTGAAATTGCGAGAATTGCTTAGGGCATAACTGATCGGATTTTCCGATAGTGCTATCGATAATCGGCTTTTGACTCGCCTTGAGCGTCCGACCCATGCTGCCGCGGTGCGGCGGCCCCGGCAAGGCAGACACGCCCGCGTTCCCGTCATCAGATGGATGGTACGAAAGCATGTCATCTCAATCGCTTGCCGCGCGCTTTCGCATCGGCATCGATACCGGTGGAACGTTCACCGACATTGTTTCGGTCGATACGTTATCCGGCAACACGCACGTGACCAAGGTTGCGAGCACGCCGGCCAATCCCGCGATCGGCCTGGTGCGCGGCGTCAACGAAATTCTCGCCGCTGCCGGCGCGACCACCGATGATGTGGCGGGGCTGGCCCACGGAACGACGGTGGCGACCAACGCGCTGTTGCAGGGCGAGATCAATTCGCTGGGCTTGATTGTCAACAGCGGCTTCAAACATATCCTCGAAATTGCCCGGCAGTCGGTGCCGGAGGGCTATGGCAATTCCTATTTCTGGGTGAAGCCCGACCGTATCGTGCCGCTGCAGTTTGTTCGCGAAGTCACGGGACGGTTGGATTTTCGCGGTCATGAATTGCGCCCGCTCGATGAGGCGACCGTTCGCGAAGCCGCGCGGTATTTTCGCGCGCAGGGCATTCGCGCCATCGGCATCTGTCTTTTGCATTCCTATGCTAACGATGCACACGAGCGCCGCGCCGCCGAAATCGTCGCGCAAGAATATCCGGACGCGACGCTGTCACTGTCCTGCGTGGTGCTGCCGGAATATCGCGAATATGAGCGGGCGGTGACGACGCTGGTCGATGCCTTTGTCAAGCCGCACATGGAACGCTATCTCAAGCGTGTGCATCAGGAACTCGGCGTCGGCCTGCAGGACAAGCCATTCCTCGTGATGCAATCGAGCGGCGGCGTCGCCAGCGCCGAGCAGGTGGTGCGCAAGCCGATTACCACGGCGCTGTCCGGTCCCGCGGCCGGGGTGCTCGGTAGTGCGGTGGTCGCGGAAATCGCCGGCTTTCCCGATCTCGTGACGCTGGATGCGGGCGGCACCTCGACCGACCTCTGCCTGATCGAAGGCGGCAAGCCGCAGGTGACGAATGGGGGATCGGTCGGACCGTTTCCGGTTCGGATTCCGATGATCGACATCGAGACCATCGGCACCGGCGGCGGTTCGATTGCCTGGATCAGTCGGGAGAGCCATCTCAAGGTAGGCCCGCGTAGCGCCGGCGCCGAACCGGGGCCGATGTGCTATCCGAACGGCGGCAATGAGCCGACCATTACCGACGCCAATCTGGTGCTCGGCCGGATCCCGCCATCATTGATCGGCGGCGGCATTGCGCTGAACGTCGACCGCGCGCGCGGCGGCATCGGGGCGCTCGCCGCCCGATTGCCGGGCAATATGAGCGTCGAGCAACTGGCCAGCGGCATCATCGAAATCGCGAACTGGAACCAGGCCAATGCGATCCGGCAGATGACGATTCAGCGCGGTATCGATCCCCGCGAATTCGCATTGCTGTCATTTGGCGGCGCCGGACCGGCGCAATCGGCCGGCGTGATGGATCTGTTGGGCATGAAGGCCTGCATCGTGCCGCTCAACCCGGGAAACCTCTCGGCATTCGGCCTGCTCGCGGTAGACTGGCGCACCGACCACATGGTCACCAAGGTCATGCACGAGGAGACAATCGATCTGGTGGACGTCGCCGCGCGCTACGGCGCGCTGGAGCGCGAGGCCACCACGACGTTGCAGCGCGACGGCATCGACGCGTCGCGCATTCGCCTGGTGCGCGAAGCCGACATTCGCTACGCCGGGCAATCGATGGAGGTGCGGGTGACGGCGCCCGGCGGGGCGGTGGATGAGTTATTTCTGTCCGGGCTGATAGGCGCCTTCAACGCCGCGCATCTCAAGACCTTCGGCTACAATTACGCCGGCAAGCAGAAGATCGAGCTGGTCAATCTCTGCGTCTCGGGTTTTGGGGTGATTGAGCGGCCGGGAATGCCAAAACTCGCCCGGCGCACGGGCAATGCCACTCCGAAGTCAAACCGTGCGGTTTACTTCGGCACGCAGTTTCAGGATACGCCGGTGTATGATCGTGCATCGCTGCCATCAGGCGGCCGGATCGACGGGCCGGCTATTGTCGAGGAGTTCGGCTCGACCACCGTGGTATTTCCCGGCCAATATGTCGAGGTCGATCCGCACGGTATTCTCGTCATTCGGCCCTTGAAACGCCCGCCGGAGATGATCCGATGAACCTCCATCACAAGGGTCATCCGTGGCCGACCGCCCCGTTGCGCGAAAGTGTATCGGTCGATCCGATCGTGCTGCAGATCGTTGAAGGCACGCTGAATTCGATCGAGGCTGAAATCGAATACGCCATCGAACGCACCGCGCGCTCGCCAATGATCCGCGAAGCGCACGATTTTCGCGTCGGACTGTTCGACCGTTATTGCCGCAAGCTCACGGGGCGATCCTATTCGGCGATGCCCAATGGCGTCGTGCGCGACTTTCCGCCTGACACGATGAAGCCCGGCGATGTGTTCCTGATGAACGACACCTATCTCACCGAGGGCAGCATCGGCCATCTGCCGGATCTCTGCAGCACCGTGCCCGTGTTTCATGATGGCGATGTGGTCGCCTACATCCAGGCATTCGGTCACCACGACGACGTCGGTGGCCGTGTACCCGGTTCAATGCCCGGAACGGCGGCGACGGTATTCGAAGAAGGCATCGCCATTCCACCGGTCAAAATCTACAGCGAGGGCGTGCGCAACGACGCCGTCTTCACCATCGTCCGCCGCAACACCCGCGTGCCGGAAATGCTCTCGGCCGATCTCGACAGTGAAATCCAGGCCTGCCTGATGGGCGCCCGGCGGATGGCCGGGCTGTTCGAGCGGTTCGGCAGGGAGCAGGTCGAAGCCTGCTTCCAGGTCATTCTCGACAAATGCCGCGACATCTACCGCAACGAGCTGCTCGCGAAGATCGCCGACGGCGAATATGCCTGGGAAGATTACGTCGAGCATGACGGCATTACCGATCCAAAGCTGCACAAGATCGCGCTGAAGATGATCAAGCAGGGCGGCAAGATCACGCTCGATTTCAACGGCACCGATCCGCAATCGACCGGGCCGATCAACTGGCCAGCCGACTATGCCGACGGCGCGTTCCTGATCAAATGGATCGCGCCGATCCTGCGCAATCTCGCCGATACGCCGGAGCGTGCCGCCGAAATCCACGTCAACGAAGGCGTCTGCGACGTGTTCGAGGTGATTTTTCCGCCCAAGGGGACGCTGATCACGCCGGAATGGCCGGCGGCGACCAACGCGCGGTCCTTTGTGCTGCTGCGCTGCCTCGGGTTGCTGGCCGGCGTGGTCGCACAGGCGGTGGACGGGCGGATGCCTGCGGATCAGGAAACCATCCGCTACACCGGATTTTTTGGCACCGATCTCGACGGAAAATCGTTCCTGTCGCGCGAGGTGCTCGGCGGCGGCTCCGGCGGCCGCTATTATGCCGACGGCAATGATGCGATCCACATCGTGCCGGACTCGCGCAACCAGCCGGCGGAATTCACCGAAACCCGGTTTCCGCTGCTGGTGGAGAAGCTGGCGTTGCGAACCGATTCCGGCGGTGCCGGGCTGCGCCGCGGCGGGCAGGGTTATGAGAAGCACTACCGGGCATTGGTCGATTGCCGCACCATCGTTACCGCCGATCGGGTGCGGCTGGGCTGTTACGGCCTCAATGGCGGCAAGGCCGGTCAGCCGTTTTGCGTCACCATCGATGCCGAAGGCGAAGCGCGCGACCTTGGCGGCCTCGTCGACGGCGAAGCAGTGCTCAAAGGCCAGGTGGTGCGCGTAGTGACCACGGGCGGCGGCGGCTGGGGCGATCCACTGCAGCGCGAACTCGAATTCGTGTGGCGCGACGTGATCGAGGGGCGGGTTTCGCGCGCCAGCGCCGAAGCCGATTATGGCGTGGTGTTCGCAACCGCGAGCGCCGGAGATCAACCGAGGATCGACGAAGCGGCGACAAGGCAGCGCCGAGCCGATATAGAGAAGATGCGAACCTCTCCGCCTGACATGATTGACCGCGGCGAGGGTTATGAAAAGATGCTGCGCGGCGAACACAGGCCGCGGATGCGATGAAACCAGGCAAAGCGATAGTGGAGTTGAAAGCGAATGGCGATTGAAGTCGCGAAGGTCGAATTGAAGACCGTGCAGGATGCGAGTGGCCTTGAGGGATTGATCGCGGCCGGCAAGTTCGGCGCCGATGAGGTCATCGCGGTGATCGGCAAGACCGAAGGCAATGGCGGCGTCAACGATTTCACCCGCATTCTGGCCGACCAGGCTTTTCGGCGCGTGTTGCTCAAGAACGGCACGCGCTCGGAAGCCGCGATTCACAACGTGCCAATGGTCTGGTCCGGCGGCTGCGACGGTGTCATCACGCCCCATGCCACGATTTTCGCGCGCAATGGCAAGACCGGTGCGGCCGACAAGTCGCGGCTTGTGATCGGCACCGCGCTGAGCGCGGAGCTGCTGCCTGAGGACATCGGTCGTCTTGCGATGGTTCAGAAGGTTGCCGACGCCGTCAAGGCGGCGATGAAGGATGCCGGGATATCAGATCCGAAGGACGTCCATTACGTCCAGACCAAAACGCCGCTGCTGACCATCGATTCCGTTCGCGACGCGGAAACGCGCCACCAGACCCTGGCCTGCGAGGTCCACGACTCCATGGGCGTCTCCAACGGCACCACCGCGCTCGGCATCGCCGTGGCGCTGGGCGAGGTGCCGATGCCCAAAGCTGAACAAATCTGCAAGGACCTCGATCTGTATTCGTCTGTCGCTTCGTGTTCTTCAGGCGTGGAACTGACCCAGGCGCAGATCGTGCTGCTCGGCAACAAGGCCGGCGCCGGCGGCCGCTATCGGATTGGCCATTCCGTCATGCGCGACGCGCTTGATATCGATGGCATCTACGATTCCATTCGCGACGCCGGGATCGAGCTGCCGGAGCGGCCGCGGTCGGAAGACCTCAAGGGCCGCGTCGTCAATTGCTTCATGAAATGCGAGGCCGACCGCAGGGGCACGCTGCGCGGACGGCGGCAGATCATGCTGGATGATTCCGACGTCCACCATCACCGCCATTCGAAGGCGGCGGTGGGGGGTGTGGCGGCGCTGGCGATCGGCGATCCGGCGGTATTCGTATCGGTCGATGCCATGCATCAGGGGCCGCATGGCGGCGGCCCGGTGATCGCGATCGTGGAACTGGATGAATAAAACCGGCACGTTCCTTGCTCGAATATGAGCGCTTGGCCGGTGTCTGACCGGCAGGCGCTCGTAACGCGAACGACTGGAGCACACGATGAAATTGTCGAACCTCACGATCTGCGCCGTCGCAGCGCTGACCCTGAGCGTGGCCGGGCCGGATCGGGCGGCGGCGCAGGACAAGGTATCGGTCGGGGTATTTCCGGTCAGTTCATCGCTGCCCTATTTCGTCGCGCTGGAGCGTGGTTTCTTCAAGGAGCAGAACATCGAACCTGAGATGACCAAGCTGATGGGCGGTCCGCCGAACGTCGCGGCCATGATGACCAACCAGATCGAGGTCTCGGCGGTTCTGGTCACGCTTGAGGGATTGAATGCCAATGTGAAGAAGCCCGGCGTGGCGGTGTACATCAGCGTCAATAGCCAGACCAAGGTCTGGAAGATGGAACAATTCGTGGTGCGCAACGGCTTCAAGGCGGAAACCATCGCCGACCTCAAAGGGGCAAAACTGATGTCGGCGCCGGGCCCGGCCAACCTCAACACCGCCAAGGCCATTCTCGCCAAGAATGGCTTGAAGGAGGGTGATTACACCATCGACCAGCTCGACATGGGCCAGCATATCAACGCCATGACCGCCGGCACGTTCGACGGCGGCTACACGCTCGAGCCCAACGCCTCGATGATGATCAAGGCCGGCGTCGCGCGTTCGCTGGAGGCCGGCGTGATCTCGAAATATATCCTGGGCGACGAGACCGCCGACGCCTATGCGGCCGGCTGCGCGATGACCGGCGATTTTATCGGAAAGAGACCAGAAGTCGCCAAACGCTTTGCCGCGGCGTGGAGCAAGGCGATCGATTTCATCAACAAGAACCCCGACGAGGCGCGCAAATATCTCGCCAAGAACACGTTCACGCCCGACAACGTGGTCGATATGGTTTCGATGCTCGGCTACGTCATGGCCGGCGATATGACCGACAAACAGATCGGCGACTTGCAGAAGCTTGCGGACTTCGGCAATTCGATCGGCGTCGTCCCCGAAAAGCTCGACGTCACCAAAGTTCTGCAGAAATTCTGAGGCGCCGGTGGCCGGGGCGCAGCTAGTTGCGAAGATCGAATCGGCGGGCAAGGTCCACGATTCGTCGCAGCGAACCGCTCCCCACGTCACGATCCGCGGGCTGACCAAGCGATTTTCCGACGCCACGATCTACGATAATTTCGATTTCGACATTCCGCGCGGCAAGCTGACGTCGGTGTTCGGTCCCAATGGCTGCGGCAAGAGCACGCTGATCAACATGATCGCGGGGCTGTTTCCGGTCGATGCCGGCGAAATCCTGTTCGACGGCCAGCCGCTGAACAGAATCAAGTTCGGCTACGTGTTTCAGAACTACCGCGAGGCGATGTTTCCATGGCTGCGCGCGTTCGACAATATCGCGTATCCGCTCAAGGTGATGGGGGTGCCGAAGGCCGTGCGCAACGCGCGGGTGGAGAAGATCGTCGCCAATCTCAACGTCAAGATCGATCTCGGGCTGTACCCGTACCAGATGTCCGGTGGGCAGCAGCAGCTGGTCTCGATCATGCGCGCGCTGGTCGTCGATCCGGAAATCCTGTTTCTCGACGAGCCGTTTTCGGCGCTTGATTACGAGATGACGCTGTTCATGCGCGAGCAGATGCAGCGTATCTTCGTGGAGACCGCGACCACGACGGTGCTGGTCTC
>Ga0137418_10002486_pt1 | contig 16903 bp, 13 predicted proteins | sample CZODoug3_1_2_16f_FD_122242 | JGI IMG/M metagenome (GOLD analysis project Ga0137418, IMG submission 122242) | Vadose zone soil fungal communities from Angelo Coast Range Reserve, California, USA - CZODoug3_1_2_16fungal (Hybrid Assembly) | ecosystem: Environmental > Terrestrial > Soil > Vadose... | reverse complement strand
AGCCCGTCGATGACGTACTGCGTCTGGTACTCGGACCCGCGCGGATGCAGCACGCCGTTGGCTTCGAGCAGCCAGCCGGGCTGCGTGTTCACCAGCTCCGGCAGCGCGCGGCCTGGAAGCGCGGTTCGACGCTGAACGGTGTCGACGTCGATTCGCTGCACCGCCGCCGTCTGCTGCGGATCGATCAGCGTGTCCGCCGCGCCGACGGTGACCTCGGAGCGGATAGGAGCGATGGTGAGCGCCACCGGGTAGTCGATCGGGACGATCGAGCGAATCTCGAACCTGCCCGAGAAGGTCGCAAACCCGTCGCGCCGCACGGCGAGACCGTACGTGCCGAACGGCAGGCGCTTGACGTCGACCGTGCCTCCTTCGTCGGTGTCGACCGTTTCGCGATAGTCGTTGGTGCTGCTGGTGATGTCAACGACGCTCTGCAGCGGCGAGCCGCTCTGGTCGGTGACGCGAAGTCGAAGCTCGCCCGTGCCGGCCTGCGCGAACTGGGCCGCCATGACCGCGAGAGCCATCGCCAGCGGACCGACCATGGAGGGAGTGTATCGCCCTTCAAAGTCTCAGAACGTCAACAGAAGCGCGAGCTGCGCCGTCCTCGGATCGCCGACCGCGGTCACCTGTCCGAACGTGGGCGACGGGCTCGACGGATACGTCCCCGCGCCGAAGTTGGTGTTGCGCGTCAGGTCGTTGCGCCGGTTCGTCACGTTGAACACCTCCACGAACGCCTCGACGCCCGCGCGCTGGTTGATCCGGAACGCACGGCCTGCCCGCACGTTCAGCGTGAAGAAATCGCTGCCGATGCCCGCGTTGCGGCGAATGAACGCGCCATCGACGACAGGCCGCCCCGCGGTGCCCTGGATGGTCGTGACGCCCGACGTGATGTTGAACGGCAGCGCCGAGTAGGACTGCAGCATGCCGGACAGCTGCAGGTTGTGCGAGAGCCGCTCCCATGCCGTGCCCGCCGGCTCCGTCGAGCTGCGCAGCGCGCCGGTGACGACGAGGCGGTGGCGCTGGTCGTCGTCCGAGCGGCCCCTGTCCTTCGAGAGATCGAACGGGTCGATCGGCCCGCTGAAGAAGTTCTCGCCGACGTCGTTCATCGATTTCGACAGCGTGTACGACACGCGGTAATTGCCCCAGCCTGTCGGCCGCTGGACGAACGACATCTGGAGGCCGTGGTAATCGGAGTCGCCGCGCGACGAGTACTGGCTGTTGTTCGCGTACGCGGCGATCGGCCGGCACCCGTTGTTGGTCCCCGCGGCGATGCACGCGGGCACGTTCTGGTTGATCGACATGATGAGGTTGAGGCCGCGGACGTACTGGTAGCCGACGCTGAAGACGGTGCGCTCGCCCAGCCGCCGCTCGAGCTCGACGCTCGCCTGCCGCGAGTACGCGTTCTGCAGGCGGCGGTCCATGGTTGTCAGGTTCACCAGCGTCACCGACGGCACCGCAGCCGCGAGGATGTCCGGGAAGACGGGGGCGGCCGCCTGCGCCGGCGAGAGGCTGACGTTGATCTGGCGGAGCTGATTCAGGTCCGTCGTGTTCCCGGCCGATAGCAGCGCGTTGGCCAGCGCGCGCAGCGGGACGCGATCGTAGAAGAGTCCCACGCTCCCCCGGACGATCGTCCGCCGCGATGCGGACGGCGTCCACGCGATGCCGAGCCGCGGCGAGATGTTGTTGGTGTCGGTCTCGACCGTCTCGAGCCATTGCAGGTCGTACCGGACGCCGGCGTTGACGGTCAGGCGCGACGCGACCTTCCACTCGTCCTGCGCGTAGACGCCGACGTTCGGGTTGCGCTGGGCGACGCGCGTGGCGCCGAACGTCTGCGTGAAGCCGGCGTTGTTGTACGTCCCGGCGAGAAAATTCGCCAGCGACGAGAACGTGTACGCGCCGCGGCTGGAGCGCGGGAATGTGATCGCATCGCCGTTGACGAGCAGGTCCACGCCCGCCTTCAACGCATGCTGGCCTGCCTGGTGCGCGAGGTTGTCGACGACCTGGTACATCCTGTTCACGCGGCGCGTCGGGCTGCCGGACAGCGTGCCGAACGACGCCGCGCCCGCAATGCTCACCGCAGGCCCGGCCGGATCCGAAGGCAGGGCGTCGAGGTCGCCGTGCGCGAACTGCGCGCGCGTCTCGTTGACCGTGCGCGCCGACAGCACCAGGGTGTTGCTCGCCGCGATGCTGTGATCGACGTTGTCGAGGCCGGCCGATGCGCTCGGCGCATTCAGCGCGCCCACCCCGCGCGAGTTGTCCGACGTCACGCGATACAGCGCGTAGCGGACACCGACCTGGTCCGAGCCGTTCACCTGGTGGTCGATCTTGCCGAGCGCGTTGGTCGACTCGACCGGGTTCGGATAGATGCCGGTCGCGACCGCCGCGCCGCGATATCCCACCTGCGCCAGCCGGGCGTTGATCGCGGCGATGCTTTCGGGCGCGATCGTGACGAGCCCGGTCTGATGGAGCCTCCGCTGCTCGACGTTGACGAAGTAGAACGTGCGGTCGCGGCGCACCGGCCCGCCCGCGCTGGCGCCGTATTGCTTCTGGTTCATCGGCAGCTTCGTCCCCGACAGCGCGTTCCGCGCGTTGAGCGCCGTGTCGCGGAAGTACCCGTAGACGGTTCCGTGAAACATGTTGGTGCCGCTGCGGGTCACGACGCTGACGTAGCCGCCGAGCGCGCGCCCAAGCTCCGCCTGGCCGCCGGAGGTCACCACCTGGAACTGATCGACCGCGTCCACGCCGTACGGAATTCCAGCGACCCCCGCCGCATCGTCGTTGGCAGAGAGACCGTCAACGATGAAGTTGTTCGACAGGTTGCGCTGCGCGCTCACCGAGATGCCCTGCCCCGGGACCGCGGACGTTTCCGCGAAGAGCTGCGTGCTCGACGTGTTGGTCGGCGAGACACCCGGCACCAGCAGCGCGAGATCCAGGAAGTTCCGTCCGTTGAGCGGAACGGTCCGTACCTCCGCCTGCTCCACGGTGCCGGCAATCTGCGTTCGCGCGGTCTCGAGCGCCGCGGTTTCCGCGCTGACGGTCACGCTGGCGTCGATGCCGCCGAGGACGAGGACGATCGGCAGATCGAAGGCGGAGCCGACGCCCAGCGTCAGCGTGCGCATCGCGTCGGCGAAGCCCTGCTCGCGGACCGTGATTTCGTAAGGCCCGACCTTGAGGAACGGGAACCGGAACCGCCCATTCTGATCGGTCGTGGCTGTCGCGGTCACGTTCGTGTTCGCCTGGCGCGCGGTGACCGTTGCGCCGGGCACGACGCCGCCCTGCTGGTCCGTGACGCGGCCGCCGACACTGGCGTAGTTGATCGCTTCCTGCGCGGCGGCGGGCATCGCCAGCGCGCAGCAGAGACACGCCAACACAAGTTTTTCGTACACGGTCGAACCCCTCGCTTCCCTGGGATTGAGTTGCTTGCCTCGCCGAAGCGCGTGAGCGCGAAGGCGGGGGATTTGGGTTTTGGGATTTATCCGACGGGTCCGAAGGACCCGTCCTACCTTCGAGGAGGCGGAGGGTCGAGCGAGCGCGCGCAGTCGACGACGCACGCGGCAAACTGCGGAACGGGAGACGAGATCGTGGTGACGGTCAGGGCAACGGGCGGCTCGAGCACGCCGAGGCCGAAGCCGAGCGACAGCAGCGCGGGATCGATCCTGGCGCAGTCGCCGCGGATGGCGCAGTCACTCTGCGCACCATCGTGGTGACCCTGCGCCCCATCGTGCGGCGAATCCTTCGGCGCGTGCCGGTGCTTGTGCAGCGGGCACATCTGCCCTGGCGCCAGGCCTTCGCAGCACTTATCGTCTTCGACCGCGTTGGCCTGCGCCGCGCAGCAGCTGACGAACGGCGACACGGCCAGCACGCCTGCCTGGAAGACCAGCCAGGCGACACCAATCGCCGTGAGATGCCGTCGAATCGAGCGCATGGGTCGGGAAACGGAATTCTACTGCTTTCACCGTCCCGCCGTCAGCTTCGTGACAGCCGCTGGCCGTCGGTCGCCCTCGACGCCCACCCAGTCGGCGCCGGTGCCATCGGCGAATTTCTGCCGCGCTTTCCACCGAATCTGGCCCGCCGCCGGGTTGCGGGCGAAAAAGACGAACTCGGCCACCTCGGCGGGCTTCACGTCCATCTTCCACGTGATGGCCACGATCCGGTTTCCCTCGCGCCGGGCGTCGTAGGTGAAGCCGCCGGTGACGAGCACGCTGGTGATGGTCACGTCCGCCGGCACCTCGAGCTCGACGGCCACCGTGGCGACCTGACCCTCGGTCGGGACGCGCATCGTGTAGCGCTCCACCGCGCCGCCGCGCGAAGATTCCGGCGCCACCGTGACGTGGGCGTGCGCCGTGGCGGCCGTCAGCAGCACGAGCGCCGCGCCCAGCGGCGCGCGCATCCGCGCGGTCATCATTTGACCGCCGGCTTCGCGGCGCCGACCTCGATTTCGCGCGCGATCAGCGGATCCTCGCCGTCGCCGATGTCGACGACGACCCGGCGGCCGGTCTGCACCTCGCCATAGGCCGCCTTCTTCTTCGCCCGGACGATCGCCGTCTTGTCGTTGACGGCAATCGACAGCACCTCGCCGCTCGGCGTCTTCACCTCGACGTGCCTGTCGTCCCGCGCCATGACGGTTCCCATGATCTTGTGGACGTGACCGGCGTGCGCGTAGAGGACCGCGGGCACGGCGAGCGACAACGCGACCGCGCCGATGATCCATTTCGTCTTCATACCCGGCTCCTCGCGGCGCGGCCGCGCTACTTCTTCGCGGCAGCGGCCGGCGCCGCGCCGACCTTCACCGTCTCGGCGGAAATCATCCCCTGGGCCTCGGGACCGGCGGCGACGACGCGATCGCCGACCTTCAGCGCCTTGGCGTCGACCTTCTTCGCGCCCTGGGTGATCTTCGTCTTGCCGTCCATCATCACCATGATTTCCTTGCCGTCGGCGCCCTTGACCATCAGGTTCATGCCGTCGACCTTCGTGATGTTCCCCATCACGGTCTTGTCGTTCTCGTGCGCGCGCGAAGCGGCCGGGACCATCATGACGAGCGCAAACAGAATTGCGGCGATTGCTGATCTATTCATGGGTGTGCCTCCTGCGGTTCCAGGCCGACCTGAAGGTCGGCCTCTACGTCGATCTATGGACTATGCGCATGTTCGTGCGTCGATGTGGCTGGCGGCGCGTCGGCGTCGCCAGCCTGCAAGAACTTCTTCTCTTCTTCCCGCTCGTGCAACTCGGCCGGCGTGCGCGGGTTGACATCCTCCATCCGGGCGATTTCGTCTTCCGTCAGCTTCGGCAGGTGGCGGATGAAGTGCACCAGATGCCATGACGAGGTTTCGCCTTCCTTTGTTCCGGTTGCCCATCCTGGCATGCCCGTCAGCCGCACGCCATTTTCGATGATATAGAACAGTTCCGCATCAGAAAGATTCTGGGTCGTCGGCAGGCGCATGTCGGGCGCCCGCGGATACAGGCCGCGTCCCATCTCGGTGTCGCCGCTGCCGTCGTTGCCGTGGCAGGACGCGCAATGATCCGCAAAGTGCTCCATCCCCTCGGCGATCACCGCGTCGCTCGACGGCACCGGATTGGTGACGCCCCGCACCCTGGTGCGAATCGCCATGCCGCGGATGGTCCGCGCCGTGAGCGCCTCGAGCTGGCCCGGCGGCGTCCGCGCGCTGACACCGGTCGTGACGATGTAGGCGCCGGCGAGGATGCCGATGCCGAGCACGGTGACGAGCAGCAGGACAAGCGTCCGCACGAACGACCTCGTTCTCACGTCAGCCTCACCGTTTCGGCGGCATCATCGACAGGCTCATCTTCGGGTCGGTGAGGAATGTATCCCGATCCGCTGCCGAGCAGAAGTAGTACGTGTTCCCCTCGTAGATGGTGCTCGGGGCGGTTGCCGGGTCGAAGCCGGCCCGGCAGGTCAGCTTCACCGGGTCGAGTGCCGTCTGCACCATCACCATCGCCCGGCCGCCGGCGGCCGCCGGAGCCGCGTCCCCCACCATGGCCATCACCGCGGGACGCATCGTGAGGAACACGCCTATGCCGGTGTTCACGGTGCGGCCGTACACAGGACGCAGCCGCCCGGGAACGAAGCCAGCCGACACGACGAGCCCCACGCCGGCCTTGAACGCGCGGGAGTCGAGGTAGTGCGTGTACCCGCCCTGAAGCTTGGACACCGTGAACGTCCCGGGATCGACGCAGTTCGTGCAGGACGCGACCTCCGGCGCGATGTCGAGATCGTGGGCCGTCTTGCCGACCACCTCGACGCGGCCGAACCAGCTGTTGCGATCGTCGCGCGTGACGCTGGTCTCCGCGAGCAGCGCGTGCGTTGCACGATCGAGTTCCTCGTTGACACCCCAGCCGAGGGTCGATGCCCACACGCGCCCACCGCCGAGCCGATGATAGGTCGCGGTGGCCGTCGCCCTGGTGACATCGCGGCGTGGCTCGCCACGCTCACCCGCTTCCGCTTCCCGCAGATGCCCCGCCGAGACCTGGAGCGCGAGGCGCGGGGTCGGCAGGAGCCAGGCGCGACCCGCCACGGAGTCGAGCGGGCCGAGGTCCAGGTTCTTGCGCCGTTCGTCCGGTTCGCGGCCGTTGAACGCGGACGATTCGATCTTCCACCGCGCGCCGTAGACGCCCGCGGTGATCACGCCGAACGACACGTGCGTGGAATCGAACCAGTGATGCGCGATTGGCGCGATCGGGTTCGGCATCGCCGAGATCCGATGCGGATAGGCGACCGGTCCGAGCGCCGGCTCGGCCGCCGGTCCGCCGAACAGCTGCCACCGCGTGCCGCCCCCGAGCGGGCCGTCGTATTCCGCCGAGAGCTCCATCGCGAAGTCGTGCTGATGCTGCCGGTCGTGGATGACGTCACCACGGCACTCCTCGCCGGACGCGAGAAGATTCGGATAGCCGCAGCCGCCAATGGTCCACGGCTCGACGCTGATCATCCCGCGCAGGCCGACGTGCCCGCGGCCGACGTTCCGGGCAGCCATCCCCATCGCCCAGTTGATGCTGCCGCCCTGGTCGTCGCCGCGACGTCCGGCCTCGTGCAGGAACTGCAGAAAGGCGTTCTCGTGGAACATCAGCGCCCACGGCCCGCGCTGCCGATGGACGGCGTACATCGGCGACGTGTCGGGGAGCCAGCTTGTCCCCGAGGCGTCGCGCGTCATGGCACTCATGCCGACCCCGGCGGCCGCAGTGTCGGGCTGCGGCGCGTCGTGCTCGTGGCCATCCTGCACCTGCGTCCCCTGTGCTCGAGCCGGCGCGAGAGTACCGAACAACAAGAAGACGACGGCGTACGCCAGCCGCCACCTGAAACGAACGCTGTGCATGAACCCGCGGTCAGTATAGGTCGCGCAGGACGGCCCAGTCGCGCCGCCATGGGACGTCTCGATTCGGACAGGCTTCGCTCTTGCAACGCGCCAGAGGCGCATCGCGTCGTGTGCCGATTGATGCCGGCAATACCGGGATTGCCGGCACACGCCGTGACAACTCTTCGTTATGCGACCGCATTTCGTAACCATCACCGTTCTGTCCATCGCGGCCGCCGCCTGCACGGCGCCGCACATCTCGCGGCCGCAGTCGGCGCCGCCGGCCGACGTTCAGCTCAAGCTCGCGACGCTGCCGCGCGTGTGGGTGGCTGGATTCGCTACGGACTGGAAGCCGGAATTCGATCTGAACAGCGAGACCGTTCGGCTGGTCCGGGCGCATCTGCGCACGTGGTCGTCCGCGCAGGTGATCGAAGCCGAGCCGCTCCCCATCGACTCCGAGCGGCGGCTGTCCGACGTCGCCTACTGGCGCACGCTGGGCGAAGAGCATCGTCACCCGCTCATCGTCACGGGATCGGTGAAGCTGCACATCGCGCCGGCGCGCGTGGTCCAGCGAGGCGTTCGCACGGCCTACGCGTACGCGGATGGCCGGGTGCTCGACGTCACCGTCGTGCTGATCGACGGGCGAACCGGCGAGGTCGTGTCCACCGACAAGCTGCCCAGGCGCATGCGCTACGGGGTTGGCCGCTTCTCGTCAACGCTCTCGCTCTTCCTGCAGATGATGAACGCCGGCATGGGCGACTGGTTCGCCGCGATCACTCACGCCGCGTCGGGCGGGACAGGCTGATCGCCTGGTGAGATAATGCTGCGCATGCGGCGCGCAGCGCTTGCGGTTCTCCTCGCCTCGGCCGCCCTTGCCTCGCCCGCGGCACAGCCGCAAACCGCCCCGCCGACGTTCCGCACCGGCGCCAACTACGTTCGCGTGGACGTCTATCCCACGCGCAACGGCATGCCGGTCGACGATCTGCGCCGCGACGACTTCGAGCTGCTCGACGACAAGGTGCCGCAGACGATCGACGAGTTCGAGCACGTCGTCATTCGCAGCGCGGGGCCGCAGGATACGCGGCGCGAGCCGAACACGGTCGCCGAGTCGCGGCAGGCTGCGCTCGAGCCGCGCGCCCGCGTGCTCGTCCTCTTCCTCGACGTCAACCACGTCGAGCTGGCCGCCTCGCGCAGGATCAGGACGCCGCTCGTCGAGGCGCTCGACCGGCTGATCGGCCCCGACGATCTGATCGCGGTGATGACGCCGGAGATGTCGGCGCGCGACATCACGTTCGCGCGGCGCACGACGGCGATCGAAGGGTTCCTGACGCGCTACTGGTGGGGCGAGCGCGATCGGTTGAATTTCAAGGACCCCGTCGAGGATCTCTACGCGCGGTGTTACCCGGGCATCCCGCGTCCCGGCGAGGCCACCGCTCCCGATCAAGGCATCGCCCAGGAAATGATCCTGCGCCATCGCGAGAAGCAGACGCTCGACGCCCTGGAGGATCTCGTGCGCTTCCTCGGCGGCGTGCGCGAGGAGCGCAAGGCCGTCATCGCGATCACCGACGGATGGCGTCTCTACGAGCGGAACAACGCGTTGGCGCGGCCGATTGACGGCCAGGTGCCCACCGGCCCGATCGTCGGCATCAACCCGGCGACCGGGACACTCGGGACGCGCCCACCCGATTCGACCGGCCGCACCGCGAACAGCGATTGCGAGCGCGACCGCTTCGCGCTGTCGCAGCTCGACGACGCGACGCAGTTCCGCTTCATGCTGGACGAGGCGAACCGGGCGAACGCGTCGTTCTATCCGATCGATCCGCGGGGCCTGGCGGTCTTCGACGAGGACATCGTGCCCGCCGCGGGCGTCGGCGCCGGGATCAACGCGAATCCGACGGTGCCGCCCGCCGAGGACCGTGCGCGCCTGTTCGCCCGCAACACGTCGCTCCGCACGCTGGCAGAGGCCACCGACGGACTCGCCGTCGTCAACACCAACGACCTCTCGCGCGGCTTGCGGAGGATCGCGGACGACCTGAGCTCGTACTACCTTCTCGGGTACTACTCCACGGGCAAGCTGGACGGCCGCTTCCACGCGCTCACCGTCCGCGTCAAGCGTCCCGGCGTCCAGGTTCGCGCGCGGCGCGGGTACCTCGCGACCACGGAAGCCGCAGCGGCGGCGTCGGCCGCAGCATCGCCCGTCGTGGCTCCCGCGGCCACCGCGAACGCGCGGGCGATCGAATCCGCGCTCGCGGCGCTGAGCACCGCGGGACGCGAGCTTCCGATGCGGCTGCATGCGACCGCGGGATGGACCCCGGCGAACGTCGCGACCGTGTGGGCGGTCGCGGAGACCGGACGCGCGGCGCAGGAGGACTGGGCCGGCGGCGGACAGGCCGATGCGATGCTCGTCGACGCGTCCGGCAGGACGGTCGCGACCGGCCGCGCGCAGATCGCGCCGGGCGGGACGACCGCCCGCATCGCGCTGACGTCGAGCACGCTCGCCGCAGGCGAGTACCAGCTGCAGATCCGGACGAAAGGTGCTCGCGCCGCCGCTCCCGGCAGCGACGTGCTGCGCATCAGCGTACCGGCGGCGCCGCAGGCGGCGAGTGCGCTCTTCTTCCGGCGAGGACCCACGACGGCCAACCGCGACATGCCGACCGCGGACCTGCGCTTCCGGCGCAGCGAGCGCGTGCGCGTCGACGTGCCCACGCCGGCGGCGGACGCCGTCACCGCGCGCGTCCTCGATCGAAACGGCAACCCGCTGCCGATTCCCGTCGCCGCCGCGGTGCGCGACGATCCCGATGGGTCGCGCTGGCAGTCGGCGGAGGTCTCGCTGGCGCCGCTGGCGCCCGCCGACTACCTCGTGGAGCTGACAACCGCCGCCGGCCGGACGCTGCTCGCGTTCCGCGTCATCCCGTAGCCGCCTTCGCGCTTTTCGAGCCAGCTGTTCGCCCTCGCGCCGCCGATCGACAGAACGATTCGACTTTGTACGATTCTGGTCGAATTGCGCCTCGATTCGCGTCGATGTTAGGCTCACGGGCGTGTTCGCCTCCGGCAAACCCATATCCATCGCGGTTATCAGCGTCCTCGTCTGCGCCGGCGCGGCGTTCGCGCAGGTTGGTTCCGGCACGCTCACGGGCGTCGTCCGCGACCAGAGCGGCGCGGGCGTCCCGGGCGCGGCCGTGGCCATCACCGACGTCGACACGAACCGCCAGCGGATCGCCGTATCCAGCGCCGGCGGCGTGTACGCCGCCACCAGCCTGCCGCCCGGCCGGTACCGCATCGACATCGAGCTCTCCGGCTTCAAGTCGGTCACGCGCGACGGGATTCGCGTGACAACGGGCGACGTCACGCGGATCGACGTCGAGATGGTCGTCGGCGCGATGGCCGACCGCGTCATCGTGACCGCCGATGCGCCGGCGATGCGCGCCGAGACGGCGAGCCTGGGGCAGGCGGTGCAGCGGGAGCGCATCGGCCAGCTGCCGCTGAACGGGCGGACGTTCATCACACTCGCCGCGCTCGCTCCCGGTGTCGCGCTGCCGCCCAACTCGCAGCTTCCGCGCATCAACGGCGGCCGGCCGCGCACCAACGAGTACCTCTTCGACGGCATCTCCGTCCTCCAGCCGGAGCCGGGGCAGGTCGCGTACTTCCCCGTGGTCGACGCCATCGAGGAATTCAAGATCGAGAGCAACAGCGTGCCGGCGGAATTCGGGCGCTTCAACGGCGGCGTCATCAACCTGACGACGAAGGCCGGCACCAACGAGGTGCACGGCAGCGGATTCGAGTTCCTCCGCAATGAAGCGCTGAACGCGCGGAACTACTTTCAGCCGGCGCCCGCGCCCAGGCCGGAATACCGGCGCAACCAGTTCGGCGGCACGCTTGGCGGCCCCATCGCACGCGACCGCACCTTCTTCTTCGCCGACTACCAGGGGCAGCGCCAGGGGATCGGCCGCACCGCGATTTCGACGGTGCCGACACTGCTGCAGCGGCAGGGCATCTTCACCGAAGCGATCGCGGGCCGCGTGCCGGTCGTCTACGACCCGTCCACGACCGCGCCGGGAACGTTCGCGCGCACGCCGTTCCCCGCCAACGCGATTCCCGTCGGCCGCATCGATCCGGTTGCGGCGGCGCTGCTCCAGCGCTATCCCCTGTCGACAGCCACCGGCACCGCGAACAACTATCGGCGGACCGCGAACGAGCGCGACGACCAGGACCAATGGGACGTCCGCGTCGATCACCGGTTCGCGTCGAAGCGCGATTCCGCGTTCGCGCGGATGACGGAATTTCGAGACCGCTTCACGCCGGTGACGCCCCTGCCGGACGGCAGCGGCGTCACGACGGGAACGCTCGGCCCCCAACGGACGCTGGCGCACGCGTTCGCATCGAATTACCAGCACACGTTCCCGGCAAGCGCGCTGAACGAGCTGCGCGTGGGCGACACCCGGCGGCGTGTCAGCAGGGACGCCGCGCGCCTCGACGCCACGGCCAGCATCGCGCTCGGCATCCCGGGCATCCCGTCGAACGCACGGTTCCCGACGACGCTGCCGACGTTCCTCATCGGCGGGTACCAGCCGCTCGGCTCGCCGCCGAACACCGCGTCGGACTTCAACACGAGCGTGACGGAAGTCGCGGATACGCTCACCTGGGTCACCGGCCGCCACACATGGAAATTCGGCGCCGACTGGCGATGGGAGCGGCTCAACGTGATCCAGCCGCCCTCGCCGACCGGATCGTTCAGCTTCAATGCCCTCGGCAGCGACCTGCCCGGCGCCGCGAATACAGGAACGCCGCTCGCCAGCTTCCTGCTCGGCCAGGTGCAGAACTTCTCCGTGGATCTGCAGCAGTCCGCGATTCGAGAGCGCGCGCACTTCGCCGAGCACTTCGTCCAGGACGACTGGAGGGTGGCCGACAGCGTCACGGTGAATACCGGCCTTCGCTATACGCTCAACTTCCCCTCGAGGGAAATCGACGGACAGACGGCGGTCTTCAACCTCGACACGCAGCAGCTCGAATATCCGGGCAGCAAGCCCGTGCGGCCGCTCAAGAAGAACAACTTCGGGCCGCGGCTGGGTGTCACTTATCGCGCGACGGACAAGACCGTCGTCAGCAGCGGATATGGTCTCGTCTGGATCGAGATGGCCGGCATCACCACACCGTTCACAACGCCCACGTTCCCGTTTCTCCAGACCGTTTCGCAGCGCGCGCTCGACACGATTTCGCCGGCCTTCGTGCTGCGGAACGGGCCGACGATCGCGCCGCTCGCACCGACGCCCACCGCCGGTCTCGGCCAGGGTGTCTTCGCGGTCGATCGGCACCTGGGCTCGGGCTACGTGCAGCAGTGGAATGTCGCGCTCCAGCGCGAGGTGACGCGCAACACCGTTGTGGAGGTCGCCTACGTCGGCTCGAACATCACGCACGTCGGCATTCCGGACACGAACCTGAACCAGCTGTCGGTGAGCCAGCTCGCATTGGGCAACGCGCTGCTCGAACGCGTGCCGAACCCGTACTTCGGCATCGTGCCCCGCTCCTCGACGCTCGGCGACCCGACCATCCCGGTCGCGCAGCTGCTGAAGCGGTTCCCCGCCTACACGACCGTCAGCCTCTATCGCAACAACGTCGGCAGCACGCGCTATCACGGACTGGAGCTGAGCGCGAGGCATCGGCTCGCGCACGGCCTCTCGTACTCCGCCTCGTATACCCGCTCGAAGCTGATGGACGATGCCTCGTCCGTGTTCGACGCGTCGATTCTGACCGGACCGGTCGCGAACTACCCGGTTGCCGACAGCTTCAACCGTGCGCTCGAACGTGACTATTCGACCGGCGACATCCCGCACGCCTTCGTCTCGTCCCTCGTCTGGACCTTCGCGAAGGACTGGACGGTGGCCGGCATCGTCACGCTGCAGTCGGGCGTGCCGATCGCCGTCACGCAGGCGACGAACTTCAATGCATTCGCGGGCTTCGGCGTCCAGCGGCCAGACGTCGCCGGCGATCCGACGCTGCCGGCCGACGAGCGAACCCCGCAGCGCTGGTTCAATACCGACGCGTTCGCAGTCGCACCGCAGTTCACGATCGGGAACGCGTCGAGGAACCCTGTCCGCGGGCCCTCGTACCGGAACGTGGATCTCGCCGTGATGCGCAGGCTTCCGGTGAGGAGTGGTGCGTTCGAAGTCCGCGCCGAGATCTTCAACCTGCTGAACACGCCTCCGCTCGGCGCGCCCGCTGCGGTCCTCGGCGCGGCGAACTTCGGGACGATTACCAGCGCGGGCGACCCGCGCGTCGCGCAGGTGGCGGTGAAGTTCCTGTTCTGATGTGATGGCTAGGTGTCGTACAGCCATCCTTGGAGAACGCCGTACCGCACCACATCGACGCGGCCCAGCAATCCCAGCTTGCGCATGGCGTTCGTCTTGTGGACCTCGACGGTCTTGACGCTGATATCCAGGCGCGCCGCGATCTCGACGTTGCTGTGGCCGACAGCGACGAGGCGCAGCACCTCGGATTCGCGCTCGGTCGGCTGTTTCGCCCCGGTGGGCGCGACGTCGGGTGGCCCTTTTCGCGCCAGCAATCCATCGGCGACCCTGGAGGTCATCGCCCGATCAAGGTAGATGCCTCCGGCCGCGACCGCTCTGATGGCTTGAATAAGGTCCGCGGGAGGACTCTGCTTCAGCACATACGCCGATGCCCCGGCCCGCAGCAGTTCCTCCAGATAGGTCTCGTCCTCGTGGCGGGTCAGGGCGACGATCGCCACGGCCGGCTGCCGCTGCTTGAGGATCCTGGTCGCGCCGAGGCCGTTCATCCGCGGCATCGAGATATCCATGACGACGACGTCGGGCTTCACCGCGTCGGCGAGGTCGAGGGCGGCGCGGCCCTCCGCCGCCTCGGCTACCACCTCCATGTCGGGCTGACTATCGATCAGGAGTCTCAGCCCCTGTCGCACGATCGCGTGGTCGTCGGCGATGAGAATCCGCAATGAGGGTGGCACGGTCAGGAGACCTCGGCGGGAGCCGGACTCAGCGCCGGCGCGCGCAGGATGACGGCCGTCCCACGACCCGGGGCCGACTCGACCAGAAAATCCGCGCCCGCGAGCGCCGCGCGTTCGCGCATGCCGATCAGTCCAAACCCGGGCGCCGCCGCGTCGACCTCCGCGGGATCGAATCCGATGCCGTTGTCCTCGATGATGAGCGACATGTGTTCGCGGGTGTGCTCGAGGACGATGTCCACGCGGTCCGCCCGCGCGTGCTTGGCGACGTTGGTCAGCGCTTCCTGCGCGAAGCGGTACAACGCGGTCTCCATATCCGTCGTCAGGCGGTTGCCGGCGGGCCGCGTCATGTGGAGCTCCACGGGGATACCGAAGCGTTTCGACCAGTTGCCGGCGTACTCGGTCAGCGCTGCCGCCAGGCCAAGACCGTCGAGCACGGCGGGCCTCAGCTCCCAGACACGGAACGCGATGTCCTGATCGAGGTTCTGCGCCAGGTCCTGCAACGCTTCAACCTGCGTCCGGACGTCAGGGTGTTCGTTCGTGAGACTGTTCAGCGTTTCCAGGGTGAGGCGCAGCGCGGTCATCTGCTGTCCAAGCTCGTCGTGCAGCTCGCGTGCAATCCGCCGGCGTTCATCCTCCTGCGCCAGCACGAGACGGGTGAACAGCTGCTCGCGCTGCCGCTCGACGCGCGTCCGCTCTTCGATTTCCTTGAGAAGCGATGCGTTGGCCTGCGACAATTCGGCGGTCCGCTCCCGGACGCGTTCCTCGAGTTCCTCGTGCGCGCGCCGGAACGCATCCTGCGCCAGCACACGTTCCGTAATGTCCCTCGCGACTTTCGAGGCGCCGACGATCGTGCCCGTCGCGTCCCTGATCGGCGACACCGTCAAAGAGATCGGGATACGCCGGCCGTCCTTCGCCTGCCGGACCGTCTCGAAATGATCGAGCCTCTCGCCCCGGCGAAGACGGGCGAGCACGTCCTTCTCCTCGGCGACCCGATCGTCCGGGATGATCAAAAAGATCTGCTGGCCTATCGCTTCGGACGCCGAGTATCCGAACAGGCGCTCGGCCGCCCCGTTCCACGACGTGATCACGCCGTCGAGCGTCTTGCTGACGATCGCGTCGTCCGAGGAGTCGACAATGGCGGCCAGTCGCGCGCGCAGCAGGTCTTCGTCGTGGATGTCGGTGGTCCTCATGGTTCCTGGTTACGAATGATACCGTCACGACGTGGGGAGGCCGCTGATCCCCTCACACGATCGCCCGATGACGCGCTGCCGTCGAGCTGGATAAGGGAAGCCTTTCACGCCCGAAAGCGAGTCAGGGATTTCCCGTACGCCTTGCCGGTTGTCCCAATTGCGGAGCCGTCCGACCGTTGATTACGTTGGGGAGGTGATGAATGAGGGGATTGTGGAGCAGCATGACGCCGCGAGCAGCTGTCATTTTCACGCCGTTCGTTTCTACGAGGACGACCAATCACTCTATCGAATTGCGTCGCGCTTCATCGGCGACGGGCTGGTTGCCGGCCAGCCTGCCGTCGTGATTGCGACGCCCGTCCATCGCGAGGAGATCGCACGCGCATTGGAGGCGTTGTCCTGTGACGTCAACGAGCTGTGCGCGACCGGCCAGCTGCTGATGCTCGATGCCCAGGAAACGCTCCTGACGTTCATGAAGGACGGCTCTCCCGAGGCGGCGGCGTTCCACGCAAGCCTCGACCGCACGCTCAACAGCGTGACAGCCGGCCGGCCGCCTGGGACCGTCCGCGCGTATGGGGAGATGGTCGATTGCCTGTGGAAGGACGGGCAGTCGGAAGCCGCGATTCGGCTCGAGGTGCTCTGGAATCAGCTCGCCACCAACCGCACGTTCTCGCTGCTGTGCGGCTATTCCGTCGGCCACTTCTACAAACACGGCGCGTACGAGGACATCTGCCGTCAGCACACGCACGTCCTGTCCGGCGCCGGGCATCCAACACGGATTGGTGTCGCATGATCGTCGCGAACACGACATCGGTTTCGGCAGGGGAGCAGCAGGAGACCTGGTTGTTCTGGTCGAAGCACGGCGAGGTCGCGTGCGGCAACCACGCGCCTCCTTACCCTTCAGACGAGTGGATCGAGGCAGGATGGAAGCGTGTTCCGGACAGCCGGCAAGGCTTTCACACCTCCAGATTGCAGTGTCAGTTCTGTCACGGCGGCCGGCCGTATGTGCGCGCTACAGCTGCACGTGCCGCAGACGAAGAGCGTTGGCCACGACTGAAACAGAGCTGAAGCTCATGGCCGCCGCGGCGAGGACGGGACTGAGCAGCAGTCCGAAGAAGGGATAGAGGATCCCCGCGGCGATCGGCACGCCAAGCGCGTTGTAGACGAACGCGAAGAACAGGTTCTGCCTGATGTTCCCCATCGTCGCGCGGCTGAGGCGCCGCGCGCGCGCGATGCCGCGGAGGTCGCCTTTCACCAGCGTGACGCCGGCGCTCTGCATCGCGACATCCGTACCCGTGCCCATCGCGATGCCGACGTGCGCCTGGGCGAGCGCGGGCGCGTCGTTGATGCCGTCGCCGGCCATCGCGACGACGCGCCCTTCGGCCTGCAGCCGCTGGACGAGTCCCGCCTTCTGGTCCGGCAGCACCTCCGCGACG
>Ga0137418_10002485_pt1 | contig 16905 bp, 15 predicted proteins | sample CZODoug3_1_2_16f_FD_122242 | JGI IMG/M metagenome (GOLD analysis project Ga0137418, IMG submission 122242) | Vadose zone soil fungal communities from Angelo Coast Range Reserve, California, USA - CZODoug3_1_2_16fungal (Hybrid Assembly) | ecosystem: Environmental > Terrestrial > Soil > Vadose... | reverse complement strand
GATCTCGACGACACCGACGCGGTCGAACCGCACGGGGAGCCAGGCCCACCATGGAGGATGCGTCTGCCCCATCCGCGGGGCCGCGCTCACCGCGCGACCTTCCGATGGATGGTGATCCGCGGCCCCTCGCGCGCCCGGTGGTACACGTGGACGCCGGGCTCGGGAATGTTCTCCCAGACCGTGTCGACGTACGGGAGCTCGATGGCGTGATAGCGGCCGGAAGAGAGTTCCGCCCGCACATACTGGATCGTCCGTGCCTCGTCCTCCGCCCCTTCGGGCGCGAGCATCCGGAAGCGGAAGAAGTGGCGGACGACGATCCAGTCGGGAGACGGCCAGCCGGCGAGACTCTGGCAACCCTGGCCGCCACGGATCTCGAGATCCGTGTAGAACCTGAGCGGCAGGTCGCCGTACGAGATGAAGAGACGCTCGCCTGGCCGGGCCGCCAGGCGGAAGTAGTTCACCATGCCGGCGATCGGGCCCGGCTCGTCGGTCGTGATCTCGCGCACGTATTTCCACAATGTGGAGTCGACGACCCCCCGGCCGAGGTCGGCGCGATCGACGAAGAGCACCAGAACGAGCGCCAGCGCTCCCAGCGCCCGGGCGCACGACCACAAGGCCACGATGGCCACCGCCGTGAGGAGCGCGCAAGCGGGCAGCAGCGTGACCACGTAGCGGAAGAAGGCGAACGGCATCGCCGAGACGAAGAGAAGATGGCCCACGCAAAAGGCGGCGAGCGGAAGGCACACCTCGGGCGAGGGCCAGCTCTTGACCCAGCGAACACCGCCGAACACGAGGCCGACCGCCGCCAGCGCCGCCAGGCCGAGGACCGGGAGGGCGTAGACGTCGATGCGGCCCAGATACCAGATCAGCCTGGCGACGAACACCTTGAAAGACGTGGCGGCCAGCACGGTTCCGCCCTTTCCGCGGAGATCGAAGACCGTGATCCAGGGCAAGTTGATCAGAAGGGTCGCGGCGCCGGCTCCGGCGAGCCGGAGCGCGGCACGGGCGTTCGCTCGCGCGGCGCACGAGGCGAGCGCCAGCCCCGCGACGGTCGCGAAGAAGATCAGATAGTTCGAGTGGAACAGGAGCGTCAGGGCGAGGGCCAGGCCGAGGACCGCGAAGGGCCGATCCCGGCGCAGCACGAAGAAGAAGAAGTAGAGGACCCAGATCGCGGCGAAGATCGCCAGGGCATAGTAACGGTCCTGTCGGACGTAGAGCAGGAAGGGGACCGACAGGACGAAGAGCGTCGTGGAGAGCAGGGCGGGCTCGCGACCCACGAGAACCGAGCGCGCGAGGGCGTAGAAGGAAAGCACCGCGAACAGGCCGATCACCGCGAAGGGCAGGCGGGCCCAGAGCGTGTCGACACCGAACAGCTTGAACGACAGCGCCGTCGCGTAGATCGGTAGCCACGGCGTCTGGCGCCAGAGGTAGTTGGCGTCGTAGTCCGTGGAGCACTCCTGGGAGATCAGATCCCTGCCGTCCCACGCGATCGGCACGCCGAAGCGAAGGACGCGCTGAGCGAGGAGCGCCGTCTCCGCCTCGTCGTCCCAAAGGTAGCGACCGTCGAGATTCGTGAAGATCAGGAGCGCCGAGAACGCCCCCAGCAGGGCGATCGGTCCGAAGGCGCGGATCATCCGTCCTTCTGCTCGCGGGGGCGCCGAGGCGGCATCTCGACCCCGACGTGCGGAACGCCCGCGCGCTTACTCACCCAGGTAGGCGCGGCGGACGTCGGCGTTGTCGGAGAGCGCCGCGGCCGTGCCGGCGAGCGCGATCGAGCCCGTCTCCAGCACGTAGCCGCGGTGGGCGATCGAAAGCGCCATCGCCGCGTTCTGTTCCACCAGGAGAATCGTGGTCCCCTGGCCGTTGATGTCGACGATGGTGTCGAAGATCTGCTCCACGAGGACGGGCGCCAGCCCCATGCTCGGCTCGTCGAGGAGCAGCAGGCGCGGGCCGAGCATGAGCGCGCGCGCGATCGCGAGCATCTGCTGCTCGCCGCCCGAGAGCGTCCCCGCGACTTGCGTGATGCGTTCGCCGAGCCGCGGGAAGAGCACGAAGACGCGGTCGAGGTCGGCGGCGATGCCGGTGTCGCGCCGCGTGTACGCGCCCATCACGAGGTTTTCGCGCACCGTGAGCCGGTTGAAGATGCGCCGGCCTTCGGGCACGTGCGCGATGCCACGCATGACGATCTCGTGCGGCGGCACACCGGCGAGCGGCTTGCCCTCCAGCGTGATCGTCCCACTCGTGGGGCGGAGCAGCCCCGAGATCGTCTTGAGCGTCGTCGTCTTGCCGGCGCCGTTGTTGCCGAGGAGCGCGACGATCTCGCCGCGGCCGACCTCGAGGCCGATGCCCTTCAGGGCGCGGATCTGGCCGTAGGCGACGTCGAGCGCGTCAACGCGCAGCACGAGGCTGCCTCTCGCGGGCCCGCGTGCCCAGGTAGGCCTCGATCACCTTGGTGCTGGTCTGGACCTCGCGAGGCGTGCCCTCGGCGATCTTCTCGCCGTGGTCGAGCACGGTCACCCGGTCCGACACTTCCATCACGACGCGCATGTTGTGCTCGATCAGGACGATCGCGATCCCGAGGTCGGTGACGAGGTCGCGGAGGAGGCGCATGAGCGCCACGGCCTCGCCCTGGGTCATCCCCGCGGTGGGCTCGTCGAGGAGCAGGAGCGAGGGCTCGGAGGCCAGCGCGCGCGCGAGCTCGAGGCGCCGCTGGCTGCCGTACGCCAGATTGCGAGCCACGTCGTTGGCGTGCGCGCGGAGGCCGACCCGCTCGAGCAGCGCCTCGGCACGCGCCTGGAGGCGGGGCTCCGTGTGGCGGAAGCGCGAGGTGTGCGCGAGCACGTTCCAAAGCCCGAGCGTGACGCGCGCATGCATGCCGACGAGCACGTTTTCGATCGCGGTCATGTTGGCGAAGAGCCGGATGTTCTGGAAGGTCCGGCAGACCCCGAGCGCGGTGATCTGGTCGGGGCGGAGCCCCACGAGCGATCGTCCCTTGAAGGTCACGGCACCCTCGTCACACGGGTAGAGCCCGGTGAAGATGTTGAACAGGGTGGTCTTGCCGGCACCGTTGGGGCCGATGATGGACGCGATCCCGGACTCGAGCGCGAAGTCGACGCTCGAGAGGGCGGTGAGCCCCCCGAACCGCTTCGTGACGTTGCGGGCCTCGAAGAACACCGCCGCCGTCGTCATTCCTGCCTGCCGAGCTCACGCGCACGGCGGCGCACGGGGAAGATCCCTTGCGGCCGGAAGATCATCATGAGGATCAAGATGACGCCGAAAATCATCCGCTCGTACTTGGCGGGCTCGAGCTGGGTCGGAAGGTTCGTGAGGCTGTACCCCAGGACGGTGACGCCCGCGTTCTTCAGCTCATTAAGCCAGAGCGACAGTCCCTTCAGCACCTGGAGGTTCAGGACGGTGACGACGGTGGCCCCGATCACCGCGCCCGGGATCGAGCCCATGCCGCCGAGGATCACCATCGCCAGCACGCCGATGGATTCGAGGAAGGTGAAGGACTCCGGGTTGATGAAGACCTGCTTCGCCGAGAAGACCACGCCCATCACGCCCGCGAAGGACGCGCCGCAGGCGAAGGCGAGGAGCTTCGTCCGGACCAGCGGCACTCCCATCGCCTGCGCGGCGAGCTGGTCCTCTCGGATCGCTTCCCACGCGCGTCCGATGTGCGAGTCCTCGAGCCGCCGGTTGACCACGATGACGACGGCGACGATGACGAGGACCAGGAAATAGAACGCCTCCGAAGTGGGGAGGCCGAAGGGCATCGGGGGCCGCGAGATCGGTGTGATCCCCTTGGGCCCGTTGGTGATGTTGATGGGCTTGTCGAGGTTGTTGGCGAGGACGCGGATGACCTCGCCGAAGCCGAGCGTCACAATCGCCAGGTAGTCGCCGTGGAGGCGCAGCACCGGCAGGCCGAGGAGGAGGCCCGTGCCTGCGGCCACGAAGAGGCCGACGAGGAGGAAGAGGTAGAACCAGCCGGGGGCGAGCGGGAAGGCCCCGCCGCCGAAAATCTGATTGGCGTGCGGCGACCCGAAGATCGCCCAGGTGTACGCACCCACGGCGAAGAAAGCGACGTACCCGAGGTCCAGGAGCCCGGCGAGCCCCACGACGATATTCAGCCCCAGCGCCAGCGCGACGAAGATGCCCACCTGCGTCGCGACCTCGAGGTAGTAGCCGTTGTAATAGCCGATCACCGGCATGAGGACGAGGAGCGCCACGGCGAACAGGACGGCACGGAGCCATGCGGGGATCGGAGCGACATACGTGAACAGGAGCGAGCCCTGGAAGAGCAGGAACACGAGCACCGACCGCGGGAAGGTGGCGACGGCCCAGGCCGAGAGCGCGACCACCGCCGCGGCGAGGACGGAGTAGATCACGCGCGCTCCCGAACGACCTCGCCGAGGAGGCCCTTGGGCCGGAAGATCAGGATCAGGATCAGGACCGAAAAGGCGAAGATATCCTTGTACTCGGCGCCGAACGCGCCGCCCGTGAGGAGCGAGAGGTACGAGGCGGCGAAAGCCTCGAGGAGCCCCAGCACGATCCCGCCGATCATCGCGCCGGGGATGTTACCGATCCCGCCGAGGACCGCCGCGGTGAACGCCTTGAGCCCCGGGATGAAGCCGCTGTAGGGATTGATCAGGCCATACTGCACGCCGAACAGCACGCCGGCCGCGCCGCCCATGGCACCGCCGATGAGGAACGTGAGCGAGATGATCCGGTTGACGTTGATACCCATCAGGCTCGCCGCGGCCTGATCCTCGGCGACGGCTCGGATCGCCGTCCCCACCTTGGTCCGGTTCACGATGGCGTGCAGGGCCCATAGCATCGCGAGCGCCGCGACGATCACGACCAGGGACTTCACGGACACGTCCAGCGTCGACGTGAGCTCGAAGCGCTCGTTGAGCACGTCCAGCGTCGGGTAGACCAGGTTGAAGGCGTTACGCCACACCGACTCGACCAGGCGGATCAGGTCCTGGAGGAAGAACGACACGCCGATCGCCGAGATCAGCGGAATCAGCCGCGGCGCCTGGCGCAGGGGCCGGTAGGCAATCCGCTCGACGCTGACGGCGAGCGCGGCGCTCCCAGCCATGCCGGCCGCAAGGATCAAGACGAGCACGAGCGGCCACGGCAGGGCCTCGAGCAGACCCGCCCCCTTGAGCGAGAGGAGGATCTCGACCCCGACAAACGCGCCGACGATGAAGATCTCGGAGTGGGCGAAGTTGATGAATTCGAGGACGCCGTAGACCATCGTGTAGCCGAGCGCGATCAGCGCGTACATGAAGCCGAGGATGATACCGTCCAAGAGAACCTGCGGGAAGATGTCGACGAGTAGCTGGTAGTCCATGCAATGGCAGGGGAACGAGCGGGGCGGGGAGTCTTCCGGAACCTGTGGGGTTGTCAGGTTCCGGGGGGCTCCCCGCCCCGCTCGGTCGTCTTCTACTTGGAGGGCGCCGCGATGACGAGTCGTTTCACCTCTTTGTTGTCGCCCCACTTCTCCGGGTTGTCGCTGACGACCTGGAGCACGAAGTAGAGCGCCTTCTTCGGGTCACCCTTTGCGTCAAACTCGACGGCGCCGGTGATACCCGTGTGGCGCACGCCGCGGATCCCGGTCGTCACCGCCTCGCGCGTCGGCGCCTTGCCGCCCTTCGCCGTCGCTTCGATGGCCTTCATGGCGATCGCGGTGGCGTCGTACGCCTGCGCGGCGAACGGCTCGGGGTTCTTCCCGAACTTCTTCTTGTACTCCTCGGCGAACTGCTTGGCCTGCGGGTAGACGGAGACGGGCCCCGCCACCGAGGTGTAGTGCATACCGACCACTGCCTTGCCCGCGATCTTCGTGAGATCGGACGAGTCCATGCCGTCCGGGCCGAGGAATTTCGACTTCACGCCCTTCTCGCGCGCCTGCTTGAAGAACGGCCCCGCCTGCTCGTAGATGCCGCCGAAGTAGATGAGGTCGGGGTTCTGCGCCTTGATCGGCGTGATGATCGGATCGAAGTTCGACTTCTCCTCGGTGCCCTCGAAGCCGAGGACCTTGACACCCTTCTTCTCGGCGTCCGCCTTGAAGAACTCGGCCACGCCCTGGCCGTACGTGGTCTTGTCGTGGATGATGTACACGGTCTTCGCCTTGAGCGACCCGTGCGCGAACTCGGAGCCCACCACGCCCTGGACGTCGTCGCGGCCGCAGACCCGGTAGACACTCGCGTAGCCGCGGTCGGTGATGGTCGGGTTCGTGTTCGCGGGCGAGATCATCGCGAGGTTGACTTCCTTGTAGACCTCGGACGACGGGATCGCCACGCCGGAGTTCAGGTGCCCGATGACGACCAGGATGTCCTTGTCGGCGATGATGTTCTTCGCGTTGGCCACGCCGACATCGGGCTTGGCCTGATCGTCGAACGGCACGAGCTCGACCTTGTAGCCCATCTTCTCCAGAGGGCTCTTGAACTTCTCGACCGCGAGTTGTGTGCCCAGCTTGATCCCTTCGCCGAGGGCCGCCTGGCCACCGCTGAGCGGGCTCTGCGTGGCGATCTTGACAGTACCCTTGCCTTGGGCGGCGAGGTGCGACGCTGCCGGCAGCGCCACGAGCGCGAGGGCCGCGAGCAGAACCGTGGTGACACGGACGGGGTAGCGACTCATCAGGACGCCTCCTTGGTCATTGGGTCGGGTGGTCGACGCGCGGTCATTATAGCGGTCGGGTGCGGACGGTCAAGTCACGCGCCTCGAGGATCGCGGCGAGGAATCGGCGTGTGGCGGCGGCGGGATCGGGGGCGCCGCACACCGCCGAGACCACCGCGACGCCGTCGGCGCCGGCGCGGATCACGTCGGCGACGTTGTCGTGCGTGATGCCGCCGATGCCGACCAGCGGCCGGGTCGTCAGCGGCCGGATCCGCCGCAGGAGGTCCGGGCCCACCAGCTCGAAGTCGGGCTTGGTCGCCGTCTCGAACATCGAGCCGACGGCGATATAGTCGGCGGCGTCGTCACGCGCTCGCGTCGCCTGCTCGACGGTGTGCGTGGAGCGCCCGAGGATCATTCCGGGGCGGAGGAGGGGGCGCGCCACGCGGGGCGGCAGGTCGTCCTGACCGAGGTGCACGCCGTCGGCGCCCACCGCGACGGCGAGATCCACCCGATCGTTCACGACGAAGGTCACGCCGGCGCGGCGGCAGCGGTCGCGGAGGCGCTCGGCGAGCGGCAGGAGCCGCCCCGAGGGCCACTCCTTCTCGCGGAGCTGTACCATGCGGCATCCGCCCTCGAGCGTCGCCGCCAGGATGTCGTCGAGGTCCCGGCCGCGCGCGGCGGCGCGGTCGAGGATCACGTACAGCGTGGGGTCCATCAGCCGCGGAGCCGGGCCGCGTCGACGCTCGTGAACCGCCCCTCGACGAACGCCGGGTCGTTCAGCACTCGCAGAACGAACGGAATCGACGTCTTCACCCCTTCGACGACGGTCTCGCCGAGTGCCCGACGCATGCGGACGATCGCCTCGGCGCGGTCCTGGCCTCGCACGATGATCTTTGCGAGCAGCGAGTCGTAAAAGGGCGGGACCGCGTAGGGCGCCATGAGATGGCTGTCCACCCGCACGCCGAAGCCGCCCGGCGGGACCCACGCGGTCACGCGGCCGGCGCTCGGCGCGAAGGTCTCCGGGTCCTCGGCGTTCACCCGGCACTCGATCGCATGCCCGTCGAGGCGCACGGCCTCCTGGCGGTAGCCGAGCGCCTCGCCGGCCGCGATCCGGATCTGCTCGCGCACCAGGTCGATCCCGGTGACCATCTCGGTCACGGGGTGCTCGACCTGCAATCGCGTGTTCATCTCGATGAAATGGAAGCGCTCCTCGTCGTCCACGAGGAACTCGACCGTGCCCGCGCTCACGTAGTTGACGGCCGCGGCGGCCACGAGCGCGGCCCGGTGGAGTCCGCTCCGCGTCTCCTCCGACAGCGTCGGCGCCGGTGACTCCTCGATCAGCTTCTGGTGGCGGCGCTGGACCGAGCAGTCCCGCTCGCCCAGATGCACGCGAATGCCGTTCTTGTCGCCGAGCACCTGCACCTCGACGTGCCGCGCCCCTTCGAGGTATTTCTCGCAGTAAATGTCGGAGGACCCGAACGCCGCGCCCGCCTCCGACTGGCAGGCGTCGAAGGCCGCCGCGGCCTCCGCGCGCTGCCGCACGACCCGCATGCCGCGCCCGCCGCCGCCGGCCGCCGCCTTGAAGATGACGGGGTAGCCGATACGCTCAGCGACCTCCAGCGCCTCCGCCGAGTCCTTGAGCGGCAGCTCGCTGCCCGGGACGACGGGCACGCCGGCCTGCTTGGCGAGCATCCGCGCCTGGGCCTTGTCGCCCATGAGCCGGATCGCCTCGGGCGAGGGCCCGATGAAGGTGATGGAGCAGGCGCGGCACACCTCGGCGAACGCGGCGTTCTCGGCCAGGAATCCGTAGCCGGGATGGATCGCCTCGCTGTCGGTGACGGCCGCCGCGGAGATGATGGCCGGGATGTTGAGGTAGCTGAGCCGCGCCGAGTCCGGCCCGACGCAGATGGACTCGTCGGCGCGCTTGACGGGCAGCGAGCCCGCGTCGGCCTTGGAGTGGGCGATGACCGAGCGGATGCCGAGCTCGCGGCACGTGCGGATGATCCGCAGCGCGATCTCGCCCCGGTTCGCGATCAGAATCTTATGGAACATTCAGCTCCAGTCTTTCGTACGGATCGCTGGGCAACGGATCATGCGAGCTGTCTGAAAGAGAGATGCTCGAAACCACCGCATCGTAACACGGGAGAGCTGCCGAAGCCGCCCCGCAGGCCGGCCGCCTCACGGCCCGACCCTTCGGTAAATGGAGATGCGCTTCCCGGTCGTGGGCGCGCGGTAGAGGTGCATGCTGGGCTCGGGGAGATTCTCCCAGGTCGTGTCGACCTCAGGGAGCCGCATCTCGCGGTATCGTGCGAACTCGAGCTGGTAGAGGTAACGGTTCATCCGTTCGGCGTCTGCGGCCGCCCCGGGCGCCGAGCCGGGCTCGTCGGGCCGGAATCTGAAGTACCGGTCGACGACCCAGTCCGGAGGCGGCCAGCCGGCGAAGCCCTGGCAGCCCAGGCCACCGCGCACCTCGAGGTCCGTATAGAACCTGAGCGGCAGGTCGCCGTACGAGACGAAGATCCGTTCCCCCGACCTGGCGTGGGCGCGCAGGTGGCGGACGATGCCCGCGATTGGGCCGGACACGTCGTGCGTGATCTCGTCGATGTACTTCAATGGCACCGCGGCGAGCGTGCCCCGCACGAGATCGGCGCGGTCCACGAACAGCAGCAGCGCACATGCGGCAACTGCGAGGAGTCGATTGGCTGACCACAGCGCTCGGATGGCGGCCGCCTCGACGAGCGCGAACGCAGGGAACAGACCGACCAGGTAACGAAACCAGAGGAAGGGCGCCGCCGACAGAACCAGCACGTGACCGAGCACGAAAAGCGCCAGGGACACGCAGACGCGCGGCGCGGGCCAGGTCACCCGCCGCCCGCTCCGAGGCATGAGAAGAAAGCGTGCGCCAACGAGTGCCGCCAGGAGCACGATGGAGCACGCGTACAGCTCGATCCGGAAGAGGTATCCCCAGGCCCGCAGGGCGAAGCTTTGGGCCGACAGGTCGGCGAAGGCGTAGCTTGCCTTGCCCCGCATATCGAAGATCGCCAGCCATGAGATGTTGATCGCGAGGGTTCCTACCCCTGCGCCGGCCAGCCGGAGCACGGCGCGGGTGTCGAAGGGCATCGCGGCGAACGCGAACCCGAGCCCGACCGCGGTCGCGAAGAAGACAAGGTAGTTCGAGTGGAAGATGGCGGTCATCGAGAGGACGAGACCGATCAGCGCTCCAGGACGGTCCCGAAGGAGCGCGAAGAAGAAATAGAGCGCCCAGATGCCCGCGAGCGCGGCGATCGAGTAGTATCGCGCCTGGCGGACGTGGAGCAGAAACGGTACCGACAGCACGAGGATGGCGGAGGCCACCAGCCCGACGCTGCGGTCTCCGAAGAGCGAGACGCCGAGGACGTAGAGCGAAATGATGGCCAGCACACCCGCCACCGCGAAGGGAAGCCGGGCGGTCAGGGTGTCGGCGCCGAAGACCCTGAAGGACAGGGCGGTGATGTAGAACTGCATCCAGGGGGTCTCACGCCAGAGGTAGTTGGCGTCGTAATCGGTCCCGCACCGCTGAGAGATGAGATCCCGGCCATCCCAAGCGATCGGCACGCCGAAGTGGAGGACGCGTTGGGCCAGGAGGGCTGTCTCCGCCTCGTCCTCCCACAGATAGCGGTTGTCGAGATTGGCGAAGATCAGGAGGGCGCCCACGGCGGTGATAAGCGCCAGAGCACCAAACGGCCGACTCATCACGATTCCCGTCTAACGGAGCACCGTCGCTCGGGCCAACGTCGCGGTCACGCCCCGCCGCGGGCCTGCCCACGGGCCGGCGGTCGCGCGCTCCCGGTCCCGGTCAGTGCTCTAGCTCCCGAGAACGCGGCGCCACTGGGACTCGATCTCAGCCATCCCGAGGCCGTACACGCGGGGCGCGGCCTCGGCAAGCGTGTCACCCGTTCCGAGCCGCGCGAGGAGCTCGCGCATCGCCTCCATGCCGCCGCGGTCCAGGAGGTCTCGGACGGCCCAGAGCGCGATGTCGTAGCCCGCCCGCGCCCGTAGCGGGTCGGCGTCGGTCACGAGCGCCTCGACACCGGCGAGCGACAGGCTGCCGGGGACGCGGAGCATCGGGTCGGCCTGCACCCCCTCGAGCGCCTGCGCGAGCCCCTCGTGGAGCCAGCGCGGCGCGCGCCCGCGCGAGAGCTGGTGGATCGCCGCGTGCGCATACTCGTGGATGATCACTCGCTCGAGCTGCGGGGCGGCCGGGAGCGTCGGCGGGAGTGGCAGGCGGATCTTGCCGTCGAAGAGCCCCGTGGCCCAGCCGTGGACCTTCGTCACGTCCTCCCACTGGCGCTGTTCGTAGAGGACGACGGTGACGCGTCCGCTCGGCGCGTAGGCGAGCGCCCGCGCGACGCGGTCGGCGGCCGCGTCGAGGGCGGCGACCACCGCCCGCCGCGCCTCCTCACCGCGGGCGCCCCGGTACTTCACGACGAAGCGCGGCGTGACGATCCGCTGAAAGCCGGCCTCGGCCTGGCGCTCGCGCTCGACCTTCGCGAGGAGGCGCCGGGCGGCCTCGTGCGCGGGCTCGCGCTCCAGCACGGCGCGGAGATGGGTGAGCGCCCGCTCGGCGCTGTCGCGTTGGTCGTAGAGGTGGGCCAGCAGCAGCCGCGCCTCGGCGTCGAACTCCGCCGTCACGGCGCTCTCGAGGGGCGCGAGCGCATCCTCGGGCCGCCCCGCATGCACCGCCGCGAGGCCGAGCGCCTTGAGGAGCGAGGGCGCGTCGGGCGTCTCGCCGAGCCCCTGGCGGAAGAGCAGCAGCGCCTCGTAGGGCCGCCCCTCGCGCAGCGCCTGCCAGCCCCAGCCCTCGAAGCACCGCCCGATATCCTGGCGCCGCGCCGGGCTCGCGGGGTCTTCGTCGGCCGCGCGGGCGAAGCGCTCGCACGCGCGTGGGAACTGGCCGGCCGCGTAGAGGCTCAGGGCTTCCTGCATGAGCGCACGGGTGGTGCGGCCGGCGGCGGCCGGCACGACAGGCGGGATCGGCTGCGGCGTCTCGTGGCGCCGCGCCGCCGACCAGCCGAGCGCGAGCGTCAGGAGGCTCAACGCCCCGATGGCGGCCACGGACCCCAGGTGCGCGCGCCGCGAGACTCTCACGGCGGTGGCTCAGCCCGCCGGCTCGATCAGGAAGAGGGGTTGTCCGTACTCCACGGCGTGCCCGCTCTCCACGAGGATCTTCGCGATGCGGCCGCCGACTTTCGCCTCGATCTCGTTCATCAGCTTCATCGCCTCGATGATGCACACGATCTGCCCCTCCTTCACGACGTCGCCCTCGCGCACGTAGGGCTCCGCGTTAGGAGACGGGGCGCGATAGAAGGTGCCGACCATCGGCGCCTCCACCGTCACCATCGAGGACGGGACCACGTCGGTGACGACCGGCGCCGGGGCCACGTCCCCGGGGGCCGCCGGCGCCGGCATCGGCGCCACGGGCGCTGGGGGGGCGGGCCGCTGGACGCGGACACGCACGTCGCCCCACGCCACCTCGATCTCGCCGAGCCCGAGCTCGTGGAGCGCCGCGCCGAGCCGTCGGACCAGCGCGACGACCACCTGCTCGTTCGTGCCCGGATGCCCCCGCCCGCGGGCCATCAGGTGCCCGCCGCCGCGACGCGGCCGAGATACTCGCCCGTGCGCGTGTCGATTTTCACGACGTCGCCTTCGTTGAGGAAGAGCGGCACCTGGACGGACGCGCCGGTCTCCAGCCGCGCGGGCTTCGTCCCGCCCTGCGCCGTGTCGCCACGCACCCCGGGATCGGTCTTCGCGATCGAGAGCTCGACGAAGTTCGGGAGCTCGACCGTCACCGGGCGGCCGCCGATGTAGAGCACGTCCACCTCGATGTTCTCCTTGAGATAGTCGCGGGCGTCGCCGACTTCGTCGGGCGAGAGCGAGACCTGCTCGTACGACTCCGTGTCCATGAAGTGGTAGCGGTCGTCGCGGTAGAGGAACTGCATGTGCTTCTCCTCGAAGTCGACGAGCTCCACCTTCTCGCCCGAGCGGAACGTGTTGTCGATCACCTTGCCGGACCGCATGTGCTTCAACTTGGTGCGGATGAACGCGCCGCCCTTGCCGGGCTTGACGTGCTGGAAGTCGACGATCGTGTAGGGCTCGCCGTCGAAGACGATCCTGAGCCCCTTCTTGAACTCCGCCGTCGAGACGAGCATCTCGGCCTAGCCTTTCCGTCGCTGGCGGGCGCGGAGCGTCGTCTCGAGCCCGGCGCGCGCATCGCGGTTGTCGGGGTCCTTTCTCAAGATGCGGGTGAAGATCTGTGCGGCCTCTTCGACGCAACCCTGCTCCAGGCAGAGCGTGCCGAACGCGACCGTCGCGAAGGTGTCGTCGGCGAGGACGCGATCGAGGCCGCTCAGGTCCTCGCCCTGGGGCGCCGCCGCGCGGAGGAGCGCCAGCAGCGAGCGCGACTCGCGGTCGGCGGGGTCGAGCCGCAGCGCGGTCTCGAGGTGGACGACGGCCCGATCGACGCGTCCCAGGCGGCGGTGGAGCTCTGCCGCCAGGCGGTGGGCCTGGACGTCTTTCGGCGCCACCTCGAGGATCGCGCTCGTCTCCGCGAGCGCCTCCGCGAGCGTCCCCTCGGAGGCCAGGGCCTTGGCGAGGATGAGCCGGGCCGTGGTGTAGTGCGGGTAGCGGGCGAGCCCCTCCCGGCAGAGGGTCACCGCCTCGCGCGTCCGCCCGACCTTGCGGTAGAGATCGGCGAGCTGGGCGAACGCCAGGGATCCGGGATCGCGCTGGAGCCGCTCCTCCTGCCGGCGGATGGCATCCGCGAGCGCCGGGTCGTCCATGGACATCCCGGATCGGTTATACGGAGCGCAGGTTTCCGTTGTCAACACGCTCCAGCCCCGAGCCCGGCGAGGACCGCCCGGACGTCCGCCTCCGGGACGTCGGAGACGAGGCGGAACGCGCCGATCCGCGGGGCCAGCACGAACGGCACGCGGCCGTCCCGCGACTTCTTGTCGCGCCCGATCGCCGCCACCACCGCGTCGGTGTCGATCGCCGACGCGCTCACGGGCAGGCCGACGGCCGCGAGCAGCCGCTCCTGGCGGGCGACGGTATCGTCGGATGCGAGGCCCAGCCGGCGGGCGAGCCGCGCCTCGGCCACGATGCCGAGCGACACCGCCTCGCCGTGGGCGAAGCGGGCGTAGCCGGTCGCCGCCTCCAGGGCGTGGCCGATCGTGTGGCCGTAGTTCAGCACGTGCCGAAGCTCGCTCTCGCGCTCGTCGCGCTCGACGACGGAGGCCTTGAGGCGGCAGGAGCCGCCGACGATCTGCTCGAGCACCGGGAGCTCGCGGGCGCGCAGGGCGCGGGCGTTCGCCTCCACGTCGGCGAAGTAGTCGGCGTCGAGCACGACCCCGTGCTTGACGATTTCGGCCAGGCCCGAGCAGAGCTCGCGCTCGGACAGCGTGAGCGTGGTCGCAGGATCGACGAGCACGAGACGCGGCTGATGGAAGGCGCCGATGAGGTTCTTCGCCTTTGGATGATTGATCGCCGTCTTGCCGCCGCTCGAGGCATCGACCATGGCGAGGACGGTCGTGGGAAGCTGGACGAAGTTGACGCCGCGCATGTAGGTCGCGGCGACGAACCCGGCGACATCGCCCACGGTTCCGCCCCCGAGGGCGAGAACCGTGGAGGTCCGGTCGAGGCCCAGCGCGAGCAGCTCGTTCCAGCACTGCTCGGCGACCGCGAGCGTCTTGGCCGACTCGCCCTCCGGCACGTCGACCTGCGCCACGCTGAACCCCGCCCCCTCCAGGCTGGCGACGACCGTCTTGCCGTAGAGGGAGCGTATCGCCGCGTCGCTCACGAGGGCGGCTCGCGAGCCCACGCCGAGCTCGCGGAGGCGTGCGCCGACCGTGGCGAGCGCGCCGGACTCGACGACGATCCGATAGGACCTGAGGCCCAGGTTCACGTTGATGATCATCTAGGTCATTCTACCGTTCGCCTTGGACCTGCGGCTCGCCAAGCGGCCCCGCGACGTCCGGCGGCTCGCCCGTGGGGCTACCAGCTCTTCAGGCTGTCCAGATAGGCGTCGTAGTTACGGCGGATCTCCTGGAGGCTATCGCCGCCGAACTTCTCGAGGAAGGCGTCGGCGAGGACGATCGCCATCATCGCCTCGCCCACGATGCCGGCCGCCGGCACGGCGCAGACGTCGCTCCGCTCGACGACGGCCTCGACCGTCTCCTTGGTCGCGAGGTCCACCGACTTGAGCGGCGTGCGAAGCGTGGACAGCGGTTTCATCGCGGCCCGCACGACAACCGGCTGGCCGTTCGTCACGCCACCCTCGAGGCCGCCGGCATTGTTGGTCCTGCGCTTGAAGCCGCTCTCGGCGTCGAACAGGATCTCGTCGTGGACGCCCGAGCCTGGCCGCCGCGCGGTCTCGAAGCCGAGGCCGAGCTCGCAGCCCTTGATCGCCTGGATCGAGCAGAAGGCCTGCGCGAGCCGGCCGTCGAGCCGCCTGTCCCACTGCACGTATGAGCCGAGCCCCACCGGGCAGCCGAGGGCGACCACCTCGAAGATGCCGCCGAGCGTGTCACCCTTGGTCTTGGCCGCGTCGATCGCCGCGATCATCGCCGCCTCGGCGGCCGGGTCGGCGCAGCGGACCTCGGAGGCCTCCGCGCGCCGACGGATCTCCTCCCAGGCGAGGTCCAGGTCAGCCGCGAGCCGGACCCCGCCGAGCTCTGTCACGTGAGAGAGGATCGTGATGCCGAACTCGGCGAGCAGGCGCTTGGCCACGCCGGCCACGGCGACCCGCGCGGTCGTCTCCCGGGCGCTGGAGCGCTCGAGGACGTTGCGGATGTCGTGGTGGCCGTACTTCATCGCGCCGGCCAGGTCGGCATGGCCGGGCCTCGGCCGCGTGACCTGCTTGCCGGCCGCACCCGGCTCCGGGGCGCCGACCGCCATGGTGGACTTCCAGTTCTCCCAGTCACGGTTGGCGATCTGGAGGGTGATCGGGCTACCCAACGTGGCGCCCCAGCGGACGCCCCCGAGGATGTGGACCTGGTCACGCTCGATCTTCATGCGCCCGCCGCGGCCGTAGCCGCGCTGGCGGCGCGCCAGGTCCTCGTTGATGTCGCTTTCGGCGAGCGGTAGGCCGGCCGGGACGCCGTCGATGACGGCGACCAGGGCCTCACCGTGGGACTCGCCCGCGGTGAGGAAGCGGAGACCTCCGGCCATTACTTCTGCGGCGTCGCCGGGGCCGTCTGGGCCACGTCCAGCTTCAGGACGTACGGCGTGATGAAGACCACCATCTCCCTGTTCGGGTCGGTCGTCCTCGACGTCGACCGGAAGAAGAAGCCGATGATGGGAATGTTGCCGAGGAACGGCACCTTCTGGACGTTCTCCTGAACCTGCCGCTGACGGATCCCGCCGATGGCGAGCGTCTCGCCCTCCTTGACGACCACCTGGGTCGTGGCGGTCCGCCGGTTGATGCTCGGCACGTCGCCGCTCGTGGTGGGGACGAGCGCGCCCTGAGAGTTGTTCTGGACGTTCACGACCATCTTCACCCGCGTCACGTCTCCGGGCTCACGGATGACCGTGGGCGTCACCTCGAGACTGAGCAGCGCGTCCTTGAACTGGACCTGGGTGCCGGCGGAGCTCACGGTGGCGTACGGGATCTCGCTGCCGAGCGAGATCGTGGCCTTCGCGTTCTCCACCGTCACGACCTCGGGCTTCGCCAGCGACGTGGTCTTGTTCTGCGCCTCCAGTGCGTCCAGGACGAGGTTGATGTTGATCTTCCGGCTGAGGAACCCGAAGGCGATGCCGGCCGGTGTACCGAAGGTACCGGCGGAGACCGGGAAGTTGACGATGTTGCCGCCCTGCGGCAGCCCGGTCAAGGCGCTGATAGGCAGGAAGTTGCCGAGCGTCAACCCCGGGTTGTTCGGGGCCTGGTTGAAGAAGATCGGCGGGATGCCCGTGCCCGGCTGGCTGATAGCGCCGCCCGCGCGCGTGGCGCCCGCGACGCCCTGACCTACCAGGACGTCACCGCCAGTGGTGATCCGCCGCACCGCCGCGCCGCCCCACGAGACACCGAGAGCGAAGAAGTCGGTGCGGTTCAATTCGTTCATCCGCGCCTCGATCTTCACCTGCGGCAGCGGCACGTCGAGCTTCTCACGGATCAGCTTCTTGATTCGCTCGATCTGCGCCTCGTAGTGGCGGATGAAGATCGAGTTCGTCGGCGTATGAGGCATGATCGTGATGCCCTTGGCCAACACCTCGGCCGGCGGCGTCGGGGCCGGAGCGCCCGGCGGGGGCGGTGGC
>Ga0137418_10002484_pt1 | contig 16905 bp, 15 predicted proteins | sample CZODoug3_1_2_16f_FD_122242 | JGI IMG/M metagenome (GOLD analysis project Ga0137418, IMG submission 122242) | Vadose zone soil fungal communities from Angelo Coast Range Reserve, California, USA - CZODoug3_1_2_16fungal (Hybrid Assembly) | ecosystem: Environmental > Terrestrial > Soil > Vadose... | reverse complement strand
GGCGTGGATGTGCTGGTCCCACGCGATCTTCTCGCCCGGCACGATCAGTTTTCCGGTGCCCGGCCGGAACAGGTCGTAGCCCTTGCCGATCGCCCACTCCATCAACTGCGGCCGGCGGTTGAAGTCGTCGGCGCCATCGCGGAACCGATCCGGCCCGTTCGCCGTGCCCTTGTTGACGGCGTCGGGATCGTTGTTCAGCACGAGATACGCGATCGAGTGGTGAATGATCTTGCGGCCCTTCAAGTTGGTCGGACGAATCTCCACCATCTTCGCCCAGCGCGGCTCGGTGAGCGGGATGTCGCTCATCGGCCGGTACCAGACGTCCTGGTGCTGTGCGGCCATCGTGTATTCGGATGACTTGATCACCAGATCGGGAGGACCGTAGCCGTCGCGCACCCCCTGCCACTCGTTATCGGTGACGAGCGGCTTGGGCGGCGGCATGTCCTTCGGGTCGCCCTGGATGGCGCCGCCGTCGACCCAGCGGACGATGGTGTCGATCTGCGCGTCGCTGAGCGATATGTCGTTCTTGAAGTCGTGGACGCCGACGCTCGGGTCGATGTGCCACGGCGGCATCTGCCGCGTGATGACGCGCTGCTTGATCGACCGCGCCCACGGCCGCGCATCCTCGTACGAGATCAGCGACATCGGCGCGATGGAGTTCGGCTGATGGCACTGCTGGCACTTGTTCTGGAGGATGGGGGCGACGTCCTTCGTGAACGTCGTCGGCCCCGCGGTGGGCGTTGGGTCCGCGGCATAGCCGATTGCCGACATCGCGGCAACCGCGAGCAGCGTGGCGAAACTGGTCTGTGCGACACGGAACCAGGGCAAACGAGGAAAAGTCATGAGCGCCTCCTGCCCGAGGAAAGTGCGAAGTTCGAACGTCGAGGTTCGACGTAAGGGGAAGTCTAACGCAGGTTTACTGCCGGCGCACCAGGATTCCGGTACGCCTCATCAACCGTCGCGACATTCACCGTGAACGGCACGGTCACGACCTCGCCGTTGCGCTGGAACTGGCTCCAGGCCCGGTATTTCCCGGCCCTCGGCATGTAGAGTTCAAAGGTGACCGTCGGGCCGCCGGCGCCCTTCGAGACGTCGCTTTCGGGCCCCTCGAACGGGTGCGAGTGGACGTAGTCGCGCATGTCCTCGCTGAGGATCAGCGCGTGCCCGAAGGCGCCGAGGTAGGGCTGCAGGTCGGTCACGAGCCGGCCGGTCTTCGCATCGGTCAGCGTGAACGCCAGGTGCCCGTACTGCCCCTCGACCAGCGTGGACGGCTCGAGATCCAGGTGGGCGGTGATCGACCCGACCGTCCTGCTGAAGACCGTGTCCGGCTGCAGGTGCGGTTGCTGCGACTCTAGATCGCCGGTGAACCCCGCGGTCTCCAGCGTCCGCCCGACGAACTGCGGCGAGCCGCCGGTAGGGAGGAAGTCCGACAGCAGGCGATAGTCGCCGGCCCTGGGCAGCGTCACCTCCATGGCCCAGCGGCCGTCGGGCTGCTGGGTCGGGTGCACGTGCTCGAAGAATTCCATGTCATTGCTGACGACGAACAGGTGGTACGGCTTCTCGTGGACGAGCTCGTACTGGGTGATGAGCGCGCTGGTGCCGGGGTGACGCACGGTGAAGAACAGCGTGGCGGGCTGTCCCGCCTTGACCGCCGCGGGCATCGTCGTGAGCTCGAGGCTGTACTCGCGCGTGTCGAACGGGTCGCCCGCGACGAGCGCCATGCCGCACTTGCGGCAGCGGCCTGCTTCGCCGGCGGTGACCTCGGGGTGCATCGGGCAGAACCACGCGATGACGTCGGCGGGCGGCGTGCCGCCCTGTTGCGCCGCGCCGAGCGACAGGAGTGCGACGAGCAGCAGCGCCAGCCTACTTCGTCGCATAGTGATTCAACGCGATGGTGAACGGCGGGGCGGTGGAGGTCGAAGGCGAGGCATCGAAGTACCCGATGGCCTGTACCACCGAACCTGCGGGCATCGCCACCGGTTTCGCGAAGACGTACGGCGTCTGCCAGTCCTGCCGGAAGTCTTTCACGAACAGGAGCACGTCGCTCGAGCCGTCAGGGCGCAGCAGCTTGACCTCGAGCGACCGGCCGCCCGGCCGGAGCTCGGGTCTCATGGACAGCAGCGAACGCGCCTCGGGAAACTTGAGCTCGCCCACGACGCGTCCCGACGCGTTGGCGGTCGCCGGCCGCAGCGTGGACGTCGAGACGATCCCGCTTGCCGCGCCGGCTGCGAGGTAGAGGCCGAGCTTCGGCGCATCGGTCTGCGGCTGCGACGCGCCCGCATATAAAACGTCAACGGCGATCTGTGCCCGCGCCGGGATTCTGAAGGCGACCCCCGACGGAAGCTCCGTGGCCGGCTGCCACGGTGTCCAGCCGCCGAGGTAGCGGTCGGTGCCCGCGATGCTCAGGAAGGCGGCCCGCGTCACGCGCGGGTCCGGCTTGAAATCGAACCCGCGCACGAGGGCGTCGCGCGTCAGGCCGGTGTCGATGACCACGCGCCGGAACGCGGGCGTGCTGCGCGCCTCGATCGACGTGCCGTGCGGCGGCGAGACGACGAGATCCGGTGTGCCGAGCGTCCAGTGCGCGCCGTGATCCACGAACTCGGGCGCGTCGCCCGTGCCGACGGGGACACCGCCGTCGATCCACGAGATGAGGAACTCGAACTCGCGGGGCGTCAGGCCGATGTCGTTCGAGAACGTGCCGTACCCGTGCTCGGCCGGCCACGGCGGCATGCGGCGCGCGAGCGTCTCTTCCTTGATCGCCTCCGCCCACGGCCGTGCCTGGTCGTAGGTGACGAGCGGCATCGCCATCTTCCCCTCGGCATGGCACTGCACGCACTTCCGCTGGAGGAGCGTCGCGATCTCCCGGTTGAAGAGGACCGTGGTCGTCGTCGGATTGTGCGGGTAGGCAGTGCGCGGCCAGGCCGTCCATGCGACGGCGGCGCAGATGGCCAGAACGGCGCCTGCCCGGGTGGTCATCTCATTGCGCCTTGCTGTAGGTCAGCGTGGCGTTGGTCGACGGTCCCGGCTGCTCGGTTCCCCGCGCGATGGTCAACGTCCCGTTGCCGAAGCTCATCACGTCGCGCATCTGGTTCAGCGCGGTATTCCACGTGAAGAGAATCAGCCGGGTGCCATCCCAGCGCGCTTTCGTTCTCCATCTCACCGTCGCCGTCGTTCCCGACTGCGTCACGGACGGCGCCTCCCAGATGTTGTCGCTGCCATCGAGCTTGTAGACGACTGTCATCGGGTTCGAACCGTACTGTCCGCTCTGGACCGTGACCTCCGCCGGAGTCTGTTTGATCGAGATCGTCGGTGAGGGCACACCCCATCCCGCGGACCCCGGATAGTTCGGCGGGGTGGTTCCCGACAGCCTCCAGGTCCCCGAGAAGTCAGGCTTTGCCTGTGCCCATGCAGCGGAAGCACCAACGGCGAGTGCGATCAGCAAGAGCGTGCCGCGCCCGATCATCATCGCGACCTCCTGAAGGCGGCTCAATTCGTCCGCCCCGCGGCCATCGGCATCAACGAGCGTCCCCACACCAGCTTCGTCGGATCCGCGCCGGGCTTCGGGTGGTACTTCTGCGTGCGTCCGCCGAACACTTCCGCGAGATACAGGTTGCCCTCCGAGTCCGCCGAGATCTGATGCATCGCCCACGTGTATCCGGGCCTCGTGCCGAACTGCCCGAACGAGTACTCCACGTGGCCGGAGAGATCGAACTTGACGATCCGGTCGGTGAGGCTGTCGACGGCCCAGACGTGCTCGTCGGCGCTCATCAGGAGGCTGTGCGGCGCGATGCCCGGCCACTCCTCGATGAACTTGCCATCGGTGTCGAACACCTGGATGCGGCGGTTGCCGCGGTCCGAGACGAAGACGCGCGGCGGCGATCCACCGACGGCGATGCCGTGCGGCGTGTTGAACTGGCCCGGGCCGGTGCCGCGCGTGCCCCACTTGAGCAGCGCCTTGCCGGTCTTGTCGAACTTCACGACGCGCGTGTTGCCGTAGCCGTCCGCGACGAAGAACGTCCCGTCCGGCAGCCAGTCGATCATGGTCGGGCGGCGGAAGCGCGTCAGGTCGTCGTTCTCGCCGAATTCGTCGAGCATCCCGAGCGTCTGCACGAGCTGCTTGCCATCGTGCGTGAACCGGTAGATGACGTGGCGCATGTCGTCCACGACCCAGACGAAGCGCTGCGGATCGTACGGGCTGATGTAGACCTGGTGCGGGCCGCGCCCCCAGTCGAACAGCTTGTCCCACTGGTTCCACGCCTCGATCAGCTTTCCGTTGCGATCGACCACGACGATGCAGTTCACCATGTTGGCGATCGGCTGCGTCGCCGCCATCTGGTTGAAGAAGCCCCAATTGCCCGGGAAGTTGTTCGGAACCTTGTCGGGCAGCTTGAGCTCGCCGCGGTTGGCCAGGTAGATGCGATCCGCCGACTCGGCGAACACGCCGCCCTGTGAGCCCCAGATGTACCCGGGCTTCGGGTACGGGTGCGCCCACTGCGGCCAGTTGGGATCGGGGACCTCGTATTCGCCGGCGATTTCACCGGCGCCCCCCTTCGCAAACGCCGGCTCGCCGGTCCTCTGCTGGAGCGATGCCCGCGGCGCGAGCACCAGGAACCCGAACAGGACGACGAGCCAGGCAGCGATCGAAAGGGTGCGTCTGAGCATGCGGACTCTCCAGAATGCCAAAGTCTACTCCTCTTGACCACGTCTCAACGGGAGTGTTACAACGCCCGTGGCCAATCGGGTTCAGGGGACGACGCTAGGGGTTGAGGTGCGAGGGAGGATGGGGCGGCGATGACATCCGTACGGGCGAGCACTTTGGTGATCTGGGTTCTTCTTTTCGCGCCGGTTGCCGCGTTGGCGCAGAGCAGCGTCACGGGCGTCGTGCGCGATTCATCCGGGGCCGTGCTGCCGGGTGTCACCGTCGAGGCGGCCAGCCCCGCCTTGATCGAGCAGGCTCGCACCGTTGTCAGCGATGCGCAGGGTCTCTACCGCATCGGCGATTTGCGTCCCGGCCCGTACACCGTGACGTTCACGCTGCAGGGGTTCACCGGCGTCAAGCGTACCGGCATCGAGCTGCGCGCCGAATTCACCGCGACCGTCGACGCCGAGCTCCAGGTGGGCACGCTGGCCGAAACGATTACCGTCTCCGGCGAGGCGCCGCTCGTGGACACGCGGAGCGCGCGCTCGCAGACGCAGTACGCGTCCGAGACGCTGCAGTCGCTGCCGGGCAACGGACGGCTGTCGACCTTGATCTCCGTGCTGCCCGGAGCGGTGCTCAACAACGAGGGCGATCGTGCGTCGGGCGCGTTGAGCGACCGCTCGCAGACGCGGTTCGCGATTCACGGGGCGCCGAACGCGCAGCCGGTCATCGACGGCATGAACACCGAGATGGCGGCGGCCAACACGGGCGTCTTCGTCTTCAACGGGATCACCTTTCAGGAAGTGGTTGCCGAGACGACCGGGATCGGCGCGGACCGCGATACCGGCGGCGTGCAGCTGAACATGATCCCGAAGGACGGCGGCAACGTCTTCTCCGGCATCGCGAACTTCGCGTACACCGGGCCCGACCTGCAGAGCAACAACATCAACGACGAGCTGCTCGCGCGCGGCCTCAACGCCTCGACGACGGGCCTTGCGTCGATCAAGAAGTTCGTCGAGGCCGCGGCGGGCGTCGGCGGCCCGATCAAACAGAACAAGCTGTGGTTCTTCGGCGCGGCGCGCAGGAGCATCACGCAGCAGTATGCCGCCGGCATCTACTGGAACAAGCTCAAACAGCCCGAGAGCATGCTGTATCAGCCCGATCTGAGCCGGCCCGCGAGCAGCAACGACTTCTATCGCGACTACAGTGTCCGGCTGACGCTGCAGGCGACCGAGAAGAACAAGATCGTGGTCGGCGGGTCGTTCCAGCACAACTGCAACTGCGTGTATGCGCTGTTCCGGCCCCAGGGCGGTTCGCTGGTCACGCCGGAAGCGGCCACCGAGCACGAATACGAACCGGACTTCAACGTGACGACCACGTGGACCTATCCGCTGACGAACCAGATGCTTCTCACCGCGGCGGGCGGCGCCAATCACATCACGCAGACGAACAAGCGCGGCGAGGGTGTCGACGTCAACAGCATCCAGATCACCGAGCAGTCGCTCGACCTGAAATACGGCGCGGCGTACGGGGCAACGGCCGGAGGGTCGTCCTATTCGACGCTGCCGCGCCGGCAGTATCACCAGCAGTTCGCGGTCGCCTATGTCACCGGGTCGCACAACTTCAAGACAGGCCTCAACCTCCGCGAGGTCAAGACCGGCGACAACGGGAAATACGGCTCGGATCTCTTCATGGCCAACCGCGCGATTCTCTACACGTTCAACAACCAGCGGCCGGTGTCGCTGCAGCTGCTGGCCACGCCGACCCACTTCGAAGAGTCCGCGCTCGACGCCGCCCTGTACGCCCAGGACCAGTGGACGGTCCGCCGGGTGACGGTCAACCTGGGACTCCGCTACAACGACGTCAACATGTCGAGTCCGGAGCTCGTCTCGCCCGCCGGCTTCTTCGTCGGCGAGCGGCGTATCCCCGCGGCGGACCGCATTCCGCACTGGCGGAACCTCAGCCCGCGATTCGGCGCGGCCTGGGACGTGTTCGGCACCGGCAAGACGGCGATCAAGGGATCGTTCGGCCGGTATCCCGACATCATCCGCGTGTCGCCGGCCAACCCCGCGAACCTGTTCTCGCTGACGACCAACCGGACGTGGAACGACACCTCGTTCGGCGCCGGTGACCCGCGCAGCGGCAACTTCGTTCCCGACTGCGTGCTGCTGAACCCGGCGGCCAACGGCGAATGCGGAGCGTGGTCGGACCAGAATTTCGGCCGGCCGCGGCTGTCCACCCGCAACGCGCCCGATTCGCTGCAGGGCTTCAACAAGCAGTTCTCCAACCGGCAGGCGGCGGTGTCGTTCCAGCACGAGCTGACGCAGGGCCTCGCCCTCAACGTCGGCTACTTCCGAACCTGGTATAACGGCTACCTCGCGACCAACAACGAGGCGGTGCCCGCCAGCGGCTACGACTCCTACTGCATCACGGCGCCGAAGGACAGCCGCCTGCCGGGCGGCGGCGGAAACCAGATCTGCGGCCTGTACGACATCCAGCCGGGATTTTTCGGCCGGGTTGACAATCTCGTCACACAGGCGTCGAATTACGGCGGCCAGACACAGGTGTATAACGGCGTGGATCTCACCCTCAACGGGCGATTCGGCGAGGGGGGGCAGTTCTCCGGCGGCCTCAGCGCGGGGCGCACGGTCACGGACAACTGCTACCTCAACGGCAATGCGTCGCTGACGGCGCCCGTGTTCCTGAACGTGCCGGCGCTGCCCGCGACCTCGACCGTGCCACGGAACGAGGACTTCTGCCACGTGGCGCCACCGTGGTCATCGGGCACGCAGCTCAAGTTCCTGGCGGTGTATCCGCTGCCGTGGGATCTCGAGACGAGCGCGATCGTGCAGAACAGCCCGGGCATCCCCGTCACGGCCAGCTACGTGATCAGCAACGCGCAGGTCCGGGATCTGATCGGCCGCAACCTCGCCGCGTGCCCCCCGACGACGGCCGCGTGCACGCAGACGGTGCGGACCGAGCTGATTCCGCCGAACACGATGTTCGAGCCGCGGCTGACGCAGGTGGACCTGCGGGTCTCGCGTCTGTTCCGGCTCGCAGGCACGACGCGGCTGCGGGGCAGCCTCGATATCTACAACATCTTCAACGCGAGCAGCGTGCTCAGCATGACGCCCACGTACGGTTCATCGTGGCGGAATGCCGCACAGGTTTTGAGTCCACGGTTGCTGAGGGTCGGCGCGCAGCTCGACTTCTGAGTTGTGGGCCCGGGAAGGGTGGAGGGACGCGATGCGCATTGGGTTGACGGTATTTTCGGCGCTCGTCGTGGCGGCGGTCATCTGGGCGACGGCCATGACCGGCGAGGGGCAGGCGCCGCCCGCGGGGCGTCAGGGACAGCCGGCGGCAGCGGCGCCGCGTCCGGCAGCGGCGCCGGCCGCGCGCACTGAGGACGGCAGGCCGAACTTCAACGGAATCTGGCAGGCCCTCGGCTCGTCCAACTGGGACATCGAGGCGCACAACGCCGAGCCCGGACCTCACCCCGAAATCCTGGGGGCATGGGGCTCGCAACCGGGAGGGATTGGCATCGTCGAAGGAGGCGCGATCCCGTACAAGCCCGAGGCGCTGCGGAAGAAGCAGGACAACTTCAAGAACCGGACGCTGGTGAAGGTGACGAACGACCCGCATCGCTTCGACACCGGCGACCCTGAAATTCAGTGCTATCGCCCGGGCGTGCCGCGGGCGAACTACATGCCGTTCCCGTTTCAGATTTTCCAGAACCGGGATCAGATCCTGGTCGTGTACGAATACAAGGGCTCCATGCGCACGGTCTTCATGGACAAGCATCAGGAGGCGCCGGTGGACTCCTGGATGGGATGGTCCAACGGCCGCTGGGAAGGCGACACGCTGGTGATTGACGTGACCGGTTTCAACGGTCACCAGTGGCTGGATCGCGCCGGCAACTTCTTCACCGACACGGCACACGTCGTGGAGCGCTGGACGCGCAAGGACGCCGACCATCTCAATTACGAGGCGACGATCGAGGACCCGGCCGTCTACACCCGGCCGTGGAAGGTCAGCTTCCCGATCTATCGCCGGGTCGAGCCGAACATGCAGCTGGTCGAGTTCAACTGCGTGCCGTTTGTCGAAGAGATGATGTACGCGCCGATTGGCCTGTACAATCCGCCCAATCGATCGTCCCGGTGACGGGGAGGTAATGCAGATGCGGAATCGTATGTTCCGGACGGGTGGCGTTTTCATAATCGCGATGGTCGTGGCGCTGTCGGTGGCGGTGCTCGTGGCACAGACGCCATCAGGGAAAAAAGAGCTCCCGAAGGAGACTACGGACCCTGAAGTGGCGATCAAAGCGGCCGCGGACGCCTTCAAGGCCGCGAACTCCCTCAAGGCGTACGCCGCGCCGAAGACGCCGTGGGGCGACCCGGACTTGCGCGGCGTCTGGAATACCGCGACGTATACGCGGCTGCAGCGTCCCGAGGAACTGGGCAGCAAGGCGTTCTACACCGAAGAAGAAGCGATCGCCGAGTACAAGAAGGCCGCGGAGTCCGACGCGGAGGTCGATCCGCGCACGGTGCACTACGACTGGAAGGAATACGCGATGGACGCGTGGCAGGGCGGCACCAGGCCCAACCTGCGCACCTCGCTCATCGTCGATCCCGAGAACGGCCGGCTGCCTCCACTCGTACCCGAGGCGCAGCAGCGGCGCGCGGCGGCGGCGGCGGCGGCGAGGCAGCGGGATCCGGCTGCCGGCATCAAGACCTTCGGCAACCTGTATACGCGATGCGTCCTGGGCCTCGGCGCCATCCCGTTGGTGCGGGGCGGCATGCCCGGCGCCGACTCGGCGGCGGCGGCCGCGGGCGTGACCGCGGAGGCGTTCTTCTTCCAGAGCCCGGGATACCTGACCATCGTCATGCAGTCGAACAACGACGTGCGCATCATCCCGGTGGACAGCCACCCGCACGTTCCGGGGCAGGTGCGCCAGTGGCTGGGCGATTCCCGGGGCCACTGGGAGGGCACCACGCTCGTCGTCGAGACGACGAACTTCAGCGACCCGAAGCCGGCAACCAATTTCCTCGGCTCAACCGACTCCCTGCAGCTCGTCGAACGTTTTGCGCGAGTTGGCCCAAATACCCTGCGGTACCAGTACACTGTCACGGATCCGAAAACTTGGACCCGGCCCTGGTCGGTCGATACGACAATGCCGAGAATCGACCCGTCGTTGATCTATGAATTCGCCTGCCACGAGCAGAACTATGGTCTGATGAACGTCGTGACAGGTACGCAGATCCGGGAACGCGAGGGGACGCGCGACATGCGCGGTGGCACCTTCGCGCGGCCACCCGAGTAATCATGTCGAACCCACGCAAACGTACGAACGAAGGAGAGCACCAGATGCGGATGACAGTAAAAATCCTCGCCGTCGTTGCTGCCCTCGGTCTCCTGTTGGCTGCCGTGCCGGCACGTGCGCATCATTCATTCGCCGCGGCCTTTGACGAGAACCACCCGATCAACCTGCAGGGGACGGTCACCAAGGTCGAACTGGTGAATCCCCACGCGTGGATCTGGCTCGACGTCAAGGGTGCCGACGGCACCGTGACGAACTGGGGCGTCGAAGGCGGTCCTCCGACCAACCTCCTGAGAAACGGCATCACCAAGACGAGCCTGCCGATCGGCACCGAGATCAAGCTGTTCGGCTATCAGGCCAAGAGCGGTGAGCCGAAGGGCGTCGGCGTGTTCGTCGAGTACCTGGACGGCCGCAAGGTGTTCATGGGCGGCTCGGCGCCGGGCGCTGACGGCCAGCCCAAGTAGGGGCCGCTCGCAGACGGACGCGATCAGCGGGGCCTGGGACGGCCTCTGGTGGTGCTCTTTCGTTTTTTCGAGTGGCTGGGCAACACGCCGTGGAGCGTCGCACTCCACGAATCGCGCTACGTGTTTCTCTTCGTCCTGATGCTGCACGTTCTGACCGTGAGCGTGTTCGTCGGGACCGCGGTGATGATCGACCTGCGGCTGCTGGGCAGGACCATGACCCACGTGCCCGCGTCGCAGGTCATCGCGCGGCTCGTTCCCTGGAGCGAGGCAGGCTTTCTCGTGATGGTGGTGACCGGCTCGCTCCTGTTCTATGCCTCACCGCTCGCCCGGTACGAGAACGTCTTCTTCCGCCTGAAGATGGCGGCGCTCGTGATGGCGCTCCTCAACGCCTGGCTGTTCCGGCGGACGGCCTACCGCCGCGTCGCTGACTGGGATCTCGATCCGGTCCCGCCGCGCCGCGTCCGCGTCACCGGCGCGCTCTCGCTGGCCCTGCTGGCCGTCATCATCACGTCGGGACGGATGATGGCCTATTCGGCCTACTGGTTCGGCTGAGGGGCGCGCGCCCGCTCATATGTCAGTCCTGGAGTTCTGCCGGTGGGTGCAGTATTCCGCGCCGCTCGTCGCGATGCGCGCCTCGCCATGGGTCTTTCCCGTCATCGCCACGATTCACCTGATGGGGCTCGCGTTGATCGGGGGAGCCGTGCTGGTCGTCGACCTGCGCCTCCTGGGGTGGGGGCTGCAGGCCCAACCCGTGGCGGCGCTCGCGCACGACGCGGAGCGGTGGCTGTGGCGCGGGCTCCTGGTGATGGTGTCCACCGGCATCCTGCTGTTCATGTGCTTCGCGACGAAGTACTACTGGCTGACGTTTTTCTGGGTGAAGATGGCGGCGCTGATCCTGGTGGTCGCGTTCACGGTGTCGGTCCGCCGGCGGGTGGCCATGGCGGGCGACGCCGACACCAGCCCGGCGCGCTGCAAGCTGGTCGCGCTCGTCTCGATCTCGCTCTGGACCATCGTCGCCCTTGGCGGGCGCTATATCGGCTTTCCGTAGGAGGTGTGCATGGTGTGCTGCGGCGTCCGGCGGGTGCTCGTCATCGCGATCCTGGTCCTCGCCCCTGCCTACCTCGGATTGGCCGCCGCGCAGGCGCCCGCCGGGCGCGGCGCGGCGCCCGCCGGCCGCGGCGCCTCGACTCCGCCCGGGGGACGCCCCTCGACTCCGCCCGCGGCCGGCGCGGTGGCGCCGCAGCAGCCGCGCGTGTACGCGAACATGCTGCAGCTGATGCGCGGCACGTTGTACCCGCAGTCCAACGTCATCTTCACCGCGCAGGTCGAAGACCCCGCGTCCTTCAAGCCGGCGGCGCACCAGTCCACGTCGTCCGATCCGTTCACGAGCGCGTACGGTGGATGGGAGGCCGTTGAAAACAGCGGGATGGCGATGGCCGAGACGGCCAGCCTTCTGCTCGTGGCCAGGCCGTGCAGCAACGGCAAGCCGGCGCCCGTGCAGAACGCCGATTGGCAGATGTGGGTGCAGGAGCTGCGTGAGGCCGCTCTCGGCGTCAACAAGGCCGGCCAGGCCAAGAGCGACGAGGTGGTGCTGGAGGCCGCGGACAAACTCGCCACGGCCTGCCTGCACTGTCACGCGAAGTACCGCAACGTGCCCGGCGGTGTCCCGAACCGCTGCTGATTGACGTCGCTGCTAATTGACGTAGAGGCGGACCTTCAGGTCCGCCTTCCGGCGGGGCGGGTCTGAAGACCCGCCCTACATCGGCGAATAGCCTACCGCGTCGACACTGACGATTCGGCGACGACGGGGTTGCTCAGCGCGCCGATCCCCTCGATGTCGCACTTCGCCATGTCGCCGGCGCGCATCCAGCGCGGATCCGCGCGCTCGAGATTGGTCCCCGCCGGGCTGCCGCCGGAGATCACGTCGCCCGGATTCAGCGTCGTGATGTTCGAGGCAAACGACAGCAGCTCCCAGATGTTGTGGCTCATGTTCCGGGTGTTCGAGTCCTGCATCACCATGCCGTTCAGGTACATCGTGTGCCGGGTGTTCATCGGATCCTTGATGAACTCCTTCGGCACGATGTACGGACCGAGCGGGCCGAACGTGTCGTGGTTCTTGCCGATCAGCCAGTCGGAGCCGCCCATCTTGCGGTCGCCGCGGCCCTGACGGTCCGAGACGTCGTGGTGCGCCGTGTACCCGAAGATGTAGTCCGCCGCCTTGTCCACCGGCACGTAGTGCGCCGGCTTGCCGATGACGGTCGCGAACTCGCACTCGAAATCAATCTGGACGCGACCGCGCGGAACGACGATGGGATCGTTGTTGCCGACGATCACCGACGGCGACTTCAGGAACAGGTACGGGTTGTCGCGCGTGTCGCCCGGCTTGCGCTCCCAGATCCCCGGCGCCGACACCGCTGCCGGAGCCGCGGCGCCGCGTCCAGCCGGCGCGCCGCCGCCGCGCGCGGCTGGTGCCGCCGCGCCGCCCGCGCGCGCCTGGTTCGTCGCAATCCCCTGCTCGTGCTCGACGTAGTTGCCGCCGGCGTTCAGCTGCACGGACGGCCGCACCGGCGGCAGGATCTTGACCGCGCTCACCGCATACACATACGCCGGCGCCCCCGTGGCGGGAACGGTGCGCGCGATCGCCATCAGCCGCGCTCGCCATTCGCTGTCGTACCGCGCGATCAGCTGTTTCATGTCCGCCGGCGCGGTCAGCTTCGGGCCCGACGCGTTGGCCGTCTCGTACGCGGCGTTCGCGCGGGCGATGTCGACGATCTGCGCGTCGCGCAGCACCAGGCCGACGAATGTGCGCCCGCCCTGCTCGAAGGTGCCGAGCTTGAAGGCGACCGCGGCGCCACCCTGCGCGCGAAGGCCGGCCGAGGCGATCACGGCGACCGCACCCGCAACGACCAGCGCGACGAACGTCCGTTTGACTCCCATGTGCTCCTCCTTCGCGAATGGCGGATCTGAATGTCCGCCCCTACGACTCGTTGGATTCGTTACTTCTCCGACTGCAACTTCGCCGGCGCCGGCTTGGCGAACCTCGCCGCCTCGATCGGCCCGTTGGGCTGAACATCCGTGAACTTCAGCGTCATCTGCATGTAGGTCTGCGTCAGCGTCCTCGAGAACGGGATCTTCACGCCGAGGCCCGGCAGCTCGCGATAGTCGGCATAGTCGATCCGCGTCGGCACGAACGCGATCGGCGTAATCGTGAACCGCAGCAGCCGCACCAGCAGGCCGCTGGTCGGATCGAAGAAGAGCTGCGCCACGCGATCGCCGTTGACCGTCGCCTGCAGGACGATGACGTCCTTGTCGTTGAGGATGGTCCGGCCGGCGCGCCAGGTGGGGTATGCCTGCCGAAGACCGAGGGGGAAGTTCGCCAGCGCCCCGATGCGTGCCCGATCGACGTTTCCGCCCGTCAGCGTCAGGAGGGGAAGCGGCTGCTCCGGTCCCGCGACCCACGCGTTCCGGCCGTCGAACACGCGCGTGCTCGTGCCGATCGTGAGATGGACGACGATCGTCTCCTGGTTCGGTGTCTTCGCGTAGAGCTCGATCGGCACGACGCTGAAGTCGGTATCGAAGCCGGAATAGGTGCCCTTCGCCGCGTAGCTCGTGAGTTTCGCCAGCTTGTCCGCGCCGCCGAGTGCCTGAATGTATTTGTCGAAGACCTGATTCACGTTGATGCTCGCGTCGGTCAGGAAGTCGCGCGCGTCGGGGTCGAGCACCGGCTCACCGTACTGCGACATGAAGCTCGGGTCGGCCTTCGGCACGTTGCTGCCGCCGTGGCAGGTGAAGCAGGTGACGCGCGGCGCGCCGTTGAAATACTGCTTGTTGATGGCGCCCACCATCGTGATCATCTGCCGCGCCTTCTGGATGCGCGGCGTCTGCGTCGCGAACGCCGACTTGTCGAGTGCGGCGTTGGACGCGTGGCAGAAGGTGCAGTCGTTCCCCATGGAGCTGGCGAAGGTGCCCATCACCTCGAAGAAGGTGTCCACCGGGATGCCGCGCAGCAGCTGGACGGTCTTGAAGGTCTCTTCCACCATCGGCACGCGCTCGCCGGCGCCGGCCGGCCCGGCCTGGCCTCCCTGCGGGGAGGCGGCGCGCACACCAGCCACGGCCACCAGGGCCACCACGGCGATGGCCGTGGCGCAAGCAAAGACTCGCCTCGCTCCGACTGTCATAGGGCGCTTCCTCCGTAGATGCGGGACGGGACGCGACGAACTGCGCGGGAGCATACCGTAATCGACAGCGAACGCCGAACGCAATGCTGAATTCGCGCACACGGCGGCGGCCGGCCGGGCGTATAATCCGGGCAATTTTTTCGGTCGCCGCGACGGGGGCGGATGGCGTGAGCGGTCCGCCTGGCCAGCACGTGGCTCGCGCGCCGCGGAGCGACGCGACAGGCAGTTTTCCGGCGAAAGGAGCCGACATGAAACTCCGGTGGAGCGTGGCGTTGTGCATCGTCCTGGCCGTGTCAATCGGGCGCGCCCAGGCACCCTCGACGACGACCGTGATGGCGACCGGTGGACCGATTGTGATCACCGCGCTCGGTCATGCCAGCGTGCAGATCGAGCAGGGCGGCAAGGTGATCATCGTCGACCCGGTCGCGATGATGGCGGATCTGTCGAAGGCGAAACCGGCCGATCTCATCCTGGTGACCGACATTCACGGCGACCACTTCGATGCCGACGCGGTCGCGAAGCTGCGCAAGCCCGGCGCGCCCGTCGTGGTGCCGCAGGCGGTCGCGGACATGAAGAAGATCCCGAACCCGACCATCATGATGAACGCGACGATGCGGACCAACGAGCAGTCGCTGGCGGGCATCACCGTCATCGCGGTACCGGCGTACAACATCCAGCGTGGCCCGGCGCCCGGGCAGTTCTACCACCCGAGAGGGCGCGGACAGGGCTACGTCCTGGCGTTCAGCGACAAGCTGGCGGCGGTCCGGCAGAAACAGGCGGGACAGGTCTATATCGCGGGCGACACCGAGTGCGTGCCGGCGATGACCACCTGGGTCACGGACGTCGACGTGGCGCTGATGCCGATGAACCTGCCGTACACGATGACGCCGGCCGAAGCCGCGGCGTGCGTGAAGGACTTCAAGCCGAAGATGGTGATCCCGTACCACTACATGGGTCAGAACCCGCAGGAGTTTGCGGACGCATTGAAGGGGAGCAATATCGAGGTGCGTCTGCTGAACTGGTATCCGAAAAGTTAAATCCCAAATCCCAAATCCCAAAGCCCAAATCCCAAGACCCGGCGTGCGCGCTTGGGATTTGGGATTTGGACATTGGGATTTGGGATTTACCTAAAACCCGTACTCGCCCGTCATCGACGTGATGCGGCCGAAGCTGCCTGAATTGCGACGGCGAATCAGCGCGGCACCAGCCACGTGCCCGCGAGGCGATCCTGAAGGCCGCCTCCAGGCCTGATGACCGCGGATATTGCTCCAACGGCGAATACGAGCAGGGCAACCGCGATGATTGCCAGTCTGACGAAGAGGATCGATGGTTCGTCCGGGAAGAAGATGGGGGGCAGATTGCTGGGGAAGATGGGAGGCAGACTGGGCGCAATTGCGAACAGCGGCGCGGCCTGCGGGGTCAGCGTCAGGAGCGGGGCATGACCTGCGAACGCGGCCGCCGACGCTGCAATGACGGGCAACCAGCTCACGAACGCCCGCAGTCGTACCCTCGATCCGGACGCAAGCGTTCCAGTCCTCGTCACGACGGCAATACTCATCAGGCGTAGCGCGATGCCGCCGCGCGCGGCAAGCGCGGAAAGCAGGCCGAGCGTTCCCGCGAGCATCAGGCCGACAATCGCGTGCAGCCACAAGTACCGCCGGGCGACCGTTGGGGTCAGCTCGGGTCCCTCCTCGTTCATGATGATGATTCCAATCAGTCCCTGGTTGCCCCGTCGCGCAGGTGTTGCGCTGATCATCAGCGGCTGACCATCGCGGAGGAGTGAGAGCGTGATCAGTCGGTCCGGACGCTGTTTGATCGCGCCGCTGAGTTGCGAGGCGAACGTCATCGCCTCGCCGTCGAGCGTGACGACCACGTCGTTGATTCTGAGACCCGCCCGGTCGGCCACCTCGCCGCCGTTGACCGTGAGAACGTACGGGTGAGCGCCCCGAACATCCGACCTGACGTTGTCCAGGAAAGGCCCCAGGACGCGCGCTGCTTCATCGACGTCAGCTGCCGGAGGGAGAGGAACGTTTGCGGCGACACGCCTCGCTAAGACTGTCATGGGTAGCTGTGAAAAGTACCAAATGCGATCCGGCGACTCTCATTGATTTGAGTGGCTACTCTCTTCATATCTTGGCCAACGGTATAGTGCCGAATCCTTGTGCTGAAGAGCTCGACTTCCTGAAGCCGATTGAGATTGAGACCAAGCTCACTGAGAGCTTGCTTGGTCCTTGTTCTGAATTGACCCCTGGAAACAGCTAGACCAAGAACGTTGACAAATGCGCCGGTTGAGTTTCCTAGGACCCT
>Ga0137418_10002483_pt1 | contig 16909 bp, 15 predicted proteins | sample CZODoug3_1_2_16f_FD_122242 | JGI IMG/M metagenome (GOLD analysis project Ga0137418, IMG submission 122242) | Vadose zone soil fungal communities from Angelo Coast Range Reserve, California, USA - CZODoug3_1_2_16fungal (Hybrid Assembly) | ecosystem: Environmental > Terrestrial > Soil > Vadose... | reverse complement strand
CACTGGAAGTTTCCGACTATCACTCCAAGAAAGAGCGCTTCGCAAACGAGAGTCGACTCGGCGTAACCAGGAAAGGCATGGGCATTGCTGCGTTTCTGCACGGTGCAGGTTTCACCGGGTCAGGCGAGCGCTATCTGAGTTCCGTAGTCGGTGTAGAAGGTTGTGCCGACGGCAGTGTGCGCGTGCTGGTTTCGAGCACAGAATTTGGTCAGGGAACAAAAACTGTTCTCAGCCAGATTGCGGCCGAAGCTCTTGCCCTGCCCTACGAGAACGTCAGCATGGCCCAGCCGGATACTTCGGAAGTTCCTAACAGCGGTCCGACCGTAGCCTCGCGCACGGTAATGGTGGTTGGGAAACTGGTGCAGTCCGCGGCTTTGGGGATTCGGCAAACACTGATTTCGTCCAAGCTGCTAGGCGAGATCTATAGCGCAGACGAGTTTCGCGCCGCCTGCCAGGACTATGTTGCTGGGCGTGGCGAATTCCAGTGCTGGTCGCGCTACGAGACGCCCAGCGACATTTTCTGGGACGATCAAAAATATCGAGGAGAAGCCTACGCGGCGTTTGCCTGGGCGGTTTACATTGCAGAAGTCACGGTTGACCTGACGACGTACAGCGTATCGGTGGACGATTTCGTGGCGCTCCAGGAAGTTGGCAAAGTTCTGCATCCACTTCTGGCGCGGGGACAAATCATCGGTGGCATTGCCCAAGCGATCGGATTCAGCCTCTATGAAAAAGTGGTTTGGCAGAATGGACGCATGCAAAACAGCCAAATGACTAACTACATCATGCCGACTTCGAGCGACTTGCCCCCGATTCGAGTGTTGTTCGAAGAGCTAGGGAATGTCTACGGAGCGTATGGTGCGAAGGGCATTGGCGAACTTCCTATGGACGGTCCGGCGCCGGCTATCGTCAATGCTGTCGAAGACGCGCTCAATGTTCCTTTCGATTCTATTCCACTGCTTCCGGAAGACATCATGGATGGGCTGGACAAAGATGGGCTAGCCGCTACAGGGCAAGACCGCGGCGTGTGTTCCAGAGGCGTAGTGCGATGACCGATTCTCGCGAGGGTCGTGCTAGGGCCGAGATTTCATTCTCGGTCAACGGTGAGCCGAAGACGGTGCATGTTTATCCCATGGAACGCCTGCTCGACGTGTTACGGCAACAGCTCCAATTGAGCGGCACGAAAGAAGGGTGTGGAGAAGGAGAGTGTGGTTCGTGCGCAGTGTTGATGGACGGCATACTCGTGAATAGCTGCCTCGTGCCTGTACTTCAGGCTGCAGGTTCGAGCGTGATTACGATCGAGGGACTTTCCGCGGGGGAGACGCTGCATGTCTTGCAGGAGGCCTTTCTGGAATGCGGCGGAGCGCAGTGCGGCATCTGCACGCCGGGGATGATTCTCGCGGCCGTCCACTTATTGAACGGAACACCAGAGCCCACGACGCAAGAAATTCGGGAAGGCCTTTCCGGCAATCTCTGCCGCTGCACCGGGTACAGCCAGATTGTTGACGCTGTGGCGGAAGCGGCGCGCCGCGGGACGACGGCATGAGATCGAATCCCTCTGATTACGAAATGGTCGCGCCCGGCAGCTTGCATGCCATTGTCTCGCTGCTAGCAAAGGAACCGGGCGTGTGGGTTCCAATTGCCGGAGGCACCGATGTGATGGTTCAATACGCGGCGGGAAAGCTTCCGACACGAAAGCTGGTCAGCATCTGGAATCTTCCCGAGTTGCGTCGCATTGAGGTCACGGCTGGAGAAATTCGGATCGGTGCGGCATGCACGTATACCGACCTCCGTAAACACCAGATTGTCGGAAGCGAGTTTCCTCTCTTGCAGAGTGCCGCGAGGTGGACGGGTGGGGTCGCGAACCAGAATCGCGGAACGATTGGAGGCAATATCGTCAATGCGTCTCCCGCCGCGGACTCGCTACCTGCGTTGCTCGTGTACGGCTCCGAATTGATTCTTGTGTCGGTCCGAGGCGAGCGCCGTCTGCCCTATGCAAGCTTTCACACCGGTTACAAAAAGACATTGCTAGCGCCTGATGAGTTGCTTAAAGCCGTGTGCCTGCCGCGTCGATTCTCAGGATATTTCACCCGTACCCGCAAGGTGGGAGCCCGCAATGCTCAAGCTATTTCCAAAGTGTGTATCGCCGCTCTGGGTCGCATGGCGAATGGTGTGGTTGAAGATGTTCGGATCGCTCTGGGAAGCGTGGCGGCCGTTCCGCTCCGGCTCAGTGAAACTGAGCAAACCGTGAGAGGAAATGTTATTGATTCCGAGCTCTTGCTTTTGGCGAGAACGGCCGTGGCCGCTGAGATCCGGCCGATTGACGATATTCGATCTACGGCGAGGTACCGTGCAGCGGTGGCAGGCAATCTTGTAGCCGAGTTCCTGAATCGGCTGGGTTCGGAGCAGACGGGCGCGGAACGCGGTGGAGGGGGGGATGTCCTGGCACGATGGAATCGTCTTCCGATCAAGGAGGCTATGAGAGCGATTCTGCCTTGTTGCGGATCCAAAGCCTGGGCGCAGAGGATAGTTGCCCGAAGACCACTCATGGACGAAGCTGCACTGGTAGTTGCGTCGGACGAAACGTGGCGCAATCTGAAGCGATCAGATTGGATGGAGGCGTTCCGCAGTCATCCGCGAATCGGGGAGTCGCGCGCGTCTCAATCTCTACCCGGCCAGTCTCCGCCAGCCCAGTCTGTAGCCTGGTCGGTTCGGGAGCAGGGGAACGTAGCCGACGCCGAAGCTGCGGTGAAAGTCGCTCTGGCGGATGCAAATCAAGAATACGAGCGGCGCTTCAATCGTATCTTCATTGTGTGCGCAACGGGTAAGTCCGCACCGGAGATTCTGGAGAGTCTTCGGCGACGCCTCAAGAACGACGCAGAAACCGAACTTCACGAAGCAGCCGAGCAGCAGCGGCAGATTACGGAAATCCGGCTACGGAAATGGCTCCAAGGATGAAACGCATTTCAACCCACATTCTGGACCTCGTGCTCGGCAAGCCTGCCAAGGACGTGTCTGTGCGACTGGAGAAACAGAATACACCCGCAGATTGGCGGCTGTTGACCTCGGCACGTACCGATCAGGACGGCCGGTGTGCTCAATTGCTGCCAGAAGGCGAGGATCTCTCCGCGGGAGTTTATCGGTTGAGTTTTGACACCGGGAGTTATTACGCGCTGCAAAAAATCGACGCACTGCATCCGGTGGTGGAAGTTACGTTCCTGGCACGAGATGGAGAATCGTATTTTCACATTCCGCTGCTCCTGAGCCCGAACGGGTATACGACTTACCGGGGAAGCTGAATCCAACCGCTTTCAGCGATGGAGTTGATAAGGTGACCTCGTCAATCCGCGAATGGCTCAACCTCCTGGTGCGTTGGTTCCACGTTTTTGCAGCCATCATGTGGGTCGGCCAAACCTACTATTTCACGTGGCTAGACGGCCAATTTGGCAGGCTTGAGAAGAACGCCGCCGGTGACGGTACCAGCTCGTCGGTATGGATGGTCCACAGCGGTGGTTTCTATACTGTCGACAGGCATAAGGCCTTGAAGGTCGGGCCCGAGCAAGTTCATTGGTTCCGCTGGGAGGCGTTGATGACCTGGCTGAGCGGAATGATCCTGCTTTTTCTTGTCTACTATTCCAGCAGCGGACTTATTGACGCGGACGTGGCGAACATTTCTCAGGGGGCCGGCGTCGCCATCGGACTAGCTGTGATGGCTGGCGGATGGGTCCTCTACGATCTGGCGGTACGGTCGCCTCTGGGCAGGTCGGAAGCCGTGTTCGCTCGATTCTCTCTTCTGATGATTGCCGTACTCGCCTTCGGGTTGATGCATGTGTTCAGCGGACGCGCGGCGTACATCCACCTAGGAGCCATGCTCGGGACGATTATGACCGCCAACGTCTGGTTCCGGATTCTTCCTTCCCAGCGCAAAATGATTGCTGCGGCGGCAGCCGGGGCCAAGTTCGACGCGTCCCTGGGCGCCCAAGCCAAGCTGCGCTCCAAACACAATACTTTTATGGCAGTCCCGGTTGTCTTTATCATGATCAGTAATCACTTTCCGGTTGCGACCTACGGGAACAGATATGCTTTGGAAGTCCTTGTCGCCCTGGTTCTCATCGGCTGGGGAGCGGCAAAGATTATCCGCGAAGCGTAGCGCGTGGATAAAGCGCAAACTCATCGCCAGAACCAGAATCTAGTGCAAACAACTGGAACCAAAAGTCGCGCAGAGGAAGTCATCGCTCGGTGTAAAAGGTTAGCGTCCTTTACTGAAGATCCAGATGGCACGCGCCGGACTTTCCTGTCTCCGCCTATGCGTGACTGCCATGGCGAAATTTCCCGATGGATGGAACCTCTGGGTGTTCATGCGCAACTGGATGCCGCGGGAAACATCCGCGGAATTTATCCGGCCGCGGCGCCGAACGCGCGGCGCCTCCTGATAGGTTCACACCTTGATACGGTTCCCAACGCCGGTGCTTACGATGGCGTTCTGGGGGTTGTTCTTGCCGTCGCGTTGCTGGAGGAGTTGCAGGGACGGAGGTTTTGTTTCGGCATCGAGGTGGTTGGCTTTTCCGAGGAGGAAGGAGTACGCTTCGGCAACCCATTCATCGGCAGCCGTGCGCTGGTCGGCAGGCTGGATCAGGAACTCCTGGATGCCCGGGATGCGCAAGGCATTTCCGTGCGAAAGGCGATCGAAAACTTTGGGCTGAATCCCGAAAAACTTTCTCAGGCTGAACTCGAGAACAATACGCTGGGCTACCTTGAATTTCATATCGAACAGGGACCGGTTTTGGAGAAACTGAATCTGCCGCTCGCCGTGGTAGAGGCCATTGCTGGTCAGAGCCGATTAGAGTTCACGTTTCGCGGCCGCGCCAACCATGCGGGCACAACGCCCATGCATCTTCGCTGCGACGCGATTGCAGGCGCGGCGGAATGGATCGGCGCAGTGGAGCGCGTGGCTCAGGGAGTCCCAGGCTTGGTCGCCACTGTCGGAAGGATCATAGTCAAACCCGGAGCGGCGAACGTGATCGCGGGCGAAGCGTGGCTGACCCTCGATCTGCGTCATAGCTCCGACGAGATTCGAACTCGCGCCCTGGTTGATCTCATTCGCCAGGCTGAAGGAATTGCGGCACGCCGCGGATTGTCTGTGCGGGAAAATACGCTGTTCAGCCAGCATGCCGTCGCAATGGATGCGTTCCTCAATGATGAAATAGAACGGGCAATCCTCAAGACAGGATGCAAGCCGCATCGGATGGTGAGCGGCGCTGGTCATGATGCCATGATCATGGCGGAAAAAGTCCCTAGCGCAATGATTTTTCTGCGTACTCCCGGCGGCACCAGTCACGATCCCGCGGAATCGGTCGCGGTTGAGGACATACAGAAGGCAATCGAGTGCGGATTGCATCTTCTCGATCAGTTGGCTGCTTCGCCCGAATTTCAAAAAAGGATAAACCGTGCATAATCTTGGCCGCACACGAAGCTCCCAACAAGCGAATCATTTACTGTTGACTGCCGACACTTTTGTGCGTACGACTCTGCCGGGCATGAAGACGTGCTCCGCAATTGTGCATGTCAGTCCAGCATTGGGTGCCGGGTTCACGCAGTACACCGCCGAGTTTGAGGCAGGAGGAGAGCTGGGCAGCACGCCGGCTCAGCGCGTCATTTTCGTGATCGAGGGTGGCGTGACCGTGGAGGTTGGCAGCAAATCAAGCAAATTGGACGCATGCGGTTACGCCTTTCTTCCCCAGGGATTGCGCCATCGGGTCGTTGCGACGAAAGCGAGCCGTGTCGCCGTCATCGAGAAACCTTATCAGGCGCTCGATTCGGTCGCGTCGCCACATTTAATAATTTCGAACGAAGATGTGGTTTCCTCCCATGCCCTCACCGACGATCCCAGCCTGCAGGTCAAATGCCTGCTCCCCGACGAGATGAGTTTCGACTGCGCAGTGAATACGATGGTCTACCAGCCGGGGGCCGCGTTGAGCATGGTCGAAATGCACGTGATGGAGCACGGGCTCATCATGCTAGAAGGGGGCGGAATTTACCGGCTCGGCGAGTTCTGGTATCCGGTGACAGCCGGAGACTTCATCTGGATGGGACCATGGTGCCCACAGTGGTTCGGAGCCATCGGCAAGGTGCCGGCAAAATATCTCATATACAAAGATTGGAACCGGCATCCCCTGGCTGGCCCGCAGCGATGAGTTTGACCATCGACCGAGATCGCCTGCTGTCCGAAATCGATGAGCTAGCCTCATTCTCTGATGCCGAAGCTCCTGCCGTGACACGCATCGTTTTCACGCCGACGGATCTTAAGGCTCGCGCATGGGTGAAGGAGCGTTGCGAGAATGCCGGACTCACGGTGCGCCAGGATGCCGTCGGAAATACTTTCGCCCGCTGGAATGGTTCTGATCCGGCCGCGCCGGTTGTCGGCACCGGCTCGCATATTGACGCCATTCCGAACGCCGGGAAATTCGACGGTGTTGTAGGGGTGATGGGAGGGCTGGAAGCGATAAGAGGTTTACAGCAGAGCGGATTTCGTCCGAGGCATTCGATTGAGTTGGTCATTTTTACCTCCGAAGAACCCACGCGTTTTGGAATCGGATGTCTTGGAAGCAGGCTGCTGTCTGGTTCTCTTTCTCCGGAAGCGGCGAGAAAGCTAACGGACAACGACGGCGGCACACTCGATGAGGTCCGCCGTGCGGCCGGTTTCGGAAGCGATCTTGACCGGGTGAAGTTGCCAGGTGGCTACTACGAAGCATTCATCGAATTGCACATTGAGCAGGGACCGCTGCTGGAGCGCCAGGAGACTCCTCTCGGCATTGTGACGAAAATCGCTGCCCCGGCGAGTGTTCGTATCTTGATCGAGGGCTCTGGCGGGCACGCCGGGGGTGTTTTGATGCCCGACCGTCGCGATGCTCTTTGTGCCGCCGCCGAGCTGATTCTGGCGATTGAGAGCGCAGCAGGCACCAGCGGAGCGCTTGACACGGTTGCAACCGTCGGTACATGCGAAGTGTTTCCCGGCGCGGTCAATAGCATTCCGAGCCGGGTCCGCCTTAGCGTGGACGTCCGCGACACGGATCTTCAACGGCGCGACATGGTACTGCGTACGATTGAAACCACATGTGATTCGATTTCAGCCAAACGGCAGGTCTTGGTCAACAGCGAGTTGCTGAACGCCGACGCGCCCGCGGACTGTGCTCCTGCCTTAGTCGAAGCACTTTCTCAATCCTGCCGTAAGCACGAACTGAACTCTATTCCGATGGTCAGTCGCGCTTATCATGACTCGCTTTTCATCGCGCGCATCGCCCCGGTTGCGATGCTGTTCATCCCCTGCCGCAATGGATACAGCCACCGTCCCGACGAGTACGCAGCCCCGGAAGATATCGTGCGAGGAACACTCGTACTCGCGGAGACTCTGGCGGTATTGTCTAGGTGACGTTCTTAGAACCTGGCTTTGACTACGGTACGTGAGGAATGGCGGACTCTCGTTCCGCCCAGTGCTCCACGAGGTCTCGTACCACCTTGTCTGCGACGATCTGGGCCGCCTCCAAAGCTGGCATATAAGCCGAGTAATTGCCGGAAACCATCTCTTGCAGACTTTCAGCCGCGGTCACCCCTGGCGCTTCACGATCGTAGTTACTGACGGTGCGCAGCACCAGAACACGTCCGAAATCCACGCGCTTGGCTTGACTCAAGAACGTGAGGGCTTGCAGCGTGCCCGAATCTTCCATGGCTGCGATTACGTAATTACCTTTGCTGGCGGTGTAGTAGCGAGTCCAAGCGTTGGCCCACTCATCCATCTTCGAGCCGTGCCAGAACGTACTTGCCGACAAGATATCGCCTCTCGCTACGAACGGCCGCTTCAGGGCATTCGGGAAGCCCGCGAACCGTGCCCGCGACTTGCGCAAGGAGTCGGAGTCAGTAAGCGACAAATCTTGCGTGAGATGAAATGCCCAGCCAACCAGTTCCTGGTTCAGTGTGTACGCTTCACCATAGAAGTCGCTGCCTGGCTGCTCGTAGGGACTTCCTTTTTGTAATGGTACATAACCAGTCGGCCAGCTTTCTGGAATTTGTCTCGCATCGATCTCAAACGCCAAGTCGCCGTCAACAACGTGATTCGCCCAAACCGCCGACCCAACCGATACGTCTGCCGGGTCTCCGCCGCCAATACCGACAACGATCCAATAGGCTTTCGAGAGTTCGAATCTGGGGTCGAGACCCAATGCCATTACGGATGCGGCGGCCTTGGCAGTTCCGACTCCAACGACCATGCCGAGCACCCCGTTCTTGTTCAGGCGAACGTGGTGATAGCCGGACGGGAGTGGAAGAATCTGGTCGAGATGCTCACGTTTCACCCAAAGCTGAAATTCGCCAGGAGTGTCATCGGTGTCTTCTCCGCGCTCAAACATCGTGACTATGACGACTTTGATACGGATCGGACCGTCCGCCGCAGCCCTCTGGGCGGAGAGATAGGCAGAACCGAGCCCGGATACCGCGAACGTAAGGACCAACTGCCTGGCAAGACTGCACATGAAATCTCCAATGTGCCTACCTACATGTCAGACCGACATCTTTGTCCCGATCGATTCCCAATCCTGGCGTAGCCAGGCTTGATGGCGGAATAGATGAAATGAATACGCTCCTTGTAAGGCAGGAACGAGCTCTTCATTGCATTGATCGTGATCCTCTCAAAGTCGTCCAGAGAGAGTCCAAATGTTTCTGCGGCGGCTTCGAACTCCTGGCTCATGGTGGTGCGGCTCATCAGCCGGTTGTCCGTGTTCAGCGTGACGCGGAACTTCTCCTGATAAAGAATTTTGAAAGGATGCTCCGCCAAGCTGGGCGTGGCGCCCGTGTGAACGTTGCTCAGCAGGCAAATCTCGAGGGGGATGCGCTTGTCGAGGACGTATTGAGCCAGATCGCCCAACTTCACTGCCTTGCCGTCCACGACGGCAATATCATCGATCAGCCGCGTGCCGTGCCCGATGCGGTGCGCCCCGCAATACTGAATCGCTTGCCAGATCGATTCTTTTCCGTAGCCTTCGCCGGCGTGAATCGTGATGTTAAAGTTCTCGCGCTGGATGTAATGAAAAGCATCCACGTGCTTTTTTGCGGGATACCCGCCTTCTTCTCCCGCAAGATCAAAGCCCACCACGCCGCGTGCGCGGAAATCGACAGCCAGTTCCGCCATCTCCAACGAGGCATTCATGTTGCGCATCGCGCAAATGATCAAACCAGAGGCGATCCCGAAATCTTTTCGTCCCCGTTCCAATCCTTTCAAGACCGCCGAGACGATCTGCTGATGGGTCAATCCTTTCTGCGTATGAAAGACCGGAGCAAAACGAGTCTCGAAATAAACAACCCCATCTCGACTCAGATCTTCTGCCTGTTCGTACGCAACCCGCTGCAGCGCCTCTTCGGTTTGCATCACCGCGATCGTATGGGCAAAGCCTTCCAAATATTTCGTGAGACTCCCTTGATTCGCTCCGCGAAAGAACCATTGAGAAAGGGCATCAGGATCGTTCGTGGGCAGGCCCGTGTATTTGACATCCCTGGCCAAATCTGTGACGCTTTGCGGCCGCAACACGCCATCCAAATGCTCGTGCAAAAGGACTTTGGGAAGACTTACCAGTAGCTCTTTATCAAATTTCACGAAATGCGGCTTTCTTTTAGCAGCGGCGGTGTCCCACGAAGCAGGCGAGGCGTTGAAAAAATAATACACCACTCGCGAATCCGATTCGCTTTGAAATCACCAGACAGCCAGTGTTGTACAATCCCAGCCCAGTCGAGATTGAGGGTAGCGCGCTGTCATGGCGCAAACCGCAGAGAAAAGTTTTCAGAAAGCGAATTAGGGTTTGCGTCGCGAGATTCTATCTCCGATGGAGACCCTGGCGCAGTCTGTCTCGACGATGGCTCCCACCACCATTCCCGCGGCCACGGTCCCTTACCTTTATTTTTCGGATGGCAGGCCGAACCCCAGCGACAACTTTTCGTAAGCCTGGAGTGCAGTCCCGGGCCGTCTGCCGCAGAGACTCAGCGGTCACCCTAGCCCAATATCTTCGTTCCACACAGCAGGATTCGCCCGAATATACTCTCTCAACAGCGAGACGCATTCCTGTGAGTCGAGATCGATCACCTTGACTCCGAGCGAGCGCAGCCAGTCGACACCGCCTTGGAAGTTTCGGCTCTCTCCCACAATCACCGTGCTAAAGCCAAACTGTCGCACGAGCCCGCTGCAATACCAGCAGGGCGCCAGCGTCGTGACCATGATGAGCTTGCGATAGCTGCCCTGACGTCCCGCATTGCGGAAGGCGTCGGTCTCGCCGTGCAGCGAAGGATCGCCATTCTGTACCCGGCGGTTATGGCCAGCGCCTACGAGTTTGCCGCTTCCGTCAAAAATCGCAGCGCCGATGGGAATGCCACCCTCCGCCAGACCCTTGCGAGCTTCCGCGATCGCCACTTCCAGCATTGCTGAATAATCGGAACCGGACATCGTCCCTTGAATTATATGGGCAAGCCTGAAAACTCGAATAGAACACGGATATTGCCGAGGAGCGGAGTGACTTCCATAGGAGAGGAGACCCATGCGGACAAAGCCATCTTCAGCCTCAGGCAGGAGAGTCTCCGGCACCCCAGAGCAATAACCGACAACAATCGGGGCTGCCAGATACCATTAGCAGGGAAGGCCGGCGCATAGCTTCCCCCACAGCGATTCGGAGGCCCACGCCGGAGCAACGGTAGCTGCGATCCGTTACATTCGCCGCTCACCCAAGATTCGCGCCCTGTTCCTTCGGACGGGAGTGGCGATGTTCTTTGGCACTGCGCTGTTTGCACTATTACCCGCGGTTGCTCGCATCGTCGGCAATAACGCGATAGGGTATGGGGTCCTCCTCGGATCATTCGGGGCGGGCGGGGTTCTCGGCGCTTTGATATTGCAGCCCGCCCGATCTCGGTGGTCGACAGAAGCCGTGGTATCGGGCGGGGTCGCAATCGTGGGGCCGTGATTACGCAGATGCGACGCTCCCGGGACTAACATCCTGCGGCCTTTTGGCCGCGAAGAACCATGCAAGCGGACGCGGCTTTCGCGACCAATCGGTTCTCCTCGTCGGTTATAGTGCATTCTACGGACCCGACCGTGCGGCCCCGCCGTACGACGGTTCCTTCCGCTCTGAGTTGTGCCTGCCAGACCGGGCGAAAGAAATTGATTTTCAGTTCGACCGTCGTGAAGAATTCGTCCGTCGCGAGGGTGCTTGCAAACGCTATTCCCATCGCGGCGTCAGCAATATCGCAAAGAATTCCCGTGCAGCGTCCCCATGGGATTTGCATGCTGTGGTCCGACAGCCAACAACCGTAGCCCGCCCGTCGGCAACGTTCTTTGCCTCAAATCCAATCAGTCGGAGGATTGGTACGTCGTTCGCCTTTGCTCGTTCCCTAAAACCGGGTTGCAACGGAATGTTTTGAGTACTCATGATTTGTCCGCTCCAGGTTTCGATCGCCGCGCACGAACCTTCGTTTCGAGGTATTCCTCCAGATGACGGCAGCCAAGGGCAAGAGGCCCTTCCTTCCGCTTCAGACGACTCATCATCAAGCTTCCTTCGAGCGTGCTGGCAATCAAGGTGGCCAATTTCGCGGAATCGACATCGGACCGAACCTCGCCTCGTCGCTGCCCCTCCTCGGTAATCGATTGCAGACGATAAAGCCAGGAACCGAGAGCCTGGCGAGCTTTCGCTCGCAACTGAGGGTTGCCGTCGTCAGAATCGATGGCCGTGTTCATCAGCGGGCACCCTCCCGGTACCAGCCCAGCGCGCCGGTCCCGAAAGTTCCACACTATTTGTTTCAAGCGGTCAACGGTATCCGGGATCCCCTCTGTTCCTTCGAAGCGCGTATCCATTGCGATTTTCCAAGCATGGTCGAAGGCGTCTCCTGCGAGCTCTTGTTTGCTCTCAAAGTGTCGGTAGATTCCGCCCTTTTCTAACCCTGTCGCTCGCATGAGATCGGAGAGAGCAGCGCCGCTATACCCTTTCTGATTGAAGATCGGGGCCGCCTTGCGAATGATTTTCTGCCGGGTCTGCTCGCCTTTACGCACGTCAGTACTCCTGGTGAAGTCAATTAAGCGACCGTCTGGTCGTTTATTGCAGTATACAAACAATTAGATGAGACCGAGTGGTTTGAATACCTATTCCGCTCTCTGCTGTGGCCTATCAGAACTCAAAGTCAATTGAGAACTGCCATTGCCTCGGAATTCCCGCCTTGTTGGGTGTCGTGAATACGGGAATAGGTGAATTCTCTGAACCATAGAACTGGTTCAGAGCGACGACATTCGTATGGTTCAGAACGTTAAATGACTCGGCCACGACGTCTAGCTTTCCGTGCTCCCCAATCTTGAAGAATTTCAGCACGCGTAAGTCGAATTGCACCTGCCTCGGAGTAACGAGGAAGTTCCGTCCAAAACCGAGAGGACGGGAAGACAATGGAAGGGCGCCGCTGCGGCTAGCATCGAAGCCAGTCAGCGGGTTGATCGGCCTGCCGCTCCCAATTATTAAGATTGGAGCCGCTTCGGTGTTGCCGAGTACCTTGGCGATCACTCCAGTGGACTTCTTGCCGTCTTCCTCGTCTACGAAGGGTAGGTCAAAAGTCCCGCTGAATACGAACCGATGCCGCTGGTCATTGGAAGACAAAGCCCGCTCAGAACGGAGCGAGTACGGGTTTTCTGGTTGTTCGTTAAAGTCCGAAGCATCGTCGATAGCCTTGGAAATCGTGTAGCTTCCGGAAAAGGAAATCTCATTCGAGAGCCTTCGATTCAGGGACAACGACAAACCGTGGTAAACCGAACTGGCGTGGTTTTCCCACTGGTAAATGTCATCGAATTGCGATGTAAGTCGTGCTGGGGGGAACACAAGCCTCCCAAGCTGCTGAGGAAGGGGATTGGAAATCCCGAGGCTCAGGGTATTACTTAGAGTGAGCACGACAGGCTGTTGAAGATTCACGTTGCGGGTGCGAGAAAGCCTCACGCCGCGTGCAAACAAGAACGTTGCACGAGCGGTCGAGTTCCTGGTGATCAAGCGTTCAGCGCCGGCACTTACAATTTCACTGCGGGAGGTCTGCAAGTTTGGGTCGGCGGCAAAGATCGACGGACGAATCGAGGGAATGGGGGCGGTGGCTCCTCCGCCAAGTTGGGACTGATAGATCTGGGCTGCCGCTTCTCCATATGCGACTTGCTCAAACCCTTGCACACCATTCTTCTCCAGTGCGCGGTTCACCGCGGCCAGCAAGTAGCGATCGAAGAAAACCCCCAACCCCGCGCGCAGCGCCCAATTCGGCGAAGGACTATAAGCAATTCCAATTCGTGGCGCGAAATCGTTCACGTCCTGCTTCAATTGAGCGGGCAGGTGCTCGAAGTCGTAGCGGATGCCTGCATCAATCGTAAAGTGGTTGGTGACCGTCCAGTGGTCTTGGACGAATCCCGAATACTTGGGCGTTGCGAAATGAGTGCTGGGATTTCCGAACGCTTGCCGATATTCATCCGGTTGACCGTTCAGAAACGCGTTGAGAGTCGGGAAGATATAGACGGCGCCAAAACCGTCATAAGCTGAGACGTTTTCGTGTATCCAGTCCAGGTCTCCTCCAAAACTGATGAGGTGTCGACCCTTCGCAACCGAGGAAACATCGATTAGCTCGTAGTGGTTTTCGCATCTCCTGTGAGTTCCGTCGTAGGGCCGACCAAAATCGACGAGAGCAGCAATACTGATCTCCGGCCCCATCTGGTCGGTGGATTTCAGCACCGCTCGGCGGGTGCTCACCTGGAATCGGACGCTATTGAGGGCGTTGTTGCTGAGCACTGACGTAAGAGATCCCGTTACTCCTTGGTCTTCGACAAAACTGCTGCCTCGACCGCTCGGATCGACCAGACCTCCAGTATTGAAGGCCTCTCCCGCTTCGCGATTATTGGTCAACGCATACTTGAGCAGCAATGAGTGCTTGCTCGCGATCTCATGGTCCAGTCTCCCGGAAAGTTCGGTCTCTGCACGAGCGACATGAAATTGCGCGGGATTGATCGCGCGAGTTTGGATTCTCGCGAATGCGCCGGACCTGAGCGCGTCGTTGATCGCGCTTGCGACGGATGGTGAAATCAGCGAGCTGTCGTCACCATGTGCTCCTTCCTGCTCGCCAGCCAAGTAGTAAAAGGTCCGACCGCGAACAATTGGACCGCCAGCCGATACCCCTGCTCGAAACCGATTTAACTCGGGCGCTCCGGTCTCATTCGTCAGGGGGTCCCTGGCATTCAAGCCCCCGTTTTGGACAAACAGGAAAGCATCGCCATGAAGGGTATTCACACCGCTCTTGGTGATCACGTTTATGGGGCCGCTCGCGCCTCCGCCCGATTCCGCAGAGAGACCGTTATTGACCACCTGAAACTCCTGTACCGTCTCGGGAGACAGTTCCGTGCGTGCCGATCCCGCAAATTCATCGTTGTTCTCAACCCCGTCGATGTAGAGGCTGTTACTGCGGGAACGTAGACCCGCAAAGGTGAATCCGCTGTCGGCGAGGGCGTTCTTACCGCCTGTAGCCCCCTCAACGTTCGACCGAGTCAGCTGAGGAGCCAGAAGTACGAAGTCGAGGTAGTTCCGGCTGACCACCGGGGACTCTTCAATTCGGTCACGATCGATGGTGGTCGCTTCGGTAGTCTGCGTGGGATCAATCGACGTAGGTTGCTCCGAAACAGTGATTTGCTGCCGCACTGTTGCGGGAGCAAGCCGCACGGTCACCTGAACGACCCTTCCGATTGAGACAGCAATCGCATGGTTTACGTATGGGGAAAATCCAGGTGATTCAACGCGAAGCTCGTACGGGCCCACAGGAAGCTCGCCAGCACGGAAAGAGCCCTCGGCGTTGGTGGATGTCTTGCGGGTCTGATTCGTACCTTGGTTTCTTAGCGTAACTGTCGCGTCTGCGACCGCACTGCCGGTTTGATCAACAACACTCCCTTGAATAGCTCCGGCAACTCTGGAGGTTTGTGCCGCGCAAGAAAAAACAATTGCAAGGACGACTAGGCCCGCGAGTGACAACCTCACCGGTCGTCTTTTTTCCAATAAAAGCATGCCCGCCCTCGATCGAACAGAATGGATGGATCAATTCCGTTAATCCTGTGTCGGCTGCGAGCGAATCAGATTCGAAGAGGTTGGGGTGGCGAAAAACCAGTGGTCGCAACCGGAGGCGGTGCGCAGCAGGCGGAAGAAGCAAAGGAAGGTAAAAGGCAATGCGTTCGGGAGACAGCGCGCATCACGATGGAGCCTACGTGGACGAGCCCAAAGCCCGCTCCAGCAACCAAAGCCAAGATCACCAGATCGTATTCAATGTCATTGCCCGTCTGCAGGGTGTGATCCCAGAAGTCGAATGTTTCAGCGACATGGCCGCAGAGACAAACCATTAAAAGGCACAACGCGACGAATTGAAGAATTCGTGGCCGCACTTTACCCTCTGATGCCATCCGCAAGGTCGGCGTGCGGAAAAACAAATGTAGCCGACCCACTATACTGCCACTTCGTGCCTGAAGACACCCTGAAGGTCTATAGCCTATCGTACCGTCGAGAACAGAAAGCTCATGAAAGAAGGGTGGAGGTCCAGGGCGAGGCGCTTCAGGGAAAATCAATTCAGTCTGCGGATTCCGAACTGACCGCGAATCTACTCTCGGCAAACCGTACGAGTCGTCTGGCCAAACCTGTACCAACTAGAATTCGGTCTGCTACAATTCAGTCACAGAGCATGGACAGATGTTCTGCGTCGCGCTGCCTGCGGGTGGTTTTGGGGCAGTTTGGCTTACTGTCCATTTGACCCTTAAAACCGGATATATTGCATGGAATGGGTTGAAGCAGGCGAAACGGTTGACAGAAGAATAGACAGTAAACATGCGGGTGTGGCTCTAACCGTATGAAAAGCAAGAGGGGACGTAGTTCAGTTGGTTAGAACGCTGCCCTGTCACGGCAGAGGCCGCGGGTTCGAGTCCCGTCGTCCCCGCCATTCTTCTCAATCACTTAGACGGAATGGCAAATTCAAACTCGGGGGCATCTAGCCGCCGAGCCCCAAAAAATCGCACCCGTTTTTCTCCGACCATCTCCTAAAGACATTTCTCGCCTCTCTCGACCGGCGAATCGTCGTGATCTTTCTTGTGTGAGTTGAGTGGCCGCCTCGTCGAGGTTTCAATCGGGAAAACCTGCCAGACGAAGCTCGCGCCGCACCGCGCGAAAGACTTCGTCGAACTCAGGAAGCGCCTCGATCTGATGACCAAGTCGACCGGTCCAAAGCGCCTTCAGTCGCTGCTCTTTTTGGAGAATGCGACCTTCGAGGCCAGCGATGTTTTTCTGTCGGAAGCGAAGTTTTTCGGTAATCGCCTCAACCAGCTGCGATAGATCCACTCCGGGCTCGACCGTGAGATACCAGAGATCATAGAGATTCCGCGGTTCATTCCGCGCCGGATCGGAAAGCGCAACGACCTTCTCGGTCACTATTTCGTTCAGACCGTAGACGGCGACCAGGCGGTCTTCGGGAAGGTCCTCGAATTCCGGATAGGCGCGTAGGACCGGACGCTGTCCGACCGGAAACAAAAGAACCTCGGAGATGGTGATGTCCACTTTGACGGTGTTTGGATGCGGTAGAGGTCCCTGGTAGCTGAGATAAAAACTGTAGTTGTTGGCATGGTGCTGGCGGTCTTCTCGAGGCGAAATGGATTCCCGAGGCCTGGGCAACGCGCTCGAAAACCTCGTCCAGTCCTTCGCGAATTTCCGCGAACTCCCCCCGGCGCGGCAGCGTGAAATCGAGGTCTTCGGAGAAGCGGTAGTCGCCGAAATGACAACGCTTGAGGGCGGTGCCACCCTTGAAGATAAGAAGCTGCCAAGCCGGCTCTGGCTCAGGCCAACCAGAA
>Ga0137418_10002482_pt1 | contig 16913 bp, 14 predicted proteins | sample CZODoug3_1_2_16f_FD_122242 | JGI IMG/M metagenome (GOLD analysis project Ga0137418, IMG submission 122242) | Vadose zone soil fungal communities from Angelo Coast Range Reserve, California, USA - CZODoug3_1_2_16fungal (Hybrid Assembly) | ecosystem: Environmental > Terrestrial > Soil > Vadose... | reverse complement strand
CAAGTACCGCAAGGTGCACCTCCCGGGGCACGCCGCCCACAAGCCCAAGGCGGCGATCCAGCACCTGGAGAAGAAGTACTTCGCGGTCGGCGACCTCGGGTTCAGAGTGTGGCGCTTCATGGACACGATCACCGGCATGCTGATCTGCAACGACCGGCGCTGGCCGGAAGCCTTCCGCGTATTGGCGCTTCAGGGCGCCGAGATCGTCGCGCTTGGATTCAATACGCCGACGGAGAACCTGCACTATCCCGAGCCGCCCGCCCTGCGCGTGCATCATCACCTGATCATGGCGCAGTCGATGGCCTTCCAGAACGCGACCTGGCTCGTCGAGAGCGCGAAGTGCGGCTTCGAGGACGGCTTCCGCATGTTCGGCCATTCGCTGATCGTGGCGCCGACCGGCGAGATCGCGGTGAAATCGCAGACCGAGGAGGACGAGGTGGTCTGCGTGAACGCCGACATCGACATGGCGGCGAATCTCAAGCGCACCATGTTCAACTTCGCCGCGCACCGCCGGCCCGAGCACTACCGGCTGATCGTCGAGCGCGTCGGCGCCGAAGTCACCCCTGCCAAGGAGGGCACCTGATGTTCGTACTCGTGGTGAATATCCGCATCAAGCCGGAAAGCGTCGAGCGCTGGATGAAGATGGCGCTCGAAAACGCGCGCGAGGCGCGCAAGGAGCCGGGCTGCAAGCAGTTCGACGTGCTCTTCGACCCGAAGGACAAGACCAAGGTGATGCTGTACGAGATCTACAACGACGAGAAAGCCTTCGAAGCGCACCAGCAGACGCCGCACTTCAAGAAATATGCCGAGACGACGAAGGACATGGTCAAGTCCCGCAAGCGAATCGATAACGTCCCGATCACGCTCAATGTGACCGGCGGCACGTCATGCAGCAGCACCTTGGTCTCCGGGCGGGCCGAAACTCCGAGCTTCGGCCAGGAACGACCGCCGCCTGTTTCTCCGTTTGCTTTCTTGGTCACTTCGGTAGATTCTAGCACTTTGCCAATCGCACGGTGTACCCCTCAGTCGGTTATACCACCACTATGCATTTTTTGCTTGCATGTCGTACCACGAATAATGTAGACTTATTCTTGAGCCGAATCGATAACAGTCGAGCGATATAGCGATGGTATTGTCCGTCGAGCCTCCGTCCATCACGATCAATTCGAGATTCGGATAGTTCTGATCGAGAATGCTCTTGAGCGATTCTTCGATGAATCTACCTTGATTGAACGACGGCATCACTACGCTGATACGGGGCAGGCTCACAACGTTCTCCATTGCGGGTACTGATCGATCAGCTCGCCGTATCGCTCGACCACTTGATCACCGCTTGCCTTACCGTCATTCGACACCAGATGGAGCAACGAGCGATCCAGCAAATACGCGAGCAATTGCGCGTCCGGCATCGCGACTTTTTCCTTACCGTGCGTCAGCAGCGATCCGAGCCCCTTGACGTCGGAAAGGACTCGCTTGATCTGAGCGGAAGTGATCCTGTTCTTCAAGACCATGGGCATCAACATGTAATGGAACAAGTCATAGAGTGGCAGGTATTGCTCTGAGGCGTATTCCCAATCGAACAAAAAGATTCCTTGATCGCGTTCGCGCATGTTCCAAGGAACAAAATCGCGGTGGGCATTCACCATGGGTATGGTGGGCTGTAGCCGTTGGTCCAAAACATGCAGCGTCTCCATCGCGCGTTCCAACCAGCGTTGGCCTAGCTTCGCCGCCACCGACTGCAAGCTGATGCGCAGGTTCTCTCGCATGACGCTGTGCTGAAAGTCGGGGCGTACATTGGGCAACTCCTGCAGGCTGGAGAGTAGCTGCAAGTGCGCCTGTCGGATCGGTCCGGCGACAAAAGCGCCAGATCCAGGCTGTTGAAAGATGGCGCTCGCGCTTGTCAGTTTGGCACTATGGATGAGTTGAGGAACAAAAGATGTCGTCTTGGGCTCTGCCGACAGGGTTTGCAGCCAGCGCTCCTCATTCGTCAGCAGCCTACGGGCGGGTGCGCTACACGCCACCTTTGCGATCGCGAGATACCTGCCATTGGGGCCAATGAAGAGCAGGCAATTCTTCGTGTACGGGCCGGGCGTGCCTATGGAAGCGGCGGCCGCAGCGTCGAACATGCAGACTGCGGCCCTTATTTGCTTCAGCAGTTGCGATTCTGCATACGACCCTTCGCGGTTGAGAGCAGGAACGCGGTACTTCGTTTCCAGGACGGTTGCTTTGAGCGATGGCAAGAAGAAGCTCAGCGTCTGCGACGCAAGCTGATATGACTTGGGCAGGATGAATCTGACCCTGCGCAAGTCGCCGCATGCGCGGTGGGTAGCTTGCCCCGGCTGTGCCAGGAAGAACAGCGGAGAAACCGCGCTCTCTTCTGCATTCAATTTTTCGTTCGATTTCATTTCTCGACCGCGGACGTCAGGCCTTCAAGGCCCCAAGTCCGATAGAGACGGGTTGCTGGATCTTGGAAGAGTGCCGTACCAACCCGATCACAACGATCCCGTGCAAGAGAAGTTGAGCAACGATCAGACCCGCCATCGCACCCCGCAACCCGAAGTAGCGAGTGATCGGCACCGACAATGCGAGCGAGAATGCACTGGAGGCCACGTATCCCCAAAATATCGGCTGTGTGTGCTCCAAGGCGCGCAGCCACGAACGCAGCGGCAGGCCCAGGAAGATCACCACGTACGCCGCCGCGTACCATCGCAGCAGGTAGCCATACTCAGCGAATGAGCTGCCGTATACCAGCTTGAGCCAGAATCCCGGCGCCACGGAAACCATGAGCGCAAACAACGCAGTCATTCCTCCCCAGAGCAGCGTGGCTTTGCTCAAGTAGGAACGTATCTCTTTGGTCCCGCCATGGCAGAACGCGCGCGCGGCTCTGGCCGGCATCACATTTTCCAATCCGAAGAACCAGATGTGCGTGAGGCCCATGATGTTCTTGACGGCGCGTAACACGCCAGCCGCGACCGGGCCCCAGATACTTGACGCTGCGAGCACGAACAGGTTTCCAGTCGCATACTGCATCACCGCCGAAGCACCAAGCCATTTCGAAAAGTGCCAGTGCCTGCTGCCGATCTGCTTGAAGTGTTCCGTTCCGCCCCACTGCAGGGGGCCGAGCGCGACGGCACCGGCCAGCACCGCCGCCGCTGACGTCGCCCCATTGATGAGGAAAGCCCGGCCAGTGTCGAGCTGGTGCCAGAAGATCACGAGCAGAAGCAACAGGAGTTGCGTTCCGTAGCTGATCGCGTCATTCAAAAACGCGAGCCCGGGTCTTCCGCGGACGAAGAAATATCGGCGGACGTAGTCTTGGAGCAGGTAAGCGAATGCAGCAAGCGCCAATGGAATGGCCAGAGTCTCTATGCGCCAGCTTGGTAAGATCCACGCGGTTGCGAGCGTGAACACCAGGACTCCTGCCGCGCACAGCGCCGCAAAGCTGACTTGTTGGATCCCCACCGCAGCGTAATATCGCGGCGCTTCTGTTTCGCTCACCTTCGGGCCAATGCTGATCATTGGCGAGATCACCAGCGACATTTGCAGGCTGCTCACGAACAGGACCGCTAGCCAGCCCAGGCTGAAGACGCCGAATTGTTCCGCCCCGAGTGTGCGCGCCAGCAGGACGGTGGTACCGAAATTCATCCCGCTGATGAGGGCCTGATCAGCTAAGGCCCACACTTCGCCAGATGAACGGCGAAAAAAAGAGTGAATCATCAGAAGTAGCCGGTCCCTAAGCCGCGGCAGCGACCGGTTCAAGCGCTCGCGAAACCTGGCTAGCGATCCATTGATAAGTGACCGGCAGCCCCTGCTCGAGAGACGTCTTGGGTTCCCAGTTCAGTACTTCGCGGAGGCGGGAATTATCACTGTTCCTTCCGCGAACGCCCTGGGGCTTGGTGAGATCGTGACGCAGGCGCAGTCGCTTGCCCGCGATCCTGCAGACCAGCTCCACCAACGCGTCCACCGAAATAAGCTCATCGGTGCCCAGATTGAGGGCCTCGCTGTAATCTGAGTTCATCAGCCGGATCAGTCCTTCGACGCAGTCATCCACATACATGAACGAGCGCGTCTGCTGACCGTCGCCCCAGACTTCTATCTCGTCTCCGTCTCTTGCGTAAGCGACTTTGCGGGAAACCGCGGCGGGTGCCTTCTCCTTGCCGCCGTCGTAGGTCCCGAGCGGACCATAAACATTGTGAAAGCGCACGATCCGCGTTTCCAGCCCATGATCTTTGCGGAAGTAGTGGCACAATTCCTCAGAAAACAGTTTCTCCCATCCGTAGCCGGGCTCTGGATCGGCAGGATAGGCGTCCTCTTCTTTCAGAGGGGTTACTTCCGCGCTCTTCTGTTTTGATTGCGCGTAGACGCACGCAGACGAAGAGTACAAATACCGTTCAACACCGTTGCGATAACTGGCTTCCAGCATATGTGCGTTGATCAAAACGTTGTTGCGCGCAATGTCGGCGAGAAAGGCAGTGATGTAACCGATGCCTCCCATGTCGGCGGCAAGGTTGTACACTTCGTCGACGCCCGTGGTCGCCTCGGAGCACGCTTTGTAGTCGCGCAAGTCCAAAAGCTTGAATTCATCGGCCGCTGAGGCTTCGTATTCCGGATACTTCAGGTCGACACCCCTGACCCAATGGCCATCCTTCTTTAGCTGTTTGACGAGATGATGACCGATGAATCCCCCGGCGCCAGTCACCAAGATTTGAGAGTTAGTGTTCATGTGAGATCTCCTGAATCGATTGAGTTGAATAATGTTCGAAAGAAAGCGCGCGGGGTCTCGGGTGTAGAGACCGAACCGAGATGAAACGCTACAAGGAATTGTTAGTAAGAGCGTGCAAGCGCGGAGCGGGCAGAGAAGCTGGATCCCGAGCGATGCTGGCGATGACCGGTATCTCCAGATAGGACTCCAGTTCCGCCGGTGAATGGAACGAGGGATCCATCCGATCGCGCACGTATACCGCGACGAGGCCCATGACTCCAAAAAAGAGTCCGGCGATCAGTGCGTACAAGAAGGGAGAATGTGCCGGAAGCACCGGCGCCGTGGGCTGCTCAGCAATGGCGACATTGACAACCTTGTTCTGGTCAAGAGCGTCGGTGATCCGCGCTTCTTCACGCTTGTTCACATATAGAAGGTAGTTCTGCTCCTGCGTCTTGGCCTCGCGAGTAAGGTCCGATTCGCGCAACGACTTCTCGTCCAAAATACGGGCCTCTTCCTCATATGCACGAATGCTTTGCTCCGTGGCCGTCGCCCGCGATCGCAAAGAGCTGAGATCGGCATGGGCTTTTGCTAGTTCACCCCGCAACCACTGGTAGTTCGGGTCCAAGTCGGTGGTCTCATCTTTCAGCGGAGATTTTTGGGTGTTCTCGATCGTTTCCCGCGTCTGTCGGATCTGCGCCTCGATCTCTTGCACAGGGCGATAAGTAGGTTGAAATTTCTGCAATAACGTAGTGCGCTGCAGCTCCAGATTAAGAAGGGTGGTCTTGAGTTGCTGCTGCAGTTGCGGATTATCTGACGAACGCACCGCGGTGACCTGCCGGGGGGCCGCCCTTGCGATCTGGCTCTGCAGATTTGCAATACGTGACTCCGTCTCTTTGATCCCAGCGCGTGTCTGTTGCACCACCACCTCGAAGTCTCGCAACTTCTGGACTACGATCGGCTTTGCGATCCCGGGCGCTACCGTTTCCAGCTTCCCGAACTCCGCCAGCTTTTTCTCGGCGTCGGTCAGCTTCTGTTGATAATCTTTCGCCTGCTTGTCAAAGAAGTCTCCGTCGGCCCCGGTGCGATGTACCGCAACATGTTTATCGAGATACAGGCTCGTCAGGTTGGAGATGACACGGTTCGCGACCTCCGGACTCCGCGATCGATAGCTGACGATGATCATGTTGCTTCGCCTGATCGGCTGTACCTTCAGTTTGGCGTCGAGCTTCTGCACTGCCTTCGCGATGTCTTCCTTGGCGTCCTTGGCAGAAGCCAGCCCGGAAGCAAGAGCTACTCTCTCCAATAGGTCATAGCTGTTCAACAGCTCGACTTCAGAGTTGATCTCTTCTTCTGTCACTGCGTCACGCAAGATGCGCTGCTTTTCATCAGCCTGGGAGCTGATCGCGGGGTCGATCCTGGTTCGTGTCACCAGGATCTTCGCCTCCGCCTCATAGCTCGGAAACACCAACCCCGCCAGCACGGCGGCGATCAGAGTTGTGACGGCGCAGGCCAGCACCATGCGCTTACGGCGATAGCCGATACTCAACAGATAAAGGATAGTTTCCCGTAGCGGCCGAGCCGGTGGCGCCGGCGCGAGATTTCCCTCTTGAATGATGATTTGTTCGTTCATAGCATTTCCCTCTTGCTCTTAGTACTGCAGCGGGTTGAACATCGTCCCGACTGAAGTGCGCGGGATGAAAGCCCCGATCTTCGACAGAGTGTTCTTGGGCACATACAACATGTCGCCGGGACGAAGGTGGAGGTCTTCCCTCAAGTCACCCTTCGACAGCATGGCCTTCACATCAACTTTCTTGACTTCCATCCACTCGCTTGAGACCTTGCGGAACAAGTAGACTTGCGAGTGCTTTGCCGCGGGCGTAAACCCTCCCGCCAGCTGCACGGCTTCGCTTACGGTTACGTCACTGCGCAGATCGAATCTGCCCGGCCGCGCCACCTCGCCTCCTATCATGATGTGTGGCTTCTCAAAATCCTTGAGTACAACCGTGATCACGGGACGATTCAGGATGCCGGCATATTTTTGTTCGAGCAGGCTTGAGACCTGCGGCACCGTGAGGCCTCCTACGTGCACATCCCCTATGTCACGCAGGGCGACGAACCCATCCGGCTGCACGCTCAAGCTCTGATTGAATTCCGGTTGAAAGCGGAAATCGAGATCGAAGATGTCCCCCGGCGCCAGTTGGTAGCGAGGATTCCGCTCCTGAATGGTGGGTCGAGAAGGCGCATTCACGGTATCGGGAGTATCGGTCTTATTCGTGGGAACCGCTGCTCCAACCGCTTGCGATTGGTCCGCCGTGGCTTTGGAAGGCGTTGCGGTGTCTTGAGCGAAGCAACTGAGACACGCGGCTGCGAGAAGCACGCCTTCTTTCAGCAAAAAGCTGATCGACCGACTCACGTTTTTTGTTTTGGTATTCAACATGTTATTCTCCCGATCCTTTCAGCACCGCCGGCACGGTCTTAAGCAGGATTGTGAAATCCATCCATAGGTTCCAGTTTTCAATGTATTGAAGATCGAACTCCATGCATTTTTGGAAGGAGGGGTCGGTGCGGGCGGTGACTTGCCAAAGCCCGCTGATCCCAGGCGTAATGTCGAGACGCCGCCTGTGTTCCAGGTTGTATCGTTGAAAGTCGTCCACCGGATGAGGACGCGGCCCGACCAGGCTCATGTCTCCCATGATGACGTTCCAGAGCTGCGGTAATTCATCCAGGCTGTATCTGCGTAACCAGGCGCCGAGCTTTGTGACCCTGGGATCGTGACTCAACTTGAAGCATGGGCCCTCGCGCTCATTCATCTCCATATACTGGCTCTTTAGAGCATCTGCATCGGTGACCATGGTCCGAAACTTCAGAAATACAAACTTCCGGCCTTTTTTGCCGATGCGATAGGAGCGGTACAGCACCGGGCCTGGCGAATCCAACTTGATGGCAGCGGAAATGGCGGCGAGTACAGGCAACAGCAGAATGCTTGCCAGCGAAGAAGCGAACAGGTCGATGCCCCGTTTGAGTGCGAGTCCGAGAGCCGGGATCGGTTCACGATGTACGGCGCAGACCGGTAATCCTCCCACGTATTCAAAGGGTGCCCATTGAAGCCCATCGAAGGCTTCCGGAATGACCTTCACATTGCAACGCAGTGCCTGGGCCCGCTCGATGGCGCGCTTGATCAATTCAGTCCGGCCGGGTGCTGCCACGAAAACTTCATCTACATATTCAGAGCGGACGATGTTTTCCAAGCCGTCAATGTGTCCCAAGGTCGCGACATCGGAATACGAGTGGTCGTCCACGAAACCGCAAAACTTGTAACCCAGCCACGGGTAGGACTGAAGATGTTTGGCTACTGCTTGCGCAAGCGATCCAGCGCCTACGATCACAACGTTGCGAACCGCATCTCCACGCTCAAATCGCCTGCTGACCGCTGTTCGTTCGAGCCAAATCCATAACACCAGTGCGCCCGCGCTTAGCAGGCCTGCCAAAGCGATCGCTTCGCCGATCATTGCCGGCTGCCCAAACACCCAGATCAAGAAAAGGGTCACACCCGATGCCAGAAACGTACTTTTGACTGCCGACTTGGCCTTCGGGACCATCCGGTCCCAAGCCGAGGTGCGATACCAGGAGGAGTTCTGAAATATCAGAGCGGTCACGGCAGCATACAGCGCCGACCAAACTGCCGCTCCATGACTTATAAGGTGCTGCGGCGCCGGTACGACGCTAAATGCTGCCATCGCACAGACGAAGCAGATCAGAACGTCTTTACTGATATGACCAATGTGGGTTAGCCGATGGGCGCGACGTTGTAAGAGATCGCGCTGTTGCGCGCGTCCGGTTAACTGAGCCGTGTGCGTTGCGACAGCTGCGAGATTCGGGACGATGTTTAGCGTAGGAAGTGAAGTGATTGCACTTACTTCCGCCGCACGACGAAGTGGGGTAGGCGAGGTGGCCACGGATTTACCTGAAAGTTAAAAGTTTTTGAGAGAGATCGACAACGAGGTCAAGCTTGGATGGTTTCCAGTTGATACCCAGATACACGCACTGCGATCGAGCGCTGGATGATCTCGATCGAGATCACAAGGCTTTTGTCGTTATTGCGCTCGACAAAGATTCCTTCTACTCCGTCGAGGCATCCACCACGGATGCGCACCTTTTGGCCGGCTCGACAGAACGGATAGGGTGCACAAGCCGAGACTTGTTCCAACAGCAGCCGCACATCTTCCAATTGCTTCTCCGGGATCTGGTCCCAGACGGAACCCGTTCCCACGATGCGCGTCACACCCAGAGTCTGCAGGATGACGAGTCTTTCCTTCCCTATTGGGCTGCAGCGGACAAAAATATAATTAGGGAAGAGAGGAAGTGAAACTCTTTTTACGCGGTCGCTCCATCTGCGGTCCTCTGTCACGAGCGGCAAATAATTCTCGATCCCCTTTTGCTGCAATTGCGCCGACACGGCTTTCTCATGCCTGCTGCGGGTTTGAACCGCGAACCAGGATCCTGCAGCCGCTTGCGTGCCGATCGGTGTTGCGCATGCGATCACCGGCACGGCTTGCATCGAGGGGCTCACAAGAACTTCGGCCATGGCTTCGCCCTTCTCACTCCCACGGAGGCTTCCTCAACAAATCTCTGCCGGCAAGTCCGGCTTTACCTCTAAATCAGCGAATAAACAGACTCGGGCACGGGATACGAGCGATCGTTCAACACCGCCCCTAACAAGCGCAGGTTCGAAGATTGCAAATCCCTTGCGACCGAGCGGACCAGATCCCGCCTCGTACTTTCGGCACGCACGACCATCACTACACCGTCCGAGCATCTCGCTACGGAAGCGGCTTGCCCGTCGATGGTCAATGCTGAAGTGTCGATGAGGACGCATTCGAAGCGCGAGCGCATCTCCGCTATGCGCGCTCCAAATCGCTCAGATTGGACTAATCGCTCACCGCCTCTCATTCGGGTTCCGGCGGGTAGACACCAGAGATTCCCTTGCACTTGCGCGGCAAAGTTGCTGATCGGTCCGTTCTCCAGGATCGCATCGGAAAGTCCGGCCTTGTTGTCGACTCCAAGAAGTTCGTGCAATGCCGGAGAATAAAAATTCGCATCCACTGCGCACACGTCGCCTTCGATCTTGTCGGATATGATTTCCGCCGCACGCGCAGTCAGCCAAGTGGCTCCATCCCCGCTCTGCGCCGCTGCAAACACTAGGACCTTCGGCCTTTCCGTTGCCGGCATCAGGAAGAGCCGGTTCACTAATCGCTGCACGCCGTCATGGCTCTTCCCCCGCAGCCGGGAGTTAGGTTGGCATTCGCGAATGACTGGGGCTTCGATCTCATCCAGTGAGAGTAGATCGGCCTGTTGCCCGGCTCGCTGTAGCAGCTCAAAGTATCGGCTCATCTGAGGTTCTTTCTTCTTACGTTAATCCTTTTGCCAATAGCTCGAAGCCGGCGGCTTTGTAGCTGCAGGTTCCAATAGCGGCACGCGCCGGTCGACCTCTCTGCTTTGTGACTTACCTTAGGTTAGGGTGTGTGGAAAAAGCTCACAAGAGCTATTATTTCTTAGGTTTAGGCAGTGTCGTTAAGCTCTGAATTGTGGCCGCTGATGGGTACTTTGTACTGGAGAAGAACCACTCACTGGAGGTTGGCCCGGCGCCACTAACGGCCGCAGCTCCAGCCTTTCGTTCCACCGCCCCAAGGGCCCTATTAAATACTTAGTAACTAGCAATTTATGACGTACAATATTGCTGCTGTTTGGGAAGCAAAAGTCATGTCTACGGGCCCTTCGTCTCCTCACCCTGATCTTGAAACCATTCACATTGTTGTAACTGATCCCACACGGTTGGGCTGCCTTTTATTGAGCAACGTGCTGGAACGCTGCCGCTTTCGTTTGCACGTCGCGCAACACGCAGTCGCCTTGAAAGAGGTGCTCGAGAAAGTAGCGACGCATAAGCCCGATGTCGTGCTGATGAGTGCCGAGCTCGAGGATGGATCGCAAGCCGGTTTTGAAGCACTGCGGCATCTGCGCATCTCGCACCCTCACGTACGCGCCATTATGTTGTTGAATCATTGCCGTCGTGACCTTGTCGTCGAGGCATTTCGCAACGGAGCGCGCGGCGTATTCTGCCGCACTCAACCGCCTACCATTCTTCCCAAGTGCATCGCAGCGGTGCATGAGGGACAGATCTGGGCCAGCAGTCACGAGTTGCAATTCGTTCTCGAAGCTCTCTCCAGTTCCGCGCCTTTTCGAGTGATCAACTCAAAGGGAGAGAACTTGCTCAGTGCCCGCGAATTGCAGGTGGTCGCCCTCGTGGCGGAAGGGCTATCCAATCGAGAGATCTCGCAACAGCTGCTGCTGAGCGAACACACCGTAAAGAACTACATGTTCAGGATCTTCGATAAGCTGGGACTCTCCAGCCGCGCCGAGGTCATGCTCTACGCTTTTGGACAGCGCGAGCAGTCCCGTGGGTTTGCTGCGTGAAACCGCAACCATCTAGATCCATTATTGGATTGATCACTGGGGGGTCACTTCAGCGCCGGTCTCTCCCAGCGTAAACGTCATTTGCACCTGTTTGTTGGACTCTACCCGTTTTCCATCCACAACCGTGGGCGGGTAGCGCCACTGGCTCACGGCCTCAATAGCAGCATCGGCCAGTTGCGGGTCCCCGCTGATCCTGACCAACCGCTTCACTTTGCCGTTCTTATCCACCACGATCTGCAGCAGCACGGTTCCTTCTAGCTTGTTTTGTCTTGCAGATTCAGGATAAACGGGAGGGGTCATTGCAACGGGCGTGTTGATCACAGCGTTCTCTGTTTGGACGACATCCTGTGCCCCAAGTTGCGGCACGGTGCGCTGCGGCGCCATCAGATTTTGCAGCCGTTGCGCTTGCTCACGGTCATCGATCGGCAAAGGGGGCGGGGCGGTTTCCTCTGCAGCAACGAGTCCGGCATCGCGAACTGACGGAGGTGGAGTCGTGATCACCGCGGATGAGGTGACCAGCACTGGAGTCACATCCGCTTTCGATCTCTGGGGCGGCATCGGCTTCGACGCAGCAATGCTCTTTTCTCCGGTTGTGGACGGAATCGCCGCCGGTTGCTCTGGCTGCGACCTGCCCATGGCAAATCCGATGTTCGGTCGCACCCACAGTAGTGCCGTAAGAATAGCTGCTCCAAACGTTGCGGCAACCAGGCCGACAACGACGTAATCCCGCCGCATCGCACTCGCCCCAGCCGACTCAGGGTAGACATGGTTTGCCAATCGTTGTTTCAAGACATCTAACTCCGGCTCCGCAGCAGCCGTACGCGGTGTCTCCGCAGCTATCCACGGACGGCTTGGATCAACGCAACCCTCCTCCACCCTGGTCGCCTTTTTCTTGGGCGCGGCACTATCGAGCAAGGCATAGGCCGATAGATCGATGTTGAGTAGCGGATCTTGAGCGACTCTCCCTTCCACTTTTGCCTCAGCTCGTGTGATCAAGGAAAGGGGAGTAGCCCCGGCCGGTCCCCCTTCCAGTCTCACTTCGGGGGAGTCAGGACTCTCAGCGCTTACAGTCGGCTGCACCAGCGCGCCTTGTGGCGCTCCGCCTGCTGCACTCAGACTTGCGACGGGCGCCTCCCCTGGTCCAACATCCCCGTCCAGAGACGCAAGCCGTTCAGTTGCTTCGGATGTCGGGTCCGACCGCCATGTGCACTCCTTAGGCTCTGATTCTTCAAAAGTGGCTTGAGGGTCGAAGTCGTCTAGGCTCAGGTCCGCGACCCCTTCTTCCAATATCTGAGCGTCGAGCTCGGTTCGGCCTAGAGCAAAACCAAGCGACATAGCGCTGAAACAGAGGGCATTGATGTTTCGGGGAATCCCGTGGCTGAACGCCCGGATCACCGCCATTGCCGCAGGTGTGAACAAAGGAGGACCAGAATATCCCGCAGCCTTCAATCGGTACTGTATGTATTCGTCGATCTCTCTGGCGGGAAGTGGAGCCAGCTTGCAGACCACGCCGATCCGTTGTCTGAGCTGGGCCAGCGAAGGCTGCGACAGTCTGTCTCTAAGTTCCGATTGTCCGGCTATCACAATGTGCAGCAGCTTCCGGTTCGGCGTCTCAAAATCGGAAAGTAACCGTACTGACTCCAGCACGCTGTCGTTCAGGTTGTGTGCTTCGTCGAGAACGATCAAACATTTGCGGCCGGCAACCGCCTCGGCCGCGAGCATGTCATTCAAGGCGTGATGCATCGATACAAAGTCTGCGGTCGGGCTGGCGACGCCAAATTCCTTCAGCAAGAACCGCAGCAGTTCGCGGGGTTTGCATTGCGACTGAAATACGAATGCTGTTTTGGCTTTACCGCGCAGTGATTCCAACAGGTGGAAAAGCAAAGTGGTCTTGCCCAAGCCTGGCGGGGCGATGAGAGCGGTAAAACCGCGTCCACTTTCAATCGCATAGAGCAGAGAGGCGAGCGCTTCCCTGTGCATTTTGCTGGCAAAAAGAAATCGCGGGTCGGGAGTAGCCCCGAACGGCTGTTCACGGAGCCCGTAGTGCTTCAAGATCATGAGCCATCAAACCCAATAAACCTTGCCAAAGCATAGGCGAGCACCGGGAACCCCACAATGAGAACAAAGTCCCTAGGCGCGGTTGCGGGCCACTTCCGCCGCCATCCGACCCCGAAGCATAAGCAAGCGGCCACGGAGAAGCTCGTTGAGTACAACGCAGCAGCCACAAAAAGCCACAGTCAGAAGTGAGCGTGATTCAGTGAAATCTCGTAAGTCTGTATATGGCGGAGAGAGGGGGATTCGAACCCCCGATACACCTTTTGAGCGTATAACGGTTTAGCAAACCGCCGCCTTCAGCCACTCGGCCATCTCTCCGATTCGTGAGAACAACACGGGCGGGACTTCAGCAGTGATTATAGCGGAACTCCTGCCGAGCGAGTGATAGACAAGAAATAAAGACGCGGAGATTCCGCGTCTTTTTCTTGATTCAATGGACTTCGTGGCTAGACCGACAGACCGACGCAGCTAGGCTGCCCAGCGGCCGCCCCGGTCGCGTGGCACGACAGCGGAACGCCGGCCGACGATTATGCGGTACAAGAACAGCAGCACGAAGGCGCCCAAGACCGCAAGACCAAAGCTGCCGAGGTCAAATCCGGTGACGCCGGGGCTGCCCCAGATGGCGCGCCCGATGAAGCCGCCGATGAATGCGCCGGCGATGCCCAGCAACATGGTCACGATCCAGCCGCCCGGGTCGCGTCCCGGCATCAGCAGTTTTGCGACTGCTCCGGCGATGAGGCCGAAGATGATCCAAGCAAGAATTCCCATAGTTCCCCCTAAGACTCAGTTACTCACCCTGTAGGAAGGGGAATGGCGCTAGCGAGGATGGCCGGGAACGAGAGCTGCTGCTCACTTCCTCAGCACGGTGCGGTAGGGGTCGAGTAGCAGCTTGCGCGTGCCAGGCGGGGCGGTGATGGTGAAGGATGTCTCTGGCTCGTCGGCGAAGGCGCGCCCCAGGTAGAGCGGCGGCTTCTCAGGATCCTGCGACTCGCCGTAGATGGGAAGCGACGTTATTAGGCGCTCCGGCGCGCCGCTCTCGACGATGGTGCCAGTGAAGGTGACGGGGCCTTTGCGGGAAATCGAGCGGACTGACTTTAAAGAAAAGCTCGGGACCGCGCTGCCATTAACCCAGCCGTCGAAGAACCAATCGAGAGAATTTCTGCCTTCGTAGCGCAGCTCGGCGGGCAGGGTCTTCTCGAAAGCGGACTGAACGTCCCGATTCGTCATCGTTTTTCCATCAAGATCGCGGCTCAGCTGCTTCAACGCGGCATTGAATCTCGCATCGGGGTCCTTGGCGTCGTGATCGCGCAGCATCTCGTGCAGCATGTGGATGAGCCAGGTGCCGCGCCCGTAGGCGACTTCTTCGTAGCCGGTGGGAAATTTTGTTGAGGAAAGGCGGAAGCCGAGCGTGACCGGGCCCGCGTCCGTCAGCGACTTCCCCTTCTGATCGGTGCGCAGCAGGGAGGCCTGGTAGTAATCGAGCGCGGTGCGCAAGTCGGAAGGATGGTTTTTTGCAAGAGCTTGCAGTGCTGAGTAATTGGCGAGCGCCTCGACCAGCCATGCGTCGCGCGGCCCCGCCCACATCACGCGGTCGCCCCACCACTGGTGCGCGGTTTCATGGGCAAGCATCAGGCGGCTATACAACATCTGTTCGTAGTTTCCCGCGCGCGCCGGCGGACGTTCTTCGTCGGGCAAGAATGCATAACTGGATAAGAAGATCAGCCCCGGCCAGCCTTGGCTGATCTGTCCGGGCATCTGCGTGATGGCAAGAGTACCGAAAGGAAATGGTCCAAGGAATTGTTGCAGTGAATCAATGTCGCCGGCAGCATCTGCGGCGACGCGGCCCATGTTCCTGATGGGATCGGCGGCCAACGTGCCGCGTCGTCGTTGCACTTTCTTTCCTGAGGCTCCGGGGATCTCCGGCGCTTCCAGATTCTCGATGCCCTTGGCCGCGAAGACGGCGACATGCGCCACGCCGGCTTTCGCTCGAACTTCCTGGTAGCGCCCAAGGTTGAATCCAGCGACCGGCACCGGACGCTCCGTGACCCAGTGCGAAACCGTATTGGCGCCAGCTGCGGTTGCGGAGTCGTTGCGCCCACTGGCGATCAGGTTCCACTCGCTCGGATAGATGAACGACATATCGAAGTTGGCCATCGCCGGGCCGCGGTTGGGATACCAAGTCCCGCGCGCGCCCACGTAGACCAAACCATTGCCGGCGTCGGACATCACCGCGCCGGAATAGCTGAACTTCACCTCTGTCCTCTTGTTCTGCGGAAGCGCTACGGGAAATATGACGGCGGCCACGTCGTTACCACGCCGCGCCAGCTCGGTGCCTTCCAGACTTTCGTTCTGGATGAATTCGAGCGGCGCTCCCGCCGACGTGACCGACCTGATCTTCAGATTGCGCGAAAGCTCGAAGACGACGCAGCGCACGCCCTCGACCTGCGGCGTGATCTGCAGGGTGACTTCGGCGTCGAGGTCGCTGGGCGGCGCGAGCCGCGAGACCATGTGGAAGGCGGAGAGCGCGATCGGATCCACCGCCCTCGGCGCGCTGCGCGAAGGGAAGCGCGTCCACACGTCGTAGAAGCGCCCGGCATCGGGATTCGATCTGCCGATGGTGATCTGCTCGCTCTGCACCGGATCGAAGGTCACGTCGAAGTTGCCGAGATGTACGCCTTGCAGGCGCGCGTGCAAGAGCGTAGCGCCTGGTTGCGGGTTCAACATCTGATTGAGCAGGGCCAACGCATCGGCCGGCGCAAGTGACTGGGTGACGCTATCGCCGCGCGCGACCAGGTCGGTGGCCGCCACCGGCATCTTCAAGCGATCGGCGAGCGCGCCCATCTCGCCGCCGTAAAATCGAAAAAAAGCCACGTTGAATTTTTCTTCCAGCACGGCACTCCCGGTGAAGAGGGCGAGCGACTCGCGCTCGACGCGATCGGGAGGAAAGACCAGCACCTCGGCTTCGCCTTGGAAGTAAGCGCCGGTGACGACTCCGTTCACCGGTTCGGTGAAGGCTATGACGCCGTCGTTGAAGGTGAGGTGGATCTCATGAGTCTCAATCGAGAGGTCGCGCACGCGGAAGACGCGGTTGGGATCGAGGCGCAGGCTGCTGAGCTGGCGGTAGAGAGGGACCGCGGTGGGCGCGGGGTTGGCAGCGTCGTTCTCGGCAATCGCGGTGCTCCCAAAAGTCAACGCAAGCACGACGGCCCAGAAGGGCAGCACCTTAGTCACGATTGGATTTTACGAGGACAGTTTAGAAGATAGAAGTGAAATCAAAACACCCACCCAAGCGAAGCTTGGATGGGGCACCCCATTTTCGGTTACTGGGCACTATCGGAGTGCGGATTGTTTGGGCCACCCGCCCAGAAACGCTTGGGCGGCGCGTCGGAGAACAGTCCGGCTTGCGCGATCTTGCATCACCCGTCGTGAAACACTCTGTTTCAGCGCCTTGAGCACGGTCGACAGATCATCGGGCTCGGGTTCGCTCAGCAGCAGATGGACGTGCTCGGGCATGACCACGTAGCCCACCACGCCGACGCGATACTCGCGCGCCACTTTTTCCAGAGCGCGCAGGAACATATCGCGGCGCGACCATGTGGCTAGAAAAGGCATGCGCCGATAACAACTGAAGGTGACGAAGTGCAGGTCACCGGAGCCGTAAAAAACGTTGGAGTCCGCGCGGCACGGC
>Ga0137418_10002481_pt1 | contig 16914 bp, 20 predicted proteins | sample CZODoug3_1_2_16f_FD_122242 | JGI IMG/M metagenome (GOLD analysis project Ga0137418, IMG submission 122242) | Vadose zone soil fungal communities from Angelo Coast Range Reserve, California, USA - CZODoug3_1_2_16fungal (Hybrid Assembly) | ecosystem: Environmental > Terrestrial > Soil > Vadose... | reverse complement strand
ACTGGGCGCAGGTGCGACCGCAATCCTTGTCAATCGCGTCATCTTTGTGGAAGATGCGGGCGATTGTCCGCGCTGCACCCTGGCACGATCTTGGCAGATGCGGACGCTCGGCGGAATCGCAAAGCGGTTCGCATCGGGTCGGCGCAAGATCTACGTCATTCGCAATCGTCCGTTTGAGATCGCCGGCAAGAAGGCTTTGAAGGAATTTACGCAAGAACTATGGCAACTGGCCTGAATGTTCCACCCCGAAAGCGGCCGCAGGCAGTCCGTGAGACCGTGGTGTATCTGTACGGTGTCACGCTGCCTGAGAAGAAGAGTCTCGAGACGGGTCCCATCGCCGCCGTGGGCATTGATGGCTCTTCGCCGGTCGAATCGGAAGAAGTCGCGGGCCTCGTTTGCTGGTTCAGCCGGGTTTCCAAGCGCGAGTTCGCCGACAAACTGGCCGAGAACATGGAGAACCTGGACTGGTTGTCCGTCGCCGGCGTTCGCCATCAAAAAGCAGTCAGCGAGATTGCGCGCCGCGCGACCATTCTTCCTACTCGATTTGGGACCATCTTTCTGACCATCGAGTCGCTGGAAGCCGACATCAAGCGCCGCAAGGCCGCCTTGATGCGGGATTTGAAGAGGTTTCACGGATCCGACGAGTGGGGGATCAAAGTCTTCGCCTTGCCGCAGGCCCGGCCAGCCATCGTCGCCAGCTCCGGGGCAGATTATCTCCGTCAAAAGGCTGCGCAACAGGCACGCAAGCCCAAAGACGGCGGCCTTGATGCTGACATCAGAAAATTTTCAGTCGCGGTGAAGAAGATTTCTACCGCCGCCGTCGAGCAGGCAGGGAAGATCAGCAGCGGGCGTGCCGATCTCGAATGGCAGGCATCGTTTCTGATCCGTCGCCCCAAGCAATCCGAGCTGCAAAAGATCCTCAAGCGCTTTTCCGACGCGTGGGAAGGCCGCCGCCGCATCGAATGTACGGGGCCATGGCCTCCGTACTCTTTTGTGAGCAAGTCCTGAAATGGCGAGCCCGAATATCATTTCGATCGGCGGTGATGCGAGCGACGACCTCTCCCTGCTCGACATCCTTGACCACGTCCTCAACGCAGGAGTTGTCATTCAAGGAAGCATCGTGATCTCGATTGCCGGTGTTGATCTGGTCTACGTCGGTCTGAATGTCGTGCTTACCTCCGTCGAGACTGCGCTTCGCACCATCGAAGCCGACCAGCAGAAGACTTTGGAACGAGGCAAGTGAGCTGCGCGATCAAGTTGCTGGCCTACTGCGTTACTCATGATTCCGCTCCTCGATCACGCTCCACCGGCGTCGGGGGCGCCCCAGTTCAAGCCATGAACGTAGACACTCTGTGGTGTGCGTATTCTCCGCTCATCCCTCCCCAAGAATTCAGTCGCGAAGACGCTTTGACCTTCCACTCGGTTCTCAAGGCTGCTTTTGAGCAAGAAACCATCATTCCATTTCGCTTTCCTACGATTCTTCAGAATGAAAGCGAGCTTCAGGCGCACTTACGCGCCAAATACGACCTTTATTCCGCCGAACTACAGCGCCTAAAAGACACGGTGCAGATGGAGTTGCGGATCACTGGCAAGCCTGAAGCTGCTTCTGCATCCACAGGGACCGAATATCTCCGCTCTAAGCAGCGACAATCGCGAACCTTGCAGGTGGACTCGGAGAAGGCCCGAAGTGCCCTCGGAGAATTGGTCTTGGAGTGGAAGGAGCGTCCCGCCGACCAAGGCCTTCGCTGCTATGCTTTGGTAAGGCGGTCCGACTTGCCCGACTTTCAGCAAAGGCTTGCGGGTGTGCAGCCTGGTGGTTCGAGTACCTTTTTCTTAAGCGGCCCGTGGCCCCCCAGTGAGTTCTTGCATGACTGAGCGCCAAAACCAGACACCTGCGGAGATGGAAGCCGCCATTGATGATCTGAAGCGGCAGATCACCACCGCCACGCAGGCCGGCATGCAGCGGATCGCCTGCGATCCCAAGAGCATTGAGCAAGGCCTCGCTAAATTGGTGCTTGGTCTGATCGAGTTACTACGTCAGTTGCTGGAACGCCAAGCGGTACGTCGTTTAGAAGGCGGCTCGCTTACCGACGAGGAAGTGGAGAACATGGGCCAGGCCTTGATGAAGCTGGAAGAGAAGATTCACGAGATGGCGGCGCAATTTGGCCTCAAGCCTGAAGATTTGAACCTGCAACTAGGGCCTCTCACCAGTCCACGAAGATGATCCCAGCCGACTTTACCCCTTAACCCCAAATCTTAGAAAGCAAACAGGCCCTTCCGATACCATCTTTAGATACTCTGTGTACAACCAAGGTCCAGGCTGTTGAATCACATTTACAGGCCAAATCCTCCCCCCGTTTTTGATCGATCAGATTGGTTTGACAGTTTTGCGTAGTCGGTCGTAGTATGCGTGAGCGCGAATCCTGCGTTTCAGCGGATTTATGCGCGGTTGCCCGTTTTTCAAGGCAATGGTCGAGTATTTCCTGAAAAACTTATGGATCGCGTCCCCGCCACCTCTGGCACTACGAACCTGATCGACATTCTTGACCGCGTCCTCGACAAAGGGCTGGTCATAGCGGGCGATATCAGCATCGCTTTGGCTAATGTTGAGTTGCTGACTATCAGGATCCGTCTATTGGTTTGTTCTGTAGACAAAGCCGAGGAGATTGGTCTGAATTGGTGGAAGCACGACCCGAATCTCACCGCGCCGACCAGAAGCGGATTGCAGGGGGGAGCATCCAAAAACCTGCCCGCATTGCCGCCGCAATCAACCAGGAAAACTATCAAGGAATCGAGAACAAACAGGGTGGTTCGACCCAAGCGGCGGACCAGGTAATCCCGGGGGATGTAGGAGGAGTTCGATATGGCTGTTGAACGTGTATCCGGCGGATCGAGTCTCATTGACGTACTGGACCGCGTACTCGACAAAGGCATCGTTATCGACGCCTGGGTACGCATTTCACTGGTCGGCATCGATCTGATCACGGTGGAAGCCCGCGTCGTCGTGGCCTCCATTGATACCTACCTCAAGTACGCCGACGCGGTCGGGCTCTCCGGGCTTGTCGCCAAGCCGCAGTTGACCGAGGCAGCTGGAGAAACCGAAGTAGTCGTGAGGAGAGAACGCACGCCCGCACGACGACGTCCATCCCGCAGGTAGTAGCGCCTTGGAGGGCGTATGGCTGCGGGTAGGGGGCAATCAGCGGTGGCGATGAAAAAGGAGAGTGTGGCCGCGGTGCCTGGGCGTGCGCAGGTGTCGGGCGTCGAGAAGCTGGAGCGCAGGTCGAGCTTTGCGCGCCAGCCGTCCTTGCGGCTCCTCCTGGCCGAGCGATCGGAAGAAGTTCTCCCTATCTTGCTCGACGAGATTGTGCGCATGGGCTACGCTCGCGCCTTCGTCGCCAGTTCCAACTTTGAGAGCGGCCAGATATCCGTCTCGGCTGCGATCAATTGCCCCGCCAATTACATCAAGAGATTTTCGACATTTCTTTGGTCGGGTGACGACCCTCTTGTCGGTGTCCTCCACAAAGGGGAGCCCGCAGTGCTGCCGCACGCCGCGCTGAACCGTCGCGCGCTCTACGCCCATCCTCTGATCTTCCGCAATCGCAGCCGCTGCTGGGAGGCCGAGCGCGCACGCCAAACTGAATGTCTAGCCGTGTTGAATGATCGCAGCGTCCGCCGCATGGCCCTACAGGAGCAGACCTGCTCCACTTGCGAGATGCGCGGCTATGCTTATGTGGTCGGCGTCGACCTTCCCAAGACCACCAGCGAGCGCCAGTTGACTGAACTTCGTTCGCTCATAGAACTTTCCAACCGCTATCTCTCGCGATTATTTAAGGTCGAGCATTATTACAACCGTATGCGCGATATGGACGTGGTGATCGCGCAGATGGAGACCGTGCTCGCCAGCATGGCCGACCCCGTGATCCTGACCGACCCTCAGCACCGCGTGATAACTCAGAACAGGGCCGCGGAGCGCTTCTTCAGCATCCCGGAGAATGCCAGCGAAGGCGCGCAGCGGGCTCTTGAACTGAACAACCTGCTCTTCTCGGCCGCCCTTTCCTCCATGGCGATGTCAGGCACCGATTCTTCTCGCGACCTCACCCTGGTGGACGCTAAAGAGGGCGAGGAGGTCTTGTTCGAAGCTGTCACCGCACCTACCTACAGCCGCGAGGGGCTTCGCACCGGGTTGGTCACCGTGATGCGCGACGTGACCGATCTTCGCAAGGCCGACCAGGAAGTCCGCGCAAATCTGGAAAAATTGATGCAGGCGGAGGAGATCGTTCGCCAGGACCGCGATCGCATGTCGCTGGTCATCGAGGCTGTGGGCGACCCCATCATCGTTGCTGACAATGCCGGCAAGCCGGTGCAGTTCGACACCCTCGCCGGCCAACTCTTCGGCAAGATCGGCGAAGACGTGCGCGACCAGGGTCGCGTACGCAACCTGGTGAAGCTTTCTGCCTATCTCACCGCCTTCACATTCGCTTTTGGCCAGACCGAAGAGGGCAAGTTGAAGCTCTACCACCCGCCTACCGATACCCACGTCGAGTTCAATACGCGCTCCGGCAAGATCCTCGACGCGCGCGGTCAGGTGTCGCACACCGTTACCGTGCTGCGCGACTTGTCGGCCCTGCGCAAAGTGGAGGAGTTGCGTGTGCAGGCCCGCATGTTGGAGATGGAAAAATTTGCTGCCACCGGACGCCTGGCGGGAACCATCGCGCATGAAGTCAACAATCCCATGGAGGCCATCAAGAACTCCATCCACCTCCTGCAAAATCGCGTCAAGCCCGGCGCCGAGCCGGTGTACGAGATTCTCAAGTCCGAGACTGACCGAGTGGCCCGCATCGTGCGCCAGATGCTTGGCTTATATCGCTCGTCCTCTCAGGTCGGCGGCTTTGACCTGAATCGGGTCGTGGAAGACACGGTTACCCTCTTCGGGCGCCAGTTGGAGCGCGCCGGGGTCCAGACCGAACTCGAACTTGGAAAGATCCCGCCTGTCGTCGGCAGCGCCGACCAGTTCCGCCAGATCCTTTCCAACCTGGTGGTGAATGCCAAAGACGCAATGGCCCCAGGCGAGGCTTCTGAGTCGATTCCTGACGGCGACACCCCGCTCCCAGAGACAAAGATGCGGCTATTCCTTCGCACCCGCCATCTAGCGGGCGGAGCGACGGGGCGGGTCGTTGTTACGATTGCGGACACTGGATCCGGGATTCCCACCGCCATTCGAGAGAGCATGTTTGAGCCGTTTGTCTCCAGCAAGGGCGAAAAAGGGACAGGTTTGGGCCTGTGGATCGTGCGCGGCATCACACAAAGTCACGGAGGAAAGATCCGCGTGCGCAGCCAGGATGGCAAGGGAACCGTGTTTCAGATATATCTCCCGGTGGTGCGTGCCTAGGTCGCGCAACGATGGCGGACAAGCAAAAATCGCGCGTGTTAGTGGTAGACGATGAGCGCAACGTGCTGCTCACGTATCGTATGCTATTGGAGCAGCAAGGCTACGACACCACCGCCACGCTTACCGCCAAAGAGGCCATTCGATTGATCGAGAATCAGGAATTCGACATACTGCTCTGCGACCTCTCTTTGGAAGAGAAGCGTACTGGATTCGAAGTCATCAATGCCGCGCGTGAACGCTACGCCGGGGTTCCTGCGGTGCTACTCACTGGCTATGCGAGCCCTGAAGCCGCCGAGTATGCAAGAGAAAATGATGTGGCTGTTCTGTATAAACCGATCGAAATCGAGGAATTTCTGAAAACGATATCGTCGTTGCTGAAGGAGAACCATGCCTAAGGGGAAAAAGGCAGTCAGCAAGAAGAATGGTCGAACCCAGAAGAATAGCCGTAAGAGCACCCCTTCAACACGCGGCCCCAAGATTGTCATGACAAGCCGCGCAAGCTCTGAAAGGGAACCGATGCTGCGCTCGATCGATCCCGGCATCCACACCATGGATCTTGCGCATGCTCCCGAGGTGATGCCCGGTCGCCCCCGCGCCGGCGAACCCGCCTTTCGTACTGAGACCGTCGGCGAAGGCCGTTACGTTTACGGCATCATTGCCGGGCGCGACTCGCTCACCTTTGGCAAAATGGGTCTCGGCGGCCAGGGCGAGATGGTCTATGCCGTGAATCACGGTGACATCTCAGCGGTGGTCAGCCGCACCAATGTCTTCATCTTCGACCCAACACGCGAGAACGCGCTGGCTCACGAGCATGTGATCGAGTCGGTGATGAAGTCGCATACCATCATTCCCATGAGCTTCGGCACTGTCTTCCGTACCGACGACGATATCAAGGAAGTCCTGCGCAGCATCTACCCGTCCCTTAATGACGTACTCGAGCAGATGTCCGGCAAAGTCGAATTCGGACTGAAGGTCACCTGGGACCGTGACCAGATCGTCGAAGAGCTGAAGCGCCAGGACGAGGAGATCCATCGCTTCCACTTGGAGATCACGAAGAAGCATTTGCAGTCTACCTATCTTGCCCGCATGCAGCTGGGCCGCATGATCGACAAGGCGCTGGTGGAGACTTCGTCGCAATATGTGCGCGATATCTACGAGGCGCTGCGCAGCGTATGCGTCGCCTCGCGCGATAACAAGCCCATCGGCGAGAAGATGATCATGAATGCCGCCTTCCTGATCGAACGGCAGCGCGAGACCGAGTTCGACGCTGCGGTGAATCGCGTCGCTAAGCGGTTTGGCAATCGGCTCAATTTCCGCTACACCGGCCCCTGGCCACCGTACAATTTCGTCAACATCCGCCTGAAGCTGGAACGCGGAACGGCCAACTGAGAGGGCTCATGTTTTTGATCGACGATCTGCTGTTGCTTCCCATCGATGGGATGAAGTTCGTCTTCCGCACTCTCGCCAAGGTAGCTGAAGAGCAATACACCGACGACGCGCCGGTCAAAGAGCGACTGCTGGAACTGCAGCTGCGCCTAGATGCCGGCGAGGTCACGGAAAAGCAGTATGTGAAGGAAGAGGCGGCGATCTTGCGTGAGCTGCGCGAGATCGAGAATCGCAAGCGCGAGATGGCCGGCGTCCCCCGCGAAGAAAACGCAGACAGGCCCTTCACCGGCAAGGTCGGAGAAGGCTCAGGCGTGTCAGTGAATCTCGGCTACGGTCAGAAAGAAAAATAAGTTTTGAACTGATTCGCGAAATTCGCGTTAATCCGCGGCGAAAGATTTTGCCTTTTACCAGCAACCAGCAACAGATTCATATCTCCGGATAAAAATCGAAGAACGCTTCCGTGCTAGCGCGCAGTTGCTTCTCGATATCTTCCTTCGAACCCTCTAGCACGTGCATGGTCACGCGCGCTGTCTTGCCGTTTTTCAGTTTGATAGTGGCGTCTTCGACTCCCGCAAGCTCGTCGGCGGGCAGCAATCTCATTCCGTACACTAATGTCAGGTTCGCCATGGCGGGATTGTACCCGAATGGAGTGTCATAGAGCGTCACTGGACCTTTCCACAAGCCTTCCACTTCCCATTTCACAAGTCGCGCTTGTATCATTCTTTTCGCCGCTCTCGTCTTGCTAGCAAATCCTTGCACGAAAGGTTCAGCCTTGCCAAAACGACGGCCCTCCCCTGTCTTTTTTAGCGTTGACCAAGAGATCCCCAGCACCGGGATCTATCGTGTATGCCATTCAGACCATCGTGTGACTCATGAACTTACTTTGACGGAGGGCCACACCTTTCCTCCTTGCGCAGAATGCAAAGACCAGGTCCAGTTCGAACTCTTGATCGCTGCGCCCCTGATCTCTCGCGATTCAAACTTCAAGGTCCGCCTCTACGAGATCCCACACCCGAGAAAGATTGAGGACGAGACTGCCTGAGCCCCGTCGTCATGACAGCGGCTTGATACAATCCTGTGCGTGATGACCTTTCGCGCCGTGCTGCTTGTTGCGCTCTCGACCTCGGCGGTGCTCGCGCAAGAGGCTTCCCAGGAAGAAAAGGGGAAGCCACAGGTCAAGATCAACTACATCAATGTGTGTGCCCCGTCGGAAGACGAGCGCAAGGAAATGTCCTCGGCGCTTGCGCGCGTTCCGTTAAAGGCGCCATTCTCCGCCGATTTCGAAGTGTCCCGTGGGCACACTACCCAGACTCCGGAGTCGATAGCTTTTGCGAAGGCGGCGCTTCCGGGGGCAGTCGAGCAGGCAGCCGGTGCAGAGTCGAGCTGGGTGCGCATTCGCCGCGACTTTACCGGAACGCCGTTCGCTACCGCTCAATACTCCATCAGCTTTGACGCGCATAGCGTCACCGAAACTTTCGTCTTCCGCATGCGGGAGTTCAAGAAGGATGAGATCGTGCAGGTCGCGTTGGAAGATTCTATCTCCGCCGCCAGCGACCCTATCATTGTGGCCCAGAGTGAGACGCCCATCGATCACGTCAAGGTCGAGCGCTTTGGAAGATCCTCGCTGGGACTTCGCAGGTGCGCGGAAGCGGATCAGAGCAGCCTCGAGCCGCTCTTTCGCGCTGCCAACGACATCGCTCGGCACTACCGGGCTGCGCTCCGTGTCCGCGAAAGCGTTCCCGCCGATCTTCGGCGTGTCGGTGCTGGCGCTGCGGCCTCAAAGAGCGAGACCCCGCCCAAGGCGAAGCCAAAGTCCAAATGAATCGTCCGCGTGCTGTCGGAATCAAACCAGAGTCAACTAAGAGTTAAGGACAGAACGAAACATGCAAGTTCGCAACACAGTGATTCTCGGCACCGGGTGCTCCGGACTCACGGCGGCCATCTACGCCGCTCGCGCCAACCTCAAGCCGCTCGTCTTTGACGGCCACGAGCCGGGTGGCCAGCTCTCGCTCACTACGCTGGTTGAAAACTTTCCCGGATTCCCGGAAGGCATCCAGGGCCCGGAATTGATCGAGAACATGAAACGCCAAGCCACGCGCTTCGGCGCCGAGATCCGCACCGGACATCTCTCCAGTGCCGACCTTAGCAAGCGGCCCTTCACCTTGCATTTCGGGAAGGAGACCGTCCACACCGAGACCCTCATCATCGCCAGCGGCGCATCAGCGCGGTGGCTCGGACTGCCCAGCGAACAGGCGCTGATCGGCCACGGCGTCTCGTCTTGCGCCACTTGCGACGGATTTTTCTTCTCCGGCAAAGAGATCACCGTGATCGGGGGCGGAGATTCCGCCATGGAGGAGGCGCTTTTCCTGACTCGCTTCGCCACCAAGGTCACCATTATTCATCGCAGCGAAGCCTTCCGCGCCTCCAAGATCATGCTCGACCGCGCACGCCAGCACGATAAGATCAAATTCCTCCCCAACACCATCGTGGAAGAAGTATTCGACGTGACCAAGAAAGATGTAACCGGTCTGCGGTTGCGTGACGTGAAAACTAGCAAGGCCTACGACTTTCCCACCAGCGCCATGTTCCTTGGCATCGGACATATCCCCAACGCCAAGATGTTCGAAGGCCAGCTTGATGCCGACAAAGAAGGCTACCTCCTGACCCAGAACTACGTTCACACTCGCGTCCCTGGGGTCTACGCCTCGGGCGATGTCTCCGATCGTCGCTACCGCCAGGCGGTCACTGCTGCAGGAACTGGCTGCATGGCCGCTCTAGAGGTCGAAAAGTTTCTGGAAGAGCATGGCCGCTGACATTTCGGAAGATTTCCTCAAGTTAGAGGCTGAAATTTCCCTCAATCCGACATAGAATCTTCAACGTTCCTCCCAGGTACGGCAGGCGACTGCCTGCGACGCAGTACAAATTTGTTAAGGAATCCTATGGCCTCTGCACCTGGCGCAGTGTTGATCCTCGTCTGCCCCACCTGCGGCAAGAAATACCGCGGTAACCCCGATAAGCCCGACGGCCGTTATCAGTGTCCCGACGACCAAGCCACGCTGACGAAATACACGCCTCCACAGGCGGTCAGCGCTCCGGCTCCGCCGCCCACCGCCGAACGCACGGCCGACCCGCCACCGCCCGACTTCAGCGTGGGAAACTCGCAGTCGGAAGCCTCAGACACGCACCGCGACTTTGCTCCCACGATTCGCGTTGATGTGGCTGCCCCTGGCTACGCCGGCGGCCGCGATCCGTTGCTGGCAACTGCCCATGACGACTTGGCACCTGACGAGGTTGTGCGCCGAGCGGCTGACGCTCTGCACGAGAATCTGGGCAGGCTGGAAGATTCTGCAGTAGAGCACACTGTCTTCGCCGGCACCCCAACACCCGTACCCGGATTCATCACCCCTCCGCCGATGCCCGCGCCCGACACCGCGACTGTCATTGCCGGCAGCCGTACTTATAGCGCCCATGAAGTCCCGACTCCCACCACAACAAAAATGTCGCACCTGCCCACGCAGCCCGCCGTCGAATCGCCTGTGCTTACCGAAGAAGGAACGTTCACCGGGTTCGTGGATCGGCGTTCCGTCGTTGCCGTGATGGAGACCGCGCTTCGGCCCGATGCCGAGGCCACCGAGTCGGAGTCCGTGGCGGGCAAATACGAGACGGTCGGAAAACTGGGCCAGGGTGGTGGCGGACAAGTCCTCAAAGTGCTTGACAGAGATCTGCGCCGCGAAGTGGCGATGAAGATGTTGCTTCCCCAGCATCGCGAAGGCGCAGCCGGTATTCCCGAAGATGTGCTGCTGCGGTTCATCAAGGAAGCGCAAGCCACCGGCCAGCTCGAGCACCCCAACATCGTCCCGGTTCACGATCTTGGGGTCGACGGCAACGGCCACATCTATTTCACCTTGAAATATGCGCAGGGGGATTCGCTGAAAGATGTGATCCGCGGCCGTCGCGACGATCTGATGAACGACGAGAAGCGTCGCTTCCGCGATCTCTTCAGCCCATTGCAGATGGTAGAAGTGCTGATCGGCATCTGTCAGGGCGTCGCATACGCGCACAGTAAGGGCATCATCCACCGCGATTTGAAGCCTGAGAACGTGATGATGGGTCGCTTCGGCGAAGTGCTGGTCATGGATTGGGGCCTCGCCAAGGCGCTTGGAAAGAATGCCCTTCCCACCGAGCAGCCGGAATCCATCGCTGATCTCACCATGCCTGACGGTGACGCCTCGCAGACCATGGAGGGCTCCATCGCAGGAACCCCTGCTTATATGTCGCCCGAGCAGGCCGCCGGAAAGATCAGCGAGTTGAACGAGCGCACCGACATTTATTCGCTCGGCTCCATGCTCTACGAGATTCTCTCCGGCCATCCGCCGTACAAGGGGACCAGCGCTCTCGATGTCGTTCGGCAAGTTCTCGCCGGGCCACCCCCATCACTCTCCAGCGGCACCTATGGTTTCCGTCCTATTCCCCGTGAGCTGAAAGCGATTTGCGAAAAAGCCATGCAGCGCGAACCGGGCATGCGCTATGCCAGCGTGCAGGCCATGCGCGACGATTTGCAGAACTATGTCCTGCAACGCCCCGTGGGCGCTTGTCCAGACACTGCCATGCAACGTGCAGTGAAGTTCTACCGCCGCAACAAGAATTTGATCGCCACTGCCGGCGCAAGTGCGGCCGCTGTTTTGGCCCTGGGCCTGGTGACCTGGTTCGTGGTCCACACACTGAACGTCCGCTCCCACATCAAGAGCGCTCAGGTCTATTTGAATTACGCCAGAAATCCCAGCGTGGTTCCGGCCAACATTGCAGATAATGATCCGTATAAGCAACAGGCGCTCTCTCAAGCCCGATTCGAAACCACCAAGTTGCAGCGCGCCAACCTGTCTGGCTCCATCAATGAGCTTCTGAAGGCGCTCGATGCTTCCCCCGGCAACCAGCGCGCCCATCTATTGCTGGCCGAGAGTTACATGGAATTATGGCGACTAGCTCTTGCTGAAAAAAACGTCGAACTCATGCGCGCCAATCGCGCTGAGCTGGAGCGTTACGCTGCAGCTCCCAGTCCTTTTAGCGACGAACTGAATGGTTTTGGAAACATCCAGGCATCCGTTGATCCTCCCGACGCCGAAACATATCTTTATAGCTTCGAGACGCTCCGCGCCACTGACAAACACGGAAACGCATTACCTCCGCGTCTCATCCCCGTGCCCTTTGATCTGGAAACGCACAAACCCGACGACCGCTTCATGGAGTTAGAGCGCAAGCGCGCCGCCAGCGACGAACATGTTCTGTCCGGAACTCATTCCATCTTCCGGCTGGAACAGATCACGGCTTCCAAGATGGGCACCGGCAATTTCAACATTGAGAGTTTGCCGCCAGGAAGTTACATGTTGCTGCTTTTTGCTAAGGGGCGAGAGACTACTCGCATCCCTGTGAATCTGGAACGCAAGGGCACGCTCAACCTGCGCATCGACATGCCGCGCAGTGAATCCATTCCTGCGGGGTTCTTCTACGTTGCTGGTGGGAACGCGATCGTCGGCGGCGAAAGCGCCAACTCGGTGCCGCAACAGGTGAAACGGATCGCACCTTTCTTGATGTACCACGATGAGATCACCATGGGCGACTATGGCGACTTTCTGCACGACCTCACCAAGAAGGGTCACGGTGCCGAGGCCAAGGCTCGCATACCGCGCGACTTCGGCAAGACCCTCGCCGTGCTCAGCCCTGCTGGAGAACTGCTGCCAGCGGAGGCCGCCGATCCAGTCAAGTTCCAGTCCACCGCCGTACGCGGAGTTTCCTACGCCGACGCCGTCGCCTATGTGAATTGGCGCACCCAGACCGATCACATCGTCTACCGCTTGCCCAAAGAGTGGGAGTGGGAGTCCGCTTGCCGCGGCGCCGACGGCCGCAAGTACTCGTGGGGCAACTGGCCGGCAAACGGCCTTGCCATCATCCTGCAGGGATATGGCGACTCCGGCTCGGCCATCAGCTGGAAATGGCAGGACTACAAAGACGAATCCCCCTGGGGCGTTCACGATTTAGCGGGAGGTGTCGCCGAGTGGACGCAAAGCGCCTATGATCCGACTGCCAAGCAGACGGATCCCGTCTACGGCCAATATGCCATTCGCGGCAATGCCTGGTCGCTGCCTCCGACCGGCCTTGAGTGCTCGTTCCGCACCTCCGGCCAGCCAGACTATTTCCACCCCACCATCGGTTTCCGCCTGGCCTCGGACTACCCGGTCAAAGCTACTGAGGGATACGACTCTGCTGCTGTCGTGCGTGCCTTCAACGATGCAGCCGCTGAGCACACCCATTGATCGCGAGGGGGAAGTTCCCCTGCCCCCACCCAACAGTGGCACAGGGTCGCGCATCTTAACCTCCACTGGCCCAATTTGACATGGTTGAGAAGGAAGTCCGTTTGATCCCTATTATCGGAAGCGGTGGCAGCGAGCAGCATTCCCGGCGCACCTATGCGCCCGACGAAGAAGTTCCCCAAAGCGGTATCTATCAGGTCGTGCACGAGAGCGGAGAGAAGGAAACGGTCGTATTCCTCCGCGCCAGCGTTTTTCCGGCTTGTGAGGATTGCGGGGCGAAGGTGCGCTATTCCATCGTGCGCACTGCTCCCTACATCTTCGATGACGAAGATTTTAAGTAGCTGGTTCGGCAACAAGTAGTCTTTTTGGCGGTATCATTTAGGTGCATGATGGTGCGCGTCCCTCTGGCAAAGCGGTATAAGTCCGGACAAGTTGTACCTCGCGACGGCATCTATCGCGTCACCCACCAGAAGCATCGCCTTCCCCACGAAAGCGTTCTGACACGCGGCATGCGTTTTCCTGCCTGCAAGGTTTGCGGCGATAAGGTCCGCTTCGAGCCTCTCACGGCAGTGGAGCCGGCGAACGGCTTGAACAATCGCACCCGCGGTAGGCTTCTTGTGGTCGATCCCGAACCCGCTATCACCTTCACTTTGAAGCAGATATTGGAACAGGAGGGCTATCGGGTCTGGGCGGCTACCGACTACTCTGCCGCCGAGCGCATGCTGAGCGAGAACGACTATGACGCTGTGCTCGCCGACATTCATTTGGAGGACCGCACCGCCATGGGACTCCTACGCCTGGCCATCAACCGTCGCCGGCCTCCGGTGGTCATGCTCTCTACCGACGAGCCCGACATTGCCAGCCTGCGCGCCATGATGAAGATGAAGGTGAACTATCTCTTCTTCAAGCCTATTGACCTGGGCGAGCTACGTTCTACTCTGGCCCGCATGATCCCGCGGCGCGCCAGTGCCATGGCAGCTTCGGGCTGATTTCCCATCAGCGCCGCCGCGGAGTTAAAATCAACCTCCCCTGGCGGGACCAGCTTTCCCCATGGCCCGGAAAAAATCACTGCTGATAGTCGATGACGAAGTCAACGTGACCCGCACGTTGCAGATGGTCTTCGAAGACGAAGGCTACTCCGTCACGCCTGCGTACAGCTGTGCCGAGGCCCTGAAGATCATGAAGAACGGGCACAACTTCGACGGCGTGATCACCGACCTGAACATGGAGCGGGACGACATCGGCCTTACTGTCGCCCGCCGCGCTCTCGAGATGAAGCCGCAGCCGGTCGTTGTCATCTGCACCGGGTATGCCAATCTGTCGAACGCGCGCAAGGCGCTCATGATGCATGTGCATTACCTCGCTACCAAGCCGGTGGAGTTAGATGAATTGAAGTCCAACCTGGCCCGCCTCATCGCCATCCGAGACAACACCAAAGGGGGACGATAAAATTGGCGCCTCCTAAATCCACCAATAAGACTGCATTGATCGTTCACGGCGATATGACGGCCGTGTCATCGTTGCAGAGCGCCTTCGTGCAGAACGGCATCACCGCCATCGTGGCCCGCGACCTTCCTACCGCGCTCTTGGCCATTACCCAGCACTACTTCGACGTAGCGGTAGTTTCTTCGCGCATCTCCGAAGAGGGCGACGGGTGGTCGCTCGGCGGCGTCATCCGCCTGGTCTTCCCCAAATCGTTCGTGTTAATGATCGCCCCAGGTACAGACCTGATGACTTTGAAGAACGCTATCAATCACGGCGTAGACGAAGTGCTGGAGAAGACGGCCACTCCCGAGCAGATCGTAAGCACTACGCTGAAGAGCGCAGCCATCGCCGGCAAGCGCCCCTCCACCCCCAAAGAGCGCATCCAGTAGGAGTTTATGTAGGCGCGCAACGTCCTCGTGCGCGCGCCTTCTGTCAGCCCACGCAAGCGAGGCGCGCTTTGTGTCAGCCCATGCTGCGGAGACGCTTTGTGTCAGCCCACACCTTCAGGCGTGGGAATAGCGGCCAAATAGGATCCCGGCTTTAGCCGCTGAGTTGTTGCTGCCGACTGCCGCCTTACGACTGACGACTGTTTGTGGTACAAAAGTTAGTTTGCTGCGAGCCTTCTTCATCTGGTTGTCGGAGAGCAAGTCCATCCGCGCGATGGCGGAGAAAACCACCATTGGCAAGCGCCTCTCTAGCCGCTTCGTCGCCGGCTTGACCGTGGAAGACGTTCTCACCGCCACCAAGGCAGTCAACGAGCGTGGTCAGTCCGTCAGCATGGACAACCTCGGCGAGAACGTCACCAACGCCGACGAAGCCAAAGAGAGCGCGCAACTCTACCATCAGCTTTTCGATCAGATTGCTGAACGCAAGCTGAACGCCAACGTCAGCATGAAGCTCACCCATATGGGCCTTGATGTGGATGAGAAGCTCGCCATCGGCATTACTCGCGACCTTGTCGCGCACGCCGCCAGGATCAACAACTTCGTTCGCGTGGACATGGAAGGCTCTCCCTACACGCAGCGCACCCTCGACTTCGTGCACGAACTGCACAGCATGAACGGCAACCGCGGCGCGGTCGGGGCGGTGATCCAGGCCTACATGCGACGCAGCGAGAAAGACGTGCAGGACCTGATCGCCAAGGGTATCCGCATCCGCCTCTGCAAGGGCGCGTACAAGGAGCCTGAAGAGCTGGCCTTCCAGAAGATGTCTGAGGTCAACGAGATCTACGTGAAGCTGATGAAGATCCTCCTCAAGAGTGGCATCTATCATGGCATCGCCACCCACGACGAGAAGATGATCCAGGCGACCGTCGACTTCGCCAAGGCCGAGAACATCTCGCCCAAATCGTTCGAGTTCCAGATGCTCTACGGCGTCCGCCGCGACCTTCAGCAGAAGTTGTCGAAAGAAGGCTGGGGGATGCGGGTTTACATACCCTTCGGCCACGAGTGGTATCCCTACTTCATGCGACGCCTTGCCGAGCGTCCCGCTAACGCTCTATTCGTTTTGAGAAATCTTTTCAGGTAACCTGTTTCGGCATCATTTTAGCTAGTGAGACATCCACTAACTATGGCAGACGCTCCCCACGTCGTGATCGTCGGGGCCGGTTTCGGTGGCCTTTACGCCGCCCGTTCACTCGCGCGTAAGCGCGTCCGGATCACTGTGGTCGATCGCAAGAATCACCATGTCTTCCAGCCGCTTCTCTATCAGGTCGCGACCGCCAAGCTTTCGCCGGCTGACATTGCTTCACCGATCCGCAGCGTCCTCGGCAAGTATCGCAACGTGCAGGTCCTGCTCGAAACCCGACACAATGCGCTGACCATACCGTCGGCCGCAGTGGAACGCGGCAGCGACGGTCTCTTCGCCTACGTGGTCAAGCCGGATCAGACGGTCGAGTCGCGCGTGCTGCGGTCCATTCGCACGACAAACAGATCATTTGAATTTCGCTCGCTGACGGCGAAAAGGTGAACCCACGGCTCATCCGGCTGCGCAAGGACGATCTGGATCGTCGGAATTCTTGCATCGGCTAATTGGAGGGCTTTGGCGGTGATGGGGCCGACGGACTGGTTGGTGCCGGAGCGGAGCGTGAATTCCACGAGGGGAGCAAGCCGCTCAGCGGCCACGCTGGGGAGATTCGTGCCGGCTGCATCCGGGACGACATGATCTTGAGTTTTCTCCAACATTTCTGAGATGTCATCGTATTCAGTGAAGCCAGCGGGCGGGTCAAACTGGGTTGGGTCGGCTTTGAGGAACTGGATGTCCTTGTAGGCGGACAATTCGATATTTTCGCCGTCTTTGGCTTGTATCCGGAGCGGGAAGTCTTTCAGGTCGGTGGCGGTCCAGACC
>Ga0137418_10002480_pt1 | contig 16924 bp, 15 predicted proteins | sample CZODoug3_1_2_16f_FD_122242 | JGI IMG/M metagenome (GOLD analysis project Ga0137418, IMG submission 122242) | Vadose zone soil fungal communities from Angelo Coast Range Reserve, California, USA - CZODoug3_1_2_16fungal (Hybrid Assembly) | ecosystem: Environmental > Terrestrial > Soil > Vadose... | reverse complement strand
GGAAAGCCGCGGGCTCGTCACCACCATCATGGCGGCGGATCCGAAGAACAGCACGATGTTGCGCAAGGCGATCGACATCGAGGCGCCGACCGCGGACTTGATTTGCGTCGTGTCGGCGGTGAGCCGCGACACCAGCTCGCCCGATTTGGCGGTGTCGAAGAAATCGGCCGAAAGCTGCGTGATGTGCCCGAACACCGCGCTGCGCAGATCGGCGACCACGCGCTCGCCGAGCGTGGTCACGAGGTAGTAACGCGACGCGCTGGCGACCGCGAGGGCGGCCACGACCGCGATCATTACCGCGAAATACTGATCGACCAGTTCGATCCGTTCGGCCGAGAAGCCGAGGTCGATCATGCGCCGCACCGCGATCGGCACCGCCAAGGTCGCCAGTGACGCCACCAGGAGCGCCACCAGGGCGCCGGCGACGCGGCCTTTGTAGCGCGCCACGAACGGCGTCAGGCCGAGCAGCGGCCGGAGCTTGCGCCGACGCGCGGCGGTCTCGGGCGCCGCCGCAGGCTGCGGCGCGGCCGGCGCTGTTCCCACGCTCGCGGACGCATCAGTCATCGTTTGGGCTGCTCCCCGCCGAGGGCGGATAGATTTGGCGGCCGGACCATGCCTTGCCGGGGAGCCTAAAACAATCGCCCCTCAGCCCGGGGTTGGACGGGCCCCTGGACCCGCGCCAGCCGCCCGGGCGGCGAGCCGTGAGCGCAAATCCGAGCGCCTTGTCTGGCCGGCAAGGCTGATGTATAGGACCGCAACTTTCCGAATGATCAGCAACCACAGCTGCCCACGGCGCAGGAACTTCGAGCCATGAAGCCCGACATTCACCCGGACTACCATACCGTCAAGATCATCATGACCGACGGCACCGAATTCAGCACCCGAACGACCTGGGGCAAGGACGGCGACACGCTCCACCTCGACATCGACCCCAAGTCGCATCCGGCCTGGACCGGCGGCACCCAGCAGCTGCTCGACCGCGGTGGCCGTGTGTCGCGCTTCCAGAAGAGATTTTCCGGGCTCGAGCTGGCCAAGAAGTAAGCCCGACGCAAGGCTCCTACGACAAAGCCCCCGCAATGCGGGGGCTTTTTGTTGAGGGTTGCGTGCGGCGGACGGCTCGCGCAAGCGCCTAATCGCAAGACGTCCCCATCATGGTTTCGCGCGGGGCTCATCCTGGCGCTCAAACGCCGCCTTGAGCAGCCCGATCTGACGATCGAGCGGGGTCGCGGTCGTCTGCTCCTCGGGCACCGGGGCATGGATGGTGGCGTCGAGCCGGCGCACCTTGTCGTGCAGCACGCTCGAGCGCGCGATCAGATCGCGCAATTGCTCCGGCAGTCCCTTGATGGCGTCCTGGTCGATCGGCGCGTCGGCCGCGAGCTTGACCTTGGTCTTTTCCTTGTTGGCCTGGGCGAGCGACATCTCGCCTTCATTCACGGCGCGATGCAGCAACAGCCACGAGGCGAGCTGCATCAGCCGCGTGGTCAGCCGCATGCTTTCGGTCGCGTAACACAGCGAGGAAGACCGATCGAGCTTCTTGGATTCCTTTCGACCGGCACCGTCGAGATACGACGCGGTCTCCTCGACGAGCTTCATGCCCTCGCGGAACAGCGTCGAGAAGGACTGGGACGCCGCAAGTCTCGCGCCGAACGATACCGGCTGCTTGTCGAACAATTTCTCTGCCATCGCCTCACGCCCTGCCTACCAACACGCAATAAGACCCCGACGCCTGCGGCCTGTCCAGCGGCGGTGACAAAAAGGTAAAGATATGGTTGCCAGCCTCGGGCCTGCGCCAAAATGGGACAATCGGTCGCAACGGGCGCTGTCGCCAGAGGCCGAGGACTCGTCCGGCCGACGCCGCCGCCGCGGCCAATTCTCCGCGGGCCAAAAAAAGAGCCGCCGTTGCCGGCGGCTCGAAGTGATAACAGGGAGGCGTCAAACAGAGTGGACAGGAGCCACTCGGTGTCCAGAAGTTGGACGTTGCCAGTAATAAAAGGGAAAGCTTAACCAGAGGTTAAGGGCCGCCATAATCGGACCGATTTTGTGATCGAACGGCCGCGGATCACGAAGCGAAAGCGGCGCCGGATTTCCGGCGCCCGTTGTTATTTTTTGAAGAACTGATCCGCCACCGTTCGCGAGGCCAGCTTTTTCGCCCTCGCCTGCTCGAGCCGTGCAATCTCGTCCTTGAGCAGCGCCATGCGCTCGCCCAGCTCCTCGACCGAGAGCAGCGCCAATTCCTGCCCGATCTCGTGGACGATCTTTTTCTTCGGCCGGTCGTCGTCGTCGATTGATGCCATGCGTCGCTCCGCGCCAGCCGAAGATAGCGGGAGCCCGCGCGGTTGTCACACCATGCACGGAGCAGGCTTTTTTCCGGGAAATGCTCTAAGAGCAGCCTCCGTATCACGAGGACGAGCCGCCATGACCCTGCCCGCGACCATGACCGCCATCGCGATCCGCGCGCCCGGCGGACCCGAGATGCTGGTTCCCGAGCAGCGCCCGGTGCCGCAAGCCGGGGCGGGCGAGATCCTGGTCAAGGTCGCAGCGGCGGGTGTGAACCGACCGGACGTGATGCAGCGCCGCGGACTTTACCCCCCGCCGAAGGGCGCGCCCGATATTTTGGGCCTCGAGATCGCCGGCACCGTCGCGGCCTGCGGCGAGGGCGTGACGCGCTGGCAGCTCGGCGACCAGGTGGCGGCCCTCGTGGTCGGCGGCGGCTATGCGGAATACTGCATCGCGGTCGAAGGCCATGCCTTGCCGATCCCGGCCGTCCTGTCGGCCAAGGAGGCCGCCGCGATCCCGGAAACCTTCTTCACGGTCTGGCACAACGTGTTCGAGCGCGGCGGCCTCAAGGCGGGCGAAACGCTGCTCGTGCATGGCGGCTCGTCGGGCATCGGCACCGCCGCAATCCAGCTTGCCAGGAATTTCGGCGCGCGCGTGATCGTCACCGCCGGCTCGGCCGCGAAATGCGATGCCTGCCGCGAGCTCGGCGCCGACGTCGCGATCAACTACAAGACCGAGGATTTCGTCGCCGCCACCAAGCAGGCGACCGGCAGCAAGGGCGCCGACGTCATTCTCGACATGGTGGGCGGCGACTATATCGAGCGCAATTACGAGGCGGCCGCGGTCGAAGGCCGTATCGTTCAAATCGCGTTTCAGGACTCGCCCAAGGCCACGGTCAATTTCACCCGCATCATGCTCAAGCGGCTGCATCACACCGGATCGACGCTGCGCTCGCGCCCCAACCCGGACAAGACCGCGATTGCGCGCGCGGTCGAAGCCAAGGTGTGGCCGCTGATCGCGGCCGGCAAGGTGCGGCCCGTGATGGACATGACCTTCGGGCTCACCGAGGCGGCCGCCGCCCACGCCCGGATCGAATCGAGCCAGCATGTCGGCAAGATCGTGCTGGTGGTCTAGGCCAAAGCCCGGCGGGCGCCCGATTCACGGGGCGATCGCCCGGATCGCCTCCCGACGGTACGTTAGCCATTGAATTTCTTGCACTTACGCGTTGGTCCGAGTACTCAAACAGGGGTGCGCGCCAGCATGCGAATCTCAGCCCTCGCTCATTCCGGAACGTCGCGAAATCGGCACAAAGGTGAATAGATTGCGGGTTCCGCGCAATCCGGCGGTGGCCCGGCACGGGCTTGGCGCGCGTCACGGGGAGGTCGTTTCTTGAGTTTCCTGCGGTCCGCCCTGGCGGCGGCTGTCGTGATCACGTCGCTGATCGGCGCGCCCGCTCACGCCGTCGAGGCCGTGAACGTACGCCTCGACGTGTCCGCCATCGACCTCGGCGATGCGGTCGAGCGGCCGGTCAGTGACGGCGACAGCATCCAGGTCTCGACCGCGCCGGGGGCCGACGGCATCATCCGCCGCATCAAGGTGCCGGCGCGCGAAGCCGGCGTGTACTGGGCGGTATTCGCGCTCGCCAATTCGAGCGACGAACAGATCGACCGGCTGATCGTCGTCCCGCACTACCAGATGGCCGGCTCCGGCCTGCTGTGGCCCGACCTCGGCCTCTCGCGCGTCGTCGGCGTCACGGTGAGCTCGGGTGACCGTCCCGATCGCCAGGACAGCGCGGCCGCGGACATATTCCGCATCACGCTCGATCCCGGCACCGTCATCACCTTCGTGGCCGAGTTGCGCACCAGCAAGCTGCCGCAGATCTATCTGTGGGAGCCCGACGCCTACAAGGACAAGGTCAACAGCTTCACGCTCTATCATGGCATCGTGATCGGCATTGCGGGCCTGCTCGCGCTCTTCCTCACCATCCTGTTCGTGGTCAAGGGCAGCGTGATGTTTCCCGCCGCCGCCGCGCTCGGCTGGGCGGTGCTGGTCTATATCGGGGTCGATTTCGGTTTCTGGGGCAAGGTCTTCGACATGTCGGCGGGCGCCGAGCGCATCTGGCGCGCCTCCGGCGAGGCGATCCTCGCCGCCACGCTGCTGGTGTTCCTGTTCGCCTATCTCAACCTCAATCGCTGGCACGTGCGCTACGCCCACATCACCATCGGCTGGCTGGTGTTTCTGGGCGCGCTCGTGGCGGTCGCCTTGTTCGATCCGGCGGTCGCTTCGGGCATCGCGCGCCTGTCGCTGCTGCTCGTCGCCATCGCGGGCTTCTCGCTCGTCGTCTATCTCGCCACCCATGGCTACGATCGCGCCGTCCTGCTGATCCCGACCTGGTTCCTGCTGGTGGTCTGGGTGATCGGCGCCGGCCTCACGGTCGGCGGCATGGCGACCAACGACATCGTGGCGCCCGCCTTGCTCGGAGGCCTCGTCCTGATCGTCATGCTGATCGGCTTCACGGTGATGCAGCATGCCTTCGCGGGCGGCATCACCCACGGCATCGTGTCGGACGTCGAGCGCCGTGCCCTCGCGCTCACTGGCGCCGGCGACATGATCTGGGACTGGGACGTGTCGGCCGACAAGGTCTTCACCAGTCCGGAGACCGAGCAGGCGCTCGGCCTCAAGCGCGGCACGCTCGAGGGTCCGGCGGCGCATTGGCTCGAGGTGCTCCACCCGCTCGACCGCGACCGCTTCCGCGCGGCGCTCGACGGCGTATTGGAGCAGCGGCGCGGCCGGCTGGTGCAGGATTTTCGGCTGCGAACGCCCGACGGGCACTATCTGTGGTTCACCCTCAAGGCTCGTCCGGTCGTCGGCTCCGACGGCGAGGTCGTGCGTCTCGTCGGCACCCTCACCGACGTGACGGATTTCAAGACCGCCGAGGAGCGGCTGCTGCACGACGCGGTGCATGACAATCTCACCGGCCTGCCCAACCGGCAGCTCTATCTCGACCGGCTCGAAGCGGTGCTCGCCTTCGCCAAGGCCGATCCCGCCGTCAAGCCGACCGTGCTGGTGATCGACCTCGACCGCTTCAAGCAGGTCAACGATTCGGTCGGCATGGCGGTCGGCGATTCGATCCTGCTCACCCTGGCGCGCCGGCTCGGACGGCTGCTCAAGCCGCAGGATACGCTCGCGCGGCTGGCGGGCGATCAGTTCAGCCTCATCCTGATGTCCGAGAAGGAGCCTGCCCGCATCATCGCCTTCGCCGAGACCCTGCGCAAAGCGTTGCGCGCGCCGATCACCTTCAATGAGCGCGAGATCTTCCTCACCGCTTCGGTCGGCATCGCGCTGGCCGACGGCCAGCCGCACCGCAACGAGGAGGTTCTCAAGGACGCCGAGCTGGCGATGTACCACGCCAAGCGCATCGGCGGCGACCGCATCGAGGTGTTCAAGCCGGCGATGCGCGCGCGCAAGACCGACCGCCTGACGCTCGAGTCGGACCTGCGCCGCGCGATCGAGCGCGAGGAAATCACCATCCTGTACCAGCCGATCATCCTGCTCGAGGACCGCTCGGTCGCGGGCTTCGAGGCCTTGGCGCGATGGGACCATCCCAAGATGGGCCGGATGTCGCCCTCGGAATTCATCTCGATCGCGGAGGAGATCGGCCTGATCGTCGACCTCGGCCTGTTCATGCTCGAGCGGACCGCCCGCCAGCTCGGCATCTGGCAACGCGCGGTGCGCGGCCGCGCGCCGCTGTTCGCCAGCGTCAACGTATCGTCACGGCAACTGCTGCGGCATGACCTGATCCACGACCTGCGCACCGTGCTCGCCCGCTCCGGGCTCGTGCGCGGCACGCTCAAGCTCGAGCTCACCGAATCGCTCGTGATGGAAAATCCCGAGCTCGCCGCGCAAATGCTCCACCGCATGAAGGAGCTCGGCGCCGGCCTCGCGCTCGACGATTTCGGCACCGGCCACTCCTCGCTCTCCTATCTGCAGCGCTTTCCGTTCGACACCATCAAGATCGACCAGTCCTTCGTGCGCACGACGTCCAAGGGCAAACGGCCGGTCATCCTGCGTTCGATCATCTCGCTCGCCCACGATCTCGGCATGGAAGTGGTGGCGGAAGGCGCGGAGACCGACTCCGACGCCGTCGAGCTCTACCAGCTCGGGTGCGAATACGCGCAGGGCTATGTGTTCGGCGAGCCGATGTCGGCCGAGCAGGCGCGCGCACTCATCACGAACGAGCGGCTGGAGATCGTGCGGTGATTTGACGGCGCGAGATTGCAGGATGGCCGGGCTTCGTTTCGCCGGCCGTTCCGTCACGCATGCCCGGCTTCGCTCGACAGCATGCCGAGGTCGACGCCGAGTTTCCTGAGCGCCTTGCCGTATTTGGCCTCGTTGTCGCCGCCGAAGATCAGTTCGGAATCGGCAGAGCAGTGCAGCCAGCCGTTCTCCTGGATCTCGTTCTCGAGCTGCCCCGGCGCCCAGCCCGCGTAACCGAGCGCGAGCACGGCCGAGACCGGCCCGTCGCCGCGCGCGATCGCCTTGAGGATATCGAGCGTCGCGGTGAGGCAGATGCCCTCGTCGATCGGCAGGGTCGAGTTCTCGATGAAAAAATCAGCCGTGTGGAGGACGAAACCGCGGCCGGTCTCCACCGGCCCGCCTTTGAGCACCTTCACGGCGCCGGCGCGCTGCGGCAGCTGGATCAGGTCGGTCGCCGGGATGACGTCGAGCTGCACCAGGAGGTCGGGGAATGTCACGTTGGCCGCCAATTGATTGACGATGATCCCCATCGCGCCTTCGGAAGAATGGGCGCAGACATAGATCAGGCTGCGCGAGAAACGCTCGTCGCGCATGCTCGGCATGGCGATCAGCATCTGCCCGTCGAGGTAGCCCCGTTTGGGCCCGCCGGGGGCGGCTTTGGAGGCTGTTGTTTTCGCGGCCTTCATGGCAAAAGGGTAACCCGGTCAGCCCTGATTGATCAAATGGCGTCTCATCACATCGCGTTCACGACCATTTCAGTGGCCGCAACGCGATGCCGCCGGTAGACGATCAAATATGATTGCAACTAGATTGCGGCAACCCACCCGGGTCACTTTGGCGATCGTTGTCATAGTGGCGCTATCGCCGGTTGCCGCGCAGGCCGCCGATGCGTCGTCGTGGGACGCCGATGCGCGCGCCGGCGTGCGGCTGATCGCAGGCAATCCGGCGCAGGCGGCCGACGCACCGCTGCGGGCCGGCGTCGAGCTCACGCTCGCCCCCGGCTGGAAGACCTACTGGCGCTATCCGGGCGATTCCGGCGTGCCGCCCCGCTTCGATTTCTCCAATTCGCAGAACGTGAAATCGCTCAACATCGCGTGGCCGGCGCCTCGCCGCTTTACGGACGATAGCGGCGCCACCATCGGCTACACGAACGGCGTGATCTTTCCGCTGCGCATCGTTCCGCAGGATCCGGCAAAGCCGGTGCTGCTCCGCCTCAGGCTCGACTATGCGGTGTGCGAGAAACTGTGCGTTCCGGCCGAGGGCCGCGCCGAGCTCATGCTCGACGGCACGCCGTCCGCGTTCGACGCCGCGCTCGCCAAGGCCGATGCGCTGGTGCCCAAGCCCGCCAAGCCCGGCGACGACGCTCCACTCGCGGTACGCGGCGTGCGGCAGGAACCGGGCGGCGACCGTCGGCGTGTCGTCGTGGATGTCGCGGCGCCGGGAAACGAGCCTATCGAGCTGTTCGCCGAAGGACCGACGCCCGAATGGGCCTTGCCGGTGCCCGAACCGACCGACGGCGCGGGCGCCGGATTGCACCGGTTCACCTTTCAGCTCGATGGCCTGCCGCCCGGCGCCAGCGCCGCCGGGGCGACCCTGACATTCACCCTGGTGTCGGGCGCCAACGCGGTTGAGGTTGCGGCCCATCTCGACTAATTCTCCGGGCGGGTTAATTTAGCGCCGATGCGCCCGCGGCACCGGGAGCTCCTCGAGGGAGCGATCATGGCCGCGGAGCTTCGTTGCAAGCCCTCCAACCATTCTGTTTCAACCACCAACCCCAGAGGATCACCATGGCCATCAAGGTCGGCGACCGCCTTCCCGAAGCGAAGTTCAGAGTGATGACGGCCGAGGGTCCGGGCTGGAAGACCACCGACGAGGTCTTCAAGGGCAAGAAGGTCGTGCTGTTCGCCGTCCCCGGCGCCTTCACGCCGACCTGCCACAAGAACCATCTGCCCGGCTTCGTGCAGAACGCCGCCGCGATCAAGGCCAAGGGCATCGACTCCATCGCGGTCACCGCCGTCAACGACGGCTTCGTGATGGATGCGTGGAAGAAGGCGAGCAACGCCGAAGGCAAGATCGAGTTCCTGGCCGACGGCAATGGCGAATTCGCCAAGGCGATCGACATGACCCTCGACGGTTCCGGCAACGGCCTCGGGCTGCGCTCGAAACGCTATTCCATGCTGGTCGAGGATGGCGTGGTGAAGAAGCTCAACGTCGAGGAAGCGCCGGGCAAGGCCGAGACCTCGAGCGCGGACGCGCTGCTCAAGCAACTGTGAGGTATTGCGCGGCGACAGCCCGCCCCCGACCTGATCCGGGGCGGACGCCGCGGGCACAACAGGACGCAAGTCGGGTCGGCCCGACTTGCGTCGGACGCAAACAGGTCGCGCCTCAGGGCCCGTTTCGTTGCGCCGCCCTCAGCTCCGCGATCGCCTCGCGAGCAAGCTCGTCGGCGCGCTCGTTGAGATCGTGGCCGGAATGGCCGCGCACCCAGTGCCACCGTATCGTGTGGTGGGCGAGCGCCGCATCGAGCCGCTGCCACAGATCGACATTCTTCACCGGCTTGCGGTCGGCGGTCTTCCACCCGTTGCGTTTCCAGCCCTTGATCCAGGTCATGATGCCGTTGCGCAGATACTGGCTGTCGGTGTGAAGGTCCACGACGCAGGTCCGCTTGAGCGACTCGAGCGCCGTGATCGCGGCCATCAGCTCCATGCGGTTGTTGGTGGTGTGCGCCTCGGCGCCCTTGAGCTCCTTGGTGTGGTCGCCCCACTGCAGGATGGCGCCGAATCCGCCGGGACCGGGATTTCCCGAGCAGGCGCCGTCGGTATGGATGGTGACCTGATGTTCGGACAAGCGCTGACCTTCTCTCAATCAATTCCGTAATCGCGCACGCTGGTCACCGCCTGGTGGAACCGCAGCTTGCGGTGATATTCGAGCGGATCCTTCGGCCGCACCAGTGCGCCCGCCGGGACCTCGAGCCAGTCGACCAGGCGGGTGAGCAGGAAGCGCGTCGCCGCCCCGCGCGCCAGCAGGGGCAGCGCGGCGCGCTCCGCCGCCGACAGCTTGCGCTTGGTCGCATAGGCCTGCAGCAGCGCGCGCCCCTTGGTCACGTTGTAGGAATGGTCGAGCTCGAAGCACCAGGCGTTGAGGCAGATCGCGACGTCATAGGCGAGCGTATCGGTGCAGGCGAAGTAGAAATCGATCAGCCCCGAGAGCTGGTCGCCGAGGAAGAACACGTTGTCGGGAAAAAGGTCCGCATGAATCACGCCCTGCGGCAGATCGCGCGGCCATGATTTCTCCAGCACGTCGAGCTCGGCCGCGATGGCGGCATGCAGGCCGGCCTGCACGCCGTCGGCGCGGGTCTTGGCGGTCTCGTAAAGCGTGCGCCATCCTTGGACCGACAGCGCGTTCGCCCGCTTCATCCCGAAATCGGCGCCGGCGAGATGAAGCTCGGCCAGCGCGTGGCCGAGCCCCGCGCAATGCGTCGCGGTCGGCCGGCGGATCCACATGCCGTCCAGGAAGGTGACGATCGCGGCAGGACGCCCGGCGAGCCGCCCGAGCGTCTCGCCCTTGCGGTTCTTCACCGGCTGCGGGCAGGTCAGTCCGCGCGCCGCGAGATGCTCCATCAGACCGAGAAAGAACGGCAGATCATTCGCGGCGACGCGCTTCTCGTAGAGCGTGAGAATGAAATAGCCGCGACTGGTGTGCAGGAGAAAATTCGAGTTCTCGACGCCCTCCGCGATGCCTTTATAGGCCAGGAGATCGCCGAGATCGTAGGCGCTCAGGAATGCCGCAACTTCCTCGGCCGCGACATCGGTGTAGACGGCCATGGGTCGACCGGCAGGTTAAGGGTTTTCAGGTGGGTCGCATTTCTCGACGCGAGACGGCAGCCACTTCGCTTTGTTCAGGCTTGTCGCATTTTCCTGACGCGAACCGGTTTCCGTTTCGCTTGAAATGCTCCTATTCGGCGGCGGCGATGTCGCGCAACGGTCGCGGCAACGGGAAGAACACGTCCTCCTCGGCGGCCGTGACGGTCTCGATCTGAAGCGTGTAGCGCTTGGCGAGGGCATCGAGGATTTCCTCGACCAGCACTTCCGGCGCCGAAGCCCCGGCCGTGATGCCGAGATGCTTGACGGTCGCCAGCTTCTCCCAGTCGATGTCCTCGGCGCGCTGCAGCAGGACCGCGTAAGGGCAGCCGTTGCGCTCGGCGACTTCCTTGAGCCGCTGCGAGTTCGACGAGTTCGGCGATCCGACCACGATCATCGCATCGACGATATGGGCCACTTTCTTGACCGCTTCCTGGCGGTTGGTGGTGGCGTAGCAGATGTCGTCCTTGTGCGGCCCGATGATCTTGGGGAAGCGTTCCTTGAGCTTGGCGACGATCTCGGCCGCGTCGTCCATCGACAGCGTGGTCTGCGTCACATAGGCGAGATTGCCCGCGTCCTTCGGCTCGACGGTCGCGGCATCCTCCACGGTCTCGATCAGGCGCACGGCGCCGGGCGGAAGCTGCCCCATGGTACCGACCACCTCCGGATGGCCGTCGTGGCCGATCAGGAAGATCTCGCGGCCGCGGCGGTGATGAATCTCGGTCTCGCGGTGGACCTTGGTGACCAGGGGGCAGGTGGCGTCGAGGGTGAAAAACCGCCGCCGTTTGGCCTCCTGGGGTACCGTTTTGGACACGCCGTGGGCCGAAAATACCACCGGGGCGCCGGTATCGGGCACCTCCGCCAGGTCTTCGACGAAAATAGCGCCTTTGCGGCGCAGGCTGTCGACCACATAGCGGTTATGGACGATCTCGTGCCGGACATAGACCGGGGCGCCGTAGAGCGCGAGGGCGCGCTCTACCGTCTCGATCGCCCGCACCACGCCGGCGCAAAAGCCCCGGGGCGAGCAGAGCATGACGTCCAGGACGGGTTTGGCGGCGGCCGTCACGCTGGGGGAACTTTCACTATTGATCATGTTACCTTCAATTCTGCCCGGAGATGGGCCAGCCCGTCCATCCTGTCAAGGTCGGTGCGGACGGACAGGGATTGCACAGATGGGCCCTCATTGCCTATATACTAACGTAATTCCCGTCATCCCCGATGACATCAAGCTTCGCCCCCACGGGCGGGCGGAGCAAAGGGAGATTTTACCATGTCGATCCAGCCGCTGATGCCGAAAGCCACCGCGGTCTGGCTTGTGGAAAACACCGCGCTGTCCTTCGACCAGATCGCCGATTTCTGCAAGCTGCACACGCTCGAAATAAAGGCGATCGCCGATGGGGACGCCGCCCAGGGTATCAAAGGCCTCGATCCGATTCTCACCGGGCAGCTCACCCGCGAGGAAATCGAGCAAGCCGAGGCCGACCCCAAGCACACCCTGAAGCTTGCCGACGCCAAAGTGCGCCTGCCGGAGGCCAAACGCAAGAAGGGCCCGCGCTATACCCCGGTCTCGCGGCGCCAGGACCGGCCCAACGCCATCCTGTGGTTGGTGCGCAGCCATCCCGAGCTCAAGGACAGCCAGATCATGCGGCTGGTGGGTACCACCAAGTCCACCATCCAGGCGATCCGCGACCGCAGCCACTGGAACGCGGCCAGCCTCTCGCCGCTCGATCCGGTGACCCTCGGGTTGTGCTCGCAGATCGACCTCGACCTCGAGGTTCATCGCGCCGCCAAGGAAAAGCCGGCGGAGCCCGATCATGGGGTCACGCTGCTTCCGGCCGAGGTGACCACCGCCAAGCCGGTGGACGAGGAGCCCGAGCACGCCAAGAAGCCGAACGAGGAGCTCGACGTGCAGGCGGTGTTCGCCAAGCTCAAGCAGATCGGCGGCAAGGGCGAGTAGCCCCCTCCGGTCTTTCTGGTTTCGAAAAGCCCCCGCTTTGCTGCCGCAGGTCCTGGCCGGGGACCGGCCAGCCATGACAATTCGCCGCAAGGCGTTGTGAACCATGCGCTTTGGGCCTCTCGCGGGGGCGGTTCCGCCAACCGGCAATTAACGATTTGGACGTTAGAGATATCCGGGGCCGATCGGGCCGCTCGACGGATGGATCTCGCATGTTCCGGATATTCACGAATCTTTACGCCAAGCTCATTGCGTCGGCCGCCGTGGGCGTCCTGCTGGTGGCAGGGATGATCTTGAACGCGCAGTGGAGCAACGGTTCGATCGCCCGCTCCCACGCATCGAGCCAGGCTCAGAACACCATCGTCAAGGAAGTCATGCTCGCCCAGCTGGCCTACCTGCGGGGACAGATTCAGCGGCGCAACGTCGTCCTCGCGCGCAACGCGACCGACTCCCAAAAAGCCTTCGAAGCCTTGAAAGCCGCCGGCGCCGACGCGCTCGCGCACGCCAAGGCGGCCGCCGAGCAGGCCGCCGATCCGGAAAACCGCGCCCGGCTCGAGCAGCTCGGCGCCCGTCTGGGCGAATTCCTCTCGGTCAGCGTGGCCATGGCGACCAGCCACTTCGACATCGCGAAGCTGCAACAGCGGCAGATTCAGGCGGCCCTGAAATGGACCAAGGCCGCCGACGACGCCCTGAAGTCGGAGGCGGCCAAGGAGAACGCCGAGGTCGCGACCCGGCTGCGCGCAACCGCGGCCGCGATGCAGGACGCCGGCATCGCCTATTGGCGCTACGGGACCCTGCAGGAGCCGGTGGTTCTCGGAAAGATGTACCAGGCCGCCGACAACGCCTATATCGACCTGCAGCGCGCCCGCTCGGCCACCACCGACCCGAAACTCATCGCCGCCATCGACGGCCTGCTCGCGATGACCACGGAGATGAACGAGATCATCGACGGGACCAAGCAGGCCTTCGACACCTATCTCAAGCTCGATCGCGAACGCAATACGCCGCTGCGCGCGCAGCTAGAACAATTGAACGGCGAGATCTCCACCGCGGCCGAGAACATCGCGCATGAGGCGGAAACGTCGGTGGTCGCCGAGATGACCCGATCCGACCGCGTCGGCCTCGGCGTCGGCGTTTTCGTGATCGTGGTGCTGCTCGCGTCGGCCGCCTTCTCGATGCTCACCTTCCGCCGTCACGCCGCCGCCAGCAAGGTTGCCGACGCGCGCGCGGCGGCGATGAAAAAAGAATCCGAGGAGCGTGCGGCCGCGGAGCAGAAGGCCGCGGAGGAGAAAGCGGACGAGGCGCGCAAGCTGGCGATGCGCAAGCTCGCCGACAATTTCGAGACCGCGGTCGGCAAGATCGTCGATACCGTGTCGATGACCGCCATGGAGCTCGAAGGCGCCGCCACCACGTTGAGCCGGACCGCCGAGACGACCCAGCAGCTGTCGTCGGCGGTGGCGGCCGCCTCCGAGGAATCCTCGGCCAATGTCCAATCGGTTTCCGCCGCGACCGACGAGATGGCCGCCTCGGTCAACGAGATCAGCCGGCAAGTGCAGGAATCGAGCCGGATCGCGACCGAAGCCGTCGGGCAGGCGCAGAAGACCGACAACCGCATCTCCGAGCTCTCCCAGGCCGCCGGGCGCATCGGCGACGTGATCAAGCTGATCACCGCGATCGCGGAGCAGACCAATCTGCTCGCCCTCAATGCCACCATCGAGGCGGCGCGTGCCGGCGCAGCCGGCAAGGGTTTCGCGGTCGTGGCCCAGGAGGTCAAGCAGCTCGCGTCGCAGACCGCCAAGGCCACCGACGAGATCCGCGGACAGATCGCCGGCATGCAGACCGCGACGCAGGAGTCGGTCAGCGCCATCAAGGAGATCGGCGGCACCATCGACCGCATCTCGCAGATCGCCACCACGGTCGCCTCCGCGGTGGAGGAGCAAGGCGCCTCCACCCAGGAGATCGCCCGCAACGTCCAGCAGGCCGCCCATGGCACCGCGCAGGTCACCGGCAACATCAGCGAGGTCACCCGTGGCGCGAGCGAGACCGGCTCGGCATCGGCGCAGGTGCTCAGCTCCGCCAAATCGCTGACCAGCGAAAGCAATCAGCTCAAGATGGAAGTGGCGAAGTTCCTGGCGACGGTGCGCGCCGCCTGAGGCAGCACAACGGCCGGCGCGCCGCCATCAAAATACGGCCGCGAGGTCGCTTCAGCCTTCAGGCGACCTTGCTCACCGTCAACCGCGGCGCCAAAGACGCGCGAGCGCGAAACGCCCCCCGCCCTGCACGAACAGCACCACGAAGCCGCCGATGATCGCCACGTTCTTCAGGAAGTGCGTTTGCTGCATTTGCCGGGCGGCGTCCTGAAATTCCCAAAACCGGTGTGAGATCAAAGTCGCCATAATCACGAATCCGACCATCAGCGCCGCCGCGTAACGCGTCTCGATGCCGAGAACGATCGCCAGTCCGCCGAAAAACTCCACCGGCGCCCCGATCAGCGCCATGACCGAGGCGAAGGGCACGCCCTTCTGCTCGAGACTCGCCGCAAAGGCGGAAAGCCCCATCAGCTTGCCATAACCGCTCAGGACGAAGATGCCGCCGATAAGGAGGCGGCCGAGCAGCAGAAACGCGTCACGGAACTGTTTCGCAAATCCATCGATTCCGGACACGGCCGGCGAGGACCCCGGAAATCCTTGATGGGTGGCGGAGGCGCGAATCGACATGCAGATTTTTTCCCTTACGACACGGACGTCACCACCCCATCTCTCACCTCTGGTGAGAACGTCGCAACATGATGGCAGGGCCACGCCAGCTGGGTCACAATTGCGCGAGGGCACCGTGAAGATTGACCCGGGACCGTGACGTTGCCAGACATGGGCCCCATGCATGAGACCGACGTCGTCGTGATCGGGGCGGGCGCGGCCGGCGTGGCGGCGGCGCGGCAGCTCCTGGCGGCGCAAATTCCCGCCGTGGTGCTGGAAGCGCGCCCCCGCGTGGGCGGCCGCGCCTGGACGATGCGCGAGCCATCCGGGATGGCGCTCGATCTCGGCTGCGGCTGGCTGCATTCGGCGGACGAGAACGAATGGGCCGCGCTGGCCCCGACGCTCGGGCTCACCGTCGACCGGACCCCGCCGCCCTGGGGCGGGCGGCGGCGCACCATCGCGTTTCCCTCCGCCGAGCAGGAAGATTTCCGTGCCGCGTCCGAGCGCTTTTTCGCGCGCATCGATGCCGCCGCCGACGACCCGGTCGACCGTCCGGCGTCGGACTTTCTCGAGCCCGGCTCGCGCTGGAACCCGCTGCTCAACGCGGTCGGCAACTACATCAGCGGCGGCGAGCTCGGTTGCGTCTCGGCGCGCGACCTCGCGGTCTACCGCGACACCGGCACGAACTGGCGCGTAACCGAAGGCTACGGCGCGCTGATCCAGGCCTATGCGGCGCCGCTCGACCTGCGGCTCGATTGCCCCGTGACCGTGATCGATCATTCCGGACCCCGTCTGCGGGTTGCGACGCCGCGCGGCGACATCTCGGCGCGCGCCGCCATCGTGGCGGTGCCGGCGAGCATCCTGGCGAGCGAGGCCCTGCGCTTTGCGCCCGCGCTGCCCGACAAGCGCGCGGCCGCGCACGCGCTGCCGCTCGGGCTGGCCGACAAGCTGTTCCTGCGTGTCGATGCGCCCGAGAGCCTGCCGACCGAAGCGCGGCTGTTCGGCGCGCTCGATCAGTCGAGCACGGGCAGCTATCACCTGCGCCCGTTCGGCCGGCCGGTCATCGAATGCTATTTCGCCGGGCGGCTGGCCTGGGAGCTCGAACACGAAGGCGACGGCGCGTTTGCGCGGGTCGCGCTCGACCAGCTCGCAAAACATCTGGGCGGCGACATCCGGAAGCGGCTGCACCCGATCGCCGCCACCGCCTGGGGCCACGATCCCCATGCGCTCGGCTCCTATTCCTATGCGCAGCCGGGCAAGACCGATGCGCGCCGCGTGCTCGCGACGCCGGTGGACGATCGTCTGTTTTTTGCGGGCGAGGCCTGCTCGACCTATGACTATTCGACGGCGCACGGGGCGTATCGCACGGGCGTAGCGGCGGCGAACAGCGTGGCGAAACTCCTGAAGCGATAGCGGCGCCTGCCACCGCTCCGTCATGCCCGGGCATAGCCGTTCGAAGAACGGCGTCGCTTCGCTCGCCTATGTCCCGGGCATCCACGTCTTAATGCTCAGCAAGAACAAAGACGTGGATGGCCGGGACAAGCCCGGCCATGACGGATCTGCGATTCAGTCTGATGCGATAATGCCCTAGAGCATTTTGCTCCACGCAAGAACGGATCAGAGAACCACCATGGGCTTCAAGTGCGGTATCGTCGGTCTGCCGAATGTCGGCAAGTCGACGCTATTCAATGCGCTCACCGCGACCGCGGCCGCGCAGGCGGCGAACTATCCCTTCTGCACCATCGAGCCGAATGTCGGCGAGGTCGCGGTGCCGGATCCGCGCCTCGACGCCCTGGCGAAGCTCGCCAAGTCGGTGCAGATCGTGCCGACGCGGCTGACCTTCGTCGACATCGCGGGCCTGGTGCGCGGCGCCTCCAAGG
>Ga0137418_10002479_pt1 | contig 16925 bp, 19 predicted proteins | sample CZODoug3_1_2_16f_FD_122242 | JGI IMG/M metagenome (GOLD analysis project Ga0137418, IMG submission 122242) | Vadose zone soil fungal communities from Angelo Coast Range Reserve, California, USA - CZODoug3_1_2_16fungal (Hybrid Assembly) | ecosystem: Environmental > Terrestrial > Soil > Vadose... | reverse complement strand
ATGGCTCGTCGGATTCGCTCCCGTCGGCACCCGCCTGCCTCCCCCCGACGGCCGAATGCGCGCGAGTTCATGCGGCGGCCCTCAGCAGACGACGGCAACCCAGCTCTCGCCGCCGGCCCACAGCCCACGCGCTCATACGGCGGCCCGGATGTTGTCGCGGACGAAGCGGATGATGTCCTGGGTCGTGGCGCCGGGGGTGAAGAGCTCCTTGACGCCCATGGCCTTGAGTGCGGCGATGTCCTCGGCCGGAATGATGCCGCCGCCGAAGACCGCGATGTCCTCCGCGCCTTTTTCGCGCAGCAATTCCAGGACGCGCTTGAAGAGGTAGTTGTGGGCCCCCGAGAGGACGGAGAGCCCGACCGCGTCGGCGTCTTCCTGGATGGCCGTCGCCACGATCTGCTCCGGCGTCTGGTGGAGGCCGGTATAGATGACCTCGAAGCCCGCGTCGCGGAGCGCGCGCGCCACGATCTTGGCGCCACGATCATGCCCGTCCAGTCCGGGCTTGGCGACGACGAGCCGTATCTTCCGCTCGCTCATGACCCGCGCCGTTCGAGCGCGGGCTTCGCCCGCGCAATCCCTGGGGGAGGTCCGGAAGGGGGGCAGAACCCCCCTCCGGGGAACTTGGCCACCACCAGCCGGATCTTTCGCTCGGCCATGACTATCCGAACATCGCGCGTATACGGTCCGCGGTGCCCGTGATCTCTTCCCGGTTCCCTGGGACTTCCTTCCAGTCGAACCCCTTCCCATCGTTCGTCCATCGCGGGATGAGGTGCAGGTGAAAGTGCGGCACGGACTGGAAGGCCGCCGCTCCATTGGCCTGGAGCAAATTGAGCCCGTCGGGATTCAGCGCTTTCCGTATGGCTCCCGCCACCTTCTTCGCCGCCGCGATGGCGGCCTTGAGATCCTCCGCCTCCGCCTCGTACAGCGTGGCCGCGTGGGCCTTGGGGACCACCAGGCAGTGGCCGCGGCTCAGCGGATTGATGTCCATGAAGGCAAGCGTTCGCTGGTCGTCGTAGACCTTGGCGCACGGGATCTTGCCGTCACGGATCATGCAGAAGACGCAGTCGGGCATTCCTACACCTCGACCATCCAGCCATGGGGATCGGCGAGCTTGCCGTACTGGATGCCCACGATGGCGTCGTAGAGCTTCTGGGTCGTCGGTCCGATCTTCCCTTCATTGATGACCATGCGGCGGCCCTTGAAGGAGAGCTCGCCCACGGGAGAGATGACGGCGGCCGTGCCGGTGCCGAAGACCTCTTCCAGGGTGCCGGCCGTGTAGGCGTCGACAACCTCGTGGATGGAGACCTGGCGCTCGCTGACCTTGGCGCCCCAATCGCGCAAGAGGGTGAGGACGGAGTCGCGCGTCACGCCGGGCAGGATGGTGCCGGTGAGCGGCGGCGTGATCACCTCGCCCGCGATCTTGACCATGATGTTCATGGTCCCGACCTCGTCGATGTACTGCGCGAGCGGCTCGCAAGAGACAGTGAACGGATAGAAACCGCATGTCAGGAAGGAGCTGCGTGGGTACTTGGACGCCGATCGGTCCTTGTTTCTGAGCCTTGGGATCTCGTCGCATCGCTGCCGGCAGGTACAACGCTACCCGTCGGCCTACGTCACATGACTGGCGAGACACTGGTCCGATTGATCGCGCAGGCGAGTCAAAATCTGCGACTGGCTGCGCCGTTCATCAGCAAGGACGAACTGGAGCGCGCGCAGGCGACACTCCGGCAAATCCTGTCAGGAGCGCAAATCGAAATCGAGGCAATTGGCCGCGCCGAGACCGAGTTGCACATCGATCTCCTCAATCATTGTCCAAATCGTGAAATCGTCCATGCGCTGAGCAGAACACATCTTCTGTTCGTCCCCAGTCTGTATCTTCTGGATTCCGATTTGATTGTGCCTCAAAAGACGACGGAAACGGCATTCCAGGAACATAAGGAAATCATCGGGTTTCTGCTCGACGATAAACTCAAAAGGGCAACCGCCTGCCTGCGTGAGCATCTGCAGGCCGCCATGTCGCGGTGGTTGGATCGTTTTGAGCTTCTGGCGAAGAGCCGTCGCCCCGATTTGCCGTCCTATCTGACGGATCATGAGAAGGCCAGGTAGGAAAGGGCGGGGGTCGCTCGATCGATCGGCCTGGCCTGGAACGTTATTTGTTCACTTCAGCCGCGTAACGGGGTGGGCTGCAATTTCGAATCCCCGACAGACGCCGGCACAACAGCATTTTTCGTCCGGTCGATCTTCGTCTCGGACAGCAGCCAGTCGCGGAAAGCGGCAACTTCCGGACGACCGGAATCCGCTTCGCGGCCGACCAGGCGGTAGTTGTCCGCCGTTCGCACCACCAGCGGATAGACCGCAACCAGACGTCCCGCATTGAGATCATCCTGAATCAGTTCGACATGGGCCATGGCGACGCCAAGCCCATCGATCGCTGCCTGATAGGCAAGTGAGGAATTTCCGAACGACAATCCCTCGCGAAGGCTAGAGGGGGCGACGTTCGCCGCGTCGAACCAGATCCGCCAGTCGTGCGGTCGTTTCATCGAATGCAGAAGGGTGCGGTCGAGCAGGTCGCGCGGGTCGGCCAGAGCCCTGCTGAGTTCGGACGGGCTGCAAACCGGAAGCAATTCGATCGGAAACAGGGTGTCGTAACGAATGCCGCGTTTCGGGATGGCCGGGATCTGGATGGTAAAGTCGATCTCTTCGGCACTCACGTCCACGAGATCGTTGGCGATCGTGACCTGGACGTTGATGGTGGGATGAAGCGCATGAAAACGGGTGAGCCGCCCGACCAGCCATTTCATCGCGACGGTTGGAAACAACCGTATTCGGACCACACGATTTTTTGTTTCCAGGCGTTTGGCCTGGGTTGCAAATTCAATACGGTCGAAAGCCTCGCGGATGACCTGTGCGTATTCCTGGCCTTGCGGAGTGAGTTTGACGTCGCGCTGGCTACGGACAAACAGGCGCAGGCCCAGAAAGGCCTCGAGCTGGGCAATGTGCCGGCTCACCGCGCCTTGCGAGACGTTCAGGCTTTTCGCTGCCTGGGTGAAGTTTCCGGACCGGGCGGCGACTTCGAAAGCGCGAAGTGCGTTGAGCGGAGGCAGCTTCCGGCTCATCAGCACCTCCAGCCTTGATCTGAAGGCCTGCACCGCACGTCCACGCCTTTGCTCTCAGGATAAGTCATCATGACGATGAGTAAATTAGCATACTCGGCTCGGGCTGTTCGGCCTATTTTAACCGCAGAACACGGCCTTCGATGCCGGAACATATGGGAGAAACGCCTTCAATGACTACGTCAGTTAATGCCGCGGGCCGGCTGGACCGCCTGCCGATGGGGTCATTTCAGTGGCGAATCCTCAGCCTTATCGGGCTCGGGATGTTCTTCGACGGTTTTGACAACCAGATGGCGGCTGGCGTGTTGGGTGCCCTCGTGAAAGAGGGCTGGTCGACGATGGAGATGAACGCCCACTACATTTCCATCACTTTCGCAGGGCTCGCCGTCGGTGCGCTGATGACCGGACTGGTCGGCGATCGATTTGGCCGGCGGTTTGCCTATCAGTTCAACCTGCTGATCTTCGGCAGCATGTGCCTATTCTCGATGCTTGCGCCGTCGATGGCATGGCTGACCGCGATGCGCTTTATCATGGGCATTGGAATCGGCGCGGAATATGTCTGCGGTTATGGGATGGTCAGCGAATTCGTGCCGCCGCAACGGCGTGGCTGGGCGCTGGGCCTGATCAGCGTGGTGTCGATGGCATCGACATTTGCCGTCAATTTCACCGGACTGTTCGTCATTCCCGCGTTCGGATGGCGGCCGATGTATCTGGTCGGCGGCCTTGGCGCATTGTGGGTCTGGTTCTTGCGCCGCAAGCTGCCGGAATCGCCGCGCTGGCTGGAATCGCGCGGGCGTTACGAGGAAGCCGAGAAGATCATGCAGGAAATCGAGGCCGAGGCCTCGAAGACGGGACCGCTTCCAGCGGTGACTGCGGTCGCGGCGTCGTCCCCGGTTTGGGTACCGATCTCTGTGTTGTTCTCGCGTGGAGTGATAGCCCGCACCTTGCTCGCGATGGCAGTTTGCATCACGTGCCTGGTTGGCTCCTATAGCTTCTCGTATTGGGTGCCGACCTTCTTCGTCAAGCAAGGCATGAGCGTCACCAAATCGCTTGGCTTCGCGACCGTCATGGCGCTCGGGAGCTCGCTGGGACCGCTGGTCGGCATGCTGACCTCCGACTGGATCGGACGGCGACGGGGCACGTTGTTCGCGGCATTATGGTGCGGCGTGTTTGCGCTTGCCTATTCGCAGCAAACCGATCCGACCTGGGTTCTGGTATTCGGCTTCCTGCTCCAGGGCGGCATGAGCCTGATGATCGGCTTCGGTCTCGGCGGCTATACGCCGGAATTGTTCGCGACGGAGTATCGTTTCCGCGGCTCCGGCATCGCGCAGATGACGGGACGGATCGCGGTCATCGGTTCACCCTATATCGTCGTGTCGCTTTACGACGCGTATGGTCTGCCGTCGGTGCTTTACGCGATCTCGTCGCTTTATCTCCTGCTGGCGCTTGGCGTTCTCTTGTTCGGAATCGAAACCAACCAGCGTTCGCTGGAGTCGATCGCGCCGGTACGCGAGGGCGAAATGGCGGCAGCGGCGCCGCGTTCCGCCGAAAGCGCCGCATGACCTTCAGCTCCACCTCAACTTCAAAGCCAACATTGCAAAAGGAACAGCACATGGATCAAACGCTTCTTATCCTGGGCGACACCAACATCCAGAACCGGCCGGATCCCTATAGTGCATTCGCCAATGTGCGCGAGATGTTGTCTTCGGCAGATGTCGTGTTTGGCCAGCTGGAAGGACCTCTTGCGGAGCCATCGGCGAATCCCGCGCAGCCGGACATTCCGCACAAAGCCGGTTGGCGCCACTCGGGAGCCAAGGTGGGTCCCGCGCTCAAGAAGGCAGGCTATGCCGGCGTGAGCTGTGCCAGCAACGTGGCCTATCCGGCGAGCGCGGCGGTTGCCAGCGTCAAGGCACTGGACGCAGTCGGGATCCTTCATTGCGGCGTCGGCGAAACGCTCGCCGAGGCAAGGCGGCCGGTGATCATCGAGAAGAACGGCGTTCGTTATTATGAGCAGATGGAACGGGAACATTTTGCTCCTCATTTTGAGGGGTACCCCTGGGCTCTCTACCTATGGCCTTATGCAAAGCCGGGTTATAGGCCCCTCTTGACCGGACTCTCGTTGCGATCCGTAAGACAATGGGTGCTTACCCTGATGGTTGGCAGTGGATATATGGTATTCAGCCGGCGCGAGCACGGATGCTGCTTCCTCTCGCTTGGTTAGTCAGAGTTCTGGACAATTCGGAGCACCGTGGTTGGCTCCGGTTTATGACAGAAGAATTGTTAAAACATCAAGATTCTACGGGTGCAATTTTAGAAGAAATCGGCCAAAAATCGAAGGGAAGTTCTGGTCCTCCCGCCTCTAATGCTGATTATGGAACGGCAGAAGCATCACTCATTCAGGCAAATGGTGATTCAGTATGTGACCTTCTTTATACATCTAATTTCGCTTTCCTCGGCTTGCATGAGGCGGCCGCTGCCACAGGTGATCGATACTACAATGCCGCCGCAGATCGTCTTGCGCAATTTTTGTGCCGAATCCAAATTCGATCAGAAGAGCACCCTCAACTGGACGGGGGATGGTTCCGTGGCTTCTCTCCCACTATGTGGGACTACTGGGCGAGCAATTCAGACTCAGGTTGGGGACCATGGGCAATAGAGTCTGGATGGACTCAGGCCTGGATAACCAGCGTGTTAGGGATGCGATTAAAAGCAGTCTCCCTATGGGCTCTCGCTGAAGGAAGCAAAATCAGCGTACAGATGGATAGGGTTTTACAGGAATTTGCTTCATCAGGAGGCATCTAGTGGATTGTCGCAGAGTAACCAATACCAGTTGCTATGCTTCTAAAGGACCTCTGAATAATCCCGATCAACAGGCTGTGCGGGGTAGAGTGCCAAGTGGGAGGAAACCAGGGTACAACTATTGAGAAGTACGGGCGGAAGTCGACGTAGGAGCAGTTCTCCTAGGATCGCCGACGCGAGACTTGAGGGACCACATTTCTTGTGGATGAAGCGAGCGAAGGCGGAGTGAAATTCTTTCCAGGGTCCACAGCCGAAAGCTGCTGATTAGGCCCGTTTCCTTGTTCTGTTGTCGAAAGACTGTAAGTTAACCACAGAAGTCAGACAGTTACGGAGCGACCGCAGTGCAGGGTAATCCAGACCTGGCCGGTTCCCTCGACGATTTCCTTGGGGCGGTCTATGCCTTGATTCAGGCGAAGCAGCACGCTTTCGCAGATCGCGTCGGCCCTATCGAGATCAGCGCCGTCCAAAAGCGCGCGCAAAAGATCGCGATCGGACAGGTCCGCATCGATGGCAAATGGATCGCGGGATTCTATTTCAACAACGCTCTGTTTCGCACGGCGGCCATTTATCACCGCGTCCTGAAAATTGTCGTCGGCGAAAAGGCCTATGTATCGGTACTCGTACCCAAGGCGAAAGCGCTCTATCTCCAATGGACGAACACCAAACTCGATACGGTTCACGACCAGGTCAACGACAACACTGACCTGGGCGTTGGAGATGGGAGATATTTCACGTTTCCGATCAATCCGACAGGCCATCAGTTATTGCGGGCTTTGCGGGGACGAAAAGCGATCCGCCGAGAAAGTGGCGCGTACGCCGCTCTCGAAACAACGAAACAAGCATATTCAGCAGGTGCTGGTGGAAGCTGCGAAGTTGGCGCCTAGACGGAGTCCGGATCTTGCCGCGGTGTATGAGAATGCAAAGCAGAAAGGAAATGCAAATCAAGCAACACTCGCTGTGCCACGAAAACTGGTTGCTTATCTGATGGCGGTGGATCGGGAACAGCGTGACTTCGAACCGGTCCGAGAGTTTACCGGCGTGGCGGCATAAAACCGCACCGAAGGAGAAAATCTCAAGATCAGAACGCGCGCAGGCTGCCAGGTCCCGCACCTGACCGAGTGAGCGACGGAGGTCGACTCCAGAGGCTCTCCCCTGACTGTTTCGGGACTGGCAGAGAACACAAACTCAATCTTCTGCGACGGCTCTTGTGGCCCGAGGCAGCAAATGGATGTCTGGTTCTGCAGAGGCAGGAACCACAGCCGAGAGGCACCGATGCGAGCTGAAGATCTTGAGGTAAAAAGTGCGCGATCTCACGAACGCGCTTGGCCACGTGTGTTTTTCCTTGACAGGGGACTTACATGGATGTCGGAAAGAGGCGAAACGAGTTTGACTCGCTCTTTTCTCCACGTTGTGTGCCGGTAGTGTGTTCGATTCTCAGCACGTAAAACATCGTCCCAGTAGCCGGGGTGGCTTCGCCATCTTTGTGCCCACTTCGCCCTCCTCCGGGTGGACGCCGCTCGGCCGCGGCTCGGGCGGTCGCTCGGGCTGATGCGCCGGTGTCGCGCCAAACCATAAAAAAAGCGGTTTGTCACGCCCCGCGCCGCCACTCGCGCCCTGCCACCCTCCTCTAAATCGCATTAGTAGCGCCAGTGAGGAACATTCACTCTCTAGCAGCTAACCACCGAATGGTTAGCGCGGTCTCGTCTCTCCACCTTCAAAGTTTTGTGGATACCCAATCTGGACGCCCATCAAAACGGTCCAGACCACAAGCTTAGTTAGTAGCCTCCGTCGGGGATGGTTGAAACCGCTTGCCTTCCGGCGAAGAAGGTTCGTCGAAGTCTCCGAACGAGACGAGAGCATCCGCCGACCGAGGGTCGGCGGGGCTTGAATTGAGCGGGCGCGGCTTTGTCGAATTCATTCGGCGCGCGCTCGCGATAACCCCTCGCCTTACAGCCGAGGGTAATTTAGTTATGAATACACACACCGCTAAACTGGCTCCGCTCAACGCCAGGGTCATCTCGTCCTCTCGTCCAATGTAAACCAAGGATGACGAAAATCTGCTGGTTTGTGCTACATGTTGTAGCCATCGTGCTAGAGAATCGCTCGTCGGTTGGCGGATTCAGTCCGAGATTGCATGTGATTGCCAAACCACGATGATTTTCAATGATGAAAATCTTCCGTCCTGCTTTGTACACATCGAGGAAGGAGTGACAACTCCGTGTTTGTGTCTACAGCGAACAGAAATCAAAGCTAACAATCGAGTATACCGCGCACCCAGCAGCTCCGTCATCGATGCGACGGGGGACGTAGTCAAACGATCTGCTGGTTGCACTGAAGCGATACCTAGAACGGCATACTCACCACACCTACATATCGAAAGCGGAGTCTCAACGGTAACCATCACTGCGCCTATTGTAACTGGTATTGTTGCTATGGCACGTGGCACAATTTCATCGTTCACCCTTCGACGGAACGATCGGCTTGAGTGAGAATCTTTGAGTCGGGGCGGGCGATAGCCTAGGAAATAGCTGTGGCCATCGGCTGTCCGGCAAGCCATACATCGTGGACAGAAATAACTTCCTGCCCCTCAGCAAAGCGGAAACGAACAATGTCAGCTCGGTCTCCGACGGCCATTCGGCCTCGACCCTTAGCAAACCGCCCAGGGATTTCTGTTATCATGCGTATAACCTCACTTAGCGGCCGTCCCGTCATTCTTATCGCCCGTCCAATGCAAACGGCTAGGGGGACAGTAGCTCCCGCTAAAAGCCTACTTGTCACCGCCTGCAAACGTCCGTCGTTGGTTAGCTCCACATCTCCAGAAGGTCCTTCATAAATTCCCGTAGGCCATCCTCCAAAAGTGACCAAGTCGGACACGAGGAAGCTTCTCTCCAAGCCCTTTGCTTGCAGCATAGCTTTAAATGTTTCTCCCGGAAGGTGATGTCCATCCGCGATAAAGCTCGCGCTCAGCCGATCATCTGCTAATTGACTCCAGATCGGATTGGGATGACGATCGAGTTTCAGAGGTATTCCATTTCCTAGGTGTGTGGAAATGCGGGCCCCTGCACGCACTGCAGCATTGATTTGATCGCCAGAAGCGTGTGTATGCCCTATCGATACGAGGACTCCGCGAGCTGTCAAATAACCGATATATTCCTCAGAATTCGCAAAATGCGGAGACATGGTGACAAGACCAACCAATCCGTCACAAGCGTCCTGCCAGCGTTCGAATTCATCCACGGATGGTGGTCTCACAGCATCCAGGCGGTGAGCACCACGATATCCATCAAGGGCGGAAATATAGGGACCTTCCATGTGGACATAGGGTATGCAATCTCTTGAAATATGATCTGTCCCTCGCGTCTTGGCAATACACTTCAATCTATGGAGAATTTCTGGCTCGGATGCAGTCATAACTGTTGGTGCGAAGGTAGTTGTGCCGGTCGAGAGCAACCTACGAGTCAGTTGTGAAATAGCGTCGGGAGATACGTTTGGCGCATTTAGGTCGAGGCCGAAGTAGCCATTCACTTGGAGATCGACAAAACCCGGTGAGATCCAGAGTTCGGACTCGATGGGTGCGCGATTTATGGCAACAATCCTTCCGTCTTCAACCATAGCAGTGATGGGAATGCCGGTTGCTACATCACGACCGGTTATCTGCATTAACATCAACGTCTACCCCCCTTCCAGATGTCCTCCATGCTGCAAGCGTATCCCTTTTGTTGGGCGCGGCTGCTAATATGATCCGTTTGAGAATCGGGCTGCGGTTTAAAGCGAAAAGCCGTAGCTATACGACGAGCCGGCACCTGTCCTATCTCAATTCGGATTTCGCTAACAAAAATCGGATTTACCCTTCGGACGTAATATGCGAGGTTACGAAAAGTATTCTTGCTCGGAACCATCGCATTGAAGCCCGCGCGCTCTCTCAACATATTGATCGTCGTTTATGAGGTCCAATATCTGATCTGCTCTCGCGTTGGTCGAAGGCCAAATCAGCGATACGGCGACGTAGAGAATAATCGACGAGAGTATTGGGGCTCCAACGGTGAAAGCGGTTGAGAATTCGTTCGGCATCGGTCTCTCGCCCGATATGATTTTCGTAAGGCCGAATGCACCAGCTCCCCCCAACAAGGAGGCTATGGCTGCCGCCGGACCGCTACGGCGAAACGCTTTCAGCATCCCTAGCAGTATCGGAATGGCGATCGGACCGGATAGGGCGCCATACCAGAGAACTAACAGACCGATTACCCCGCCAAAATGGTCTGCCAGAAGCGCGATAACCATACTTAACGAGAGAAAAAGGAAAGTACAAATTCTACCAATTAGCAACTGCGCTTCATCATCGGGTCGAGAGCGGTCCGATCTGAGGGCAGGTAAAATATCTCGAACCACGACGGCTGAGATTGCAGTAGCGTCAGAGGAAGTCATTGCCATCGTATGAGCGAATAGTCCTGCAATGACCAGCCCAATCAGTCCGGAAGGTAGCAACTTCAATACGAGAAAAGCGTAAGACTGGGATGGGTCGGATAGATGCGGTAGCAAAACGGGACTTGCCCACATCGGAAAGAAGAGAACCAGGGGCCAGATTAAGTAAAGTCCGGAAGAAAGTAGGGCTGCTTTGCGCGCATCCTTCTCTGTCGGAGTCGCGATAAAACGCTGGGCCAAGCTCCACGTGCCGCCATTGTAAGACAACACTATTCCTAAGAAATATAGTAGCGTAAATGCGACTGTGTATTGCCCAGCGAAGGGATGTGAGTGTGTGGCCGGCAACCGGGCCCAAACAGTCCATAGCCCGGACACCCCTCCCAATTTTGCTAAAACGGCCACAAGCATGACCAAACCGGCGACAATTTGGATGACAAATTGACTGAAATCTGTCAAAGCATCGGCCCAAAGTCCACCGGCAACAGAGTAAAGAAGAGTGACGCTTCCGATCAGTAGGACGCCCGACAGCAGTCGAACACCTCCAAATACTTGAAGAAGAATCGCCGCAGCACTCCACTTCGCCCCCACATCCAGAATCTTGAGCAGCCCGCCGCTCCAAGCGACTAATTGCTGCGTTCGCAGGTCGTAACGCGTATTAAGGAATTCCAACGGGGAAATAATTCCAAGACGCTGGCGAAGCCGGGCCCATTTGGGTGGAAAGGTCCAGCATCCAATCAGCAGCGCTAAGCTAATCGAACAAGCCCACCAAATATAGATATTCAGTCCGAGAGAATAAGCGATTCCTGCGTAGCCAACAAATACTGCGGAACTATAGCCAGACATGTGATGAGAGATACCAGACAGCCACCAAGGCATCGCTCCACTCGCGTTGAAGAAGTCCCGAGCCGTTTTGACTTTCGTCCGAGCCCACAAACCCACAGCTAACATCGTCAAAAAGTAGGCGGTCAGCACTGTCCAATCGAAAGGTGTCATAGCAGGTGAAGTCTCGAACCGAGCCATTATAGTGTGCAAACGATTGCACAACAATGATAATGTTAACTGGAGAAAAACGCTGTTCGGCGGTCGAGGGCCGAGGGGTCAAGGTTTTGATAGACGAGCGGTCGTCGCCCGCACCAGCAAATTCGTTTCTAGCACGCATCGGGCATCCAATTTCTTGCGGGTGTGCAGAATACCGGTGAGTAAATCAATTGCCATCCTCCCAGCTTCATCACACCTAGCGGAAATGCTGGTCAGCGCAGGATGAGTTAAGGCACCAAGAACGTCATCACAACCGATGATGCTGAAATCCTTGGGTACGTCAACGCCGAGCTCGGTCAATCCCGCTAGTACACCGTGAGCAACGAAGTCGTCAAACGCAATTGCTGCAGTTGCCTTCGTGTGTTGGAGGACCTGGGCCACATGCTTCCCTCCATCGAATGTTGGAGGAGTTGCCGGAATCCATTTAATATTGACTTTGTATCGGGCTGCAGCTCGACGGATCGCTACTCGTCGTTGTTGATCGGACCATGATGCTGTTGGTCCGCACAGATAAGCCAAATAGCGATGGCGTAGCTCTACAAGATGTGTAATGGCGGCGTCGATTCCGGTTGCGCTATCGATCAATACACGAGGTACCCCCGGAACGTCGCGGTTGATTAACACCACTGGAAGGCGAAGGGCCAGTTCCTGTATTCTCTCGTCCGGCATCCTCAAAGAAGCCAAAATAAATCCATCGACTTGCATGACCAATCGCTCGATGAGCCTTTTCTCTCTTTCGATATCCCCGTGACAGTCCCCTAGAAATACATTCAAGCCCGAGGCCTCGGCCCCGATTTGCGCAGCCCGAAGCAAAGGGGGGAAAAACGGATTGATAATATCTGAGACAATGATTGCAATGTTTCCCTGCCTTCCCGTAATCAGGGCACGAGCTATGGGGTTCGGCGAATATCCAATCTTCTTTGCGGCATCGCGAACGCGTTTGGCTGTTTCATCGCCGATCAAATGTGGCCGACTAAAGGCGCGCGATACCGTAGCCCGTGAAACTCCAACTAACTTCGCCACGTCACCAATGTTCGGAATACTCGCTCGAAGCATAAGCTCATTATTCCCGGCGAACGGCATCTTCTCTAGCAGCTCCGGGACAATACACGCAACCGGCTGAAGGTATTACAGCTCCAAGAATTATTGGCGGCATTCTTGGTCCTAAATGAAAAAATCACGAGGGACAACCTAGCAAGTTTGCGACGGCTACACTCTGATTACCCACCCTTTTTCATACTCCCGACTCCAGAGTTCCATCGCCTCGGCGTCATTCATTATGCGTCCTGTCTTGGTATCAACGTTCAACTGTCGACTAACCATCCAAGAAATATTACCGAGATGTAACGAAGTAATAGTAGTGTTGATTTCGGCGATTGGAGAATTGAGCGGGCTACCCAATCTAATCGCGTCGATCAAGTTGCCAAAATGATTGTTTGTTAACTTGTCTTCGCCACGATGATCAATGACGGTGTTCACTGACTCGATTTCCCCATCCGAAGTCACCTTGTTCCCTTTCCAGTCATAGACTTCGTATCCTTCGTGATCAATGATCACGGACCCGCCGGTTCCTTGTATTAGGACCCCTCGACGCCGATCGTAACACCTCAGCCCTTGATCGCTCTTTCCTTCCCAACAGATCGTTTTTTCGGGGTATTCGAGAGTCATAACCAGTGTGTCATAAAATTGCCAGTCATCTTTAAACTGATAGCGCCCTCCTTGAGCAGACACCCGAACGGGATAATCGACTCCGAGTGCCCATCGGCATATGTCGACCTCATGTGTGCCATTGTTGAGAGCCTCTCCAGCTCCGTATCTTCTCAACCAATGCCAGTTATACGGGTGGATATTATCTTTATATTGCGTCCGCGGGGCAGGCCCCTGCCAAAGGTCCCAGTTTAGCGTTTCGGGGACAGGGACGACTTTACCCGTTCCCATTGATGGACGAACATCGGTGTACCATGCCTTCCCATAATATGGGGTTCCTATCCGGCCTTTATGAATCTCTCGGACGATTCGAATGGTGTTTTCGGAAGATCGACGTTGGTTGCCAACCTGAACCAACCTACGATATTTTTCCTGGGCGAGGATTAGCAGTTCGCCTTCCCGAGGATTGTGACTCGGTGGCTTCTCGACGTAGACATGCTTGCCTGCCTCAAGGCCCAGAATTGCCATCGGCGCGTGCCAGTGGTCTGGAGTAGCAATCGAAATAACATCAACGTTCTTGGAATCAAGCACTTCTCGAAAATCCCCCGTGACTTCGGGGCTATAGCCGAATTGCTGGACCGCGATCGCATACTTTGCCAGCAACCGTGAATCAACATCGCAGATGTAGCTGATCGTTGCTGAATCGCTATTTGCTTTCAATCCGGACAGATGTGCGTACGCCCGAGAGCCCGTGCCGATAACGGCAAACTGAAGTCGCTCGTTTGCACCGACGATCCGAGAATAACTTTTTGCCGTGCTACCCACCGCTATGGCCGTTACGCCGTGTACGACATCGTCAAGAAATCGCCGCCTGGAAATCATCCCTTGTCCTCCCGCCGTGAAACCGATTGCATAGCTTAGAGCGAGGCTGTCAGCCAAGTCAATGGATTTCCCTTCATTGACTTGCAATCGATTGCATGAGATATTTGAAGCCTCGCGGCCGAGCAAATGGTGCGATAAATGTGAAACACCGACATTCAATCTTCGGGTTACGGATTGGAAATGGGGATAATTGATCGGCGAGGTTTCGTGCAATTTGCCACTGCGGCGTGTTTCTCTCAAGCATTGCAGGCTAAAGGCGTGGTCACGGGTGGGAACGCCCCCTTACGGACTCCTCCCTTGGGAGTTTTCATTAAAGTTAATTCCGAAGTGACCGTCAACACTGCCATCCAACGGGTACACGACTTGGGGCTTCCGACATGTCAGATTTATTTTGGGAATCTCAGTTTTGAAGGAGTCAGACCCCTCAAAGAAGCTCTCGCCAAATATGACGTCGAAGTGACGGCGGTGAGCGAGCACAATCCCGGCCCAAGAATGTTTGATTTCTACCAAGGCCCCCTTACCGTCGGGATCATACCTTTCACGAATCCCAATCATCGTGCGCGCATAGACGCTCTGAAGAGGGCTGCCGATTTTGCTCGCGAGTGCGGCATACCTGCCGTTCATTCACACCTCGGCTTTATGCCCGAAGACCCTAACGATCCCATCTACCCTCATGCAGTTTCGGCTATACGAGAGGTGGCTCAACACTGCAAGGAACGCGGTCTAATGTTGCTATCCGAAACAGGAGAGGAAACTCCAATCTCGATGCTACGAACAATTCAAGACGTGGGGACCGGCAACATCTTCGTGAACTTAGATACCGCCAATTTGATTCTTTCTGGGAAAGGGAACCCTGTCGATGCCATGGATGTCTTTGGGCATCTTGTGAGAGGAATCCATGCCAAGGACGGCGTGTTTCCGACGGACCCTCGTTATTTTGGTAAGGAAGTTCCTATCGGAGAAGGTAAGGTGGATTTTCCCGCACTTCTGATGCGATTGCGCCAGGTAAATTATACCGGTGCGATAACCATCGAGCGCGAGATTGAAGGATCCCAGCAAACGAAAGATATTCTAAAATCCAAGCTGTTTCTCCAGGAGTTGCTCAATAAAACGTATATCTTGTGACGAAAACAGAAGGATTCCACGAGGCTGGTTTTCCGAACAAAGCCCTGACACAAGGCACTGTGGGAGAATGAGATGACTTGCGATTTGGCTCGTAGACAGTTTCTAAGAGCAGCCGGTGTAGGTGTCCTCGCCGGGGTTGGGACACAGTTCCTGCCAGTCCATGAAACAGAAGCCTATCAGAAGTCTAACAAGTCCCTTTCGAGAATGCCGCGATTGCTCCCGGGTTGTTGCGCATACGCTTATCGGAGAGAATTTCTTTCGGGTAAGATGTCCCTCGAAAACTTGATAGAAAAAGCCGTCGAAATGCAACTTGCCGCGATTGACATCACTGTTTACTATCTTAAATCCACCGATCCCCGATACCTATCGAGTCTCCGCCATCTTGCATATAAGAATGGGGTCGCTCTCTCTGGAGCAGCGTGCGGGGTCAGCATGGTCCAGGCCGATCGTGCGAAGCGCGCCGAGAGTCTGAACCAAATCAAACATTGGATCGATGTCACGAATCAATTGGGAGCCTCACACTTGAGGGTATTTGCTGGTGAGGTTCCTCAAGGCCATACCTTATCCGAAGCAACCACGTGGGTAGTAGAGACTATGAGGGCCGCGACTGAGTACTCTGGGAAGAGAGGAATCACTCTCGGCATAGAGGACCATGGTGGGGTTTCCCAAAGCGCAGATGTGTGCTTAGAAATTATGCATCGCGTGAAATCGGAGTACGCCGGCATTAATCTCGATATCACTCATTTTCTCCCTACCACGGCGGAGGACGCGTACTCGCAAATCGCTGCGTGCATTCCATTCGCTACCAATACGCACATTCGGTCTTGTTTCGATGACGGGTCACCTATTGATATGAACCGGGTTTGGAAAATGTTTGCTGATGCTGGATTCCGAGGCTACATGTCTTATGAAGGCGATGAATTGAATAAGCCAGGTTTTGTGCCGGAACCTATAAGAGAGATTAAGCGGCTCTGCAGAGAGTACTCCTTGATGGAGCCGTAGCGGTCGGAGTTCCTCCCCTTTTCCCATGTTCCTGCAACTTTAGGGTTCAACAACTTGCGTTACCAACAAGGACATCGTTAAGCGTGTCGGGGCTGATTCTGGGCAAGCACGCACAAAGGTGTACGGGATGGAACGTCGGCAGTTCATAAGAAACACATTGACGCCCCTCTCAGCCGTCGGGCTTCACAACAGCTTGGCGTGCAGCCGGAACATCAACATGGAATACGGCGAGGAATCATCATTAGGCAGACGCAAAGCATCAATCGTCAAAATGTGGAATGAATGCTGCTGGTTGATGAGATCGATAATCGCCGCCAGCGTCGAGGATTTTCCGGACCCAGTTGGGCCGGTGACCAGCACAATTCCATTTCGCAGTCCGACAATCTGCTTTAGTTCTTCCGGAAGGCTCAGCTGTGGGAAGCTGGGGACCGTGCTGGGAATCACTCGCATCACGATTGCGCAACTGCCGGGACATTCACCGGTGTACGGCGATTTCGTGGATGGTGGCGTCTCCCCTTTCAACAATCCGGCCTTTCAAGCGCTCTTGTACGCCACAGCGAGTGGATACCGCGTCGAGTGGCCGACGGGAGAGGACAAGTTGCTCGTAGTCTCGGTCGGCACCGGCGCCCACGATCCGGCCGTGCCCGTCGATGCATTGCCGGCAGGCACGTCCGAGACGAAGAAGACTCGCCGGCGTCGCCCCACGCCGCGGGCCACGGGGAAGCACCCAAGCCCGCTGGCCGGGCAGCCGCCGGACGAGAGGGTCCGCGGCCTCTGAGATACGGTCGGTTCGTCAGGCGTTCGTCATGGCGCTCGTCACCGCGGCGCGAGGCTCTCGACCAGAGTGTCGAACTCGGCGCTCGCGGCCAGGACGGTCTTTGCGGGTCCCGTGAGCTT
>Ga0137418_10000318_pt3 | contig 16926 bp, 17 predicted proteins | sample CZODoug3_1_2_16f_FD_122242 | JGI IMG/M metagenome (GOLD analysis project Ga0137418, IMG submission 122242) | Vadose zone soil fungal communities from Angelo Coast Range Reserve, California, USA - CZODoug3_1_2_16fungal (Hybrid Assembly) | ecosystem: Environmental > Terrestrial > Soil > Vadose... | reverse complement strand
GCCAAAAACTCGCGGGAGCGCAGGCAACTGCACGCGATGGCGACGTTAACGCCAGATCATTTGTTCGCGCGATGCGGGGCCGCGGTCCGGGACGACATCAAAGTGGTGTATCCGGTCTTGATGCGGACCGTAACCTATCAGCCCAGGGGCAGCGAAAAGCTGGTGATTTCCTTTAGCAGGACGGCCGAGGAAAAGAGCGACTGGGTATTCCTCTCCATGGAGAATGAGGACGGCGCTGTTTACGACACGCCAGAAGCAAAAATCGCTGCGTTGCCCTGCCTGGATTCGAACAAGTAGACGTTCTCGACCACGAGCAATTAATTTATCCGGCTTGAGCTGCCGTGCTGGACTCGTTTAGCACCTGGGCGAAGACGTCTTGATCCACGTTGCCGCCGGTGGCGATCAGGGCAATGCGTTTCCCTTTTAACGTGGGTAATTCTTTTGTCGCGGCGGCCAATCCCGCTGCGCCGGCTCCTTCCACAACATTGTGCGTGTCCGTAAACATCCCACGCATGGCTGCGGCAACTTCCGCGTCGCTTACGCGGACGATGTGGTCTACATTTTCGAGCATGACTTCGAGCGCGGTTTCGTCTCCTCGGCGGCAGGCGAGGCCGTCCGCGAGCTTCGTTTGTGCAGGCGCTTCGACAATTTTTCTTTGCTGCAGAGACAAGGCGTAAGTCGGCGCCTGATCGGAGACGACGCCCACGAGCTTGGTTTTCAGTCCCAACGCATTGCGCACGGCGGCAGCAGAGCAAATTCCTGATCCCATGCCTATCGGGACGTATGCCACATCGATCTCCTGCACCGCGGAGAACAATTCCAGCCAGTACGTCGCAATGCCCAGCACAATATTCCGGTGATAGGGCGGCACGAGGTGATATCCCAGCTCGGCTGCCAGCTTCTTAGCGTGCTCCAATGAGGCCTGGAAATCTTCGCCGTGTTCGATGAGCTTCGCGCCTTGCGCGCGCATGGCCGCGTTTTTCGCCACGCTGTTTCCGTAAGGCACCACGATCACGCACTCCAGATTCTTGCGCTGGGCCGCGAGAGCCACCGATTGGCCATGATTCCCGCGTGTCGCCGCAATCAGGCCGCGCGTGCCGGGCTCGCGTTTCAGCAATTCTTCGGCGTAGACGATCGCGGTTCGCGCCTTGAACGCTCCGATAGGAGTGTGGTTTTCGTGCTTCACCCAGACTTCCGTTCCGAGGCGCTCGCAGAGCAGGGGCCAGCGATACTGCGGCGTTGGCAACATCAGGCGATAGACCAACTCCGCCGCCGCCCGCACTTCGTCCAATGTTGGCAAATTCACCGTTGCTTGTCCGACGGTCATCGAAGCACCTCGCGTTCCGCAACACTCTCTTCGCACTACAACCTGAATTGTGCGGCCAACAAATTCGATTGTTAGCTCCACATTGGCCTGTCCAACGCTCTCCTGGGCAGTCTGGCGGAAGCCCGCCTGAGGGTGATCTCTAAGGCTCATACGCCGGGGCGGCGGAATGGACGTATAATTGAAATGATGACGCACGTCCTCTCTGCTCGACGGGCCTTCAGCGCGAATGCGATGACGCAAGACCACTCATGAAAACACAGCACAAAATCTCTTCGGCGGAACGTGTGTTGCTTGTCGGTGTCGGCTGGAAGCGTGCGCCACGTTTTCCCGGAATGCCCGCGGGAGAGCAGGGCAGGGATTCGCTTGCCGAGCTTGTGGAACTTACGGAGAGCGCTGGAGGCGAGGTTGCTGGAACCCTTTTTCAGATTCGTGATTCAGCGGATCCGGCGACGCTGGTTGGCCGCGGAAAACTGGAAGAAATTCGCGCTGCCGCAAACGCGTACAGCGCGGCGTTGATTATTTTTGATAGCGACCTTTCCCCGGTGCAACAACGCAACATCGAAGAAATTACCGAGCGGCGTGTGATTGACCGCACTCAGCTGATTCTGGACATTTTTGCGCGGCATGCGCGCAGCCGCGAAGGGCAGCTGCAGGTGGAGCTTGCGCAGCTTAATTACCTGCTGCCGCGGCTGACCGGACGCGGCGCACAGATGTCTCGCCAGGGCGGCAAAGGCGCGGGTGGCGCAGGCGGGGCGGGCGGCGGAGGAGGGCGCATCGGCGTGCGCGGTCCCGGCGAAAAGAAATTGGAAACGGACCGGCGGCGCATCCGCGACCGCGTCCACAAGATCGAAGTGAGCATTGATGATGTGCGCAAGCAGCGCGCGCTGCGGCGGGAAGCCCGGAATGCCGTACCGCTCGGCACCGTAGCGCTGGTCGGCTACACGAACGCCGGCAAGTCTACGCTGTTTAACGCGCTCAGCCAGGCGGAGGTGTTGGTTTCCTCACGCATGTTCGCGACACTTGACCCGACGATTCGCGCCATTCGCTTGCCGTCCAACCGGCGCGTTCTGGTGTCGGACACCGTGGGATTCATCCGCCAGTTGCCGAAAGGCTTGATCAAGGCATTTCGCGCCACGCTGGAAGAAGTGCAGGAAGCGGCGCTGCTATTGCAGGTGAGCGACATTTCGAATCCGCACCACGACGAATTGGAAGAAGAAGTCGAAAAGATTCTGGATGATTTGGGCGTGAAGGAAACGCCGCGCCTCCGGGTCTACAACAAGGTGGACCAGTTGGACGCCGAACGCCGGCACAATCTGGAGGCGGCTTGCCGCCGCAACGGTGGTGGGGAAGAGCCACCTGTGCTGGTTTCCGGACTTACCGGCGAGGGGCTGGACGAATTGCTGCGTCGGATTGACGCTGCCCTGCCGCTGGATCCGATCGTGAAGCTTACCCTGCACATGCCGCTGAGCGAAGGCAGGTCGCTGGCACTGATCCACGCGCTCGGCCGGGTGCTGCATTCCCAAGTGAACGATTCGCATATGGACATGGAAGCCGAGGTGCCCCAAAGCATCGCCACGCGGCTGAAATTGAGCTCCTTCACGGCAGCGGGAACTTCCGGGGCAAGCTCTGCGTATCATGGTGTGAGAGAGGTCAACTGACCATGGCTGCTTTCTTCCTGTGGTGTCTCCTGTTGGTGTTTTGCTGGCCGATTGCCTTACTGGCGCTGATCGCTTATCCGTTTGTGTGGTTGATTCTGCTGCCTTTCCGGATCGTGGGAATCGCTGTGCATGGAGTTCTGGCGTTTCTGAGGGCGCTGTTCTTCCTCCCGGTCAGGATTTTGCGCGGCCCGCACGCCATTTGAAATCCAGCGAGACAGAAGTTCAGTCACTTTTGAGTAATTCCGCGATTTTCCGCAAATGTTAAAGGAATATGACACTTTTTCATGCCTGCTGCGGCCCACAAAGGCGCTGCCTGCCTTGTGGAAAAGATTGTGGAAACTCAAGCTGCCCAATGTTGCAGCAACGGTAAAGTTTTCACTCCCAGGCTGATTGCCGATCCTTGTCACTCCCATAAGAGTATGTAAATACATGGTTTATAAGTGCGTCGGAGGGGCTTGGCCGAATTCAGACTTCGCAGCCGGCAGGACTTCCGAAAAGCTCTTTTGCACAGGTTTGCAGCAACAGTGTTACGAATGAGTATCTGTATGTCGAGGGCTAGTCGAAAGCTGTTAGTTATAGCTAAGTACTGCCCATCCCCCGGAAGCATGTGAATTCGCAGCACGTTGACGCATCCTTGGGCGGAGTCTATAGTGGCCGATGTGGGTCCGAAAGGCACGGAAAGCGGCCTTCCGGCACGCCCGACTATGAACCTGCCGAATTCCCTTACCGTCCTGCGGATCTTCTTCGTTCCAGTGCTGATTGTGGTGCTGTTGACGAGGAGCCCCAACGTCGTGCTGTGGGGCTTTCCCATGCACTTTGAGGTCTGGGGCGTGCTGATCCTGCTGGCTGCGGCGGCCACCGATTGGGCCGACGGATATTTCGCGAGGCGAAACCGGCAAGTGACGACCCTGGGAATTCTGCTGGATCCGATTGCGGACAAGCTGCTGATTTCGGCGGCCTTCATTTCGCTGGTGGGAATGCACGATTCGAGCGGACATCCCCTTGTAGCGCCATGGATGGTGGTGATCATTATCGGGCGGGAGTTCACGATTTTGGGTTTGCGGAACATTGCGTCGGCGGAGGGCTTCACCATCGCCGCGTCCGCCCTTGGAAAAACGAAAATGGTGCTGCAGGTTTGCGCAGTTGCGGTGCTGATCGTCGGGGCACGCCACCCGTCGATCAGGCCGGTGTCCACGGTTCTGCTGTGGCTGGTGGTGATCAGCGCGCTAGTCTCGGCGGCGCAATATTTCTACCGCTTCTGGAACCAGTTGGACGACCGCATCAAGCAGCGCCGCAAGCTGAACATGCTGGAATCGCAGAAGAAGCAGCAGGATGCCGTCCCTCTCTGAAGAAGATCGAATAGCGATCCTGGAGCTTGCGCGCCAGGGCGTTCTCCATGCGATTTGCCACGAGCGGCCGCTTTCCTCCTTTCCAACGACGGGCATTTTCGCGGAGCGCCGCGGACTGTTTGTGACTCTGCACGTCGCCAAGAAACTGCGCGGCTGCATCGGAATGGTCGAAGGCAATGCGGCTCTTGGGGAAACCCTGACGAGGTGCGCCGCCGATGCCGCGCTGCACGATCCGCGCTTTTCCCGGATGCGGGCAGAGGAAATGGACACATTGGAAATTGAAGTATCGCTGCTCTCTCCGCTGCAACCCATCCGGCCCGAGGAAGTGGAAATAGGGACTCACGGGCTGCTGGTGGAGCGCGGTCCCCGGCGGGGATTGCTGCTACCACAGGTGGCCCTGGAGCACCGGTTGAGCCGGGAACAATTTCTGTCGGAAACCTGCGCGAAAGCAGGGCTTCCCCGCGATGCCTGGAAGGATCCGGAAACGAAGCTGCAGGGATTTCAGTGCGAGATCATTGCCGGGGGGCGCGGCCCGCTTGCGGAAAAAGAAAGCCCGCGCCAATAGGGAAGCGCGGGCTTGAAGGAAAAATTGAAAAGGAACTATTCGATTTCGACGTAGTCGCCGGCGTACATGTCAATCTTGCTGTATGTGACGAAAATGGCGCAGGCATTGCGGGTAACGTTCATGACGATGCCTTCGCCAATGACGTTTCGCGGCATATCATTCCACTTATATTTCACGGGCGTGCTGCCGAAGCCATACATGCTGTATTGAAAGTCCGGAAAATTCCTTGACGTTGCGGACGTGGAACCTTCGTAGCGGAAGATCCGGAGGTAATCGCCGACCTTAACTCCCTGGTTGGTGCCCAGATTCACGTAGACCGTGGAGTTCTTTCCGTACGCTTCCGTAAATGTCAGCCCGGCCACCAGCATGCCGACGGATTTGCCGCTGACGGGCGCGAACTTGTCAAATTTCTCGGCCGGTTTGAAAGGAGGCGACGGGCGTTCGGCCATTGGCAGAGCGATGTCGCCGCGCTGCAGGTAGTCGCACGAAAACTTGACCATACCAATGGAAACGTTTGGATGAACCGTGGTGATCTGCACCTGGCCGGCGTCAATGTACTGCGTGCCCATGGCCTTCAGAAGTTTTTCCTGCCACTTGAACCAACGCACTTCGTTGGGATCCGATTGCGGACGCACGATGGAGAAGCGATCACCGACGCGAACTCCCTGCGCCGAGCCCCGGTTAATGTAAACGTAGTCGCCGGTGGTAAAAACAATCTTGTCGGAGGATTCCTCGCCCGAAATCAGCCGCACTTCGGAAGGGACCTTTTCTTCGGTAATGAGACCCGAGCAATACGTCGCCGTGTAGTCCGGCGAAGTGGCTTCATGGAGGGGATTGTTCGCATTGACCACCTGCACCTGAGCAGTGTTCTGGGCCGAAGCGCCAAGGGCCAGCATCAGGCTAGCGAATGACATTGCAGTCGCGATTGCGCGCATGTTCAGCACTCCTTCATTCATTTCACGCCGGTTAAGGGCCGTGCGGGGACTTGCACCTTTGAAACTAACAAGGGCACCGGGTGGCGTCAACAAAATGGGTGGCGGCACTTTCCATATTTGCAAAGGTAGTCTAGATACCGTATTTTCAATGGATTGGAGGTGGTTCTTCGTGCCGGGAGCGTTTGGCAAAGGGATCGAGCGGCTTTGCGGTGTGCTGGCCGCCCCCACTGCCCGCGAATTGCGGCGCTTGCTGGCGCTGGCCCTGCGCGAAACGCGCACTGCGGAAATCCGCCTGGATTGGCTGAAGAACGACGCCGAACGCCGAGCTTTCCTGAAATGGTTGAAGGCGCATTGTCCACGAAAGGCCCAGTTGATCGCCACTTGCCGGCGGCGGGTTGGCGGCGGGGAATTCGCGGGCGATGCAGGCGAAGAACTTTATTGGCTGATGCAGGCGAGAGCAGCCGGCTGCGCGTGGTGCGACCTGGAGGTGGAAACGCTTCGCGAGTTGCCGGGGAAAAGCGTGGACGGCTATGCGGTGCCGGGGAAAATTCTGCTTTCGATGCACGATTTTCGGAAAACGCCGGAGTTTCCCAAGAAGCTGACGGTGCCAGCCATGGGCGGCGCCACTGCGATCAAGGTTGCCGCGATGGCGCGGAGTTTGTCGGATAGTGCTCGCATTCTGCGGCTGGCTCACAACTCACACGACGTCGTTGCCATCGCCATGGGCGAGATCGGATTGCCGGCGCGCGTGCTGGCTTTGCGCGAGGGAAGCGCGCTTGCGTATGCCCCGGTAGGCACTGCCACGGCGCCCGGGCAGATCGCGCTGCGCGATTTGAAAGCGCTTTACCGCGCGCATGAACTGACGCGGGCCACGCGGGTGTTTGGCGTGATTGGAGATCCGATTGGCCATTCACTGTCTCCGTTGCTACACAACACCGGTTACATTGCGGCTCGGAAAGATGCGGTGTATCTGCCGTTCCTGGTGGAAAACCTGAAGGATTTTCTGAAGGCGATGCCGGATTTTGGCGTGCGGGGATTCAGCGTGACTTTGCCACACAAGGAAAAAATCTTTGCGCATCTTGACGCCGTGGAACCATTGGCTCAGAAAATTGGAGCCGTGAATACCGTTACGGTGTGCGAGGACGGCTCGCTCTTCGGAAGCAATACTGATTACGTGGGAGTTTCGCGCGCCTTGGAAAAGAAGATAAAACTTCGCGGCAGCCGCGTGGCGATTTACGGGGCGGGCGGCTCCGCTCGTGCCGCGGCGTTCGCGTTGGCCCATGCTGGGGCGCAGGTTTTCGTTTGTGCGCGGCGGCCGGAGGCGGCGCGCAAGCTGGCGAAAGCGGCGGGCGGGGAAGCGATTCCGCGCGCGGCATTGCGCACGTTGGAGTTCGACGCGCTTTTGAACGCCACGCCCATCGGGATGTTTCCCCAGGAAAAAGTTTCGCCCCTGACGGCGGGCGAGTTAAACTGTTCTCTAGTCATGGACCTCATCTATCGCCCCATCCGGACCAAACTCCTGCGGCTAGCCGCTTCGCGAAAGATCGCCTGCGTTTCCGGCGTTGAAATGTTTCTGGCGCAGGGGTTCACGCAGTGGGAACACTGGATGGGCAGCAAGGCGCCTGAGTCCATTATGAGAAACGCCGTGCTGAGCGCGCTGAAAAACGAAGAAAACACGCGCTGGTGACCCATCCGCCCCGGATGTGCGACAGTTATTTTCTCTGTTCCATATTAAATATCAAATTGAGCTGAGTGAAGAGAGGCCATGATTCAGCCTTCGTTCCAGGAATTCGAGCGGCTTGCCAAACGTGGGAACCTGATTCCCGTGTACGACACTTTTTCCGCGGACCTGCTGACGCCGGTGAGCGCCTACCTGCGGGTGGCGCAGGGGGCGCGGTATTCGTTTCTGCTGGAAAGCGTGGAAGGAGGGGAGAAGATTGCTCGCTATACATTCGCCGGCGCGAATCCCGAGGAAATCTTCCGCTATGCGAACGGCGCGTGCGTTTTGGAAAGCCGCCAGCGGATTATTTGGGAAGAGCGCGATCCCATCACTTTTCTGCGCGAGCACATGGCGAAGTTCCGGCCGGTGCGGCTGCCGGGGTTGCCGCCGCTGGTTGCCGGCGCCATCGGCTATTTCAGCTACGACATGGTGCGGTTGATCGAGCGCTTGCCCAAACGCTTGCGCGACGAGATCGGTTTATTCGACGCGATGCTGATGTTCTATCACGGCATTCTGGCGTTCGATCACGTGCAGCATCGCTTGTGGGTGGTACGCAATGTGTACACCGATGGGCCGAAGAGCTTGCGCGCGAAATACGATGCCGCGGTGAAAGAGATTCGACGAACGCGGCAGATGCTGGAGGAGCCGGCCGCCGGTGAGAAGCCGCAGAAGCCAGGCAAAGGCAAATCGCGCCCGCTGAAGATTGCCTCCAATGTTAAGCGCGGCGAGTATCTGGCTGTGGTGAAGAAGGCCAAGCAGTACATCCGCGAAGGCGATATTTTTCAGGTGGTGTTGAGCCAGCGCTTCTCCGCGAAAACAAAAGCCGATCCCTTTTCGATTTACCGCGAGTTGCGGGCGCTGAATCCTTCTCCTTATCTTTTTTACCTGCAGTTGAATGATGTGTACGTGGTGGGGAGTTCGCCGGAGATGCTGGTGAAGGTGCAGGGCCGCGACGTTTTTTACCGGCCAATTGCCGGAACGCGGTGGCGCGGGAAGGATGAAGCCGAAGACCAGCGGCTGGAGCGCGAGATGCTCGCCAGCGAAAAAGAGCGCGCGGAACACATTATGCTGGTGGATTTGGGGAGAAACGACCTGGGACGTGTATGCGATTACGGGACGGTGCGGCCGGAAAAATTGCTGACTGTGGAGCGCTACTCGCACGTGATGCATCTCGTCTCCAGCTTGCGGGGCACGTTGCGCGAAGACGTGGATTGTTTTGATGCGTTGATGTCGTGTTTCCCCGCGGGCACGGTTTCCGGCGCTCCCAAAGTGCGCGCCATGGAAATCATCGAAGAGCTGGAAAAAACGCGGCGCGGCATCTACGCCGGGGGCATTCTCTATCTCGATTTCGCGGGCAATCTGGATTCGTGTATCGCCTTGCGCACTATGGTCATCAAAAATGGTGTGGCGCACATTCAGGCGGGCGGCGGTATCGTTGCGGACTCCACGCCCGAAGGCGAATTCGACGAGTCGGTGAACAAGTCCAAGGCGCTGCTGCGGGCGCTGGAGGGGGCGCATGGCGCGGCCGGAAAAGGGAAGGGCAAATCGTGATTCTGCTGCTCGACAACTACGATTCGTTCACCTATAACCTGGCGCAGTATCTGGGCGAACTCGGCTGCGAGGTGGAAGTGCACCGCAACGACCGCATTAGCGTGGAGCAGATCGCCCGCCTCAAGCCGGAGCGCATCGTGATTTCTCCCGGACCGTGCACTCCGCAGGAGGCTGGGATCTCCGTCGAGATGGTTCAAAAGCTGGCAGGGAAGATTCCGATTCTGGGCGTTTGCCTGGGCCACCAGGCGATTGGAGCGGCGTTCGGCGGGAAAATTATCCGCGCGCCCAAGCTGTTTCATGGGAAGACCAGCCAGATCCGGCATGATGGCAGCGGAGTGTTTCGCGGCCTGCCGAATCCTTTTACCGCGACGCGCTATCACTCGCTGATCGTCGAAAGAAAATCGCTGCCCGCCGACTTGCAGGTCACCGCGGAAACCGATGACGACATCATCATGGGGATGCAGCACAAGCAGTACCCGTTGATGGGCGTGCAGTTCCACCCGGAATCCGTGCTGACGGATTCCGGCAAGCAGTTGCTGAAGAATTTCCTTTCCCTGTGACAATTAACAATCATCTGTGACGACCGCCTTCTCAGGAGGGTGTGTTTCAAGTTGCTCATTCGCGGCCACCTGAAGGTGGCCGCTACGCGGGAACGTTCGGCGGCAGCGGCCTGCGAATGCAAAGTTCCATTTTGGGAAGCATATAGTAACGCAAAGATAATAGGAGAAATTCCGAAAAAGTACGGTATTAAGTCATAAATTATGTTGAACGAGTGGTACTAAGTGTGTATCGTACCTGCCGCGGGTTGTCCCTCCTCTTTGCTCGCCCTCGGAGGTAAGTCATGCACGTGTTTCGCGGTGTCCTTGCATTGTCTCTCTGTGTCCCTTTTTGCGCTTACAACCTGCCCCTCTACGCGGGTGGAAAGCCGCTTGGCATTCTGACGATGGCGTACGGCGCACACCTGAACGCTTCAGCCGCATTTGCCGGCGTATCCGTTTTCGATGGCGAGAGCGTGTCGACGGAGCCGGAAGGGAAACTGAGCATGCGGATTGGCGGCAGCGTTATCACGCTCGCTGAACAAAGCGCGGCAACTCTGCAACGCAGCGGCGATGGGGCGCACGTCGATCTGGATGCAGGGGCTGTATATCTGTGGTCGGCGGAGAGCAATCCGCTGGAGGTGCACGTGGAAGGCGCATTGGTGCGGCCGCACGGGGTTCACCAAGTGCAGGTGCAGATTCTGATGTTTGCGCCAAAGATACTGCAGATCACTGTGCGGCATGGGAGTGTGGACTTTTCTTATGGGAAGGAATTTCGCGTTTTGCCGGAGGGGCAGACTTACAGAATCTATTTGGAGACGGAAGAAGATCCGCGAGGGACGTCCGGCACGGCGGACGACACGCAAAAGGCCGGTATCTCCACGGCGACCAAGGTGGCCTATTTTATTGTTGCCGGGGCTGGCGCGGGGGTTGCGGCGTGGGGGATTCACGATTTGATCCAATCCAGCCGTGGCGTGGAGAGTCCGGCGAAGCCGTGAGGGCTTCCGGGCCCAGAAACGCTATTCCGGAGAATGGCGTTCCCAGGATTATGTTACTTAGGTGTCGCGTGCCTCTGGGCAAAATCTTTCAGTTGTTCGAGTTTTTTCTGCGCCTCGCCTGAGGTTACCGCTCGGCGGGCCAATTCGGCTGCACTTCTAAAATCTTCGGCGATTCCCGTGACCACCAACGCGGCGGCGGCGTTCGCGAAGACAATGTCGAGCCGCGGCCCAGGTTCGCCAGCGAGCAGGGAATGAATGAGTTTCGCGTTCTCCTGAGGAGTGCCGCCGCGGATGGCTTCGAGCGGGGCGCGCGAAACGCCGAAATCTTCAGGTGCAACGATGAATCGCCGCACGCTGCCGTTGCGAACTTCGGCGATTTGCGTTTCCCCGGAAAGAGAGATTTCATCCAAGCCACCGGCACCATGAACTACGAACGCGCGGGACGTGCCGAGTTGCGCCAGCGTGGCTGCAACCGTGTCGATTACATCCGCGGAGAAAACACCGAGCACCTGCGCTTCGGCGCCCGCCGGGTTAGTGAGCGGGCCAAGAAGATTGAAGACCGTGCGCTTCACAATTTGCTGCCGCGCGGGCATGGCGTGGCGCGCTGCCGCGTGCGCCGCGGGGGCGAACAGAAAACCGATGCCAATTTCACGCACCGAGCGGCCGGCCACCGCGAGCGGCAGATCAATGTTTACGCCAAGGGCCTCGAGAACATCCGCGGAGCCGCTGCGGGAGCTGACGGAACGGTTGCCATGCTTGGCAACGCGAGCACCCGCCGCCGCCGCGACAATCGCCGAGGCGGTGGATATGTTGAACGTGCCGGTTTCGTCGCCGCCCGTGCCGCACGTATCAACAAGTCCCGTGGGGCGCGGCTCATCCTGAGCAAAAACAGGCGCAGCGTGTTGTCGCATAACGCGGGCGAACCCGGACAATTCGTCAACGCTCACCGCACGTTGGTTGAGAGCCAGCAGCATGCGCACAATCTCGGGCGTGGCGACGCGCCCGGAGAGTAGCTCCTCCATGAACGCTTCGGCTTCCGCCCGCGAAAGCCCGTGGCCCGCCTCGGCCTTTTCGATTAACAACTGTGGCGCACTGATCATGAGGTTCGAGTGGGAATCCCAGTGTTGTTCATTTTCGAATCCGCGCATTGTTCCCGAGCCGCGAAAGTTAAGCCGCCGTCAGAAGGATTGGTGGTCCATCCGTGATGACAAGCGTGTGCTCATAGTGAGCCGAAAGACCGCCGTCGGCCGTCTTCACGGTCCACCCGTCGCCTGCATCCTTCGGGCGCGCGGAGCCCATCGCGATAATGGGTTCGACGGTCAGCACCAGACCGGAAGTAAGACGTCCGTGGGCAACGCCATCATCGTAGTTAGGCACAGATGGAGCTTCGTGAATCGTGCGTCCGATGCCGTGGCCGCCGAGTTCGCGAATCACGCGAAAACCACTGGCACGAACTTCCTTCTCGATGGCGCGCCCGATTTCATTAACGCGGTGATTGGCCCGTGCAAATTGGATTGCCTTTTGAAACGCGCGTTCGGCGCAAGCCGCGAGCCGCCTGGCATCCTCCGAGACCGGCTCAACAGGGACAGTTATCGCCGCATCCGCCATGTAGCCGTTTTTTTCGAAGGTTACGTCGAGCTTTACCAAATCACCTGCGCGAACTCTTCGCGATTCCGAGGGGATGCCGTGAACGGCTTCATCGTTCAGGCTAATCAGCACATCCCCAGGAAAGCCGTAGACGAGGGCTGGAGCGGAGCGCGCGCCGTTTTGCCGCATGACTTTGCCGCCGATGTCGGCGAGTTCCCGCGTGCTGATGCCCTCGCGAACGCTGTCCGCCATGGCCGAAATAGCGAGTTGAACGATGCGCCCAACTTCCTTGAGCGCGAGCAGTTCCGCGTAATCCCGTATGGACATGCAAAAGTCCTTGTACAGCGCAGACTCCAACGTAGCACAAATTAAAAACAGGCACCGTTGGGAGTTCAAGTTCGGGTTGCCTTGCTCGTGGTGCGTGAGTCAAGTAAACTTAACTGTTTTGCGAAGCCTCAAATTCTAACATCAGTGCACTGCCCCATCGTCGCACAGGATGTCGGTTCCAGTTAGGCCGGAGCCGCCCAAAAGGCAGAACCTCAAATGAAGATTCACGAATATCAGGCAAAGGCCATCCTTGCGCGTTACGGCGTCACGACTCCGCGCGGAGAAGTGGCGTTCACCAAGGAAGAGGCGCGGGAAGCGGCGCAGCGGCTGAAGGCGCCTGTGGTCGTCGTGAAAGCGCAGATCCATGCCGGAGGGCGCGGAAAGGCCGGAGGCGTGAAACTGGCCCGCTCGGCGGATGAGGCGGCGGAACTTGCTTCGCACATCCTGGGCATGACTCTTGTCACACCGCAGACGGGGCCGCAGGGCCGCGTGGTGCGCCGCTTGTTGATTGAAGAAGGATTGGACATCAAGCGCGAACTGTATCTTGGGCTCTTGATCGATCGCGAAACGGGGCGGCCGGTGTTCATGGCCAGCGCCGCGGGTGGCATGGAAATCGAAGAAGTTGCCAAGGACAATCCCAACGCCATTCTGCGCGAACACATCCACCCAGCCGTTGGCCTGCAGCCTTATCAGGCGCGGAAAATCGCGTTTGGTTTGGGCCTTTCGGGCGAGCTGGCAACGGTGGCAACGCCGTTCCTACAGGCGCTTTATCGCGCGTTCATTGATACGGATGCTTCGATGCTGGAAATTAATCCGTGCGTCGTGACGGGCGACGGGAAACTGGTGGCGCTCGACGCGAAGATGACCTTTGACGACAACGGGCTCTTCCGCCACAAGGACTTGCGCGAACTGCGCGATCTGGATGAGGAAGACCCGCTGGAAGTGGAAGCGTCGAAGTACGGGCTCAACTACATCAAGCTCGATGGCAGCGTTGCCTGCATGGTCAACGGTGCGGGCCTGGCGATGGCGACGATGGACATTATTAAATACGCGGGTGGCTCGCCGGCGAATTTCCTGGACGTGGGTGGTGGTGCATCCGCCGAGCAGGTGAAGAATGCCTTCCGCATTCTGCTGAGCGACCCGGAAGTGCGCGCGGTCTTCATCAATATTTTCGGCGGGATATTGCGCTGCGACGTGCTGGCCACCGGCGTGGTGGCGGCGGCAAAGGATTTGCACGTCAGCATTCCCGTGGTCGTGCGGATGGAAGGAACCAACGTGGAGCGAGGGCAGCAAATTTTGCGCGAGAGCGGTTTGAATTTCACGATTGCGGACGGAATGAAGGATGGAGCGCAAAAGGTCGTCGCGCTGGCGCGGGGATGACGTTATGGAGGTAAAGGAAGTAAAAGAGGTAAATGAGGTAAAGGACCGGAGCGTGCCGATCGGTCCGGTGAAGAATTATAAAGATTTGCTGGTGTATCGGCAGGCGTACGAGCTTGCCTTGCAAACATCCAAGCTTACAAAGGCACTCCCTCGGGAGGAACAGTATGAGTTGGGCAAGCAACTACGAAGGTGCGCGCGATCCGTACCTGCGAATGTGGTCGAGGGGTGGGCGAAAAGAAACTCAGCGGCGGATTTCAAGCGGCACCTGGTGATTGCGTCGGGAGAGGTGGCGGAGTGCAAGTTCTGGATTGAGCTTGCCGTCGACGAGGGATTCCTGTCGAGAAGTTCCTCGGAACAGATTTTGAAAGAGTACGAGAAGTTAGGATTTATGATTCACAAACTTTGGAAGGAGTGGAGGAAGCTGTAATCTGAGGAAGTTCCTTTACCTCATTTACTTCATTTACCTCCTTTACCTCAATTTATGAGCGTGCTGGTGAATGAAAAAACACGATTGCTGGTGCAGGGATTTACCGGGCGCGAGGGGACTTTTCACGCGCAACAGATGATTGAGTATGGGACGAACGTTGTGGGTGGCGTTACACCGGGGAAGGGTGGAACGAAACACCTAGAGCGGCCCGTGTTCAACACGGTGGCGGAAGCAGTGAAAGCTACCGGCGCGGATGCTTCGGTGATCTTTGTGCCGCCGCCTTATTCGGCCGATGCGATTCTGGAAGCCGCGGATTCACAATTGCCGCTGGTGGTGTGCATTACGGAAGGCATTCCGACGCTGGACATGGTTCGGGTGGCGGAAGTGTTGAGCGGCTCCAAGACGCGGCTGATCGGCCCGAATTGCCCCGGCGTCATTTCACCGGGGAAGTGCAAGATTGGAATCATGCCCGGGCGCATACACAAGCAAGGGCACGTGGGCGTAGTGAGCCGCAGCGGAACGCTTACTTATGAAGCAGTACACCAGTTAACGCAGCTTGGCATCGGACAGTCTACATGTATCGGCATTGGCGGCGACCCGATCATCGGGACTTCGTTTCTGGACAGCATCAAGATGTTCAACGACGACCCTGATACGCGCGCGATCATTTTGATCGGCGAAATCGGCGGCAACGCCGAAGAGCGCGCGGCGGAATGGATCAAGGTGCACGTGAAGAAGCCTGTGGTTGGATTCATCGCCGGACAAACCGCGCCTCCGGGACGCCGCATGGGACATGCCGGCGCGATTATTAGCGGTGGCCAGGGAACCGCGAAGGATAAATACGCGGCAATGAATGCGGCAGGAATTCAGACAGTGGAAACGCCCGCAGATCTGGGCTCCACGGTTGCAGCAGCATTGAAGTAAGCAGCGGCGTCATTTGGACGGAGACAAATTCATACAGGAGAGTTTTGTGGCTATTGAGCGGACATTTGCAATTATCAAGCCGGACGCCGTGGGTCGCGGCCTGCAAGGAGAAATTCTCTCGCGCATTCACAAGGCGGGATTCAAGATTGTGGCCGCCAAGTCGATGCGGCTGACGAAAGAGGAGGCGGGCGGGTTTTACGCCGTTCACAAAGCGCGGCCATTTTTCGGCGAGCTTACCGACTTCATGAGCTCCGGCAAGATTTTTGCGCTGGTGCTGGAAGCCGACGGCGCCATTACCAAGTGGCGCGACACGATGGGCGCCACCGATCCCAAAAAAGCGACGCCGGGGACTATTCGCCACGACCTCGGCACCAACATCGGCAACAACTGCACGCACGGGTCGGACGCGCCGGACACCGCGGCGTTTGAGATTGGGTATTTCTTTTCGGGCCTCGAACTGATCTAAGATCGCAGGCGCAGAGATGGATCCACTGCGAGAACTCGGAAGGACACTGCTCTTTATTGCGGGCATTCTCGCGCTCGTCGGCGCATTTTTTTATTTTGGCGGAAAGCTTCCGTTCCGGCTGGGCCGCCTGCCCGGTGATATCGTTCATGAAGGCGAGCACTCCACGTTTTATTTTCCATTGACCACCAGCATTCTGCTCAGTGTGGGACTCAGCCTGATCCTGTGGCTCATCTCCCGTTTCCGCCGATGATGGATGTGTTCCAGTTGACATCACCACGAAATTTGGCGAACCTGCTCACAGTGAAATGGCGACAGTATCTCTTCAATACGCGAAGACCCACCTCGCTCGTCTAATCGCGAAAGCCCGTGAGGGAGAAGACATTTGGATCTCTAATGGCCACGGGTTACTGGTTCGTCTGCAACCGATTCGCTTGAAAACGAAAGAGCGCAAACCGGGCGGGATGAAAGGTCTCTTGAAGATTGGCCCTGAGTTCTTCGAGCCGTTGCCGGACGCTGACCAAAAGGTTTGGGAATGACATCACGCTCTTTGCCGAGCCTCGGACAAGAATCTCTCGTGGGTGGCCAAGAGACTCATTGACCTTCGTATGAACCAACTGACATTCAATTTGCAGCCGGAGCGGCGGATCTACACGGTTAGCGACCTGACGGCGCGGATCCGCGAGTTGCTGGCGAAGAATTTCACGGATGTCACCGTGCAGGGGGAGATTTCGAATTGCCGCCCGGCTTCGTCTGGTCATTATTACTTTACTTTGAAGGATGAGCGGGCGCAGGTGCGCTGCGTGCTTTTCAAGCAACAGCAGCGCGGGATGAAATTTCTGCCTGAAGACGGACTCAAGGTGACCGTTCGCGGCTCGGTCAGCGTTTATGAAGCGCGCGGCGAGTATCAGATTTACGTAGAGTCGATCGAACCGGCCGGGCGCGGCGCGCTGCAGCTTGCTTTTGAGCAATTGAAAAAACGGCTGGAAGCAGAGGGACTTTTCGATGCGAGGCAGAAAAAACCGCTGCCGCTGCTGCCGAATCGTATCGGATTGATCACTTCGCCGACGGGCGCTGCCGTGCGCGATGTGGTGCGCATCCTCAAACGCCGTTTCCACAATGTCCATCTCACGCTGTATCCCGTCCGTGTTCAGGGTGAAGGCTCCGCGGCGGAAATCG
>Ga0137418_10002477_pt1 | contig 16927 bp, 16 predicted proteins | sample CZODoug3_1_2_16f_FD_122242 | JGI IMG/M metagenome (GOLD analysis project Ga0137418, IMG submission 122242) | Vadose zone soil fungal communities from Angelo Coast Range Reserve, California, USA - CZODoug3_1_2_16fungal (Hybrid Assembly) | ecosystem: Environmental > Terrestrial > Soil > Vadose... | reverse complement strand
ATCCTTTGCCACTTGTGCGGCGGTCATTGCGGCCGGCCACCCGGCGTAGAAGGCGAGGTGGGTGATTAGCTCGCTGATCTCGTCCCGGGTCACGCCATTGGCGAGGGCGCGCGCGAGGTGGCCTTCGAGCTGTTTGTCGCGGCCGAGCGCGAGCAGCGTCGCCACGGTGATCAGGCTGCGGTCGCGCTTCGAGAGGCCGGGGCGCTCCCAGACCTCGCCGTAGATCAAGGTGTCGGAGATTTCGGCGAGCTTGGGCACCGTGCCGCGGATGGCTTCGCGGGCGGGCGAGGTCGGTTGTGCGGGCATGATCTTTGCTCCGGGTTGTTGCGGGTCATCAGCCTAGAGTAAGTCTCCACCCTGGCAAATCCGCTCACGCCGGAGGTTCGACATGCGCATCGCGGTCATTGGCACCGGCGGGATCGGTGGGCCTTACGGCGCCGCTCTCGCCAGGGCCGGGGCGGACGTCACGTTTGTCGCGCGCGGCGCCCATCTCGCGGCGATGCGGGAGCGCGCGGACCGAATCTGGCTGGTGTCTACGGCTCGACAGTGCAGCTGTCCGATGGCCGGAAGATCGTGGCTGACGACGGATACATCCGCGAGTCGATCCAGAATCCGCCGGCAAAGATCGTTGCAGGATTCCAGCCCATCATGCCGTCGTTCCAGGGGCAGATCAGCGAAGAAGGCATTCTGCAGCTGCTGGAATACGTCAAGCACTTGAAATCGCAGACGCCGGGCGGTCCGGAGACGGTTGCACCGAATTCGAATGCGGTGCCGGGAGCGACCAATCTGCCCAATCAGCAGGCGCCGCTCACAGCCGCGCCGGCCAAGAAGAAGTAGGCGAAAAAAAGTATGGCAACTGTCGCACAAGTCGAACCGCAGTTCACGATGCCGGAAGAGCATTATGTGAATGAGGATTACGGCATCCGCTCGTGGCTGCTGACCAAGGACCACAAGCGCATCGCGATCCTTTATCTCATCTCTATCACGTTCTTCTTCGCGGTCGGCGGGCTTATGGCCACCATGATCCGCGTCCACCTGCTCACGCCGACGGGCAACCTGGTCTCGCCCGATAATTACAACAAGTTGTTCACCATGCACGGCGTGATGATGGTGTTCTTCTTCCTCGTGCCATCGATCCCGGCGACGCTCGGCAACTTCCTGATGCCGCTGATGGTCGGCGCTAAGGACCTTGCGTTCCCCAAGATCAACCTGGCGAGCTGGTACATCTTCATGATCGGCGGCGCGGTCACCCTGTACGCGCTGGTGGCGGGCGGCGTGGATACGGGCTGGACCTTCTACACGCCGTTCAGCACGGTGTACTCGAATACGCACGTGGTCACGGCGGTGATCGGCATCTTCTTCGCGGGATTCTCGTCGATCCTGACCGGACTCAACTTCATCGTGACTGTCCACCGCATGCGCGCACCCGGCTTGACCTGGTTCCGGCTGCCGCTATTCGTGTGGTCCATGTACGCGACCAGCATCATCATGATGTTGGGAACGCCGGTGATCGCCATCACGCTCAGCCTGGTAGGGCTGGAACGCGTCTTCCACCTCGGCATCTTCAACCCCGCGCTGGGCGGCGATCCGGTGCTGTTCCAGCACATGTTCTGGTTCTACTCGCATCCGGCGGTGTACATCATGATCCTGCCGGGCATGGGCGCGATCAGCGAGATTGTTTCCACCTTTTCGCGCAAGCCGGTGTTCGGATACAAGTTTGTCGCCTTCTCCAGCCTGGCGATCGCGGTCTTCGGCTTCCTGGTCTGGGGACATCACCTGTTCACCGCGGGCATGTCGATCTACGCGGCGCTGCTTTTCTCGCTGATCAGCTTCCTGGTCGCCATTCCTTCGGCCATCAAGACATTCGCCTGGACGGCGACGATGTACAAAGGGTCGATCTCGTATAAGACGCCGATGCTCTACGTATTCGGCTTCCTGGGACTATTCTGCATCGGCGGCCTGACCGGATTGTTTCTGGCGGCGGTAGGACTCGACATCCACATGCAGGACACCTACTTCGTGGTCGCCCACTTCCACTACATCATGGTGGGTGGCATGGTCATGGCCTACTTGGGCGGCCTGCATTACTGGTGGCCCAAGATGACCGGGCGCATGTATCCGGAAGCGTGGGCGAAACTTTCAGCGCTGATCGTATTCGTGGGGTTCAACCTGACGTTCTTCCCGCAATTCATCCTGGGCTATATGGGAATGCCGCGGCGCTACGCAACGTATCCGCCAGAGTTCCAGGTGCTGCATGTGCTATCAACTGCCGGCGCGTCCATCCTGGCGCTGGGATATCTGCTGCCGATGGTCTATTTCATCTGGTCGCTGCGCTATGGGCAGGTCGCCGGACCGAATCCGTGGGGAGCGACCGGCCTGGAATGGAAGACGACTTCGCCGCCGCACAAGCACAACTTTGACGAGACTCCGGTGGTGACCGAAGAGCCGTACCACTACACTCCGGAACTGGAACGTGAGGCAAGGTTTGTCTGAGACCATCATCAGCCCCGACAGCCGCGACGAGGCGCTCCACAGCGGGCACCATCCTGACCTGCAGCACCACTTCGACGACATGGAGCAGCAGAAAGAAGCTTCGTCGCTCGGCATGTGGGTCTTCCTGGCGCAGGAGATCATGTTCTTCGGCGGGCTCTTCCTGCTGTACCTGATCTACCGGATGAATTACTACCCGGTCTTCGCGATGGCGAGCAGCTCCATCGACGTGAAATGGGGCGCCATCAACACCGTGGTGCTGATCGGAAGCTCCCTCACCATGGCGATGGCAGTGCACTCCGCGCAGTTGGGCCATCGCAAGCTGCTGGTGCTGTTCCTGGTCGGGACGATCATTCTGGGCGGCGTCTTCTTAGGAATCAAGGCCAAGGAGTACACCGACAAGTACAACGAGCGTCACATACCGGGAATGGAAAATTTCCATTTTGAGCCGGAGGCGGGCTTGAATGGGGTCACCCCCGAGGTATCGGAAGCTCTTTCGCGCAACGAAGGCTTTCAACGTACGGCGCGGATCTTTTTCAGCTTGTACTTTGTGATGACGGGGACGCACGCGCTGCACATGATCGTGGGTATCGGGATACTGATCCCGATGGTGGTGCTGGCATGGAAGGGCCGCTATGACTCCAGTTATTACACGCCCATCGAAAACTTCGGATTGTATTGGCACTTCGTTGATATCGTGTGGATCTTCCTGTTCCCGTTGCTGTACCTGATCAACCGGACGCCGCACATAGGATAGGTGAAGGAATGTCGGATCACGTAGTCCCAGTTCGAATCTATCTTCTGGTTTTTGCCGCGCTGATGCTGGGGACCATCACCACGTACTTCGCCGCACAGGTGGACATGGAAGCCATGTTCCACACCACTTTCCCGCTGAACTCGCTGGTGGCGCTGACCATCGCCGTGACCAAGGCGGTGCTGGTGATCCTGTTCTTCATGCACGTGAAGTACAGCACCCGGCTGACAAAAGTGGTAGTGGTCGCCGGATTCTTCTGGCTCGGGATCATGCTCACTATCACCATGAGCGACTACCTCTTCCGCGCTCTGGGCAGCCCGATCGGAGTGGGCGGGCCAAAATAGAAAAGCTTGAGGCACGAAAAAGCCCGGCGCTGGCCGGGCTTCTTGCTGCTCACGAAACATGTCCTAGGCAGCGTTAGTGAATTCGTTAGGGTTCTTTTCGAATTTATCTTTGCATTCCGCGGAGCAGAAATAGGTGGTCTGCCCGCCTGCGGTGGACATGAACTCGCTGCTCTCGTCGACTTCCATTCCACAAACCGGATCGATGCTCATAGCTCCTCCTTCCAACGATGAAAGATTGGATAGCGGGATAGGGTTGCGGGATGGCCGAGACCTTAACCGCCGATGGCTTGCTTCAAATCCGCGAGCAGGTCATCGGGATGTTCGAGACCGATGGAGAGCCGCAGCAGGTCTTGGGGCGTCCGCGATGCCGGACCTTCGCTGGACGCACGATGCTCGATCAGGCTTTCAGTCCCGCCGAGCGAGGTCGCGCGCGTGAACAGCTTGACGCGGGAGACGACCTTCATGGCGGCATCGCGTCCGCCCTTCACGCGCAGCGACATCATGCCGCCGAATCCGGACATCTGTTTTTTTGCGATGGCATGGCCGGGGTCGCTGTTCAAGCCGGGATAATGGATGTGCGAAAGCGCTGCGTTGCCCTCAAGGCCGGCGGCAACCGCCATTCCGTTGTCACTGTGCACGCGCATGCGACAGGCAAGGGTACGGATGCCGCGCATCACCAGCCAGGAGTTGAATGGGGACGGAACCGGTCCCATAACGTGGCGTGCGTGCTTACAGGCTTCGTAGGCAGCGTTCTTTTTCTTGAAGATGAGCGCGCCGCCCATCACGTCGCTATGCCCTCCGAAATATTTGGTGGTGGAGTGCAGGGCAATATCCGCGCCCAGCTCGAGCGGCCGCTGCAGCGCAGGTGTAGCCCAGGTGTTGTCGAGCATGGTGATGGCTTCCGCCTCGCGAGCGATCTCGCAGATGGCGGCGATATCCACAACCTTCACCAGAGGATTCGAAGGGGTCTCCATCCAGATCAACTTCGTTTTAGACGTCAGTGCGCCGCGAATATTGGCGATGTCCGACATGTCGACGATCGAGGTGGAATATCCCCAGCGTGAGAAAAAATCTTCAAATGCGGTGCGGTAAGTGTAATAGGCATCGTCGGGCAGAATGACGTGAGACCCCGGCGGAAGGGACTGGATCACGGTCACGCCGGCGGCCATCCCGCTGGCAAAAGCGAGGGCGGCCTCGCCACCTTCCAGCGGGGCAAGTGCATTCTCCAGCTGGGTCTGGGTAGGATTCGATTCGCGGATATAGGTGTCTGCCCCGATAGGATCCGAGGCGGAGTCGCGCTCGAAGGTAGTGGACAGATGGATAGGTGGTGCGACAGCGCCGGTCTCGTCGGTGCGCAGGCCGGCGTGGACCACTTTCGTCTCAAATCTCATGGCAAACAATGTAGCAGAAGGCAAAGGCATCACACGAAGGGTTCACAAAGGTCGCTTCTGGAGCCGGGCACTTTGAAGATGCCGTTGGAACTTTCTGGGCCAGAACCCATCTAATCTCCGTCTCAATCAGTATCTATAATGAGGACATCATGACCGAAAAAGCTACGTTTGGCGCGGGCTGCTTCTGGGGCGTAGAGCAGAGTTTCCGCGAGATCCCCGGAGTACTCGACGCGGTTTCAGGTTACCTGGGCGGCAAGTTGAAGAACCCAACCTATGAGGACGTTTGTACTGACACCACCGGCCACGCCGAAGTGGTGGAGGTAACGTTCGACCCGGCGCGCGTCAACTACGACAAATTGCTCGACGCATTCTGGAAGATGCATAATCCCACGACGCTTAACAGCCAGGGACCGGACGTCGGCGCGCAATATCGTTCGGCGATCTTCTTCCATTCGCCGGAGCAGCAGAAGGCGGCGATCGCGTCGAAGGAAAAGGCGCAGGCGATGTTTGCCAAGCCCATCGTGACGGAGATCACTGCGGCTTCGGAGTTCTACCGTGCTGAGGAGTATCACCAGCAGTATCTTGCGAAGCGCGGCATCAAGTCGTGCCACATTTAGCAGTAGCCGGTGGTCAGTAGCCAGTAGCCAGTGAACAATAAAAACGCACAGCCAGGGCGGCTGCGCCGCCACCATTCTCGCGGGCCTGAGACGCGACATGCCGCGTATCTATGTAGAGATCATTCGGCGTCCAGACCTCGCCTCAACATGCAGCTTATTTTTGCAGCTTGAGCGACGCGGAGTTCATGCAGTAGCGCATGCCGGTGGGTTTGGGTCCGTCGGGGAAGACGTGTCCGAGATGCGCGTCGCAGCGGCTGCAAAGGACCTCGGTTCGGCGCATGCCGAATTTGTCGTCGAATTCTTCTTCGACGTTCTCTTTCTTGATGGGCTGCGTAAAGCTCGGCCAGCCGGTGCCGGAGTCGAATTTCGTGGACGAGTCAAACAGCTCCTGTCCGCAACAGACGCAGGTATAAACGCCTTTCTCCTTACTTTGGCTGTATTCGCCCGTGAATGGGCGCTCGGTGCCCTTTTCGCGCGCCACGCTATATTGCTGGGGCGTGAGCTGCGCGCGCCATTCGGCCTCAGTTTTTTTGACCTTTTCCATGTTTCCTCGATTTTCACTATTATAAGGATTAAAATCGAACTGAAAGCACTGCAAGCCGCTGAAATCTCTGGCCGAGACGATTTAATCTGTTGGGTGAGTACAATCTGCATCTAATAGTCCAACCTTGAAAACATCAGAGATATTTCGCTCCTGGGGCATGCTGCTTTCCGGCAAGAAGCCCGCGCTGTCCATTGAGATCACCAAAGAGTGTCCTTTGCGGTGCCCGGGGTGCTATGCCTATGGCGAGAGCCACTTGGGCGAAGGCGCAAGCACCTTGCGCCAGCTCTCCGATTTTAAGGGAGCTGAGTTGGTGAGCCGCTTTATGGAAGTAGTGGATGAGCATAAGCCTATCCATTTATCCATCGTCGGCGGCGACCCGCTGGTGCGCTATCGCGAATTGAACGAGATCCTGCCGCAGCTCGAGCGGCGGGGAATCCATGTGCAGCTGGTCACCAGCGCCTTTCGCGAGCTGCCCGCCGAGTGGGCAAAGCTGAAGTTTGTCTACACCGTGGTGTCGATCGACGGGCTTGCACCTGAGCACGATAAGCGTAGGGCGCCGGCGACCTACGAGCGCATCTTGAAGAACATCAAGGGCCACAGCATCACGGTGCATTGCACCATCACTTCGCAGATGATGAAGCGCGAGGGGTATTTGGAGCAGTTTCTTGCTTTTTGGGATTCAGTCCCAGAAACACAACGCATCTGGATGAGCATGTACACGCCCCAGATCGGCGAGCGCTCAGAGGAAATACTCTCTCCCGAGGAGCGGCAGCACGCGATCAGCGATTTACTGCGTGTGCGGAAGTTGTATCCCAAGCTGGAGATGAACGATCCGACCATCCGGGCGTTTGGTCATCCCCCCAACACGCCAGCTGAATGCATCTTTGCCCAGACGACGCACAGCATCTCTGCCGACCTGAAGACACAGATCGGGCCGTGCCAATTCGGCGGCAACCCTGATTGCAAGCAGTGTGGGTGTATCGCATCCATGGGCCTGGAGGCGTTGGGCCGCCATCGCACCAAGGTCGGAATCTACGTAAAGGATTTCTTCCGGGCGACCGGGGTCGTAGGAAACGCTGTGAGCCGTTCGCGGCGCAAGAAGGATGCTCCCAAGGAGCTTCTGCCGATTCTGCCGGCTGCTCGGGTTCCGATCGGGCAGGACGCTCCAACGTCGGTCGAATCAATCGAACCGAGAGCGTAAACCCTCGACCAGATTTTTAAGCTGCGGACCGGACTTCGGCCCCCTGCTGGGCGACGGGCCTGAGCACAGCTTTTTCTTCAAATGCGAGCAGCACTGCTGCCTTAGCGGCTTCCAGCTCAAGCGGCGGGATGATGGTGATCCCGCCAACGATCGAAGCGAGATTCTTGTAAGCGCCACGGCACTCGCGCATGAAGTCGACGGGATACTCAGGCTTGCGCGCCCGCGCTGCTTCGGGATCGGCATCGAGCAGATATGCAACGTCAGGCCGCGGCACCATCCAGTTCACAAATCTCACGTAGGCGCGGGTCAATGGCGACGACAGCGGCAAATTGGCCAACTCGTCGTAGATATAGCGATCGAGGATGACCACGCTGGCACCGGAGCGGCGGGCTGAACCCACCACGAAGCGCAGGTTCACGGCATCAACGAAGTACAAGAGATGGCGGGCGAGCGTGAGATACCAGCGTCGCACGTTCTTATCGCGACGCTCGACCGGCTTTCCCGGCGCACCGATGCCGCGCTGACTCTTATAGGCCTTATGAACAAATCCCTCGCGATAGCGGGTGGCGACGACGACGTTGTCCCAAAAGGCAAGCTGCTTGGTGCGATAGCCGCTGTCGTGCAGCGCGCGCACCAGGTTAGAGATCTGCGTGCTCTTACCGGAGCCGTCGAGGCCGGAGAATGAGATAAGCAAGGTTTTCCTCGCGTTGGTCATAAGTTATTAGACTTCGATGCACGATTCCGGGACTACTTTGCTCCTGGAGGAGTGCTGGAAGTTCCACGGGTCAGCGCATAAACCGTTCCCAGAGCGATACCGGCACCGGCGATCGCCCCCAGCTTGATCAGGAACGAGCGCATCTGCCTTTGCTTGGCAGGAGCGATCGCTGCACCGGCAGGCTTTGATGCTGCTCCGCCCAATGTGGGAGCGGTTTCGGCGGTGGCTGCACCTTGCGGATCAACGGGGTGATGTCCCGAGGGAACCGCCGGTGCATTGCTGGCTGGGGCAGTCTGAACGGTGGTCGGCTGCTGCGGCGGCTGCGAAGCACTCGGCGAATCGGGCAGCGGAGCGGGAGCCACCGGCTCAAGCGGTCCCTGCGTGGGATCGACCTGGGTGTTACCGGGAACCGGAGTCTGCGTGGGCTGCTGCGGGGCCGTCTGATCGGCCTGCGGGACGGGCGTGGGCGCAACGTTTGGGCTAGTGGCCGGCTGGGTCTGTTGCGCGAACGCCGACGGCACGCCAGTGAGCGCCGCCACTAAGATCAGCACTACCGCTGCGCGCGCGAAAGTTGTGAGTCTGCTTTCCATGGGGAACCTCCAACATCATTTGTGGAACCAGGGGCCGACGGCGTGGATGGTACGCCGGTCTCGCGCATGAGGCGTTCAACATCCGCCTCACGGTCGTGCACGTTCCGGACTCTATTAATGAGATACCGCCAGAGACTCGGAAGGTTGGTACGGTACCAGCAACATTCCGTCATGCGGGGCGAGAGCCCGCAGTAGAAGTCGAGTGCCGCGAGGCGCTGCTGGGAGTCCAGCAAGGCGGCGGTCACACGATGGTTGCCCTCGAGCACGACGAGCGGCTCCGAGGCGTTAGCGCCGATGATCAGGACCGGGCCGCTGCTGCCCTTCTGAGCGATCGAGCCGCGAATGCTCTGGATCTTCTGCACAAAGGGCTCGACGCGCTCGGGATACCGGCGATTGCGGATTCGGTCCACGATGTTCTCGACGCTGAAGTCGCCGCCGCTGATGGAGAACCAGTGAGCTCGCGGGAAGATGCGCAGGCGATGGATGTCGCCCGCATCAAGTTGCACGCGCCACCACTGTGTATCCGCGGGAAGCTCACGCCACATGTGTCCGCGACGGCGAAAGAGTAGAGCGCGGCGCAGGGCGTTCTGTTGCGGGTCCTTCAAATCAGGATGGCTAACCAGGCCCTCGAATCGCGAACGGTCGAGATCGTAGTCAGGTTGAAAAAACTCGTTCCGCAAGAAGCCCGCGATGACCTCAGCTTCGCTCACTGGATGCAGCTTGTTCATGCTGTCTCCTGTGCCGCAGGATGTACGCGGCGCGCGTGGGCACGAAGAAACGGTAGCGAGACCGCGAGCAGCAGCGCGCACATCAGCGTGATGAGCACAACGATGACCTGACGCAAGCTGTGGTGAAAGAGAGCGATGCCGGTGATCAGAAGACAGGCAAAGACGATCTGCAACCATCCGGTGTTCGCGATCCTGTGCGCCATTTCATAGGCCATCAGCACGACGGCGATGGCGTAAGCTGCGGTTCCAGTCGCGTACAACGCAAGCAGCGGTTCGGCTTGCTCAAAGCCCGGGCCAAACAGGGTCTTCATCACCGTCCCAGGTGCTATGGAAAGTACGACCAGGAAGCCAAGGAAGATGGACCCGACCAATGCCAGCGGAACTGCGAGCACAGCACGGCTGGGCTTACCTTCGCCATTCTGCGCGGCGATAGGGAACATGGCATGAATCACCGCCCATGACGCATAGAACAACACTCGTCCGACAAGAGCGACTGCTGCATACTGGCCCGCTTCATAGCTGGGGAAGTAATGCTTCACCAGCAACAGGTCGATGTTCATGATGATGGCTTGGCCGACAAAAAAAACGATAGCCTGAACGCCTTCACGCGAGCCTGCGCGGACGAAGTCCGTTCCGGGTTGCCGCAACATGGGATCGACGCGAGGCAAGACGAAGGCCGCAACTTCTGAGGCTGCAATAGCTACTACGGCGCCAATCGCGCCGAACTTCCACACTAGCGCGAAGGCAAGGATCAGCTTCACCGCCGACTCCAACGTAAAGTTGGTCGCGAGCAATGGGAACGAGCAGGTCCCCTGGAAGCCGCCACGTTTGACGCCAACAGGGATGTAAAAGGCAATCGCCACCGCCATGAGAACGACGATCCAAACCGAAGGGAAGTGCAGAAAGCGCGTCAGAGGCTTACTGAGTAGCACAAGTCCCAGGCCGACGAGGATGCTTACCTTCCAGGCGCGAGACATCAAGGCGTGAAACACCCCGGCTTTCGCGGATGATGTTTCATTCCGCGCCACGAACTTCGCGCACACGATCTGGAATGAGAGCATCACCGAAGTCGAGAGAAGCAGCAGCGTGAGCGCGGTAGCCACATGGCCAAATTCCGAAGGGCCGAGCTTCTGGGCGACGTGGACGTTGTACATAAAATTCATCCCCGCCGAGAGCACAGTGCTCACTAGCATGATCAGTCCGCCACTCAGGATGCGGCGGTGCGCACTACGGGGCACGGCCAGCGAGTGGCCGGGCTCCGCTGCAACATCCAGCGAAGCTGTGATGGGAGTGTTCAAGCGGCTGTGCGCTCCTCTTCCGTCGGCCGGCGCGGAATCTGATTGCGGACGAAATTGGGCAAGAAGCTGGTAAAGCTTCGGGCTGCGTCGGTGGAAGTCTCAAAGATCTCGAACAGACGCGCGGTGCGGGTGATCTCGAGGATGATCGCGCTCTCGGGGGAAAGCGCAGCCAACTTGAGGTCGCCGTCGCGACGCACGGCTTCCGTCATGCAATGCAGCAGAACGTCAACGCCGGAGGAATCGAGCTGCTTGACCTGGGAGAGGTCAAAGACGAGCTGGGGCCGGTCGGACTTAAGAAACGGCTGGACCTCGCGCAGAAATTCTCGCGCCGACTGCTGATCGACGCGACTGGGCATGCGCTTGACGACTACGGGCCTACTGGTTTCCATATCTCCTCATCACTGCAACGTTGTTCGGATATTCGATTGGCTGACCGTTGATCGCGACGTGCTGCAACTCATTATTCCCAGCGACGTCTGCCGGTTCCGGATCGGTGGCGATCTGTGGCGGAAGTTCAGGCGCAGGAGTCGGCGCCGGCGCTCGATCTGGGCCCCATCCCCGACGCAGAAATTCCATGGCTGCCGCGGTCATGCCCGCGACCCGCCACGCCGCAGCTTTGGGTACGGGAGCGAGCAGGCGACGATCGTGCACTTCGATCTCGATCTCACGGTTGAGATGAGCGATACGTCGAAAGCCGACCACTGCGTGCGAGACATCGAGCCCCGCGCCCACGTAGCTTGATGGCAACACCGTCGCATTCTCGACCACGGTGCCGCAGTCCACGAATGCGCAACGCTCGACGTTGCTGCAACGGGTGACGACTGCAGACTTACAGACCTTAGCCTCGGCCCCGATGTAAGCCGGTGCGACGATGCGGGCCCCTCGTTCAATCCGCGCACCGGGGCCTGTCCAGATGCCGGGGCGGAGCTGCCGGCCTATAGGGCGAATCGAATTCGCCTCGGCGAAGGCATCCACGATCAACTGTCGGAAGTCAGCGGCATTGCGCAGCCGGTTGACGTAGCCGCGAGTCATATACGGCACGCTGGTGGTGCGGCACGACTGCAAATTGTGGCGGAATAGATAAGCGGCATCGTTGCGGCGCGATGCGCTGATGGCGAAGGCACCGACCAACCCATCATCGTCGCTGACGCAAGTGACGCGGTTCTGCGATTCCAGGTGGAACTGGATCAATCCTTCGTAATCGATCTCAGCGTATGCCCCGGCCTGCACCACCAGGATGACCTCAGCGCCTGCATGGGCGTACTCGGCGAATTTTCCTTCCGCGGCGCGGACCAAGGAGGCGCCGGAATAATTCGTCCAGGAAAGTCCAAGGCGCTCGACCACCCGTTGCGAATACGCCGCCGACGCGGGACGCAAATTGCTCAATACCGAGATGTCCCCCGCTCCGAGTCCTGCCTGCCGCAGACGCTCGATCACATAATGCAGCGCTGGGCGGCCAAGCGCATCGAGAAGCGTGAAGGGGACCTCTGCGAACCCTTCGCACTTGGACTCGCCCAGGTTGCCCGTCAATAGGATGACCTTTACGTCCATTGGGTCCTCCGGTTTCCGTCGGGGAAGAACAATGAACGTGATGGCAGCCAGTTAGGTAAACGCCGATAGCGCGAGATGGGCGCGAGCGCCTGGGTGCGGCGATGCAGTTCGAACGAGCGCAAGTACTGCTGCATGATCTGGGGCATGGTCATGCGCAGGGCGGCGCTGAAATTCTGCTCTGACATCTCATGCTGACGCTCGGGCGAGCGAAGCAGTTCGATGAGCTTGTTGGCCAAGCTGCCGGCATCGCCGAGTTTGTAAAAATCAAGAGCCAGATTTTCGTCGTCGGCCATTTCGCGGAAGTCGGCAATGTCGGCGGAGACGATGGGCACACCGAATTCGCAGGCCAGATGGGCTACGCCGCTGGCGCCGGTGGCGGAGCTATATGGCATCACCGTGATGCTGGCCGAGCCGAACAGTTTGGGGATGTCCTCCTCAGCAACGTAGCCGGTGAACTCGATGCTGGAATCGTCCTTATATTTTTCCGCTACCGATTCGACGTAGCCCGGAGTCATGGGGTGATTGCCACCGGCGATGATCAGCTTCGTCTCCGGCATCGTCGCGTTCACAGTGGCGAATGCCTCCAATAGCAATTCGAGGCGCTTGTATGTCCCCCACTTCCCGAAGGCGACGACACGATGGACAGGATTGCCACGTTTGGAAAAGTCCGGATACTCGGGCCGGGCGGAAAGAATGCCGTGCGCACGGAAGTGCACATCGTCACCCTTGTATTTTTCGATCAGCGTGCGCCGGTAGGCGGGCAACAATACCGAAACAGAATTCGCAGCCAGCAACATGCGCGTAGCAACATTGCCCGCGGTGCGGTAAACGCGCGCGTAACGAACGCCAGCATCTTCTAAGTTGATGTTGTCCATCAAGTGGTGCAAGGTGACGTGGGTGTAGCAGCCGGTGAGGCGCGTGAGAGCGGGAATCGCCAGGCCGGCAAACGCGGGAACCGGTTTACCGCCAAAGGTGGAGAAAAGAAGATTGAACCAGACAACGTCGGGTTTGATGTCGCGCACAGCGCGCAGCAGGCGAACCGGATTGCTCAGGAGATTCATCCCCCAAACGCGCTTGACCGTGTAGCCATCGAGTTCGGGCTCGCCCGTCTCGAGTTGGTCGGCCAGGATGGTGAGGCTGAGCAGAGGATCCTGCTGCAGCTCACGTGCGATGTGATACCCGTATTCGTTCAACCCCCGCTTGCTCGGGGGGAACGCTGTGACCAGACAAATTCTCATGGGCCCCTCTGGCTCTTAAAATAGCGACAAGCGAAATACCGGACGGAATATCGCCTGGTCGCGGCCAGTAAAATTCATAAAGTTCTGTTGCTGTATCCCCACCGAAAATCGTACCGGGTATCCGACGGGAATCGATTCCCCACCATCTTCTACATTCCTGTGAAGCGGCTTCTGATAAGAGATGAGAAATTCACTCTGAGTGTTGTCAAATGCATGAAATCCTTCGCCCCGGTTGTAGGCAAACATGCCCTCAAACGCCCAGCGGGGATTAGGCGTAATGGAGAACTTCACCGCCGGACGCATGGCCTGGGCGATGGCGAACTCTAGGTCCCGCACGCGCCAAGCCCGGATGTACTCGCCCAGGACGGTGAAACTGGCCTTGCGGTCGAAGAGGCTGCGCTGGTAGCCCACCCAGGTAGAAGTGGTGAAATACTCACGGATCAGCGGGTTGTACTGCAGGTCGCGCACCGAATAGCCGGTGACCAACGCGTTCTTACCCCAGGGCCGCCCGACGGTGAACTCTAGTTTCCCGGCCACATCGCTGGAGCTAAGGTTTCGGTTGGTGAACGGCCCGGCCTCGTGATATCCGCTGGCCCGGAATGACACCCAGTTGAAGAAGGACGAGCTGTTGACATACACGTATTGTCGGAACAGATTCTGGTCCTGGATGAGCGCAGAGAGCGGATCGCGTGAATCGCGCCGCAAGGTGTACTGTAAGCCGCCGTGGAACTGCAGCACGTTCGGCCCCAGGCGCAGCGTGGGAGCGATGCCGCCGGCGAAATTGTAGTCGTAGGTATTTACGTTCAAAGTAAAGTTCTCGCTGGGCAGAGAGGTAAGCCCGCGCAGGTTGCGGACCTCAAAGGTCCCGATCACGGGAGCGAAGTGCCAGCCGTGATAACGTACTCCGACTTTGGAACGCGTCTCCTGCGGGGTTCGGATGCGGGGCAAGAGTCTTGGGTCGGTGATGCCGAGCAGCTTGGTGTCCAGGGTGTAGATGGTGGCATCGTCCATGATGGTCTGATAGCTGAAGTCGGAGAAGCCGGTGAAGCCTTTGCCGATGGGGATGCCTTCCTGAGCGGCCGACTCGAGCATCAGCCTTTGCGTGATTGCATCGCTGTCGCCGGCGAGTGCATTGGCGCGGGCGTAGCCGGTGAGCGCGTCGGTGGTGTCGCCGCGGTGGCGGTACACGCCGGCGTAGGCTAACTGGTAGTCGTAGTTATCGGAATACTCCTGCGGATTACCCAGCGAAGCCAACTCGGCCTCGGCAGCGCGATCATTGCCGCGTGCGAGATAAGTGTTCGCGAGTCCGATGGCGACACCCTCGTCGCCTGCTCCCGCGGCCCTGGCGCGCTCGAAGTAGCGTTGCGCAAGATCGAAGTCCTGGGTGGCCAGGAAGATGTTTGCCGCTTCCACCAGATCCTCGGGCGCGATGGGAGAGGCTTCGCCGACACGCGATTCGGCGAATGCTAGGCTGACTTGTTGTTTCGCGTCTTCAAACTTGCTGTCGCGGACGAAGAGCCGGGCAATGGCCAGCCGTGCGGAGATGCGGTCTGCGTCCGGCGCGTTCAGCGCGCGGACAAAGCGGTCCATGGCGGAGTTGGTGTCACCCAGTTCCATGAGCGCCCCGCCGGTATTGAGCAGCACCGCGGAGCTATCTCCGGATTCACGCTCCGCCGCTTCGATGTAACGCAATGTCTGTGGGCGGTTGTGCATCTGCGCGTAAGCATGCGCGAGCTGCGCATAGATATCGCCCTGCTGGTCGCTGGTGAGGCGCAACGCGCCTTGCAATTCGGCGATCGAGTCGTTGTAGTGGCGCAGGTGGAACAGCGTATTGGCGAGCGCCATGTGCAGCTTGAAATCGTCAGGAGCGTACTTGAGCGCGACGCGATATTCCTTTTCGGCTTTGGTCAGAGAGCGCATCTGGCGATAAGCAGTCGCGCGCGCCAGGTGCGTCGCCCCCGATTCGCCCATCAGCTTTTCCGCCTCATCGGCGGATTGCAACGCTGCTTTTCCGCGGTGCAGTTGGAGGTTGGAAAAGGCAAGCCCAAGGTGCGCCGTACCATTTTTGGGCGCGAGCTTCAGCGCCTGGTCGAAGTCCTCGACGGCGCCTTCGGCGTTCTGAAGATCGTTGTAGACATATCCGCGGTTCACCCAAGCTTCCACCATTTTGGGGTCGCGCTCGAGCGCGCGTGTGTAATCATCGGCCGACTGGCTCAGCAGTTGCGACTGCTTGTGAACATGGCCTGCCAACAGCGGGAAGTTCGGCTCTTTCGGCAGGACCTCCTCATATTTGCTGGCAAGAGACAGCACATCGTCATAGCGACCCAGATTGTAGAGCGCATAACCGAGATAGACGGAAGCGTTGCGGTCCTTAGGAAGCTGCTGCAACACCTTGCGACCCAACGCGGCGGACTCGGCGTACTTCCCGGTGTGAAAGAGATAGCGCTCGCGCTCGCGCATCACGCGCGGGTCGTCCACCATGGTTCCGGTGGCGCGATCGACCCAGGTCTTGGCCAGCTCAAACTTGCGCGCCTCGATAGCGGCGTTGGCGCCGTTCGCGACGACGGTCGCATTCTTGGGAGCGCGCTTCCAGGCAAGCTGGTAGTTTGCATCGGCGCGTTGAAAGTCACGCGCGTCGGTATACATGTCTCCCAGCGCAAGATAGGCAATGTAATCGTCGGGATATGCCTGAGCCAGACGAGTGAAGAACTGCTCGGCAGACTTGCGGTCGCCCATGTCGCGGGCGAGGTAACCGCTGGCTTCGAGAGCGTTCCGGTTCTTGGGGTCCTTCTGGAGGACCGCATTGTAGACGTTGCGCGCCTGCTCTTTGCGATCCGTCTTCCACAGTAGTGTTGCATATTGAAGATTGATGTTCGTGTTCGCGGGGTCGATCTTCATCGCCTCGTTCAGGTCGGCCTCCGCTCCCTTGGGGTCGCCGAAAGCCAGGCGGACCGATGCGCGAACACGCAGGAACTCGGCGCGCTGTGGACCTTCGACTTGCATCTTGCTCATCGCCTGTTCGGCAATGGCCATCTGCTGCTTGGCGTTGGTTTCGTCGTTCTGCATGCGATAGAGCTCGGCAAGATTCAACCGCAGTAGCACAGGATAAAGCTGACCTTCCGGCGGCACTTCCGGCAAATGATTCAACGCGAAGAGGTACTCGCGAATCGCGTCGGCGGCACGATTCTCAGACTTTGCCAGACCGCCGCGGATGGAGTGCAGGCGATAGTGATTGGGGTCGATGGCTTCCGCGCGGGCGAGGAAGGTCTTTCCTTTTTCTACATCGCCGGTGCGGATCAGCGCCTGGCCGGCGCTCAACTGCAGTCCGATCTTTTTGGGGTCGGCATTCGCCGCTTTCACATAGGTGGCGGCTGATTGCTTGGTGTCGCCGTTTAATTCATAGCTGAAGGCGAGATCAGCGAGAACCTCGGGCGTCATCCGAGGCGACGCCTTCAACGTCGCGATG
>Ga0137418_10002476_pt1 | contig 16928 bp, 10 predicted proteins | sample CZODoug3_1_2_16f_FD_122242 | JGI IMG/M metagenome (GOLD analysis project Ga0137418, IMG submission 122242) | Vadose zone soil fungal communities from Angelo Coast Range Reserve, California, USA - CZODoug3_1_2_16fungal (Hybrid Assembly) | ecosystem: Environmental > Terrestrial > Soil > Vadose... | reverse complement strand
CACCGGATTCCCGGGAGCGGGCCTTGTCGGCGCGGTAAAAGCGTTCGAAGACATGGGGAAGGGCGTAGTCGGGAATTCCAGCGCCGTTGTCTGCGACTTCCAGCACTGCGGCGCTCGCCTTGCGGCAAACGCGCATTTCGACCTCGCCGCCTTCCTGCGTGTACTTGATGGCGTTGGCGACCAGGTTCACAACCACTTGTTGCAGGTGCGAGCGATCTGCCTCGATATAGACTTCGCTGGCCACGGTGCTAGTCAGCCGAATTGATTTTTCTTCGGCGAGCAGTCTCATTTGGTCGGTTGTCGCAGCGGCCAACTGGCCGAGGTCTAAGCGAGTCATTTCCATCTTTGCTTCGCCTGCATCCAGGCGCGAAATGGCCAACAAGCTCTCCACGATATGTGACATACGGTGGGTTTCTTCCAGAGCACTCCCAATCTGGTCGGTGAGCGTGGGACTGATGTGGCTCTGAGCGATTCCCTCTAGTTCCAGCTGAAGAATCGTCAAGGGCGTCCGCAGTTCGTGAGAAGCGTCGGCCGAGAAACGATTGATGTGTTGGAACGCGTCGTCCAGGCGCTCGATCATGCGGTTCAGGGAAATAGAGAGTCTTTCCAGTTCGTCTCCGGTCTCGATAACGGGCAACCGCTCGCTGAGGTTGGTCGAAGTGATTCCCTCTGCTCTCCTGGTGATTTCATCGACTGGTTGCAAGGATCGTCTCATTAGCCAGTAACCGCTTCCCACCGCTACAAAGATGATAAAGGGCATGTAGAACGCAAAGGTCAATAGCAGACCGTGAAGCACCACCTCAATCTGCTGATAGGGAGCGCCACTCTCTACGATGAAGCGGGTACCATCCGGGGTGGTGAATCCCTGTCCTTCGATCAGCAGGCGCCTTCCTTCGATACGGATCTTTCGTGAACTTTCCTGATCTATATTCGGCAAAGGGACCTGGGTTGGGTCGAACGAGCCATCCTTCGGCGGGCCGGAAACGTACACGACCCCGACCCCTTGCTGAATGACGCGGATGAAGTGACTGTTTACCGCAGGCGCGTAAGCCTCCTCGATCTCGGTTTCGAGCCAGTTTGTGCGCTTGAAAGGATGCTGCGAAAGCAACTGAGTTCCAATGGTTCGGGACTCCGCGGTGAGTGTCCTTTGCAGATTCCAGTAAAGGTAGCGCTCCAGGCCGAGGTAAACGGAAACGCCAAAAATCAGCAGAGCACCCGCCAGCAATCCCGCATACCAGGCCGTGATGCGAAAGCGAAGCGAACGAGTATTCACGATTGCGCTCCATTACTGATCGTGTAACCCACGCCACGGACGGTGCGAATCAGTTTGTGCTCGTAGGGGTCGTCCACTTTGTTGCGCAAGTGGCGCACATAGACGTCCACGATATTGGTGATGCCGTCGAAGCTTTGGTCCCACACGTGTTCGATAATCATCGTCCGCGACAATACCCGGCCGGCGTTCGACATGAGATACTCGAGCAACGAATATTCCTTGGATGTCAGGTCGATCCGCTTGCCCGCGCGCCGCACGTGCTGCGAGAGCCGGTCGAGTTCCAGATCGCCTACCCGTACGACACTGCTGCGACTGACCGGTCCGCGGCGCAGCAGCGCCTTCACTCGGACCAGCAACTCGGCAAACGCAAAGGGCTTGGTCAGATAGTCATCCGCTCCCGCTTCAAAATTCCCGACTTTGTCGGCGACGGCATCGCGGGCGGTCAGAATCAATACCGGGACAGTAGAGTTCTGACTTCGGATTTGACGAAGCACCAGAGTGCCGTCCATCTTCGGCAGCATCAGATCGAGAATGATGAGATCGTACGCGTAGGTGGTTGCCAACTCGAGTCCGGACTGGCCGTCCGCCGCGACGTCCACCGCAAATCGCTCTGCCATGAGTCCGCGCGCGACGAAGCTGGATACCTTCGATTCGTCTTCGACGAGCAGAATGCGCATAGGTTATCCCGCGGGATAGTATATTGCCGTTTCCGGATGAACCGTAAGCGAAGCGAAGATGAAAAAGTGTTCAGAAGCCTTATCTGCGCAGCGGCGATCCAGTCTGAACAAAGTTTCATTTGCTCTTCATGGCACCTTAATGTTGGCCGACCAGCATCAGTGTCCCACCATGATCAACAGATATCTCGTCGCGGTACTCCTCGCCTGCTCGCTTGCCTATTCTCAAACACCGCCGCCGGACCACTGGATCGCAGTCCGTGCCGGCCGGCTTTTGGACCCCAAATCCGACAAGCTCGCGACCAACCAGGTCGTAACGATCCAAGGGGACAGGATCGTCGAGGTGGGTCCGGCCGATCGAGTGAAAATCCCCGCAGGCGCCGAAGTGGTCGATCTTAGTCACGCCACCGTACTCCCCGGTCTGATCGATGCACACACCCACGTGTTCGGAAATGGCCCAGATCTGGAAGCGCAAATTCTACGAGATTCCTATCAGTACCGCACGCTCACCGCGCTCGCGAATGCCAACAAGGATCTGATGGTGGGCTTCACCACTCTTCGCGACCTCAAGACGCTTGGCGGCATGTACAGCGATGTGGACCTGAGGAATGCGATTGACCGCGGAATCGTGCAGGGTCCGAGGATGCAGGTTTCGACCCGCGGGATACAAAGTACCGGTGGCTTTCTCATGAACGGCTACTCGGCCGAAGTACCGGTGCCGATGGCGTTGCAAGTGGTGGACTCACCCTGGGCAGCTCGGGAGGCTGTACGAGAGCAGATCGCGCACGGGGCAGACTGGATCAAGTTGTATGCTACCTACCAATTTCACTTCGCCAACGATGGCAAAATGGTGATTCCTCCCACCTTCACCGCGGAAGAAGTGACGGCAATCGTGGACGAGGCTCACAAAAAGGGCCATAAGGTCTCGTGTCACGCCTTCGGCGGCGAAGGTTTGCACAACTGCCTCAATGCCGGGGTCGACTCCCTCGAGCACGGGGTGCTTCTTGAGGACAGCGATATCAAGATGATGGTGGAAAAAGGCATTTATCTTTTGGGAACTCTCTATCACTACCAGCTTGATCGAGAGCACGACGAGAAGAGGTTTGGTGGGCACAGCGTGGCAGAGGTTTCCGAGCACAGCTTTCCCAAGGCGGTGGCGGCAGGAGTCAAGATTGCATTTGGATCCGGTGCAGGCCCATTTGCACACGGAAGCCAAACGAAGGAATTTGCGTACATGGTGAAGTTCGGGATGACTCCGCTGCAAGCGATTCGCGCGGCAACTATGGGAGCTGCGACACTTATGGGATGGGAGGATCGCATTGGCTCACTGGAAGCGGGCAAGTTCGCCGACATGGTTGCGGTGACAGGGGATCCGACATCCGATATCACGGAACTTGAGCGAGTCAAGTTCGTGATGAAGGGCGGCCAGGTATTCAAGAACGAGTTGAAGTGATGCAGATAAATAGTGACATCCGAAGACGCGACTTCCTGAGAGCGGTCACCGGAGTCGGAGCCACCCTGGGAATCGTGGGAAGCTCGGAACGGGCATCCGCAAGCGACGCCACATCCTCAGCCTGCCCAGAGCCTGCATTTCCTCAGGTACAGAAGCTCACTGCAAGGGTTGCGCAGTTCGTTGTGAATACTAAGTATTCCGATGTCTCTGCTGACGCCTTGGAGCTAGGCAAGAAGTCAATTTTGGATGGGCTTGGCCTTGCCCTCAGCGGCTCAAGGGCCGAGACTGCGGGCTTGATTCAGGAGTATGTGAAGTCGTTCAGTTTTCAGTCCGGCGGCGTCAGCGTCTTAGGATCCGCAACCAAGCTACCTGCGCGCTTTGCAGCCTTCGCCAATGGCGTTGCGATCCATGTCGACGACTTCGACGATACGCAGCTTGCGGTGGGGAAAGATCGAGTCTATGGCTTGCTGGTTCACCCGACCGTATGTGTTCTTCCGGCCGCGCTTGCCACAGCGGAGCTGCACGGGAAAAGTGGTAGGGACTTGCTCCTGGCTTATCAACTGGGCGTGGAAGTGGAATGCAAGATAGCAGAGGCGATCTCGCCGCGACACTACCAGGACGGCTTTCATTCCAGCGGAACTTGCGGCGTCTTTGGTGGCACTTCCGCTTGCGCACGGCTGAAGGGCTTCGATGTCGAGAAGACCATCTGCGCTCTGGCGATCGCCGCCAGTCATGCCGCCGGCTTGCGCGAAAACTTCGGCACGATGATGAAGCCTTTCCAGGCTGGTCACGCAACGGAAAGTGGCGTGGTAGCAGTCGATTTTGCCGCGCTCGGATGGACCGGCGCGGAACAGATTCTGGAGGCTCAGCGCGGATTCTTCCATGCATATGGCGGTGGATACGACCCGAATGCGATTGTTGATCGCCTCGGCAAACCTTGGACGTTCCAGAATCCGGGAGTCTCTATCAAGCCCTTCCCCAGCGGCTCCCTGACCCACCCTGGGATGACCGAGCTGTTGCGGCTGGTTCGCGCCAACTCAATCCGTGCCACGGATGTGGAACGGATTGAGGTTGGCACCAGCCGCAATATGCCAAACACCCTGATTCACCATCGGCCGACCAACGGCCTACAGGCGAAGTTCAGCATGGAATTTTGTATGGTCATTATTCTCCTTGATGGCACGGCCGACCTGACAAAATTCACCGATGCGGTAGTGAACCGGCCCGACGTCCAGGAGATGATCAGGCGGGTCCGGTTCTATGCCGATCCCGAAGCCGAAAAAGCGGGATACGATAAGATGACGACGATTATCAAGATCATCATGAAAGACGGTCGAACGATAACAGGCAGCGCGGACTTCGGCAAAGGAAGCCCCAGCAACCCGATGAGTTATGACGAGGTCGCCGAGAAGTTTCAGGGCTGCGCTGCTTTCGCGGAATGGCCCGCTGCTAAGGCGACCCAGGTTATCGATCTGGTACGCAATCTTGAAGACTTGTCCGATGTGCGCGGCTTGACGGCCCTGTTGAGCAAATAAGTTTTCAACCCCACGCGCCAATACGGGGTAGTGAGGCAAATTGAACAGCTATAAGATCGCGGTCATCGAAGGCGACGGTATCGGACGCGAAGTTGTTCCTGAAGGAATTCGGGTGCTGGAAGTGGCCGCCCGCCGTTTCGGTCTGTCTTTGTCATGGACAAACTTCGATTGGAGTTGTGAAACCTATCTAAGCACCGGACGGATGATGCCCGAAGATGCTCTGCAACAGTTACGCCCGTTCGACGCCATTTATCTCGGAGCTGTCGGATACCCTGGAGTGCCCGATCACGTGTCTCTTTGGGGCCTGCTGATCCCGATTCGCCGCGCTTTTAAACAATACGTCAACCTGCGGCCGGTTCGTCTGCTGGAGGGAATCAAGAGTCCGCTTGCTGACCGGAGAGCCGGAGAAATCGATTTCTGCATCGTCCGCGAGAATAACGAAGGGGAATATTCGGAGGTGGGCGGGCGCTTGCACCGCAACACGGACCTGGAAATGGCGATTCAGGAAACAGTGTTCACTCGTCAAGGCTGTGACCGCATCATTACTTATGCGTTTGAACTCGCCCAGGGCCGACGGAATCACGTCACATCAGCGACCAAGTCGAACGGCATCGTCTTCACCATGCCCTTCTGGGACGAGCGCTTCGCTGCGATCTCAAAGGCTTATTCCCAAGTGAAATCGGACCAGTACCACATCGACATCCTGAGTGCTCATTTCGTAAGTCATCCCGACCGGTTCGACGTAGTGGTGGGATCGAATCTTTTCGGCGACATCTTGTCAGATCTGGGTGCCGCCGTGGTGGGATCGATGGGTCTTGCTCCTTCGGCAAATTTGAATCCGGAGAGGGAATTTCCCTCTATGTTCGAACCGGTGCATGGCTCCGCTCCAGACATTGCCGGCAAAGGGATTGCCAATCCGGTGGCGCAGATATGGTCCGGCGCAATGATGTTGGAACATCTGGGCGAGAAGCACGCAGCTCATGCGGTCGAACAGGCTATTTTTCGCGTAATCGCGCGGCGCGATCCTGTTACCCCGGACATCGGCGGAAAAGCCCGAACCCAGGATATGGGAGAGGCAATCGCGGCTGAAGTGTCGGCAGTCGCAACCATAGCCTGATAACTACGCGCAGTCGTCAGTCTAGGGGAGCATACACCAGGATTGCGGCATCTTGCTTGTCGTTCGCGGGAGCGGCAACGTAGTAGCGATTGAGTTCCGGCGACCAGAAGCATGTTCCTGCGCCTTCGCGTGTTGGAATTTTGTCGATGGTCTCGTATCGGTCTCCCTCTTTCTGCTGGTAGATGTACACGAAGCCGCTCGGCAGCTCCCTTCCTCCGGAGACATACACGCGCTTGCGCAGTCCGTCGAAATAAACTCCGTCCTGTCCCTCGGCAGTGGAGAGGTGCGCCAATTCCTTGCCTGACCAGGACTCCATGACAATCAATTCGGCAGGTGTGCGGGTTCCGATGAATAAGCGCGAAGTGGATTCGTCAAATGCAGCATCTCCCGGTCGCTGGCCGGTGATCTGCCAAGTGGAAATCACCTTACGCTTGTCTGTGTCCACCACCTGCAACTGGTTCGCGATGGAAATGAACACGAAGAGAGTTGTCCCAGATTTATTCAAGAGCAGCTCTGACGGATGGGCGGTCACCTTGATATCGCGGACGTGTTTGTCGCTCTTCGCGTCAATGATTCCTATTTCTCCGTAGCTGTTTCCCGCATCCTTGCCGCCATAGCCAACATAGACCAGCTTGGAGTTTGGTTCGTAGACGATGCGGTTGGGTCCAAGTTCAAACTGGATAGAATCGAGAAGTTGGAGCGTATTCCCTCGAAACACTCTGACCATTCCGTCGTCGCCACTTGCCAGAAATAGTTTGTTGAACTCTGGAATAAACGACGCCCCTTGCGGTTTCTTGAATCCAGGGATGCTCCGCATCCATTTCCCGGCTCTCAAGTCAACCACTTCAAACGTGCCATTCTCTAATCCGGCCACAAACAGGCGTTGGCCTCGTACGTCGACCTCCATGTGGTCGAGGCGTCCCTTTACAGCTGGTAGGGAGATCGTTTGAACAAGCCGCAACGGATGCTTGTTGCCATCCTGAAGGGCTCCGAGGCTAGCGCACAGAGGAAAGCACAACACCGCGGCTAGACGACGGAAAAAGAGCCTGAACATTTGTCTATTCAATCTTCCGGTGAGTACACCCACAGCGCGGCGGCTTGCTTAGAGCTAGCGGGCACCGCCAAATACAAGCGGTCGCGTTTCTGGTACCACAGTCCGGTACGTGCGCCTACTGTGGTCGGGATTTTCGCGAGTGGCTGGTAATGATCAGGGTCCACCTGCTGGATGACGCTCACGAAGCCTTCTCCGCCGGGTGCGTAGATGCGTTTACGGCCCGTATCGTAATACACATCATCGGAGTCGCCTACGCAGGCTACGCTCGCGATCATGGAGCCGGTTTCGGTGTCGAGAACCACCACTTGCGCCGGCTTTCGGGTCACCACGAAGAGGCGATGATCGGCTTCGTCCAGCGCCATCGGATAGTTGGCCTTGCCCGTTTTCAGCGGCCATTCGGTCACTTTGTGAGTAGTTCTATCGATCTTCACAACTTTCGCTTTGGTTGCGATGTTGGCGTAGATCACCGGCTTGGTGCTGGCGATTTGAAATGATTCCGGATGAGCATCCAGTTTGGCGGCATCGTCGAGGCGTGCGCCGGTTGCGGCATCGATGACGGCAATTCCGCCCACGTCGTCCCCGCCATAGGCGACATAGACTCTGTTTTCTGCCGGATCGTACCGAACGTTGTCAGCATCTTCTCCGATATCGAGGGTTTTCAGAAGTGCGAAAGATTCGCCGTCGTAAACTCGCAGCTTTCCATCAGCGCCGTTTGCGACGAAGAGTTTGTTGAGTTCGCCCGCAAAGGCCACTCCTTGCGGGTTCGCTGCGCCCGGGATGCTGTGTACGTCACGACCGGCAAATATGTCCACCACTTCCACAGTATTGTTGCCCAGCGCAGCCCCGATGACTCGTTTGCGTTTGGCGTCGAACGTGAAATGGTCGATCCGGCCTTCTACATGAGGCAGTGGAATCTCCTGTACCAGCAGCAGCGGGGTGCTGTCGGCCGCCCCGGACTGGCTCTGAGAGAACGCAGGACATCCCAGAGACAGTGCCGCGAGATACAGAAGCAATTGTCTCATTCACGCTCCAATCTACCGCGTTACGTTATAAACGCGTACTTCGGCAGTTTGCTTTTCGTGGTGGGGAACGGCCAGGTAGTAGCGATTCAATTCCGGCACCAGAATCGCCGTCTTGGCGCGAAATGCGGTCGGTACGTGGCCCACTTGATCGTAGTGATCGGCATCGCTCTGCTGGAATACGTCGATAAAAAGCGTGCCCGCGAAATAGATGCGTTTGCTGGCGGCGTCGTACGCCATGTCATCAACCATGGCCGCGGCGGGCAAGCTGCTGACTACTTTTCCGGATTCAGTATCCAGCACAACCAGCTTCCCGGGGTCCCGAGTGCCGACGAACAGCCGATGAGTACTCTCATCGAGCGCAATTGCGGTCGGTTTCTTTGCGTCTTGCAGCGACCAGGTCGCGAGCAGAGTGTGTTTGTCGCGATCAAACACTTCCACCGAGTTGTTGCCGCGAATGTCGACGAACATCCGGGGGCCTGACCGTTCGATGGCCATGCCCTCAACATCGTTCGAATTGACTTTGATCTCGCCAACAGCCTTCGCTGCATCCGTATCAATAATGCTGATATAGGCGTTGGGAATGTGGGCGTCTTTCCCGCCGTTCACAACGTACAGATACTTGGTCTTCGGATCATAGGAACTGGCGTCGGCGCCCTCTTTCAGCTTGATGCTGCCGGCTGGTTTGTAGGAATCGGCGTCGTAGATCTTGACCTCTCCCAGATCTCCATCCACCACGAACAGTTTCTTGGTGTCGGCACGATAGAGCATGGAGTGTGGCGCCTTCAGGTCGTCAATGGAGTGGACCAGCTTGTTCGTCTTCAGATCAAAGACGAGGACCTTCGAATTCTCCTCCGCGGTAGCGAACAGACGGTTGCCCGCCAGGTCGACGACGAAATGGTCGAAATCCCCATCGTGGAGTTCGGGTAACGGAATTGAGTTCGAGAGAGCGATGGGTGCTTTATCCTGCGCCACTGCGCCGATTACAAATGCCAGAAACACTACCAAGACCAACAATGCTAACGATCTTTTCACCTTAACCTCCAGATGTGGTTACTTCGAATACGATTCCAAAGAGAAACAGTAGATAGCCTCCATCATTAAGCGTGAAGGACATGAAATAGGCATTAACCCAAGATTAAAAATAATTCGTGTTTCCGATCAGTGCGCCCGCGCAGCCTCATCGTGAGTAGAGGGATGTTGCTTCGCTCCGACCGCCAGCATCAGCAACCCCGACACGAAAAGGCTGGCCACCAGGTACAACAAACCTGCCGCAAAAGAATGTGTACGGCCGGCCAGATAGCCCATCACCAGCGGGCCCACAAACCCTCCGAGATTCCCGACTGCGTTGATCAATCCAATCGAAGCAGCGGCCGCAGACTCACTGAGGAAAAGGGTCGGTACCGCCCAGAAACAAGGCTGGAACCCGTAGAAAGCTCCGCCAGCCACGATGAACAAAAGAATCGATACGGTCGGATTGGCACGATAGACCACGGCGAATGCCAGAGCGATGCCACAGAGGAAAATGGGCAGCGCCGAATGCCATCGCCGCTCGCAAGTCCGGTCAGAATGCCAGCCATTCAACTGCTGCGTGATGAACGCCGCCACGTACGGCAAAGCGACAAGCAGCGCCACTTGCAGATCGCTTCTCCCCGATAGACGTTTAAGAATGGTCGGCAGCCAGAACGCTATGCCGTAGCTCCCGGTCATGGCGCAGAAGTAGCAAAGTGTCAGCAGAATTACATCGCGGTGATGCACAGCCTCCCAAATACTGTAGGAGTGAACGCGTTTTTTTGCCTCCTTTTCGCGTTGCAATTCGCTGGTGATCCAAGACCGCTCGTCGGCGGGAAGCCATCGGGCTTTTTCGGGCCAGTCCGTCAGATAAAAAATAGTAATGACTCCGAACAAGACCGCCGGGATCCCCTCGATGATGAACAGCCACCGCCATCCCCTTAAGCCAAGCCATGAGATCCCGAGCAGCAGGCCCGCCAGCGGAGAACCGATGATGTATGAAATAGGGTTGGCCGCATAAAAGACAGCAACTGCCTTGGCCCGATCCTGGTAGCGAAACCAATGGGTCAGATACACAATGACACCAGGGAAAAAACCAGCCTCGGCAGCCCCCACGAAAAATCGCACAAGGTAAAATTGGCGCTCTGTGTGAATGAAGGCCATCAACACGGTGATCATGCCCCACGTAATCATGATGCGAGCGATCCAGCGGCGGGCGCCCCAGCGCTCCACGATCAGTGCCCCGGGGATCTCCAGCAGGAAGTAGCCAAGAAAGAAAATGCCCGCACCAAAGCCAATCACACCATCGCTGAAACCTAGATCTCGCGGCATTTGCAGTGCCGCGGCGCCCACGTTCATGCGGTCGATAAAGGCAATCACATAAAGTAAGAAGAGAAAAGGAAGAAGCCTCCGCGCGATCCGACGCCGTGCTCGCTGAGCCACCTCGGGATCAACAGGGGAGGACGAGAGGCTCTGTGCTGGTGCATGAGTAACGAGGTTGTCAAGCATAATCACACGTCCGCTGCCAGCACGGATGCTCAACGAAGAACAAGCGTGCTCATCCGTTTCGGTACTTCGCCAACTGGAACCGTCGCCACTTCCTTGAGCGTCATAATGTCGATGACCGACACCAATCGCGCGCCCGAGTCTGAAATATAAACAAACTTGCTGTCCGGCGTGAATGCGATCCACTCGGGTACGGCCCCGACCGGCCTCCGTCCGAAACCATGAACCTCGGGCAGTTTAGCGTGCCCAATCACCTTAAGATCGGGCAGCGAATATTTGAACACGGCATTGGCAATTGTGCTGTTCACCCATAAAGATTTGCCATCTGGAGCGACGCCAATTCCGTGAGAAGGAGTCCCCCTTCGTCCCTCAGCGAGTCCAAACCCAGCCGGTTCATCCGGCAGCTTGATTCTTGCTACTTCCGCGCGTTTGGCGAAATCGACCACTGCAAAGCCGTTGAAGCCAGAAAGCTGAACGAAAATGCGGCGCGTCGTTCCATCAGCTGCGGTCTCGAAAGCCATCGGTCGAACAGGACGGTCGAATTTGACTTCCCATGAAGGCTTCTCGGTTTCCAGATCAATCACGGTTGCCGCTTTGTTCTCTATCGAACCGCTGACCGCATACTTGCCGTCCGGTGTGACAAACACATTGTGTACGCTGCCGTTGACGGGAATGCTCTTGGTTCGCTTTTTAGACGCAGTGTCGATCACATCGACGACGCTGGCCGCCGAGCGGATACCAACCAACACGCGGGATCCGTCTTTAGTGATCGCGATATTGTTCGGGCGTCCACTGAGCGGAACCTTGTCGAGGATGTCGCCGCTTTTCCGATCCACAATGTCAAGGACGCTCTCTGACTCATTGCTGATGTAGAGTCGCACCCCATCGGGCGAAAAGGCAATGCCGTGTGGCAATGCGATTCCATGTATGACTTGCACAACCTGGTTCGTGCGGGGGTCAATGACGTCGATGGTGTCGCTCGCGCTGTTCGTGACATACACGAAAACAATCGCGCCCGGGGAAGACGCAGAAGCAGTCTCCCAGCCCGAGCCGCGCACCCATTCCGCGATCACTTGCCAGTCGGAGTCATTCTGAGAGTCGAATTGCCGCCCTCCGGAATGGAATGGATCTCCTCCCGCTTCCGGCGCGAGTGGATGCTTGAGGAGGCGACTTGACAGAGGATCGCCAGCGGTTACTTGATCGAGAATATTCTCGAAGTTCAGCCGGGATTGTTCCTCGGTCCAAGCCTTGCTTCCCGGGGACAGCGTTTCAAGATGAAACCCTCGGTTCACGAGAACGTGGCAGCCGTAACAAGGTGCGTGTCCCGCCCGCTCTTTCAAGAAAATGGGTTCGACTTTGGTCTCGAAGAACTCAAAGTCAAGTGCGTCGGTTGTGCTAGTGGAAGCAGTCGCCGGCATCGCCCAGTGCGTTTTCGCTGCAGGGTTCCCAGGCGAGGCTGATTGCCCGCATGCGCGAATACCCATGCTACACACAGCAACGAAAAACAACAGCGAGCGTGCCCCTCTCCCTGCCGACGGCATTGCTTGCCAATCCTCGATCGGATGATTTACGCGCTTCGATTGAGTTATACAGAGACTAAGCTCCGAACTCCGCAGACGTTTTGTGCGAGCGACGAAACAGTTCCGGAACGCTCCGCTGCGCGCAGCAAGGCTCGGAGCTCACGAATGTCTTTCACGTCATCGAGTCCGAGCACCCGGTCGATCAGCTTCGAGCACACTTTATCGCCGAGCACAGAAGCCATCAACTCGCGTGCCTTAGCCACTACTTCATCGGGCGTCATCGGGTTTTCAGGAGTCCCCCGTACGTGTTCGACGCGCTCGCTGAGCTGCGTCCCGTCGGTGAGCGTAATTTCGACGATGGCCACCCGGACCGGTATCAGGCGCTCGAGTTCCTCATCGGGCACGAGTTGGACTTTACCGCGCTCGCGGAGCACGGCCGGGTCCTGCATGCGTGCCTTATCGTGTGCGGCATGGAAAGAAACCGTTTTGTCGACGAGCATGATCGCAACCAGGTGCTGGAGACAAATGTCCGGCATATCGCGGTTGTTGACGGTGTAGGCGGCGCTGGTGGCGGCCCGTACGACCACCTTCTGGACCTGATTCGCCTGAAAAGGGAGGCGCTTGTGCAGGTTTTCCAGCGCGTCGAGCGGCGCCTGAATGGGTCCACCGGTTGTCCACTTCTTAAGGGTCGTCACCATCACTCCATAGAGCTCGCCGAGTTGCACGATCATCCCTGCCGGATCGGCTTTAGAGTTGTAGGACTCCACGAAATTGTTAGGGCCAGACAGAACATCGTTGACGCCAGTCCAGCCCGAGTGAACCACCAGGGCAGCGTTGACTCCGTTGCGAGCTCCCATAGCGCCGAACAGGAAGGCCTTCTCGATATGCTCGCTATCTCGTCGCCACGCGCCGATGCCAGCGCCCGCCTGCTGTGCGGCATAATCAAGCAGCCAGCGCATCTGCTCAGCGTTCAGACTGGCGACACACCCTGCGGCCGCCGTCGCGCCCATGGTTCCAACCAGGTTGTGGGTTTCTTTCATCCCTGGACCGACGGTCTTCATGGCGCGCAGAGCGATGTCGTATCCCAACGCCACGGCCCGCAAGAAATGCGTCCCGCTAATGCCGAACTGTTCTCCCATCGCGAGCGCGGCCGGCACGACCGCGCAGCCTGGATGCGCTCCTCCGGTGGTGAAATCGTCGTCGGTTTCGTCGGAGTGAGCGAGTTCACCATTGGCGAACGCCGCTTCGATCGGTCCGCACATGATCTGCGAGGCGACTACCGTGGCAATTCTTTCGCCGCCATAAGCGCGGGCGAACTGGATCGCCATGCGCCCGGGAGGCAGTTCGGATCCGGAAACCATCGCGGCGATAGTGTCGAGGATGTGGTGCTTGGTCTCCTGCACGACATTGTCTGGAAGGGCGCGGTTCCGGGCTTCGGCCATGAAGGAGCTGAGCTTTTCCATGACCGGGCTGACGTCGTTTGCCGCGGCCCTCGCCAGCTGCGGAAATGCGGCAGCAGCGGTAATCCAAGCCGCGTGCTGCACCCAAGTGCGGCGCGTCAGACTGCGCGCCAAACCTTTAGGCAGTGAGTCTGGATGTTGATCGTCGTTTTCCACTTTCACGTATCTGGCCCTTATTCCCTGACTAGAAAATGACCTTGACCGCCAACTGAATCTCGCGGGCCGTGGTGGTAGTTTTCGTCAACATCCCTGCGGTTGACAGCAATTGTCCCGACGAATCGAAGATGTCAGTATTGGTGGGGGTAGCTGGCGGCGCAAAGTTCGTGTGATTCAGGATGTTGAAGGCTTCTGCGCGAAATTGGATGTTGAATCTTTCCGAGATGCCCTTGATATAGTTGTTTTTGAACACCGAGAAGTCCATCTCAGTCACGCCCGGGCCGATAATAATGTTACGGCCCGCATTACCGCGCAGGTTAAAGCATTGTGGAAACGGGTGGTCTTGAGAGCAGTTCTGGGCATAGAAAGCTTGATCCGGTACGGTCGGTATGGCAAAGCAATTGGTCTTGATGTAATTGTTGGGATTTCCAGGATTAGTAAGAGTCTTGCACCCGGGACCACCCAAGCGGTTCGGAAATGCCCAATCGTCGCCGCTCTGGGTGAGGGCCGGATCATCTCCCGTCCCCCACGTGGGCGTGACTGGTACTCCGTCGCTCGCCGTGAAGATAAGTCCCAGTTCCCATCCACCCAACGCATGCTGCGCCAACGACGATTCGTATTTGGGTGTCGGAAGTTCCCATGTCCCATTGATCACGAGTGTTCTACCGACGTTGAAGTCGGAGACAGCACGGCTCAGTCTGGGGTCAAACCAGTGCAGGCTGGATATCGAGTTGCCAAAAGAGTCTCCAGCGACCGTAGCTGAACTGGTATCCATACTCTTTCCCCAAGTGAAGGTGCCCTGCACTTGGAAGCCATGACTCACACGCTTCGCTATCTGCGTTTCCAAAGCATTGAAGTACGAATGGCCGTCGTAAAACATTCCGCGAACGGAACCGAAATTGTCATTGAGGATTTGAGCATCAACCGGCCAGAGATAACCGAACTGGGTCTTGGTCGGAAGAGCAAGATTGGCATCGTCCACTCGGAAGGGCTGGTGGATACCGCGGGATCCTACGTAGGCGACCATCGCCGCCAGGGTCGGGGTCAACTGCTGCTGCACATTGAGGTTCCACTGCGCGACATAGTTGCGCTTGGGATTCGATTGAACATAGGTTGTGCGCAACCTGTTCGCCGGGAAATCAGTGTTCCCGGCTAACGAGAAGAAGGGAGCCGAGCACTGACAGAATCCAGCCGGATCCTTTATAACCGTGTACTGGAAAAAAGGTGTCGCTTGATTCGTCAACAGTATGAACTGGTAAAGAAGTGGCAATACGTCGAACATGCCGACTCCTCCACGAACTGCTGTTTTGCCATTGCGGAAGGGGTCCCAAGCGAATCCGACACGCGGTTCGAAGTTCCTCAAAGTCGGGTTGCCAAAAAAGGGATCGCCCAGGTGGGGTGTCGCATCTGTGATATTGCGCAGGTTTGCCAGTTTGCCGCCCGTTTCTGTAGGCACCGTGGACATTTCATACCGCAATCCCAGATTCAGTGTGAGGTTTGAGCGCCAGCGCCAGTCGTCCTGCAGATAGGCGCCAAAAATCGTCTGCCGCAGATTGCGTGGCGAGAGAGTGCTGTGGATTCCTCCTTGAAACTTGGTTGGTTTGTTTTGGAGAAAACTGCTCTGTACAAAGACTCCCGCGCTATCGAATTCACTCAGCGGCCCGAAATTCCAGATTCCGTTTGGGTCGGTATCGGCAACCTGGTTGAGCATGAGCCGTTCCACGGCAACCCCAAAACGAATGGCGTGCGTGCCCTTGGCGAAGAAGGCGTCGTCGTAAATTTGACCCGTGTTCCAGTGGTAGTAGTAAGTCGGGCTGCCTCCCACTCCTCCCGTAAAGTCTGTGACCCCCGCGATCAGTAATTGTGGTGCAGCCCTGCCGGGGAATGAACCCAACTCGGTTTTGGTGGCGTCTGGATTAATCGCAGTGGAGTTCTGGTTATTGTTGACGGCTTCGTGGTTCCACCCGAGGCGTACGGAATTCACCAAGCTCGCGGTGAAGCTATGAGTTTCCTCCATCGCAAAGATCTGCCTGGATGTTTTTGTCAGGTACAAAACATTGTTCAATCCGTCGGGAGCTGAATACGGCGTCCGATCAAATAAGTATGTGCCGAACAGCGTATCGTGTTCGGAAATCGCATTGTCGATTCGGGTCGTGAAGAAATTTTCGTTTACAATCTGTTGCCCGGCGAAGTTGTAGATGCCGGTGTCGCCGTTGTCCAGAATGCCACCATTTGGCAGGTGGTAGAAGGTCATGAAGGCTGCAGCGCTGGGATCCACCGAGATCTGGGTGGGAGTGCACGGATTCTGAGCATTAGCCGGATCTGAACACAGCAGACCATTCCTTCCATTTTCAGATGGGACGAACGTTCTCGATGTTATCCCCTTCGACTGCCGAATCGCCTCGAAGTCAGCGAAGAAGAAGGTCTTGCTTTTAAGAATTGGGCCGCCCAGCGATCCGCCAAACTGGTTGCGTTTGAATGGTGGGATTTTGCCCGCGTCGAAAAAGTTTCTGGCGTCCAGCGCGCTGTTGCGCAGGAACTCATATACACTCCCGTGAAGCTGATTCGTGCCGGAGCGGGTAATTGCATTGACGACCCCTCCGGAAGTCTTGCCATACTCCGCCGAATAGTTGCTCGTTAGAACGGAAAATTCCTGAATCGCATCTACGCCCAAGCTCCCGCCCAGAACACTGCCAGGCGCTCCGTTCGCATAGTCATTCACGCTGACCCCGTCCAGGCGATAGTTGTTTTGCTGCGGGCGAGCGCCCGAGATCGTCAGTTGTTGCCCGAACCCGCGATTGCCACGGTCCGTGCCCGCTGAGAAATCAGGTTGGGTATGAATCGTATCGACGCCTGGCTGCAGTGCCGCCAGGTCAGTCCAACTCCGTCCGTTGAGAGGGAGCTCGCGGACCGTGGTCGCATTGACCACAGCACCGATGTCCGACGTAGTGAGCTGCACATCGGGAGGGTCCGTCTGAACTTGAATGGTCTCCATCGCCGCTCCAATCTGCATCGTCAGATCCAGGACCGCTGCCGCTCCAACCGTGAGCTCGATACCTTTCCTCACATCGGTCTTGAATCCAGGAGCGGTGAAGGTCACCTGGTAGTTCCCAGCCAGCAGGTTGGGCACAGTGTAAAAGCCATCTGTGT